>PJUE01001051.1_pt1 | contig 10741 bp, 9 predicted proteins | sample 1512171 | NCBI WGS metagenome assembly PJUE01 (sample SAMN08177674, study PRJNA422409) | Feces metagenome, whole genome shotgun sequencing project. | isolation source: Chicken feces (3) enriched on wood chips: alkali lignin treatment | host: Gallus gallus | place: USA: Madison | collected 2015-01-15
CACTTCATCCAATTTTATAGATTACGCAAAAGCCATTAACCTTTTAAATAGTAACGTACATGCAAGACGTATTGCACTGAAAATATTCTCTTTGGACAAAGATTGGTATTCAAAAGAAGATATTGCAATTCTGAAAAGTTTAGAGGGAAATGTTTTAGCAAAGTTCTTCCCAGAAATTGTGCACGTTGAGGAATCGAAGGGAATTTTTTCGAGTGGAAAAGAAGTGTGGCGCTGTGAATGTGGTCATACAAATAAGTTTGATAACTCAAACTGTAGTTCATGCACACGAGATAAGAGAGGTTTAACGGAGAAAAGTTTGAAACCGGAAGAGGTGCAGGAGGTGCTGAATAGAAGAATACGTATTATTGAAAAGTTGAATGGCTAATCACAAAGCATTTTTTACAAATTATCCGTTAATCTAATTAATCATGTGTTATGGATAGAGCAATAGTTTATGCTTTTGATAATGAACAATCTAAAGTTGTAGATGCTAATGAAGCCATCGGTAATCAGAAAGAAGGTTTTGCTATGCGACTAGATTATAATTTAGAACGTTCAAGATTTTCTTGCGTAGAATGCGAGCAAAAATTAGTTGTTGCCCATAGTGGCAAAGACAATGTATACTTTCGCCATATGCCTAATTCTGATAATTGTATACTTAAAGAGAATAGATTTGATGTTGATCTATTTAATTGCTATCGAGATATGGCTTATGCAAGAGAAAGCCATAGACATAAAGAACTCAAGCACAAGATCGGAGAATTTTTGAAAATGGAAGTGGGGGTAGATAATAGTTCTATCGATGTGGACTCTACATTCATCAGAGGAAAAAATGGTGATAAGCGTAGACCTGATGTGTATTGTGAATATGAAGGAAGGAAAATCGCTTTTGAAATACAGATCTCTTATCTACCGCTCTATTACATACAGCATAGATACGACTTTTATAAAGCCAATAGTATTTATCTTATTTGGATATTAGATTTTAAAAACTCGCCGAAAGATCTTCATACATTTCAAAGGGATATTAAATATATATGGACGCATCAAAATTTATTCATGCTCGATGAATCCCAAGATTTAAATTTAAGGCTCGACTGTCATTTTAAACAGCCATTTATATTTAATAATAATGAAGTCCATGAGAAATGGATAAATCGAGATGCCAGGCTTTCTGACTTAAACTTTAACGATGAAGATTATTCATGTTATTTTCTCCACTATGAGGTGGAACATACGACTTTCACAAAAATGCTATGCGCAATAAAAGAAGAAGCTAAAAGGAAACACGAAGAAGAAAAGGCAAAAGCTAGGAAAGCTCTAGTAAAAGAAGAAGTTACTGATTTATTGAATAAGATATCGAGATATAGAAAACTAGATTACAACTTTTATTCCCTTGCACAACAGGTCAATGGTCTTGAAGATGATAGTATTAAAGAATTGAATGGACGTGTCGATTTAAATCGGAGGACTAAAGACGGTACACCATTGTTTTTAATTTACATTGAGGAATATCGCAATCTAAATGATGATTATGGGATGACTATCGTAGAATTTCTATTGTCGTGTGACAATTTTAAATTCGATATAAATGCAAAGGACAAAAATGGGGATGGAGTAATCCAATACTTCCTTCGAAACGTAGATCTCGAAAGATCATTCCACAAGATCAAGAATTATTTTTTTGTTAGAAATTATATGCTGCAACCGTCAGATGAGAAATTTTTAGTGGATCGGGACGGGAAAGAAGGATTGAAAGATTATCTAGAACTAAGCTACTTGTCAGTCTGCTTTACTTCTGAAGAGAGAGAAATTGTTCGTAAGATGTTGCGCTTTCTGTGGTTTGTAGAATCGGCACAAAGAATGGAAATTATTGGTGCAAATTTTAAAAGTTGGGTTCAATACACAGTATTAATTCTCTCGAACTATCATGACCATTTGTCTTTAATAAAAGATGTATTAAATAATACTAGGGTGGGGCAGGAACTAAATCGTGTAGATAAAAAAGGAACTGTTCGAAAGAAAATTAAAGAATATGGCGCTTCAATTGAGAGAAGTGACAATGAAATATTTAATGTATTGGTAAAGATCTATCCCGAGATTTTTATTTGATAAAATTTAATGAAGATTCTTTTGAACAAGTTTAGAATTGTATTAAGAATCAAAGAAAAGAAACTAACTTTTTATGAAAACTAATCCTACATACAAAAGTCTTTTAAACAAATCTGTATGCTCTATGCTTTCAGCTATTGAAATATACAATAAGCCTAATTTTGCCTATAGGGAAGAGTCATTTGCTATTCTTGCAGTGAATTCTTTGGAATTATTATTTAAAGCACAATTGTTTAAAGCCTGTAAGTATAATCTTCAAAGTCTTTATGTTCTGGAACCTGTTCTTACTAAAAATGGATTTCCCCATAAGCGAAAAAAGAAGCCAAAGCTAAGTCGAAGTGGAAATCCTCAAACGATAAATCTAATGGAGTCTATTAAAAGGCTTATAAATTTAGGGTTTAAGATATCGAGTAATAATATTGGAAATATAGAATCGTTGGTAGAGCTACGTGATAATGCTATTCATTTTCATAATAATGATTCTATTTCAAAAGAGATTCAAGAAATTGGTTTTGCTACAATCAAAAATTACCTCCACCTAATAAAGAATTGGGAAGTTGAAATCGATATGTCTACATACAACTTGTATTTAATGCCATTAGCGTATGTTGATTCCAAAGTTATAAGTACTGGGGTGATAACTAAAGAGGTTCAAAACTATTTGAGTTTTGTTAAATCAAAAATTGACCAGGAGGATAAAAATGACGAAGATTTCGATATCGCCATTTCCATAGATGTAAGTTTTAAAAAAGAAAATAGTTTTGGACAATTGGGCTTTAAATATGATGATAAAGGTGTTCCAATTAAGTTAACTGAAGAAAATATCAAAGAGAAATTTCCACTCACCTATAAGGATGTATGTTTAGCCGCATCTAAACGATATAAAGATTTTAAACAAAATAATGACTTTCATGCTTGCATGAAGAAAATAAAAGAAAATAATAAACTTTGCCACGAACGCAAACTTGATCCAGATAATAAAAGTTCCATGACTAAGCTTTTTTACAATTCTAATATTTGGAAAGTATTGGATGAAAATTATAACAAAAAGTAATTTTAAAATAGATTAATAATTGATTTATCTGCATAAAATTCCGCCTAACTAAGATAAGTAATGATTAAAAAAAATAGAAAATATAACAGGATACATATAACTTGTCCCGTTTGCGCTGACGATGTATCAAGAGACCTTTTAAAATTTTTTCAGCATTTGGAAGATTACCATTATCCAAGCTTTAGTTACCAAATGGGGCACTTTTTATATTATCATAATGGAAAACTACTCGATAGAAAAGTTCGCAATTCTATAGAGGATACTTGTGTAAAGTTATTGCTTTATCAGGCCGATATCTTTTTGAAAGGAATGAAAAGTCAATATGTAAGTGTAATAGAGAAGTGCTCAAATTGCAGACTATCTCGATCTGCCTTTACAAGTTATGTAATTGTTAATAAATTTCAATTTCTATTCTGTAAGAGTTGTAAGAACAAAGTGCTAAAAACTGGAAATCACGTAAAAATAATATATAACCCGACAGAGCTAGGAAAACGTTAGTCTAAAGCTGTAGATAATCTTTGTCTATTCCAGTACCTATGGCGAAATGAATATAAGAGTATGATTGACAAACAAATAGCTATTCAACGAAAAAGAGCTCTTAAAGAGTTTTGAGCACCTTTTGGAGCTGCAATCGTTTCGTCGCAAGTAGTTTTACATTCATGGATATAGCTAAATTTTTTCGTATATTTTAACACAATTATTATCGCTAAATATGAATATCAAGTATTTAAAGGCTGGATCAGGGGATTCCATCCTTCTCCAAGATGGTGCTCATAACGTATTAATAGATGGAGGAAACGACTTTACCTACCTTCACGATGAAGTTACCAAAATTTTCAACAAGGGACAGAAACTTGACCTTGTAATCGTAACCCATCATGATGATGATCACATTAAGGGAATCATTCTATTGATCAAAGCCGCGTTAAATGGTGAATTCGGAGAACAGTTCATTAAGGAGATCATAGTCAACACACCAAAGAAACTGAAAGGCACACTATCGGTACCGGAAGAGGATACACTTTCCTACAGACAGGCCCGGGATTTAGAAGACCTTTTAGTGGGCTACACTGCAAAGTGGAGCATTGCGACGATAGATACAGCAGATCGCAGTGTGGGGTCAATGAATTTTAAGTTTCTATCGCCGGTGCAAGAGGTTCTAGAAATCTATGGCTCTGCAAAGGGGGCATATCTTACTAGTGATTACCGTTGTGATTGGGATGCTTCAATGGCCACCTTGGAAAAGTACCTCAGTGACGAAAGCCAAGACAATTCAGACTCAAACAAAACAAGTATTGTCATCCTTGCCGAGGCAGATGGTAAACGTGTCTTATTGGCTGGTGACTGCATTCCGAAAAGACTTGTTGAAATCTTGGACGATTTGCAAAAAGAAAGTCCAGAAAGTCCTGTACACTTTGATTACGTTAAACTGCCCCACCACGGGAGCTATCGAAGCCTATGCAAAACAGCGCTGGAAAAAATGGCATGCACTAAGTTTATCATCAGTACCAACAGTAAAAAACACTATCTGCCTAACAAGCGCGCAATATTAAAAGTTGCCAAATGGGTTTATAGGAAAGATGAAGACATAGAATTTTTGTTCAATTATTCCGAACCGATCCAAAATCTGAAGATAAAGGCGAGCGAGCTTAGAAAATATAAAATCAAACTTAAACAAAACAACGAAATCTATGGCTACAGTACCTGATAATCTACGAGGTTGCGGAGTTAAGATATGTACAGTTGTGGCGGGAGTGAATGTTTGTGGGTCAGGAGTTATCTACCTGACCTCAAATTTGGAAAGTTACAATTATGTGCTTACGGCAAAACACATCTTTCAAGAGGATAGTAAAACACCCTATAATCAAGATAAGCTTGGACATATCGAAGTACTTTATAGTGACAGTCGAGGATTTCAACGGCTGGAGTGGATCAAGAGCAAAGATATAGGGGGAAAAATTATCGTTTTCAACCAAGACTTTGTTATTATTAAAGTTAACAAAAATCCAGCAGTTAGCTTTAGGCAAATCCTTGTTTCCGATCACCTAAAAGATAGTGATGAACAATTTTTCGCCTGGGGTATCTTTGCTGCAAATGAACAGGAACTACAGAAATTCGACTTTATACGTAACGATAAACTGACAAAGCGATATAGGCTAGATGGCTCAGTTGACTATAATTGGTTAAAAGGAATGTCCGGATCTGGCATTTTCTCAAATTCGCGGAGTACACTTTTTGGTGTTATTACAAGGTATCCAAATTCTGAGTTCCAGAACGCAACAATCGATCTGGCTGATATATCGTTTTCAGAGATTAATGTTAGATTAAAAAGTCTAGGGCTCTGCGAAATGGCTACGGAATCATCTCACTTTAAGAGAGAAGTGAGATCCGAGGTGGTAGATATACATCAGGCCTTCATTAATGATACTTGTGTTGATCTGGAGCTTGCCAGAAAACGTCTAAGCAGTGATATCAGGGACGACTGGTTTCACGATCCACTCAAATATATTGATTTGCTAAACCAGGATTACCTGTTCGCACAATTTGAGGAATATTTCAACACGAAAGAATATGTAGCCAGTTTGGCAGAGACCTTCTACGTCCCAAAGAAAAAATTCACGCTCCGACTGGCATTGATTTCACCATTTATAGATAGGATTATGTACATGGCAAGTGTTGGGGTACTGGCGCCGAAACTTGATAATGCTCAAATACCTAATGTGTATTCAGCTAGGTACAACTTCAACGACCAGAGCATGCTTATACTTAATGGTGTTGAGCAGTGGCGAAAACTACAATACCAACTGCAGGATGTTGCTGCGAGTAGAGGCACCGATGGGAAATACCTGTATAACTGTATCATCGAGATCGATTTGCTGAATTTCTATGATAATATTAGCAAAGACCTTCTACATCGTAAGATTCTGCGCATTTGTGAGACCGACAACGAGCGCAAGGCAGCCGAAATGCTCAGTATGATCCTCAGCAAGATGACTGATAAAAAAGTAGGTCTTCCTCAAAACAGTGATGCCTCAGCACTACTGGCATCATTTTACCTCAACCAAGTGGACATTTTTATGCAGCACCATGCTCCGCAATATTATCGGTTTATGGATGATATCAAAATATTCTGCAGAGATAAGTATGAGGCAAGAAAAATACTACAAACTTTTGAATTCGAACTCAGAAGATGTTATCTATCGGTTAATTCGCAAAAGACTGAGATTTTTACCTTTAATGATAATCCAGAGCTCAATTTCCCCTTAACTCCAGGACAAAAACGGCGTAACGATTTCTGTGGAGCCTTCGATATGGTTATCGCTAAGGTAGCGAAATATCGTATATCGGAGAACGCTCAATATAAAAACGAAGCTTTTCATTCTTCGATTGAGTTACTAACAACTAATCTGCACATTCAAGGTGATATGCACGATGATGCTGCAAAAAAGATGAACTTCGCTCTTAATACAATTGCTATGTTGGCTTTTAACGGTCTGGAAGAGAGTGCTTTTAGTAGCACTTTGATTGATGCGATAAAAAGTGCTTCTGCAGAACTGGTTGACAGGCCTTGGATCACCACAGAATTGTGTAAAGTACTTAGCCTGATGCCATCAGAAATTGTGAATGAATATATCCTTGAACACTTGCTGCCTATCGTACTCAACGAAAAATATTGTACATATGCTTTCCAAGTCTATCAAATCTGGATGTTATTGGCCAAGCACAAGATAGACCTGGTTGAGCTGACGACTTATGCCATAAAAGCAATCGAAAAGAATGATGATACAAACAAAGCGGTGATCGCCGCAATGATAATTTATATGTGCTCGGTGGACCTGGAATATCGGAGAGTTATTCTGCGGAAGTATGAGGAAGGATTTACCCACGGTTATTTTCAAAACAGAATTGCACTGGTTGCGTTACGTTGGTTCCCTAGTGAGATAGTGATCGGAAAGACCGAACCTAGCCTCGAACGCTCCCATGAATTCAGTCATAAGAATAAGGATCGGGACCTAGTTTTCGTCCGTGGTTTTGATGAATTCGAGTATTTAAACGACGAAGTTAATGAACAATTATATTCACTATAAATGAAACGCGTAGCACTAATTTGCATAGAAAGCAAGTGGCATTCCAGAAATTTGGATAGTCCGGATGAATACCTAGAAACACATATTTTCGGAAATGACGATCTTCTCATTACCTTTCAAAGTTCCGAGTTGATAAGACACCTGAAAACTATCAAGCAGTTCAGGAAATGGCCAGAGATTGTGGACATGGAAAGTTTTGAAAAACAGATGGCCCAGGAGGGTAAAGATTTACGTCAGGCTGAAAAATGGAAGATGGGGGAAACCTTGAAGCGCCATAATATTCCCGACCCAGACTTTAAACTTAGCCAGCAGACAGCAAAACAATTCCTTGGATATATGTGTATCCTTTATGAATGGATGTTAACAGAAAGACCTGAAGAAAAGAAAAGATTTGAAAATATCGAAACAGAGGTCAATAGGTTGATATACAGGAGACAAGCGTCAGGGGTCCCGGTGAATATGACCATAGCCGCTGACTTGTCCGCCGATTTGGAAAGAAAAATTTATCAGGCGAAAAATGAACTTCAGCTCAAATATAGGATTTTCGACCCAGGGAATGAACAATGGCAACACAAATACCTAAAAGAGAAGGGATATAGTTTGGTGAAATCCCTATTATTTACCTTTAAATCAAAACGTAACGAAGACAAGATCTGCAGCCTGCTTTATGATATGATAAGAAATCAAAAAGATTTCGATAGTCTACTATTCATGCAATCCCACTGGGGAGGCAAGGAGCGAGCATACCCTAAATACTTAGGCTTTGGAACAATTACCTCAAGGATCATACTTAGGGAACCTTCTTTCCAGAATTTAAGAAAAACCAACCGAAAAGTAGTGGTCGCCGATCGGTTTCACAAACTACTCTATATCGACTATTCACAGTTTGAGGCTGGTATTCTTGCATCACTAAGTGACGACAACAAATTGATAGACCTTTACAACAAGGACATTTACGAAGACCTTGCAAACTTTGTTTATGCAGATCATCAAAAAAGGTCTGATGCAAAAGTGATCTTCTACAGATATATGTACGGGGACACATCCCTAGGTATGAAGGAACAGCAATACTTTAAAAAATTCACAAAACTTCAACAATACAAACAAGATATCGACAAAGAATTGTCCAAAGAATCTCGTGTGGGTACAAAATTTGGAAATTTTAGGGTAAAGGGAAACGAAGAGGTTACATGGGCATTAAGCCACGTTATACAGGCGACTGCATCGTTAATTTATAAAAACGCATTGATTAGAGTGTCAAAAGAAGTAGAAAGGGCTAAATTTCTGATACCGATGCATGATGGCACTGTATATCAAATATTTAGTTTGTGGTATGAGGTAGTTAAAGGTCAGGTTGAAACTATCTATATCGAGGAGTTTAAGAAGGTATGTCCGAAACTCAATTGCAAAGTTAATGTTAAAGAAGTTTTTGAGTGATAAATATGAAATATTTGAGAATAATTTTATGTTTAAGGTACATCTATATCCAATAATTGGGCTTAATTAATAGTGCCTAGTTCTGCGACGGCAAAGATCAACACTGAGTATGGAAGCGACCCGAGGGAACAGTTGTAAGATTCTAGTTAGCTTATGAGCATTTGTTTTATGCCTTTTATTTGTATTTATATTTTGATGCCAAGATGTTCAGTGGCATAGAAAGGAATATACATATTACTGCAGTTATCACTACAAAAATAATCAAGTAGGAAAAAATTGTTGATCTAGTGATTTTGTTATAAAAAATAAATTCAAAAGTATTCTTTTCGACTATTACTCTTAATACTACCAGATAATAAGCTATAAACATCCAAACCAAAAAATAAGGTATAAGAAAGCCGGAAATACTGCACAGGTTATTTATGATCGTTGGTGATTTAGATTGGAAGATATTGTAAGTTTTTACAGCATTTGAAAACATACAATATACCCCACCATAGGCTATCCACGCGCCAAAACAGTGAAAACAAAAAGCTATAATTCTTGCAGTTATTTCCATAAAATAGATATATATTCTTGACTCAATATAACCCAACTGCATCATAAATAAAAGTTCCAACCATCCCAGAGCCAATAAAAAATGATTTAGTTTTTTGCTGGGTTTCTACTTTTTATTTCGGACACCGCCTGAGTTTTAGGAAGGAGATTTTAAATAAATTAGAATCCGCCCCTTCACTCATCTTCTTTTTTTTCTTGGATCGCGCTATTTTGGCTGCTTTTCAATTTTTCCAATTTATGACGACGTATTAAGGCCAATATATTATCCATCACTATAAACAGTCCCGTATATGCGAAAAGTTCCAGCCCAGGGATGTATTGGATAACAAAATATTTCAACGGTAAAATAGAAATGAAAAAGAATGGAATAAAAGTAGAGTAAAGATTTATTATAGTTATTGGCATAATATCCCTTAATAACTTAAACGATATGTCTCTATTGCCAAATTCTGAATTATAAATATGTCCAGTGCTATTTAAAGAACAACCAATAAATAATATCCCTACGCTTAGGCATAGCAATACTAAACTTCCAAAATTTAAATCTTTATAGGTGTCCGGGGCGAGTAGAAACAATCCTATTACTGGTGGAAATATTACAGCTAAAGTTGAAATACAAGCCAATGTGAAATCATTAACCTTAACATCTTTCCAAAATTCTATATCAAATACGCTCATAAAATAGGGAATTAATATACAAATATAGCTAATTAAGATTAAGTTGACGGCTTTCCCGTGACGTAAATAGCACTTTTAAACTTACTAATCTGGCCATATCATATTCATAAAGGACTCTCCAATCACCGGATTTGGCTCTTATTATAAGTAGGGTTTTGTAAGATGAAGTTCTCATAAAATGTTTACTTCTTTGGTTTGATTTTAGTGCTGTTTAGGTACTAATAATTCTCCTAAGACAGAAAAACTATTTCACATTAAAGTCCGCCAGAATGGAACTGTTGAATCAAGGGCTATTTATAATATTCTGGGAGTCGGCATGGACAGTAGAAAAGACCTGATGCGTCTCTATAGTTCAAAAAATGAGTGGGCCAAGTTCTGGCTTTTCTGTGTTTACCGATCTAAAGCAGCGTGGTGTTGAAGATATTCTTATTGCTTGTATTGATGGTCTAAAAGGGTTTCCCGAGGCCATAGGAACTATTTTCCAAAAAACACCAATACGGGGGGGGGCCGGAATAACCGATATACACAAGTGCAACGTGCCGGAATCATGGGGTCAATTTACTCCGGAATATGCAATGCCTTTGCAATGGGATTGAAGACTTACCATTTTGGTAGTCTACCAAACTACGACTGATGTCCGCTTCGTATCTTTTAAGTGGCACGGTTTGACCGAAATCACTGGCATCATTACTGGTTCTTCCCCACTTTTGGTGTCATGAAGGAGAATATACCACACGTTTCCTCAACAGATCAAACCCAGCTCTCCCGTACATCTGCCGCTTAATCGTTTTCAGTCTATTAACGTTTCCTTCTA
>PJUE01001053.1_pt1 | contig 10719 bp, 8 predicted proteins | sample 1512171 | NCBI WGS metagenome assembly PJUE01 (sample SAMN08177674, study PRJNA422409) | Feces metagenome, whole genome shotgun sequencing project. | isolation source: Chicken feces (3) enriched on wood chips: alkali lignin treatment | host: Gallus gallus | place: USA: Madison | collected 2015-01-15
CTGCCAGTTCACCAGGTCGCGGCTGTGCCAGATGGTGAGGCCGGGATAGGAATCGAAGCTGGAGAAGGTGAGGTAATAGTCCTCGCCGTCCTTGAGGATCGCGGGATCGGGCCGGTCACCGGAGAGCACCGGATTGAGCATCGTCCCGTTCCCGAGATCGGAAATGCGCTGCCCGTCGAAACCGCGCCGCCAGTGGCGGGCGGGAGCCGGGGCGGGGGGTGGAGGAGGGTTCCCCGTCCCCGGCTCCCTTGCGGCAGCGTCTCCCCCCGCGAGAGCCGGTGCCGCAAGGCCGATGCCGCCCAGCAGGGCGGTCCTGAGTGCATCGCGTCTGTCGAAAGTCATTCTGTCTCTCGTGTCCTTTCAGCCCAGTTCGATCAGCCAAGCCCGACCGAGCGCGCCCAGGCGCGCCAGAGTTCGGGCCATGCCTCCACGGGTTTGCCGGTCGTGCCGCGCAGGCCGAAGCCGTGGCCGCCTTGCGCGAAAAGGTGGGTTTCCACCGGCACGCCCTGTGCTTTCAGCGCGGCGCGCAGGCGCAGGGTGTTGTCTACCGGGACGACGGGATCATCCTCGGCGTGGAGCAGGAAATACGGCGGTGCGTCCTTGGGGACGGTGCGGTCGGGCGAATGGGCCTCTTCCTGTTCCGCCGTGGGCGCGGGGCCGAGCAGCAGGTCGCGTGATCCGGCATGGGCGATGGTGGGGTCCATCGAGACCACCGGATAGATCGGCGCCGCGCAGAACGGGCGGGCGGAGAGCTTGTCCGCCGCGTCGATGGGTTCGTAGACTTTTGCTGAGAAGCGGGTGGAGAGGCTGGAGCAGACATGGCCGCCCGCCGAAAAGCCCATGGCGGCGACGCGCTCGGGCTGGATTCGATAGTCCTTCGCGCGGTGGCGGATCAGGCGCATGGCGCGCTGGGCGTCGGCCAGCGGCACGTCTTGTCGATTTGCCCAACCCTCGCCGGGCAGGCGGTAGAACAGCACGAAGGCGGTGAAGCCGCGTGCAGTCAGCCAGCGGGCCATCTCGTAGCCCTCCTTGTCGATCACGACGAGGCGGTAGCCGCCGCCCGGCGTGATGAGCACGGCGGCGCCGTTGGGCCGGTCGGGCCGGAACACGACCAGGCGCGGGCGGGTGGTGCCGGTGACGGAGCGGTCGTTGACCTGTGCGGTGGTGGAGCGTTCGGTGACGGTCTCGACCGGGGGCTTGGCGGGCAGACCCGGCGCGCCTTTCGGCCAGAGGTCGATTGTCTCCGTCGGTTCCGGCAGGCCTGCGGGCGATGCCTTTTCCGCATCGAAAGGCGGAGCGGTCTGGGCAAGCGCTTCGCTGGATAGCAGCCCGGAAACAAGGGAAGCCGCCATGAACGATCTGCGGTCGATGGTCATGGCGGCTTCCTCTTCGTTATTTCAGTTCCGGCTATTCGGCCGATTTTTCGGCTGCGCGTCAATACTTTGCGCGTGCCCCGAACAGAATGGTGCGCCCGAAGTGGTTGTTCTCGTAGTTGCGCTGCGCGTAGATGTCGTTGGTGCGGTAGCGATAGGCGTCGGTCAGGTTGTTGCCGTCGATCGAGAGTTCCAGCCACTCCGTCGCCTTGTAGCGGATCGCCGCATCGACGCTGGTGTAGGAGCCGTAACCCTCGAAGATATTGCCGGTGGCGCTGGTGGCATCGCTGAACGGGCCGCGATAGCTGACCGAGCCGCGAATGCTGAACTTGCCGTCGTCATAATAGAGCGTGGCGTTCCAGGCCTTCTCCGACACGCCGAGCAGGGTGTTGTTGTAGATCGCCGAGACGCCGGTGAGGCCGCAGGCATTGGTCGTCGGGTTGCGGGTGCAGGCCGAGACCGCCGGGCCGGTGATCTGGTAGTCCGCGCTGCTGTCGATGAAGGTGGCGTTGCCCTGGAAGCCGGTGTGGCTGAGCGGGCCGGGCAGGAAAGTGAAGGGCAGTTGCAGCGCCAGTTCCACGCCCTTGAGGGTCGCGCCCTTGCCGTTGACCTGCGAGGAAACGACGTATTCCTGGTTGGGGTCGTAGTTTAGGTAGGCAGGGGTGCTGGTGCCCAGCACGTCGCGGCCGAGGCCGAGCTGCGGCAGGGTGGCGACGTAAGTACCGGCGACCGGGAAACTCTCGATCTTCTTGATGAAGCCCGCCACCGAAAGCAGCGCCTGCGGGGCGAAGTACCATTCGACCGAGGCGTCGAAATTGGTCGCGCGGTAGGGATCGAGGAACGGGTTGCCGAAGGTCACGCGGTAGTTGAAGCCGTCGACCGAGCCGCCGGGGTTGAGGTTGCCCAGCGAGGGGCGGGTGATCACCTTGGCGATCGCACCGCGCACGATCACGTCATGGCGCGGATAGAAGGCGATGTTCATCGCCGGGAGCCAGTCGTCGTAGCTGCGCTCCACCGTCGCGGCGACGCCTGCGGTGTAGCCGGTCGAGGTCTGCTTGGTGTGGGCGTAGCGAACGCCCGCGTTGCCCGCGAATTCGAGGCCGAGGATCTCGCCCTTGACGTCGAACTGGAGGTAGCCGCCGGAGGTTTCCTCGCGCACGCGGCGGTTGTTGCCAAGATCCTCGACGGCGGTGCGGGCGTAGAGGTTGGTGTATTTCGCCGCCTTGTCGATATCCGCCACCAGCCACGAACTGGTGGTGCCGCTGGGCTGTCCGGCATCGCCCAGGTCGATCAGGCTGGAGATGTCCGACGTCACCGGCAGGCCGTAGACGTTGGCCGAGCAGGTCACCTGGCCCAGGATCAGGTCGCGCTGGCCGTTGGTCGCGCAGGCGGCGGTGTCGCGCTGGAACAGTTGGGTGCGGAAGTCGTAGCGACGCCAGACCGCGCCTGCCTTGACGGTGAAGCCTTCCGCCATGTCCCATTCGGTGCGCAGCTGCGCGGTCTTGAACCGGTTCTTCACGTAGGAGGGACGGTCGCGGATTTCGGCGAGCTGGAAGTTCGCCGGGTTGGTCACGTCCAGCCCGTAGTTCAGGATCGGCGACTTCATGTCCGAATAGTCGAAGCTGAAGTCGTTGGCGTTGCGGTTGTCGTAGGCGAAGGTCGTTTCCACCGGGATGTCGGCGTTCGACTGCGAGAAGCCGCCCAGCGCGGTGAAGCGGAAGGTGTCGGTAACGTCCTGGTCCCAGGTCGCGCCGAACTGGTAGAATTCGGTCTCGGACTTGCGCAAGTAGCTTTCGGTGCGGACCCAGGCATTGTCGTAAGTGCCCGCGATCATCGTGCCCTTGTCGTCGTAGACCGGGTTCGTGAGGTTGAAGCGGCGCTCGTTCGAGCGGGCGAGCACTTCCAGCCACTGTTCGGCGCGGTCTTCCTTGAACGAGGAATATAGGCCGTCGATCGAGAGCTTGGTGCGGTCGCTCGGTTCGAACTGGATCGATCCGGTCAGGCCGAGGCGGCGGCGGTCGTGCTCGACCACGCCGTAGCGCGGGATGCGCGCGTGGAACGAGAGCGCGGCCGCGTCGCAGGCCGCCGAGGGGCGGTAGCCGCCGCCGGAATTGACCGGGGTGCCGCCGGTCGGGCCGACGTTCGAATAGAAGCAGGGCGTGCCGTTCACCGAGTTGAAGTAGGCCTGCGCCCAGCGGACGGTGTTGTTGCCGGTCTCCAGCGTATCGGTGTGCGAATAGGCGGCGGAGAGATTGACGCCGAACGTACCGGCGTCGTTGCGCCAGGACAGCAGCCCGGCCACGCGCGGGCCGACGTTCTTCGACAGGTCGTTGTAGGAACCCTGCACGTTGAGCACGGCGGAAAGGCCGGCCTTGCCCGTCAGCGGATTGCCGGTGTTGAGATCGACCACGGCGCCCAGCGAGCCTTCGTCGAGACTGGCTTCGGCGGTCTTGTGGACGACGAGGCTGCTGAACAGCTCAGAGGCGAAGACGTTGAAGTCGAAGGCGCGGTCGCGGTTGGCGCTGGCGCCGTCGGAGCTGGTGGCGATGGTTTCGAGGCCGTTCACGCGGACGCGGGTGAACTGGGCGCCCAGACCGCGCACGGTGATCGCGCGGCCTTCGCCGCCGTCACGCTGGATCGAGATGCCGGGAATGCGCTGGAGCGATTCCGCCAGGTTCTGGTCGGGGAACTTGGCCATGTCCTCGGCAACGACGGCATCGACCGCGCTGATCGATTCGCGCTTCACGTTGAGCGCGGCTTCCAGCGACTTGCGGAAGCCGGTGACAATGATTTCCTCGGCCGCCGGGCCTTCTGAAACGGTGGCCTGCTGCGCGCCCGTCGCATCCTGTGCGAAGGCGGTGTGCGGCAGCGCCAGCGCGCTGCCCGCGACCAGAGCGGCCTTCAGTATCGAAATCCTGGAAACATGCCCTTGCATGATCACTCCCCCTTGAGCCTTTTGGCCCTCATGGCCTTTTTAGCCAATTGATACCGGTGTCATGAGTGGTTGCACATGTAGTGCTCCCTTTCTTCGACACCTGCTCCCGACGCCTTCAGGGCGCCTTTCTTCGCGCCTTGTGGCGCTTGTCGCTAGACCGGCGCCATTGAGGTCGCACAATCGTCAGTTCTTTGTTGTCGGTTTTGGTAACCGGTGTCATCATGTTTGCCGCAGGGATGCCACCCTGTCAAGAACCAGTACGAAGGGGAGAGCGCAATGACCATCGAGGGCCTGAATCCTTGCCCTACCTTGGCCGTTCCTGCCGATTTTCCGCCTGTTCGCGCCGCAAAGGAAATCCCCCGCGCGAAGGCAGCGTGGGCACGGTGCCAGCGAATCATACGGAGGGAACAGCCGTGATCGCGGCGATCCTGCTGATGGCAACCGCTTCCGGCCCCGCTCCAGCAATGGCCGTGATCGACGAGAAGGATACCGTGCGCGAGGAAGCACCGCCGCACGGCGCCATCGGCATGAGCACGGCCTATCGCATTTCCGATGCGGCCCCGGCGCCGCGCGCGATGGAGTTCCGCCGCCGCGTGCTCCACAAGGGTGCGGCGATCGGCGAGCATCCGATCGCGCACGACGAAGTCTACTACGTGCTCTCGGGAGAGGGCGAAGTGGTGTCGGACGGCAAGCGCGCGGCATTGCGGCCGGGCATGACGGCCTATCTTTACAACGGGGCGGTGGTCGGCATCTGGCAGCGAGGCGAGGAACCGCTTTCGCTGATCATTTCCTACCCAAACCCTCCGGGAGCGGGGCGATAGGCGTCATTCCCGGCCTTGCGGCTTGACCCGCAGCAGGCCTTCCTGTGCCACGCTCGCCACCAGTTCGCCGCCGCGCGTGTAGATCGCGCCGCGCGCGAAGCCGCGGGCGTGCCCCGCCCAGGGGCTGTCCATCGAATAGAGCAGCCAGTCGTCGATCGGGGGAGTTTGGTGGAACCAGAGCGCATGGTCGAGGCTGGCCCCGGAGACGCCCGGCGAAAAGAAGCCGAGGCCGTGCGGCATCAGCGCGGTGGAAACGAGCGCGAAGTCGCTGGCATAGGCGAGGATCACGCGCTGCATCACCGGATCGTCGCTGAACGGCTGGGCGAGGCGGAACCACTGGTGGCGCTGGGGCAAGTCGCCGCCGCGTACCGGTGGGCAGGGCCGGATGTCGAACGAGGCGAGGCGGTCCAACAGGAACGGCGGCAACCTCTGACCGGCGGCGGCAAGCGCCTCGCGGAAATCCGGGCACTGTTCCGGCGCGGGCACCGGCGGCATCGCCACGGCGTGGGACAGGCCCTCCTCCTGCCGGTGGAACGAGGCGGCGAGGTTCAGGATCGGCTGGCCGCCCTGCATGGCGACGACGCGGCGGTTGGAGAAGCTGCCGCCGTCGAAATCGGGCAGGACGCGGTAGATGATCGGGCGTCCGGAATCGCCCGCACGCAGGAAGTAGGCATGGAGCGAGTGGGCCTGGCGCACAGGATCGATCCCGCGCGCGGCGGCGTCGAGCGCCTGGGCCACGACTTGCCCGCCATAGACGCGGCCGGGCTGTTCGGCCGAAGCCGCGCCGCGGAATATCCCGGTGTCGATCTCCTCGACGGTGAGAAGCTTGCGGAGTTCTTCCACGGCGAGTTGGGCGGGTTCGGTCATCGGCATCATTTTCCGTCGGGGGAGCCTTGAAGCCAGTCGAGGGACTGGCGTTCGATGGAGAGCAGTTCCTCGAGGGTCTGCTCGATCGCGGCCTTCTGCTGGCGCAGTTCGTCGATGCGGTCGGTGACTTTGACCAGCAGCGCGCGGACCTGTCCGTGGTGCTCGGGATCGACGTCGTAGAGGTCGAGGAATTCCTTGATCTCGCGGATCGAGAAACCAAGCCGCTTGCCGCGCAGGATCAGCTGCATCCGGCCCATTTCGCGCTTCGAATAGATGCGCGTGGTGCCTACCCGCTGCGGCGCGATCAGGCCCTTGTCCTCGTAGAAGCGCAAGGTGCGCATCGTCACGCCAAGCTCGGTGGCGGCTTCCTGAATGCCGAGCATGTCGCCGCCGGAAGGGGGTGATGCCGCACCCGTCTCGTTGGGAGTCAGAGCTGCGCCCGTGCCGCTCACTCGGCCTGTCCCTGAGGCTGCGGCGCAGCGCGGCGCGCGGCTTCTTCCTCGACCAGCTCCTTCTTGGAGAGCTTGCCGACCAGCGTCTTGGGCAGGCTGTCGCGGAATTCGATCTTGCTCGGCATTTCGATCTTGTTGAGCCGCTCCTTGAGGAAGGCCATCAATGTATCCTCGTCCAGAACGTCCCCCGGATGCAGCGCCACGAAGGCCTTGGGGGCCTGCCCGCGATAGGTGTCCGGCACGCCGATCACGATCGCTTCGTGGACCATCGGATGCTCATAGAGCGCATCCTCGATCGTTCGCGGATAGACGTTGTACCCCCCGCACAGGATCATGTCCTTGATCCTGTCCACCAGGAACAGATAGCCGTCTTCGTCGAGATAGCCAACGTCTCCGGTGCGCAAGGCGCCGTAGATGAAGGTCTTTTCCGATTCCTCCGGGCGGTTCCAGTAGCCGGACATGACCTGGGGGCCGCGCGCGCAGACTTCGCCGCGCTCGCCCTGCGGCATGACCCGGTGCGGATTGTCGGGATCGCGGATTTCCAGCACGGTTCCGGGGAAGGCGGGGCCGCAGGAATTGCTCTTCACTTCGCCTTCCAGCGGATTGCAGGCGATGATCGGCGAGGCTTCGGACAGGCCGTAGCCCTCGACCACCTTGACGCCGGTGCGTTGCTCGAACTTCTGGCGCACTTCCAGCGGCAGCGGCGCGCCTCCCGAGATGCAGACGCGCACGTGGTCGAACTCGCCGTGCAGGTCCTTGTTGTTGAGCGCGGTATAAAGCGTCGGCACGCCGAAGAACTGCGTCGGCTTCGTGCGCTTGGCGGTGGCCAGGAACGACTTCATCTCGAAGCGCGGCAGCAGGATCATCTCGGCGGCAGTATCCACCGAGTAGTTCAGCACGGTGGTCAGCGCGAAGACATGGAACAGCGGCAGCACGCCGAGCGTGCGTTCCTGCTGTTCCGGCATGTGGCCGACATGGGCGATCATCTGCGCCGAATTCGCGGCGAGGTTCGCATGGCTAAGCATCGCGCCTTTGGGCACGCCGGTGGTGCCGCCGGTATATTGCAGCACCGCGAGGTCCGACGGCGAGCGCTCGACCGGATCGGGATCGGCGTCGCGGGCGATCAGGTCGGCATAGCGCAGGAAGCGCAAGTCGTGCGGCTCGTGCGCGATGTCCTTGCGCTTGAGCAGGCGATAGGCGCGGCCCTTGAGTTTGGGCAGGGCGTCGGCGATCGGGCAGACCACCACGCGGCGCAGCGAGCCCTTCCCAACCAGCGGCTCGATCTTGGGCAGCGAGAGCGCCAGATCGGAAGCGACCATGAATTCGGCGCCCGAATCGTCGACCAGATGCGCCATCTCACGCTCGGTGTAGAGCGGATTGAAATTCACCACGATTCCGCCGATGCGCAGGATCGCGAAGTAGCAGATCACGTAATAGGGCGTGTTGGGGAGGCACAGGCCCACCCGCGTCCCCCGCTTGACGCCGAGGTCCTGGAACCCCCGCGCCGCACGGCGAGACAGCTCGCCGATCTCCCTGTAGGTCCACTTGCGGCCCATGAAGTCGATCGCCGGCCAGACGCCGTGGGCTTCCACGGCATGGTCGAGCAGGTCGGTGAGCAACCGCGGCGCGATCGGCGGCATCTCTTCCGGGTGTTGGGAGGAGGTTTCCGGGGCGGAGTGACCGCCGATCGTCGCCGCGGCGCCCATCAGAAGGCTACCCGCGCGCCGAGCGAGAACACCAGCGCCGAAGCGTCGGTCAGACGGCCGTCGGTGAGGATCGGCGTTTGTGCGGCGGTGCCTGCGTAGGCGGCGGTCACGCGGTCGATCGTGGTGTCCTTGAAGGTGATGTACGAGGCGGCCGCGTCGATCGCGATCTTCTCGCTCATGTTGTAGGTGGTGCCGGCCGAGAAATTCCAGCGGTTGCTGTCCGGCACGCGGGCGTCGCGGTCGCCGTTCTGGGTCGGGGTCTCGCCGTATTGGATACCGCTGCGTACCGTCCACTTCGGGTTTACGTCGTAGTCGATACCGAAGGCGTAGGAGAAGCCGTCCTTGTAGTTCTCGGGGATCGACTGGTTGATCGGGGCGCCGAGGTCGATCGTGTCGAACTTGCTCCAGCCATAGGCCACGACCTGGGCGTTCAGCGTCAGCTGCTTGGTCGCCTTGATGCGGCCCGACATGATCGCCTGCCACGGCGTGGTGAATTCGGCGGTGGCGTCGAGCGTGCGGTTCTGCGCGGCGAGCGGGCCGAGCAGGCCGTCGACGGTCAGCGTGCCCTTGAGCTTGTGCTTCACGGCCGACTTGTAGGCAACGCCGATCGAGGCCGGGCCGTTGTGATACTGGGCGCCGACCGACCAGCCCACATCCCAGCCGTTACCCTTGAGGTTCTGATGGCCGTCGGCCAGCAGCGGCGAGAGGTTTGGCAGGTAATTGCCGAGAGCGGCATCGACGTATTCCACATTGGCGGCGGCGCCGACATAGAAGCCCTCGAAGGGCTGGAAAGCGACGCTTGGCTGGATGTCGATGGTGCGCAGCTTGGTCTTGTCGGCCGAATAGCGCGCCCAGCTGTCGGCATCGTAGTTGGTGGTGAAGGAATAGGGCGAGGTGACGGTCAGGCCGAAAGCGAACTTGCCGGTACCGTAGGCGATCGAGCCGGAGGGCAGGACGCCCTTGTTGATCGGATTCCTGGCAACGCCGTTGCCGCCGACCGGAGCCGGAGCCTGGCCAGGGCGGAGGATCACGGTGCCGTCGTCGACGACTTTGCCGCGCGGGATGATGACGCTGGCGTGGATCGAGGCTTGTCCGCCTTCGAGGCCGCCGATCGCAGCCGGGTTCCACCAGAGCGAATCGACGCCGGTATCGGCGGCTTCGCCCGAGAAAGCGCGTCCTTGCGCGCGTACAGACTGTTCCTGAAGATAGAAGGCCTGGGCATGAGCCGAACCGGCGAAGCCGAGCACGATGGCCGATGCGGTGCCCGCGAGAAGAATGCGGCCCGAATTGCGTTTCATATCCTTGAACTCCCTAAGTCTCTTATGCCCTGAACCTTTGTCGTCTTCCCGGTGCGCCTCAGGGGATGCGCGTCCAGGTCTGGGTCTTGCACAAGGGCCAGACGATGCACCCCTTGAGTTTGAGGCTGTCGGCCCCGGCAGGCGTTATCGTTGCCTTGTAGGTGCCGCCGTCCTCAGGGTTGTAGATCTGTCCTTCGACCCATTCGTTCCCTTTGGCCTTGAAACCGCCGACAATTTGCAAACCTTTAATCTTGCGGGTGCGCTTGGTGGTGTCCTTGTTGTTCGCATCGCGCAGGTCGGGATTGGCTTTAAGACCGTCGGAATCGACGAGCCGTCCGCACAGCGATTCGCCGCAGCGGCTGAGTTCGACGACACCGTGCTTCGAAGGCGTGCGCCATTTGCCGACGACCGCGTCGTTTCCCGCCGCAAAGGCCGGATTCAGGCCAAGGAGCAAGGGTGCTGCACCGGCAACCATTGCCAACCCCATGCGTTTCCAATTTTTCATGAGCGACCTCTCCATCGTCTCTCCAATCGGACATCTTCTCACCGGCGGGACGGGGCCCTTAGGTGGGATGCTGAATTCTCGTAACCCAAAAATTGCTTGACGTATAGGGAAAGAATTGCACCCTTAGGGAAGACGACGACGCAGCTTCGGGAAAAGCCCAAGGCGCGTCCGCCCACGGAGAGAGTGCATGCAAAGTGTCGTGATCGCGGGTTATGCCCGCTCGCCCTTCCATCTGGCGAACAAGGGTGCTCTTGCCCGCGTCCGTCCCGACGATCTTGCCGCGCAAGTGATTCGCGGACTCATCACCAAGACCGGCGTCGAAGCGGCCGATATCGAAGACGTCGTCGTCGGCTGTGCGTTCCCGGAAGGCGAGCAGGGCTTCAACATCGCGCGTCTCGTCGGCCTGCTGGCGGACCTGCCGATCTCGGTTGGCGGCATGACCGTGAACCGTTTCTGCGGCTCCTCGATGAGTTCGATCCACTACGCCATGGGCCAGATCGCCATCGGCGCGGGGGAAGTCTTCGTCTGCGCGGGCGTCGAATCGATGAGCCGCGTGCCGATGATGGGGTTCAACCCGCTGCCCAACCCGGAATTGGCCAAGCGCAGCGCCGCCTACATGTCGATGGGTGAAACGGCCGAGAACGTCGCCACCAAGTACCAGATTTCGCGCGCCGACCAGGAAGCGCTTGCCGTCTCCAGCCAGCAGAAAGCCTCGGCCGCCCGTGACGCCGGCAAGCTGACCGACGAGATCGTGCCGATCCA
>PJUE01001058.1_pt1 | contig 10688 bp, 10 predicted proteins | sample 1512171 | NCBI WGS metagenome assembly PJUE01 (sample SAMN08177674, study PRJNA422409) | Feces metagenome, whole genome shotgun sequencing project. | isolation source: Chicken feces (3) enriched on wood chips: alkali lignin treatment | host: Gallus gallus | place: USA: Madison | collected 2015-01-15
CGTTCTCTGCCCAGACGGCAGGGGTAAAGGCCAGCGCGAGCGCCAGAATAAGCGATGATTTTTTCATGGCAGGTTCTCTTATTGTTGTGTGCGTTATTGTTGTGTGAACTGATTAACGGGCTGGTCTAATCCCAGGCTCTCACGCAGGGTGGTGCCGGGGTATTCGGTGCGGAACAGGCCGCGCGCCTGCAACAGCGGCACCACCTGATCCACAAAGCGCGGGAAGGTATCCGGGGTGCCGCCCTGGATGATGAACCCGTCCGCGGCATAGCCCTCAAACCACTGCTGTAAGCCGTCAGCAACCTGTTCCGGGGTGCCGGAAAAACGCGGACGCGGCGAGGCAGCTTCCAGCGCCACCTGACGCAGGGTTAAGTTGCGCTCCCGGGCGTTGCGTTTGATCTCATCGGTGGTGCTGCGGAAGCTGTTTTTCCCCAGATCGCCAATGTCCGGGAAGGCTTCATCCAGCGGATACTGGCTGAAGTCGTGATGCTCAAAATAGCGGCCCAGATAGTTCAGGGCATCGTTGATGGAGACCAGCGCGGCGGTGGTCTGGTACTGCTCCTCCACGTCGGCGGCGTCTTTCCCGACGATGACGCTCACCCCCTGAAAGATATGCAGTTCGTCCGCACGGCGGCCATGCTGCTTCAACTGACTTTTCACGTCGTGCCAGAACGCCTGGGCTTCTTCGTAGGTGTCATGGTGGGTAAAGATGGCGTCAGCATGTTTCGCCGCCAGCTTTTTGCCGTCGTCCGAGGCGCCGGCCTGGAAGACGATCGGCCTGCCCTGCGGCGTGCGGCCAATGTTCAGCGGCCCGGCTACCTTAAAGAAATCCCCGTGGTGATCGAGGGTGTGCAGCTTTTTAGGGTCGAAGAACTCCCCGGTCTCTTTGTTACGCACAAAGGCGTCGCCCTCCCAGGAGTCCCACAGCCCTTTCACCACGTCGAGATACTCATCGGCGATGCGGTAACGCAGGGCGTGCTCCGGGTGCTTGTCGCGGGAGAAATTCTTCGCTGAACCTTCCAGCGGCGAGGTGACCACGTTCCAGCCCGCCCGGCCGTTGCTGAGATGGTCGAGGCTGGCAAACTGGCGTGCCACGGTGAAGGGCTCGCTGTAGGAGGTGGATAAGGTGCCCACCAGCCCCAACCGTGATGTGACGGTCGCCAGCGCCGACAGCACGGTCAGGGGCTCAAAGCGGTTGAGAAAATGCGGGATCGACTTCTCATTGATATAGAGGCCATCCGCGACAAAGATAAAGTCGAGCTTGCCCGCTTCGGCCTTCAGGGCCGTCTCTTTGACAAAGTTAAAATTGATGCTGGCATCGGCCGGGGCTGCCGGATGGCGCCAGGCGGACATATTCCCCGAAGCGCCGTGCAAAATCGTGCCCAGGCGCAGCTGTCGTGTTGCGGACATATTCCCTCCTTACCCTTAAAGTTGATTCAGTGCTTTTTCCGCAAGCTGGGCGAAATACCGCGCGGCGGGTTCAATTAAGGCTTCATCCGGGTTAAAGGCCGGATGATGTAAGCCATACTGGCTGGCGCTGCCGATGCTGACGAAAGCCCCGGGGATCTGCTGCAGGTAGACGGCAAAATCCTCCCCGCCCATGTGTAGCTCGGCCTGCCGGGTCTCATACCCGGTTTCCCGCGCCACCGAGGTGGCAAACTCGGCCCAGTTGGCGTCGTTAACCAGCGCGGTAGGCCCGGCGTACCAGGTGATGTCGATCTGTGCGTTAAAGGCGGCGGCAAATCCGGCAGCGATTTCGGCCACCCGGGCCTTCACGTTCTGTTGCACTTCCGTGCGATGGGTACGCAGGGTCCCCTCCAGCTCGACGCTCTCCGGCAGCACGTTCCAGGTATTGCCCCCGGTAATACGCGTCACGCTCAGCACCACCGAATCCAGGGTATTCACGTTGCGGCTGGCGACGCTTTGCAGGGCGGTGACCAGCTGGCTGGCGAGCAGGATGGCGTCGTTGCCTTCATGCGGACGGGCGGCGTGCGCCCCTTTGCCGGTAATGCGAAATACGAAGCGGTCAACGTTGGCGTAGAACGGGCCGCCGCGAGTGGCAAAACTGCCCACCGGTAGACCGGGTTCGTTATGCATGCCGAAGATGGCGCTGACGTCGCGCAGGGCCCCGGCGCGCACCAGGCTCTTTGCGCCGCCGAAGTTCTCCTCCGCGGGCTGGAACAGGATCCGCACCCGGCCATTAAGCGCGTCTTCGCGGGCTTTCAGCTTCAGGGCCGCGCCGAGGATCACGCTGGTGTGGATGTCGTGGCCGCAGGCGTGCATGACGCCCGGGCGTTGGGAGGTAAAGGCTACGCCACTGCGCTCCTCAATCGGCAGGGCGTCGATATCGGCCCGCAGGGCAATCTGTTTATCACCCTTCCCCACTTCGGCAACCACGCCGGTGTGCAGGTCATAGGGCAGGACGGTGATCCCGGCGTCACCCAGCCACTTGCGCAGGCGGGCGGTGGTTTGTACTTCCTCGCCGGAAAGCTCCGGGTTCTGGTGCAGCTCGCGGCGCCAGGCGATCAGCTGTTGTTCGAGGCTCATGCAGCCACCTCCCTCTGCTGTCGGGCCTGGGCCAGCAGGCGCAGGGACTGCACCCGGGCGGTGCCGTCGGCAACCGGGGTATCAATGATGAACTCATCGATGCCCCACTGCTGATGCAGTGCCTCCAGTTGTTCGAGTACCGACTCCGCAGTACCCGCCAGCAGCGACTGGGCGCGTCGGGCGATGCGCAGCGGCTCGCTGCCCGCCTGGCGAGCAAAGGCATAAGCCTGCTCCTCGCTGGCAACGGTGACCCGCTGGCCGTTGACAAGCTCAACGCCCCACACTTCGACGGATTTGGCCAGCTCCTCGGCCTGCGCCTGGGTTGGCGCAACGATGGCCTGCACCGCGACAATCACCTCCCGGGCGCTATGGACGCGCCAGGTGTTAATCACCTCGCGCAGCAGATCGGGATCGCCATTCAGATGGGCAGCAAAAACGAAGTCCCAGTCGAGGCGGGCGGCCAGGCGCGCGCTCTCTGCGCTGGCGCCCAGCAGGAAGCCAGCAGCCGAAACCTGGGGTAACGGAGTGGCACGAACCGCCTCCTCCTGTGAAGTCGGGTTGATCCAGCCATCCAGCTGCGCCAGCTGGTCGGCGAAATCGCCCTTCTCCTGCTGGCTGAGGCCGAGCTGTAACGCCCGGGTCGAGAGCGGCAGGCCGCCCGGCGCTTTGCCGACGCCCAGATCCACACGCCCGGGGGCGATAGCCGCCAGCAGGTTGAAGTTCTCTGCCACTTTGTACGGGCTGTAGTGTTGCAGCATTACCCCACCGGAGCCGACGCGAATGCGTCGGGTCTGCCCGAGGATCCAGGCAATCAGCAGCTCAGGCGACGGACTCGCCAGCTGCGGGGTGTTGTGGTGTTCGGCAATCCAGAAGCGGTGATAACCCAGGGTTTCGGCCTGTTGCGCCAGGCTTAAGGTGCGCGACAGCGCATCGGCGGCCGTTTCGTTTTCTGCGACAGGACTTTTATCCAGAATGCTGATTCGCCAGGACATGTTGCAATCTCGTTTGACTAAACATGTCGCCATTATTAAAGGGCGATTTCACCTCTGAGAAACAATTAATTTACATTTGGTTTGCCGGATTTCAGAAATACCGTGTCGGGTTATCGCGATGAACGGAGCCCGGCGATCAGGGCGTTGGCCTGCTGGCGGGAGGTGATGCGCACGAAGCGGATATGGGCAAAAGCCGGGTTTTGCATATCGGCCTCGTAGCGCACCCGGTTGCTGCGCCAGGTTTTGATTGTCCACAGCAGGATCGATTCCCGGCTAAAGAAGGAGCGACGAAAACTCTCCCGGTTGCCGGTGCCGGGCCACAGCTCCTGCTGCGTCCAGGCGCGTTTTACCGCCCGGGTCACGGCCTGACGCAGGGTGCGGCCCAGGCCGTAATCGACCCATACCACCAGATCGACGTTGCGCCATTTTATCGGGCGGGTGCGGTTGTAGTTGCCGTCCAGCACCCAGCCTGGCGTGGCGCTGAGCGCCGCCTCCAGCTTTGCGAACATGACCTCGTCCGGGGTGCCCTGCCAGTCAGGACGCCAGTACAGAGTGTCCATTTCGATACAGGGCAGTGCCAGTTCACTAGCGATCCTGCGGGCCAGCGTGCTCTTGCCGCTGCCGCTGGTGCCAACAATATTGATTTTCATCACATTTCCTGATACGTCGGGAAAACCGGGCTAACAATGATAATGTTTTATGAATGTTAATGAAACACGATTTCGGAAGTGTGGTTTTCGCCATGGAGCCATTATTTCCGTTATATTTGCCTTAAGTCGGTTTATTTCCCGCCTGCATTGATATTCACCCCCTGCTGATTGCATTTTTATTACATAAGCACCGGTTAATACAAAAAAATAGTTAATTCAGGCGCTTTCTAATTCATTAATTTTTGTGGAGAATACGCCAGCCGTAATATTACAGAATAAACAGTTAACCTTGCCTGAAACTTTTTTCGGGCGGCTTCTCTTTACACAGACATCACCATGGAGTTATTCATGAGGCGTAACAATCAAGTTACACAAAACGAGTATTTGCTTAACGAAGGGTCGACCCTAATGTCGACCACCGATATCCAGAGTCATATTACGTACGCGAACTCGGCCTTTATTGATGCCAGTGGTTATAAAGAAGAACACCTTATTGGTGAACCGCATAATGTGATCCGCCATCCTGATATGCCCCCGGAGGCGTTTGGCGATATGTGGTTTACCCTGCAGCAGGGCGAGAGCTGGACCGGGCTGGTGAAGAACCGCCGTCACAACGGGGATCACTACTGGGTGCGGGCCAACGTCACGCCGGTCTACCAGAATGACAGCCTCACCGGCTATATCTCGGTGCGCAATATTCCCGAACGTCGCGAGATCGATGCCAGCGAGGCGCTCTATCAGCGGGTGCGAAATAACGAAATAAAAGGCCATCGTTTTTATAAAGGGGTGCTGGTGCGTCGGGGAATATTCTCCTTCCTCTCTATTTTCAAACGGCTCAGTACCGCGAAGCGGGTTAATTACTCCCTTGGTATTACCGCCCTGCTCGCTTTGGCCCTGCCTTTTTTATTCTCTACCGGAATAATGCAGTCCATCGCCCTGGCGCTGCTGTTTATTTTGCTGGCGTTATTTCTCAATGCCCAGATCTGTCGCCCGGTAAAAACCATCGTTAAACAGATGCAGCGCGTGGTGTCGGGTCGCAAGACAGATTACACCCATTTCGATCGCGTCGATGAGATTGGCTTAATGATGCGGCTGGTTAACCAGTCCGGATTAAACCTGAACTCGCTGGTGGATGATGTCGGGACGCAAATCAACGGTATCCGCGATATCAGCCAGCAGGTCGCCAAAGAAGGCGATGCCCTGCAGGCCCGCTCGGAAGAGACCTCCGGTGATCTGCAGCAGACCGCTGCGGCGGTGGAAGAGATTGCCAGCGCGGTAAAACAGACCGCACAAACGGCGGAAGAGGCAATCCGGATGGCCGACCAGACCAGCGCCAGCGCGTACAGCGGCGAAGCGGTGATGAAGCAGACCATCGGCGTGATGCAGTCGGTGTCGCGGGATAACGGCCAGATTGTCGATATCATCGCGGTGATCGACCGGATCGCCTTCCAGACCAATATTCTGGCGCTGAATGCCGCGGTAGAAGCCGCCCGCGCCGGGGAGGCCGGACGCGGCTTCGCGGTGGTCGCCGCCGAAGTGCGTAATCTGGCCCAGCACTCTGCTTCAGCAGCGAAGGAGATCGCATCGCTTATCGAGAAGAACGTCGCCAGCGTCAACGCCGGGGTGGATATGGTGGAACAGACCGAAACCCAGCTGACCACCATGATTGGTAACGTGCTGAACATGTCGGCCCTGATCAAGGAGATCGGTCACGCCACCCAGGAGCAGACCCAGGCGCTGACCCTGATTAATGAATCCATTTCCCGTATCGGGGTGATGACCCATAACAACACCGGGATGGTGGAGCACGTCACCCAGGCGGCCAACCACCTCACCCAGCGCACCACCCGCCTGCAGCAGGCGATTGCGGTGTTCGGCGGCTGAACAACATCGGGGCGAAAATTTGTTTTCGCCCCGATGAATGGGTAACGGTACGAACCACCTTGCTAATGGCACGGTTCCTCCCTAAAATTTCCAGAGCCATTCAGGAGGTACATAGCATGAGAAAAAAAATCATCACCAAAGCTCAGATCTATCGTTCCGTTGCCAGCTCAACCGCGATCGAAACAGGCGTTTCTGTCCAAAAAATTGAGCAGCAACTCAAACAAAATCAGGCCCAGGCGAAAGCCGTTGGTCTCGCCCGCTAATCAGGCAGAATATCGTCTACCAGTTGCATCATGGGGCTGTAGTTGCCTGACACACCAGCCTGAATCGCCTTGAAGTAAAAAGTCTTGTGCTCGTCCCACAAGCTATAATCTAGCACCCCTTTTCCCGCCATAACCGACAACATGTCGAAGAGTAGCCGCGACAGACGCCCATTACCTTCCCTGAAGGGATGAATCAAAATGAACTCAACATGACATTCAGCCAGATAACGAACCAGTTCAGGGCGGGTCATTGATTTCAACTCGCCGGAACAGCAGAGATATTGCTTCCCGAAGCCAGCTATCAGCATGGGGATCCTGTTGGCGGCTGCAAACTGAAAACCGTCCTTTATTCGCCATAACTGTGTCACCGGATCCAGGCTGGTAACGCTGTTCCGCTGAAATTAGTTCATATTTTGACAAGCTTCTACCGCCATTCAGCAAACCGTCGCTGCGTTGGCTGATCTCCTTTCACCCTGCGCCTGGCGACTCATCGCCACGGCAAAAATGGCTAACCCGGCGAAAAGGTCATATCTTTTTTAAAGCGACGGTCGCTGCCGGGAGCCCTGGATGAAAGCAGATAAACTGACGTTAGCGGTCTCGTTACTCGCCTGGGGCGCACTCTATTATCTGCTGGGCTGGATCTCGTTATTCCTCGACGGTCCTGAGAGCCGGGCGGCCTTTATCTGGCTGCCGTCGGGCGTGGCCGTCACCGCCTTTCTCATCACGACGCGAAAGCGGTGGCTCGCGCTCTGGCTTACCCTGTTCCTTGCCCGCCTGTTACTGGGGGTGACCTTTCAGCATACGCTTCACGTCTCGCTGGTGCTGGCCCTGTTTTCGCTGACCAGCCATCTGGGCATTGCATGGAGCGTGCGCTACTTTTCCCGGGGCTACGACCGCCTGCACAAAATCGTCAACTGGGTGATTTCCACTATCGTCTTTAGCGCGCTGGCGGCGCTGGCAGGGGTCGGCTGGCTCTCCCTGATGGCCGGGAGCGTGCAGATGCCATGGCTGTGGATCGTCTGGAGCGCCAACGTCACCGGCACGCTGTTTGTCACCCCGCCGCTGATGGGCCTGCTGGCTCCGGCCGATAAAGGGGCGCGGCAGGAGTCATTAGCAGGCGTGTTTTTAGTGTTCGCCGTGTTGCTGACGACCCTCTATATCTTCAACGGCGTGCCCGACCGCAGCGACAATATCGCCCTGATTTACGCCCTGGCCTGCCTGCCGCTGGTCCTGCTGACCGCCACCACCGTTATATGCGGTAATCGCCTGGCATCGCTGGCGTTTATCCTCTTTAGCGCCGTGGTGATCTACGCCTCCTGGCGCGAAACCGGCCCCTTTTATTTCGCCCGCCTGACCCCGGAGGAGTCGATTTTGCTGGCGCAATGTTACCTCTCCGCCGCTGCCCTGCTGCTGGTGTTTATTCGCGCCCAGAAAACGCATACCCCCGCCGACCTTCATGCCCGGTCTACGGCCTACTCCCTCGATCCCGAAACGGGTCGCCTGGTCTGGGATCCTCATGCGCACCCGGTCCTCGCCGCCGCGTTAGCCCCGGTCACCACCCGGGAAGCGCTGCTGATCCGGGTACCCGATCCGCGACAGCAGGCGCAGATGGCTGCCCGCTGGCAGGCGGTAGCGAACAGCCAGCTCGTTGCGGAGGCATTTCGTTTTACGCTGGCGCTCCCGGACCATCCGCCCATCAGAATAACTGAACGAAATATGCTGCTGATGACCGATAAGGATCGCCCGGTGATTGTCGCGTTCTGGTCTGAAGACAAGGAAAGCCTGTTTCAGCCCGCGCCGCAGGAGGAGAGTTAACCATGCTGCAAATCGCTTTTTTGCTGGCCGGGGCGGCGTTTGTCCGCAGAGCAGCGCCGTTCTTCATGGTGGCCGGAATGCTCTGGGGCGGCCTGGGGCTGGCCATTTTTATCGATGGCCTGCAGGGTGGGCTGCACTTCCCCCTGCATGTCTTTGGGCTGTTTCTGCTGCTCGACAGCCTGGTCTCCCTGGCACTGGGCTCGGCGGCTAAAGGGACCCAGCGCGGGATTTTTTACTTTAAGGGCGGCGTGTTCCTGTTGATCGCCATTCTGATTTTATCGGGTCGCCATGACGGCACCCTGGCGCTGGCGATCGTCTTCGGGATTGCGTACTTCATTACCGGCCTGTTCACCATCGCCTCTGCGGTGGTGGTGCGCTTTAGCCACTGGCGTCGCGCCCTGCTCTCCGGGGTGTCGCAAATCCTGTTTGCTATTTTCCTGTTCCTGCCCTTTCCGACAGAACACGACGGCACCGTCTCGCAGTTTATCGGCATGGTGATGCTCACCGGGGGGGTGCACTCGGTGATCCTCTCCCTGCGGATGCGCCAGGTCCGCCACGGCCGCTCGGTATTCGATATTCTCGTCCCGCAGACGCTGAGGATTGGCGAGCGCGAGGCGCTCCCGCAGGAGGTTGAGAACACGACGGGTAATCAGCTGATCGTTCACGTCTGGACGCCGGAGGGCTCGGCTAAACAACAGACGCTCCCGCGTCCGGTGATCAACCGCTACATTGCCGCCGTGGATGCCGACGGCGTGATCTCGACCGGCCATGCGGCGCTGGAACTGCCGCCGACGCTCTATATCAGCCTCTACCCGGCGGCGGAGATTGACCGGTCACCGTCGGAGTTTTTTAACCTGCTGAAGGCGGTGGAGGCGAACACCGTGGCGGGCAAATATCAACCGGATTATCCCTTTGAAGCCAATATGTGGTGCGAGTCCGACCGCAAAATCCACTTCTCCACCTTTAATGCGACATCACTCACCAGTTTCTGGAACCATTACCGGCAAACCAAAACCTACAACCTGACCTGGCGCAACTGCTCCAGCAGCGTGGCCTGGGCCCTTGAAGCCGCCATGGATGGTGCCCTGAAAGAGCGCTGTACCCGGGGCGGCTTTGTGCGGCTATTGTTTATTCCGGAGCTGTGGATCGCCGCGCAGCTGCGCAAGCGTGCCACCAACATGGCCTGGACGCCCGGGCTGGTACTGGACTATACCCGGGCGCTACATGCGGTGGTTCACCCCACGGAGGTGTCGCTGATCCACCTGATCAAAAAGAGATGGTTTACGGCGGCGGACGGCGAAGATTAGACTGCATAATCCACAAGGAAACATGAGTGAAATTCATATAATGGGAGCGCCACGATGCTGAAGGATAATTTTAACGATCTGCTGTCGTTTATGGTCGTCGCCCGGGAGCGCAGCTTCACCCGCGCCGCGGCGCAGCTGGGCGTGTCGCAGTCGGCCCTCAGCCACGCCATGCGCAACCTTGAAGCGCGCCTCGATATGCGCCTGCTGACCCGGACCACCCGCAGCGTGGCCCCCACCGAAGCGGGCGAACAGCTGTTTATGCGCCTGAGCCCGCATCTGCGGGAGATCGAGCAGGAGCTGACCGCCCTGCGCGATATGCGCGATACCCCGGCGGGCAATATTCGCATTACCGCCGGAGAACATGCCATGACCGGGGTGCTGTGGCCGGTGCTGAAACCCTTTATGGCGCAGTACCCGGATATCAATGTGGAAGTGACGGTGGATAACGGCCTGACGGATATCGTCGACGGCCGTTATGATGCCGGCGTGCGCTTGGGCGAACAGGTGGCAAAGGATATGATTGCGGTGCGCATCGCGCCAGATATGCGGATGGCGGTCGTCGGCTCCCCGGACTATTTCACCCGGCATGGCAAGCCGCAGACTCCCGAGCAGCTGGCGGATCACCGCTGCATCAATATGCGCCTGCCGACGCGCGGCGGCCTGTATGCCTGGGAGTTTACCAGTGAAGGGCGGGAGATCCGCGTCCGGGTGGATGGGCAGTTAACCCTGAATAACCTGCCCCAGCGCCTGGACGCCGCCGAGGCCGGTCTGGGACTTGCCTATGTTCCGGAAGACACCGTACAGGAAGCCATCAGCCAGGGGCGTCTGGCGCGAGTGCTGGAGGCGTATTGTCCCGCGTTTGACGGCTACCATCTCTACTACCCCAGCCGCCGCCAGCACACTACCGCCTTTGCCCTGTTGGTTGAGGCTCTGCGCCACAAATAGCGGTCTTTCTGCCCCGCTTTGCCGGTCCTGCGATCGGGTCGGCATCTCCGTATTACCGCTGTGCAATAATTAAGCAGAACTGATATGAATTGCGGCGAAAACGCGAAAAGTCGTTTCAAAAATACGCACGATTCAGCAGCCTCTAACCCCCGACAGCACTGCCCCGACCAATTATTTAGAGCCACCTCACTTTCGGCCCGTTATATTTTGCGTCCCTTACTATTTGCAGGTAGGATGCTTCGCCATGTTTTGCCTTATCCATACGCAGAATGACTGGAAAGGCAG
>PJUE01001060.1_pt1 | contig 10675 bp, 7 predicted proteins | sample 1512171 | NCBI WGS metagenome assembly PJUE01 (sample SAMN08177674, study PRJNA422409) | Feces metagenome, whole genome shotgun sequencing project. | isolation source: Chicken feces (3) enriched on wood chips: alkali lignin treatment | host: Gallus gallus | place: USA: Madison | collected 2015-01-15
CGCAACTTCACGCTCGACGGCCTGCGCATCCTGGTGCTGCCCTGTGCGGCGGTGGCGGTATGGCTGCCGCTGCTGTTTCCCGGCAGCGTGGTGCCGCTCGAAGGCAGGTCGGCGCTGTTTTCCTGGCATATTGCGATTGCCCTGCTCGCATACAGCACGCTGACGATTGCCGCCTTCCATGCGGTACTGATGGCGGTGCAGGAGTCCAAGCTGCATACGCGCCTGCCGCGCAGCCAGAGCGGCCTGTTCGCGATGGCGATCGATCGCCTGCCGGCATTGCTGACGATGGAAAAACTGCTGTTCCGGCTGATCACCTTCGGTTTCGTGCTGCTGACCCTGACGGTACTTTCCGGCGTGGTGTTCTCGGAGGAAGTGTTCGGCCAGGCCTTCAAGTGGGAGCACAAGACCGTCTTCACCATGCTGTCGTGGGCGCTGTTCGGTATTCTGCTGATGGGACGCTTCTGGCGTGGCTGGCGCGGCAAGACCGCGCTGACCTTCACGCTGGCAGGTTTTGCGACGCTGTTCCTGGCTTATGTGGGCAGCCGTTTCGTGCTGGAGGTCGTGCTGCACCGGAGCATTGCATGAAACTGCTGGCATGGGCGATCCTGATTTTTGCCGTGATCTGGGTATTGCGCAGCAAGGCCAAAGCGCAGCAAAAAGCGCGTCAGGAAGCCGCCTCACCTCCGCCCCCGCCTTCGCAACCGGCCCTGCCCGAGGCCGAAGTCATGATTGCCTGCGCCCATTGCGGCGTGCATTTTCCTTCTTCAGAAGCGGTTCGTGATGCGTCCGATGCAGCGTTCTGCTGCGACGAGCATCGCCGCCAGCATACCGGCACCCGGGTATGACGCAATCGCGCCCGATTTCCGGGGATGTACGCGAGACGTTCTGGCGTACGCTGCAGACGTTTGCCTTTACCCGCACCGTGATCGTGGCGCTGCTGCTCGGCTATTTCGGCTGGGCCGGCGCCAGGGCCGCGCGTGCGGATGAATATTTCTGGGGCGTCTGCATCGTCTATATGGTGCTGGCGCTGGGCTTCGCGCTGCTGGCTGCATACTGGCGCCATCGTTTTCTGTGGCAGGTCACGGTACAGATTCTGGTCGACCTGGCTGCGGTTTCGCTGCTTTATCTGTCGGTCGGCGGGCTGAAGAGCGGGCTGGCGATTCTTTATCTGTTTCCGCTGGCGGGCGGTGCGATCCTGGCGCCGCTGGTACTGGCGCTGTTCTTCGTGTCGATCGCCACGGTGGTGATGCTGGCCGAAAACGGCTATCAGTTGCTCAATGCCAGTGCCGACATTTCGTCCACCCAGGTCGGCCTGTACTGCGCCGCCTTTTTCATCATCATCCTGTCGATCAATCGCCTGGCCGATCGCCTGATCAAGCAGGAGTCGCTGGCGTTGGGACGCGGCAAGGCGCTGCAGGTGCAGCAGGCGATCAACCGGCTGATCATCGAGGACATGGAAGATGGCGTGCTGGTGATCGATCGCAATGGCCGCATCCTGACCGGCAATCCGTCGGCCGCGCGCATGCTTGGCCTGTCGCTCACGGCCGAGGCGGCGCATGGCAGGCTGGCCGATCTGGGCTGGCTGCAGCCGATTGCCGACGCCTATGACGAGTGGCGCAGGAAAACCGGCGCCGGCCGGACCTCGCCTACCCATGCGCCGATCTTCGTGCGCATTCGCCACCTCGACGATTCGACGCTGCAGGGCGGCAATACCACCATCATCGGGAGCCGGCGCGATCCTTCCATGCATTTGCGGCTGCGGTTCGTGCGGGTCGATACCGGCGGCGTTCAGGAAGGGCGGGTGGTCGCCTTCCTGCAGGATGTGACGGAAATCGAAAACCAGGCGCAGCAACTGAAGCTGGCTTCCATGGGACGCCTGACTGCCAGCATTGCGCATGAAGTGCGCAACCCGCTGTCGGCCATCGGTCATGCCGCCTCGCTGCTGGCGGAAGACGAGGCGGATGCCGCGCGACGGCGGCTGCTGGGCATCATCAACGACAATGTGGCGCGCCTGAACCGCATGATCGAGGACATCCTGAAGCTGTCGCGCAAGGCCGATCGCGACCAGAAACCGCTCGACCTGGGCGCGCTGGTCGAGGACATCGTGACCGAACTGCGCGAGATGCAGAAGGTCGGGCCGGAAGTGATCGCGATCGCCGGCATGCGCGGCATCCGCGTGCGTTTCGATCCGCTGCATTTGCGCGAGATCATCTTGAACTTGCTGACAAATGCGTTACGCTATGCAAGCGGCGCGCCCGGCAGCATCCGGCTGTACGTGAATGTGATCGCCGGTCATCGCGTCGAGTTGCATGTACAGGACGACGGGCCGCAGATGACGCGTGCGGTGCGCGCCCATCTGTTCGAGCCGTTCTACACCACGTCGAGCAAGGGGACCGGGCTTGGCCTGTATCTTGCGAGGGAGTTGTGCATGAACAATGAGGCACGGCTCAGCTATGAATATCGAAACGACGGTCGAAACGACAGTGAACCCGGACAGTCCTCGGGACGTTTCGTGATCGCTTTTTCCGTCAATGACGGCATGGATGGACAATGATCTTCGCGAGCCGCACAGCATGAGTTCTCCCCGCATCCTGATCGTCGATGACGAAGCCGACCTGCGCGAATTGCTCGAGATGACGCTGATCCGCATGGGGCTGGATGTCGACAGCGCCGAATCGCTGACGGTTGCGCGCCGCCATCTGCAAAACACGCACTATGCACTGGTGTTGACCGACATGCGGCTGCCCGACGGTTCCGGCATCGAACTGGTGCAGGAAATCGCCGCCAATCACAAGCAGACACCGGTGGCCGTGATCACCGCCTTTGGTAGCGCCGACAATGCGGTCGCCGCGCTCAAGGCCGGCGCCTTCGATTACCTCTCCAAGCCCGTCGGGCTCGAGCAATTGCGCATCATGGTGCGTTCGGCGCTGCGCATCAGCGAGCCGCCACCGGTGCACAGGCCCGGTGGCGTGCAGGAAGCGCCGCCGCTGCGCCTGATGGGGCAATCGGACGCCATGCAGGCCTTGCGCGCGCAGATCGCCAGGCTTTCACGCAGCATGGCGCCGGTCGCCATCAGCGGCGAGTCCGGGAGCGGCAAGGAGCTGGCGGCACGCGACATTCATGCCCAGAGCGCACGTAGCGACAAGCCCTTTGTCGCCGTCAACTGCGGCGCGATTCCCGAGAACCTGATGGAGGCCGAATTCTTCGGCTATCGCAAGGGTGCCTTTACCGGCGCGGTCGAGGATAGAGACGGCTTCTTCCAGGCGGCCGACGGCGGCACCCTGCTGCTCGACGAGGTGGCCGATCTGCCGTTGCCGATGCAGGTCAAGCTGCTGCGCGCGATCCAGGAGCGCCGCGTGCGCCGGGTTGGCGCGACCCAGGAAGAAGCGGTCGATGTGCGCATCATCAGCGCCACCCACCAGGACCTGCACGCATGCGTGGCGCGCGGCAGCTTCCGCCAGGATCTCTATTACCGGCTCAATGTGATCGAACTGCATTTGCCGCCGCTGCGCGAACGGTTGTCGGATGTCGGCATGCTGGCCGATGCCATCCTGCGGCGGTTGAATGGCGGCCAGCCGGCGGCGCTGACGGCCGAGGCGCTGACGGCGCTGCAGCAATATGCCTTCCCCGGCAACGTGCGGGAACTCGAAAACATCCTGGAACGTGCGCTGGCATTTTCGGTGGAAGGACGCATCGAGGCAGCAGACCTGTTGCTGAAGGGAGCGGCGGTGAGTGCCCCGATCGCCGACGACGGCGATGCCCGGCCGCTGCAGGCTGCAACGGTGGCGCCGACCATAGAGGAAGAGGCCGCCACGTACCGTGTGGCTGCTGCCGGGTCGGCGTCGTCCGATACGGAACTGCCGGCTTCGCTGCCCGACCACCTCGACAGCGTCGAGCGCGCGGTGATTTGCCGTGCATTGGAGAAGACGCGTTTCAACCGCACCCAGGCCGCCGAACTGCTGGGCATCAGTTTTCGCCAGTTGCGCTACCGCATGCAGCGGCTGAATATCCAGGCACCGGAGTAAGCATGCGAGCTTCTTCGATCGCAATCGATGCCGACGGCTGGGCGAGCAATGCCGTTCGCCTGCCTTCCCCCAATTTCGACCGGCGCGCCGAGGGTACCGAGATCGCGCTGCTGGTGGTGCACAACATCAGCCTGCCGCCGGGCGAGTTCGGCGGCCCGTACATCGCCGACCTGTTCCTGAACCGCCTGGATTTCGACGCGCATCCGTATTTCGACCAGTTGCGGTCGCTGCGCGTGTCCGCGCATTTCCTGATCCGGCGCGACGGCGCGCTGGTGCAGTTCGTCTCCGCGCACGACCGGGCCTGGCATGCTGGCGTATCGGCTTTCTGCGGACGCGAGCGCTGCAACGATTTTTCGATCGGCATCGAGCTGGAGGGCACCGACGACCGTCCGTTCGAACCGGCGCAATACGACACGCTGGCCGCACTGACCGCCGCGCTGCGGGTGGCCTATCCGCTGGCCGACGTGATGGGCCACGAGGATATCGCGCCCGGCAGGAAGACCGATCCCGGTCCCTGTTTCGACTGGCAGCGCTACGAGCGCGATTATCTGGCGCTGGAAAAAACGACGGTGGAAGTCGCGGAAAATACCGGCCAGGATGGCAAACGCACAGCCGGCCTGCGCTTCCGGCAAGCGTGAGAAGCAGGCTATGAATGATGCGAAGTAGTTCTTATAAAAAAATTATCTGAAAAAACCGGGATAAATCGATTGCGCATCCGGAATCGAGGTACTAGAATTAGTGCAAATCGCGGTTTCCTTACTAGATGTAGTGGGTTATCGGCGCAATACCTCATATCCGTCTTTCCGACCCGCAGCCGCACCGGATAAGGCCGACAGGCCGGATGGATGCAAAGAATGAACGCAAGAACAGCAGCAATGAACAGGGCATTTTCCTTGTCGAGGCCCTGTTTTCATGACGTTTCGCGAAACCGGCCATGCTCCGGTTTTCTCTTTTTTTAAATCACGCAAGGCAAGCGCCTGCAATCTGCCAGAAGGAGTCTTCATGCACTCTGCACAAGAAATTTCGGCCAAGTCGCCTTCGGATATCGCCAACGCCGGTTCGCTGGCCGTCGCTCCCTCGACCGCCAGCACCAACCCGGTCGGCCTGAGCAACTACCGCATCATCCGCCGCAACGGCGCTGTCGTCGGCTTTGAGCCGTCGAAGATCTCGATCGCCGTCACCAAGGCCTTCCTTGCCGTCAACGGCGGCCAGGGCGCGGCATCCGCGCGCGTGCGCGAACTGGTCGAACAACTGACGTCCAACGTCGTCAATGCGCTGGTGCGCCGCCAGCCGGCCGGTGGCACCTTCCATATTGAAGACATCCAGGATCAGGTCGAACTGTCGCTGATGCGTTCGGGCGAACACGACGTGGCCCGCGCCTACGTGCTGTACCGTGCCAAGCGTATGGAAGAGCGCGCGCAGCAGCAGGCTGCGCAACCTGCCTCGCAGGAACATCAACTGCACGTGGTCGAGAACGGTCAGCGCCGTCCGCTCGATCTGGACGAAGTACGCCGCCTGATCAATGCCGCCTGCGAAGGCCTGGAGCAGCACGTCGACGCCCGTGCCATCATCAACGAAACGATCAAGAACCTGTACGACGGCGTGCCGGTCGAGGAACTGCACAAGTCCGCCATCCTGGCTGCCCGCGCGCTGATGGAAAAGGACCCGGCCTACAGCACCGTGACCGCGCGCCTACTGATGCACACCATCCGCAAGGAAGTGTTCGGCAAGGAAGTCGCGCAGGCCGATGCGCCGGCCGAATACCTCGAATACTTCCCGAAATTCATCAAGAAGGGCATCGAGGCCGATCTGCTCGACGCCAAGCTCGGCCAGTTCGACCTGAAGAAGCTGGCCGATGCGCTCAAGCCGGAACGCGACCTGCAGTTCGGCTACCTCGGCCTGCAGACGCTGTACGACCGCTATTTCCTGCACATCCGCGAAACCCGCATCGAAATGCCGCAGGCGTTCTACATGCGCGTCGCGATGGGCCTGGCGCTCAACGAGATCGACCGTGAAGCGCGCGCCGTCGAGTTCTACAACCTGCTGTCGTCCTTCGACTTCATGAGCTCGACGCCGACGCTGTTCAATTCCGGTACGCAACGCTCGCAACTGTCGTCGTGCTACCTGACGACGGTGGCCGACGATCTCGACGGCATCTACGAAGCGATCAAGGAAAACGCGCTGCTGGCGAAATACGCCGGCGGTCTCGGCAACGACTGGACGCCGGTGCGCGCGCTCGGTTCGCACATCAAGGGCACCAACGGCAAATCGCAGGGCGTGGTGCCGTTCCTGAAGGTGGTCAATGACACCGCCGTCGCTGTCAACCAGGGCGGCAAGCGCAAGGGCGCGGTCTGCGCCTACCTCGAAACCTGGCACATGGACATCGAGGAATTCCTCGACCTGCGCAAGAACACCGGCGATGACCGCCGCCGCACGCACGACATGAACACCGCGAACTGGATTCCCGACCTGTTCATGAAGCGCGTGATGGAAAAGGGCGAGTGGACGCTGTTCTCGCCGGCCGATTGCCCGGACCTGCACGACAAGGTCGGCAAGGCCTTCGAGGAAGCCTATACCGGCTACGAAGCCAAGGCCGCGCGCGGCGAACTCAAGCTGTTCAAGAAGGTGCAGGCGCTCGACCTGTGGCGCAAGATGCTGTCGATGCTGTTCGAAACCGGCCACCCATGGATCACGTTCAAGGATCCGTGCAACATCCGTTCGCCGCAGCAGCACGTCGGCGTCGTCCACAGCTCCAACCTGTGCACCGAGATCACGCTGAACACCAACGATTCCGAAATCGCGGTCTGCAACCTGGGTTCGGTCAACATGCCGGCTCACATGAAGGATGGCAAGCTCGATCTGGACAAGCTGCAGAAGACGGTCCGCACCGCGATGCGCATGCTCGACAACGTGATCGACATCAACTACTACGCGGTCAAGAAGGCGCGTGATTCCAACCTGCGCCACCGTCCGGTCGGCCTCGGCATCATGGGTTTCCAGGACTGCCTGCACATGATGCGCGTGCCGTACGCATCGGCCGAAGCCGTCGAATTCGCCGACCGCTCGATGGAAGCCGTCTGCTACTACGCCTACTGGGCCTCGACCGAACTGGCCGAGGAACGCGGCCGCTACAGCTCCTACCGCGGCTCGCTGTGGGATCGCGGCATCCTGCCGCAGGATTCGCTCAAGCTGCTGGCCGAGGAACGCGGCGGCTACCTGGAAGCCGACAGCAGCGAAACGCTGGACTGGACCTCGCTGCGCGACCGCATCAAGCAATACGGCATGCGCAACTCGAACTGCGTGGCGATCGCGCCGACGGCGACGATTTCCAACATCATCGGCGTGTCGGCCTGCATCGAGCCGACCTACCAGAACCTGTACGTGAAATCGAACCTGTCGGGCGAGTTTACGGAGATCAACGAATACCTGGTGCGCGACCTCAAGGCACGCGGCCTGTGGGATGAAGTCATGATTTCCGATCTCAAGTACTTCGACGGCAGCCTGGCCAAGATCGACCGCATTCCGCAGGACCTGCGCGACATCTACGCCACGGCGTTCGAAGTCGAGCCGAAATGGCTGGTGGAAGCCGCCTCGCGTCGCCAGAAGTGGATCGATCAGGCACAGTCGCTGAACATCTACATGGCCGGCGCTTCGGGCAAGAAACTCGACGAAACCTACAAGCTTGCATGGTTGCGCGGCCTCAAAACCACGTACTATCTGCGCACCATGGGCGCTACGCACACCGAGAAATCGACCTCGAAAACCGGTGCTCTGAATGCAGTGGATTCCGGCGCGGGTGTCGGTTCGGCCCAGGCCGCGGCGGAGACTGACGGTCCGGCCTGCATGCTGCGCCCCGGCGATCCGGGTTTCGAGGAATGCGAAGCCTGCCAGTAAAAACAAACCGGTCGCGCTCCGCCGGTTCGCGAATCGGGCACTACACAACGACATGCCGACTGAACTTGCGTCACACGATGCTGACAAAGACTTTACGAGGTCTTTGTCGGCACCGGCAGGTGCAGCATTGGCAGCAAACAGATAAGGAAATGAGTCATGCTTAGTTGGGATGATGAAGTCAAGCCGACACCCGCACAGCCGCAACCGGGATTGCAGCCGGCCGTCCAGCCGCGTGCCGCGGCGCAACAGGACGTCGCCCTGGATCCTGCACTGATGGCAAAGCCGGCTGCTGCAGCCGATACGGCGCGTCGCATGGATGCCGCCGACAAGCGCGTGATCAACGGCCAGACCGACGTCAATCAACTGGTGCCGTTCAAGTACAAATGGGCTTGGGACAAATACCTGGCCGGCTGCGCCAACCACTGGATGCCGCAGGAAATCAACATGCAGCGCGACATCGAGCTGTGGAAGAATCCGAACGGCCTGACCGAAGACGAGCGCCGCATCGTCAAGCGCAATCTCGGCTTCTTCGTCACCGCCGATTCGCTGGCGGCCAACAACATCGTGCTCGGCACCTATCGCCACATCACGGCGCCGGAGTGCCGCCAGTACCTGCTGCGCCAGGCTTTCGAGGAAGCGATTCACACCCATGCCTACCAGTACATCGTCGAATCGCTGGGGCTGGACGAGGGCGAGATCTTCAACGCCTACAACGAGATCGAATCGATTCACGACAAGGATCAGTTCCTGATCCCCTTCATCGATGTGCTGACCGATCCGCAATTCAAGACCGGCACGCTGGAATCCGACCAGACGTTGCTGCGTTCGCTGATCGTGTTTGCCTGCCTGATGGAAGGCCTGTTCTTCTATGTCGGCTTCGCGCAGATTCTCGCGCTCGGTCGCCAGAACAAGATGATGGGTGCAGCCGAACAGTATCAATACATCCTGCGCGACGAGTCCATGCACTGCAACTTCGGCATCGACTTGATCAACACGATCAAGCTCGAGAATCCGCATCTGTGGACGCCGCAGTTCAAGGACGAAATCAAATCGTTGTTTTTACGCGCGGTGGAGTTGGAATATCGTTACGCAGAGGATACAATGCCGCGTGGAGTGCTTGGCTTGAATGCTCCGATGTTCAAGGGCTATCTGCGGTTCATCGCAAATCGTCGCGCACAACAGATTGGTCTGGAACCGATGTTCGAGCAGGAGGAAAATCCATTCCCCTGGATGAGCGAAATGATCGATCTGAAAAAAGAGCGCAACTTTTTCGAAACGCGCGTCATCGAATATCAGACCGGCGGTGCACTCAACTGGGAATGACCAGAGCACAGAAGTTGACCATCTTGTAGCTGCCTGAAAAACAGGCAGCACAAAAAACAGGCAGATGTCGAAGCCGACTCTGCGTAAAACAGGAAAGGCAACAACCGACTTTAATGAACAGTAGAAGACCGATACGATCTCATCTGCTGAGCAAGCCGCTTCACCTGATTCAATCAGGTGTGGCGGCTTTTTCGTTTGAAAAAGGCTTGTCCTTCGGGAAACAGAATTCCAATGCCGGCGCGTGCGCTGGCGTTTTTTTTGACTATTGCCAGTCGTCGTAACAGTCGATTTGCATGGTCAGCATGGCTGAAGTGCTGCATAAGTGAGGAGATGCAGCAGTTCAGCTGGAGCCGAATTCATTAGCGCAAGCATGAACACGCTTGTGCCGATGAATAATCCGCCAATTCCATCGCGATGGTGTGGGCGGGTTTCAACCTTAGAAACTTGATTTTTTCCATCACGTGAAGGAGAAACAATATGGCAACAGCAAAAAAACCGGCGGCCAAGAAGCCCGCCGCCAAGAAAACCGCTGCTAAGAAACCTGTCGCAGCCAAGAAGGCAGCAGCCAAGAAGCCGGTAGCCAAGAAAGCAGTCGCCAAAAAGCCAGTGGCTAAGAAAGCGGTTGCCAAGAAGCCGGTAGCGAAGAAGGCAGCAGCCAAGAAGCCAGTCGCCAAGAAGGCAGTGGCTAAAAAGGCAGTCGCCAAGAAGCCAGTAGCCAAAAAAGCGGCAGCCAAGAAAGTCGTCGCTAAAAAGGCAGTCGCCAAGAAGCCGGTAGCCAAAAAAGCAGCGGCCAAGAAACCGGTAGCGAAGAAAGCCGTTGCCAAGAAGGCCGTCGCCAAGAAGCCGGCAGCCAAAAAGGCAGCAGCCAAGAAACCGGTAGCCAAAAAGGCTGCGGCTAAAAAGCCGGTTGCCAAGAAGGCCGTCGCCAAAAAGGCAGCCGCCAAGAAGCCGGTAGCGAAGAAAGCTGCAGCGAAGCCTGCCGCAGCCAAGAAACCGGCAGCGCCGAAGAAGCCCGCAGCGCCTAAAAAGCCTGCAGCAAAACCGGCAGCCGTGGCAGCACCTGCCGTGAAAACGGTGTTGAACCCGGCAGCGGCATGGCCGTTCCCGACGGGTACCAACCGCCCGTAATTCCGGCTCAGCCCGGATGCGCCTGATTGATTTCAGGCACAATTCCGCTGTGCGGCTCGCGTCGCACAGCGGTTTTTCATTTCAAGGAGTCTGCCTTGTTCGATAGCATATTCATGCTGATTGTCGATACGGTCGCCATCATCCTCGCGGGCGCATTGCTGCTGCGTTTCTGGATGCAGGCGGTGCGCGTGCGCCCACCGATCCAGATCGCCCAATTCGTGTATCAATTGACCGACTGGCTGGTCAGGCCTTTGCGGAGAGTATTGCCGGGGGCTGGCGGTTACGACTGGGCCAGTCTGCTGGGA
>PJUE01001062.1_pt1 | contig 10629 bp, 10 predicted proteins | sample 1512171 | NCBI WGS metagenome assembly PJUE01 (sample SAMN08177674, study PRJNA422409) | Feces metagenome, whole genome shotgun sequencing project. | isolation source: Chicken feces (3) enriched on wood chips: alkali lignin treatment | host: Gallus gallus | place: USA: Madison | collected 2015-01-15
CCTCGCCCTTGTGGAAGCGGACGTTCTCCAGCAGCAGCACGCCGCCCGCATCCAGATCGGCCACGGCGGCCTTGGCGTCATCGCCTACGCAATCGTCGGCGAAGCGCACCGGGCCGTGCAGCAGCAGCTCCAGCGGCTGGACGACGGGCTTCAGGCTCATCGACGGCACGCGCTCGCCCTTGGGACGGTCGAAGTGGGCCAGCAGCACCACCTTGGCGCCCGCCTCGCGCAGGCGGTGGATGGTCGGCAGGGCGGCCTTCAGCCGGGTGTCGTCGGTGACGTTCCCGTCCTCCATCGGCACGTTGAAATCCACGCGGACCAGGGCGGCCTTGCCCGAAAGGTCGGAAACGTCGTCGAGGGTGCGGAAGGTCATATTGGGCTGCCTCCAGAGAAGATGTGTCCAATCCAGAGCAGAGCGCCGTGGATCATGAGTTGAATTTGTAGGGCGATTGCCGGGACCGCCATGGCGGTGAAACGCCGACCACGTTTCGCATGCTCTCGGTAAGCTGCGATCGCAAAGCTTGCCAAGAGAACCGGAATCCCGAACCAGGCGAAAGTCGTGGCCGGGTCTGGCCATGAACGGGTCACAAGGGGGACGGCGACCCCGACCAGTAGCAAGGCCGCGACGCCGCACCCTCTGAGGATGAAGGAGCCGTCAGCCAATGGACCAAGGTCGATCTTCCTTAGGCCGAGCCAGACGACGAGGCTCCATGCAACGATAGCCAGAAGCGACCATGGCAGAGAGTACAAGGCGAATAGAAAAAACCCCGGCAGTCCTGTGAACAAGAGCATGCCGGGGTTCTCTATGCGATCTTAGAGGAACTTCGCCATCTCGAGGGCGGTGTCCGACATGCGGGTCGCGAAGCCCCATTCGTTGTCGTACCAGGTCAGGACGCGGGCCAGCTTGCCGTCGACGACCTGCGTCTGGGGCAGGGCGGCGGTCGAAGAGGCGGCCACGTGGTTCAGGTCGATCGACACCAGCGGATCGGTGGTCGTGGCCAGGACGCCGCTCATCGGGCCGTTCGCGGCGGCCAGCAGGGCGGCGTTGATTTCCTCGACCGTGACTTCGCGACCGGCGACGACCTTCAGGTCGACGACCGAGACGTTCGGGGTCGGGACGCGGATCGACGAACCGTCCAGCTTGCCCTTCAGTTCGGGCAGGACCAGGCCCAGGGCCTTGGCGGCGCCGGTCGAGGTCGGGATCATGCTCAGGGCGGCGGCGCGGCCGCGGTACAGATCCTTGTGCATCGTATCCAGCGTCGGCTGGTCGCCGGTGTAGGCGTGGATGGTGGTCATGTAGCCGCGTTCGATGCCGAACAGGTCGTGCAGCACCTTGGCCACCGGGGCCAGGGCGTTGGTCGTGCACGAGCCGTTGGAGACGACGATGTCGTCGGCCGTCAGGGTCTCATGGTTGACCTTGAAGACGATGGTCTTGTCGGCGCCGTCGGCCGGGGCCGAGACCAGCACGCGCTTGGCGCCCGCCTTCAGGTGAGCCGAGGCCTTGTCCTTGGAGGTGAAGATGCCCGTGCATTCCAGGGCGATGTCCACCTTCAGCTCGGCGTGCGGCAGGTTGGCCGGGTCGCGCTCGGCCGTGACCTTGATCTTGCCCGTGCCGACGTCGATCCAGTCCTCGCCCGTCGTGACCGTGCCGGGGAAGCGGCCGTGCACCGAGTCATAGCGGAACAGGTGGGCGTTGGTCTCGACCGGACCCAGGTCGTTGATCGCCACGACCTCGATGTCCTTGCGGCCGTGCTCGACGATGGAGCGAAGGACGAGGCGGCCGATGCGGCCGAAGCCGTTGATGGCGACGCGAACGGTCATGGGGGGAGGTCTCCTGAACCAAGGGTTATTTATGATTGGCGCCTTAGTGGGACGGAGCGCGCGCGGTTGCAACCCCGTCGCCGTAACAAGGCCCGTAACAAGGTATGATCGCCTGTAACCGTCGGGGCGCGGCCCAGCCCTTCAGCAGCAGCGGAAGCCGCCCCCTTCGCCAAACCGCCGCGCCTCATGCAGGCGGAAGAAGGCGGTGCGGTCCAGCGGTTCCTGATCCGGGTGGGTCGCCTTCGCATGGGCGACATAGGCGTCATAGTCCGGCTGGCCGATCATCAGCCCGGCGGTGCGGCGGGCATCCTTGCCCCACCGCACCAGCGTGTCGCGACAGGCGCAGAGCAGGTCCGCGCCGCCGGTTGTCGCCGAGGATGAAGAGGGCCTAGGCACGGGCGATGTCCATGGCTTCGTCGGCCAGAGTCAGCTCATGCTCGGCCGGGGTCTCGACCACGGTCGGTTGGTCGGACTTCAGCGCCTTGAGGCAGGCCCCGACGCCATAGGCCACGGCCGTCAGCACCACGAACAGGAAGCCCGCCGTCAGCGCCGAGTTGACGTAGTCGTTGACGATGACGCGGTGCATGTCGCCGATGGTCTTGGCTGGGGCCAGGATCTCTCCGGCGGCCATGGCGTCCTGATACTTCCGGGCATGGGCCAGGAAGCCGATCTTCACGTCGGGGTGGAACAGCTTCTGCAGCCCCGCCGTGACGGTGCAGATCAGCAGCCAGACGGCCGGGACCGCCGTGGCCCAGGCGAACCTCTGCCGCTTCATCTTGAACAGGACGACCGTGCCCAGGATCAGGGCGACCGCCGCCAGCATCTGGTTGGCGATGCCGAACAGGGGCCACAGGCTGTTGATCCCGCCCAGGGGATCGACCACGCCGGTATAGAGGAAATAGCCCCACAGCCCGACCGTCAGGGCCGTGGCCACGACGTTGCCGGTCCAGGAATGGGTCTGGCGCATCTTCGGCACGGCCATGCCCAGCAGATCCTGGATCATGAAGCGGCAGACACGGGTGCCCGCATCGACCGTGGTCAGGATGAACAGGGCCTCGAACAGGATGGCGAAGTGGTACCAGAAGGCCATCATGGCCTCGCCGCCGATGACGCCCGACAGGATGTGGGCCATGCCGACGGCCAGGGTGGGGGCGCCGCCCGCGCGCGACAGGATGGAGTGCTCGCCCACCTGTCGGGCCAGGTTCTCCAGCTCGGCCGGGGTGATGTGGAAGCCCCACTGGGCCACGGCGGCGGCGGCGGATGCGGCGTTGTCGCCGATCACGGCGACCGGGCTGTTCATGGCGAAATAGACGGCCGGGTCCAGCACGGTGGCGGCGATCAGGGCCATGATGGCCACGAAGCTTTCGCACAGCATGGCGCCGTAGCCGATCAGCGGGATCTGGTTCTCGTTCTCCAGCAGCTTGGGCGTGGTGCCGGACGAGATCAGGGCGTGGAAGCCGGACACGGCCCCGCAGGCGATGGTGATGAACAGGAAGGGGAACAGGGCGCCCGAGAAGACCGGCCCGGTTCCGTCGATGAAGGGGGTGATGGCGGGCATCTGAATGTGCGGGCGCACGATCAATATGCCGACGGCCAGGGCGACGATGGCGCCGATCTTCAGGAAGGTGGACAGGTAGTCGCGCGGCGCCAGCAGCAGCCACACGGGAATGACCGAGGCGATGAAGCCGTAGGCCATCATGGCGATGGCCAGCGTCGTGCCCGACAGGGTGAAGGCCGGACCCCAGAACGGATCGGCGGCGATATGGCCCCCGCCGATGATGGCCAGGACCAGCAGCACCACGCCGATCACCGACACCTCGCCCACGCGGCCGGGCCGCAGATAGCGGGTGTACAGACCCATGAAGACGGCGATGGGAATGGTGGCCGCGACGGTGAAGGTTCCCCACGGGCTCTCGGCCAGGGCCTTGACCACCACCAGGGCCAGAACGGCCAGGATGATGACCATGATCATCAGCACCCCGACCTGGGCGATGACGCCGGGGATGGGACCCATCTCGGTGCGCACCATGTCGCCCAGTGAGCGACCGTCGCGGCGGGTCGACATGAACAGGACGATCATGTCCTGCACCGCCCCCGCCAGCACGGCGCCGACCAGAATCCACAGCACGCCGGGCAGATAGCCCATCTGCGCCGCCAGCACCGGCCCGACCAGCGGCCCCGCGCCCGCGATGGCCGCGAAATGGTGGCCGAACAGGACGTTGCGCGGCGTCGGGACGTAATCCAGCCCGTCGTTGTGCCGCACGGCCGGCGTGGGCCTGCGGGCGTTCAGCCCCAGCACCTTTCCGGCCAGATAGCGGGCGTAGAAGCGGTAGGCGATGGCGTAGACGCACAGCGCCGCGACCACGATCCATACTGCGCTGATGCTTTCGCCTTGGTGCAGGGCGATGACGGCGAGGGACACGGCCCCCAATATGGCGATGGCGCCGAATATCAGCGCCGTCTTGAGCTTGCCCATGGCGAACGGTCCTCCGGGTCGACTGGGTGCGACCTTTCGCCTTTTTTGGACCCTAATCGCGCCCGGCGCCAATCGACAAAAGTCGAAGAAGCGTAGCTTCAGGCATGGCTAATGTTTCGCCCCTCTCCCGGCGGGAGAGGGCTTGAGCTTCGGAGAGCCGCAAGGCGATCCGCCAAGCGAAAGGGTGAGGGGCTTGTCCTGCCCGTCGGCGTAAGCCGTCGCGTCGACGATCAGCTACGGCCTTCGGCCGACTTCACCCGCGAACCCTCACCCTTTCGCCTTAGCCAATCGCCTTCGGCTCTTGGAGGCTCAAGCCCTCTCCCATCAGGAGAGGGGTAGGATTACGGAGCGACCACCCGCACCTTGCCCGCCGCCTCGGTCGCACGCGCCCGCGCCTCGTCCGTGTCGGCGCCGCGGGCCAGGGCCACGCCCATGCGGCGGCGCTCGAAGGCCTCGGGCTTGCCGAACAGGCGCAGGTCGGCGGTCGGGACCGACAGGGCTTCGGCCACGCCCTCGAACGCCACGCCCTCGGCCTCCATCCCGCCGTAGATGACGGCGCTGGCGCCCGGTTCACGCAGGGTGACATCTACGGGCAGGCCCAGAATGGCGCGGGCGTGCAGGGCGAACTCGCTCATGGTCTGGGTGGCCAGAGTCACCAGCCCCGTGTCGTGCGGGCGCGGCGACACTTCCGAGAACCAGACCTCGTCGCCCTTCACGAACAGTTCGACGCCGAACACGCCGAGACCGCCCAGAGCCTCCGTCACCTTGGCCGCGATGGCCTGCGACGCCTTCAACGCCGCCTCGCTCATGGCCTGCGGTTGCCAGCTTTCGACATAGTCGCCCTTCTGCTGGCGGTGGCCGATAGGCGCGCAGAAATCGGTGCGCACCGCGCCGTCGCGCAGCGACCGCACCGTCAGCAGGGTGATCTCATAGTCGAAGTCGATCCTGCCCTCGACGATGACGACGCCGCCCGCGACCCGCCCCGAGGCTTCGGCATAGGCCCAGGCGTCGGCCACGCCCCCGGGGCCTTCGACATAGGACTGGCCCTTGCCCGAGGACGACATCACCGGCTTGACGAAACAGGGAAAGCCCACGGCGTGCGCTCCCGCCGCCAGCTCCTCGGCCGAGGCGGCGAAGGCGTAGGGGCTGGTCGGCAGGCCCAGTTCCTCGGCGGCCAGACGACGGATGCCCTCGCGGTTCATGGTCAGTTGCGTCGCCCGCGCGGTGGGGATGACGCGGGCAAGACCCGCCGCCTCGATGCCGGCCAGCACGTCGGTGGCGATGGCCTCGATCTCGGGCACGATGATGTGCGGCGCCTCGGCCAGGATGACGCCGTTCAGCACCTGGGCGTCGGTCATGGGGATGACGTGGCTGCGGTGCGCCACCTGCATGGCGGGGGCGTTGGCGTAGCGGTCGACCGCGATCACCTCGGCGCCGAGGCGCTGCAGCTCGATCGCGACCTCCTTGCCCAGTTCGCCCGAGCCCAGCAGCATGACGCGCGTGGCGTGGTCGGTAAGCGGCGTGCCGATCTTCATGGCGTCAGGCTCCGAAAAGTCGTTCAGGTTCCGGGCGCGGCCGGAACCGCATAGAGGCGGCGAAACGCGTCCAGCGCCGCGCCGTGATAGATGCTGGCGTGGCTTTCGGCCGGGCGCGGGGTGAAGTCCCATTTGACGCCGGGCAGGGCGTGGTCGCGCAGATTGGCGGTCAGCACGTCCATTGGCGCCTGCATCATCTCGCCCTCGTCGCCCAGCGTCAGGATCAGGGTGCGCGGGTCGTTGGAGTGGTCGCGCAGATGGGCGCCGGACTGCCGGGCCAGCTGGCCGCCGTCCCACCACAGGCTGGGGCTGACGGCGACATAGGCGTCGAACATCTGCGGCTCTTTCAGGAAGGTCTCGACCACGAACAGGCCCGCGAGAGACTCGCCCATCAGCGCCGTCTCGCCGCTGGTGCGCAGGCGGCTCTCGATGAAGGGCTGAACCTCTTCGCCGATGAAGCGACGGAAGCGGTCGGAATGCCCCTGCGTCGGATAGCGGGCGATCAGTTCGGCGTCCTCGGTCGGCAGGGCCAGTTCGTTGCGACGGTCGACCGAGGCGACGCCGACGACGATCACATCGCGGGTCGTGCCGACGATGGTTCCCAACTGGGCGATGCCCGAGATGTGGTGGAAGTCCTGATCCTGACCGCCGTCCAGCACATAGAGGACCGGATAGGTCTGGCCGCTTTCAGCATATCCGGGCGGCAGCCAGACGTTGATCTCGCGCGTCTGACCCATGACGGTCGAGGGCAGGGCGTAGGACCGGCCGATGACGATGGGCGTCTCGGCGACGGCGGGCGCGTCCTCGGCCGGTGTGGCGAGAGCGGTCGCGCCGCCCGCCATCGACAAGCCGAGGCTCAGGACGAGGGCGAGGCGGCGCATGAGGGTTACAGTCGGGCCTTGGCGGCTTCGACCACGGCCTCGGCGGTGATGCCGAACTCGCGGTAGAGGATTTCGGCCGGGGCCGAGGCGCCGAAGGACGACATGCCGACGAAGCCGCCGTCCTCGCCGATGAAGCGTTCCCAGCCCTGCTTGATCGCGGCCTCGACGGCGACGCGCACCGTGCCGCGGCCGATGACGGCGTCCTGATAGGCCTTGGGCTGCTGCTCGAACAGGGCGAAGCAGGGGACCGAGACCACGCGGGTCGGCACGCCTTCGGCCTCCAGCGTCTCGGCGGCCTTCAGGGCCAAGGCGACTTCGGTGCCGGTGCCGAACAGGGTGACTTTCGCCTCGCCGTTGGCGGCCTTCAGCTCATAGGCGCCCTTCCTGGAGAGATTTTCGCCCGCGTCCGTCACGCGCACGGCCGGGGTCTTCTGGCGCGACAGGCACAGGGCGGTCGGCGTGGTCTTGTGCTGCAGGGCGACCTGCCAGCACTCCAGCGCCTCGACCGTGTCGGCGGGGCGCATGGTCAGCAGGTTCGGAATGGCGCGCAGGGCCGCCAGATGCTCGACCGGCTGGTGCGTTGGGCCGTCTTCGCCCAGACCGATGCTGTCGTGCGTCAGGACGTGGATCGCGCGCACCCCCATCAGGGCGCCCAGGCGGATCGCCGGACGGCTGTAGTCCGCGAACGCCATGAAGGTGCCGCCGTAGGGGATGACACCGCCGTGCAGCGCCAGGCCGTTCATCGCCGCGGCCATGCCGAACTCGCGGATGCCGTAGTTCAGGTAACGACCGGCATAGTCCGGCGCGTCCATGATCTGGGTGTTCTTGACGAAGGTGTTGTTCGAGCCGGTCAGGTCGGCCGAGCCGCCGACCATTTCGGGGATGGCGTTGAACACCGTCTCCAGCGCCTCGCCCGAGGACTGGCGGGTGGCCAGCGCAGGCTTGTCGACGACCAGCGACTTCAGCTTGGCGTCCAGCGCCTCGAAGGCGCCGGTGGGCAGGTCGCCCGCCATGGCGCGGGTGAAGTCGTCGCGGTGGTCGTGGTTCAGCAGGCGGGCTTCCCAGGCCTTGCGGGCCTTGGCGCCCTGCTTGCCGACCTTGGCCCAGGCGGTCTTGATCCCTTCGGGCAGTTCAAACGGCTCGAACGGCCAGTTCAGCGCCTGGCGGGTCGCCGCGATCTCGGTGGCGCCCAGGGCGGCGCCGTGGGTCTTGTGGCTGCCTTCCATGGTGGCGGCGCCCTTGCCGATCTTGGTCTTGCAGGCGATCAGCGTCGGCTTGTCCTGCTTGGTCGCCCAGGCCAGGGCCTTCTGGATCTGCTTGTAGTCGTGGCCGTCGATGGCCTTGACCGCCCAGCCGGAGGCCTTGAAGCGCGCCAGCTGGTCGGTGGCGTCCGACAGCGACAGCTTGCCGTCGATGGTGATCTCATTGTCGTCCCACAGGACGCACAGCTTGTTCAGCTTCAGGCGCCCGGCCAGCGCGATCGCTTCCTGCGACACGCCTTCCATCAGGCAGCCGTCCCCGGCGACGACCCAGGTGCGGTGATCGACCAGGTCCTTGCCGAAGCGCGCCGCCAGATGCCGCTCCGCCAGGGCGAAGCCGACCGAGGTGGCCAGACCCTGACCCAGCGGGCCGGTGGTCGTTTCGATCCCGGCCATGTGGCCGTACTCCGGGTGCCCGGCGGTCTTGAAGCCCCACTGGCGGAAGTTTTCCAGCTGCTCCTTGGTCGCGTCCTTGTAGCCCGTCAGGTGCAGCAGGCTGTAGATCAGCATCGAGCCGTGACCGGCCGACAGGATGAAGCGGTCGCGATCGGCCCAGTCGGGACGGCTGGCGTCGAACTTCAGGAATTTCGAATAGAGGACGGTGGCGACGTCGGCCATGCCCATCGGCATGCCGGGGTGGCCGCTCTTGGCCTTTTCGACCGCATCCATGGACAGCACCCGGATGGCGTCGGCCATCTGTTTGGGCGAAGGCTTGGCGAATGCGGGTTGGGCGTCGGTCACGGCGAGACCTTTCCTCAGGAACAGGATAAAGCGGGGGCGGCGCCGCTTTACCCCGGCGCGCCGGCAGGTTCTACACGGAATCTGGAAGAAAGGACCCCCATGGACGCCGTTACGGCTGCAAAGGCGCGGATTGATCGAGCGTTGGCCGATCTGGAGCGCACGGTGCTGGAGCTGAAGGCGAGGCCCGCTTCGGCGCCGCCGATCGCCGATGACGACCTGTTCGCGCCACGTCCCTCGAACGCGGCCGATCTGGCGCGCATCGCCGAGCTTGAAGAGGTCGGCCAGGAAACCGCCCAGGCCCTGGCACTTGCGGCCGACGCCGTGCGCGAGGTGCTGGCGCAACAGCAGGCGGCCTCACAGCAGGCCGCTGAGCGAGAGGAGGCGAACTGATGGCGACGGTGACGGTAGAGGTTCACGGCCGCCCCTATGCGGTGGGCTGCGCCGATGGTCAGGAGGCGCGGGTGCGCGACCTGGCGTCCCAGTTCAACGAGCGGGTGCAGGGCGTGGCCGATCAGGTCGGCCAGGTCGGGGACGTGCGCCTGTTCCTGATGGCGGCTCTGATGCTGGCCGACGAGCTTGGAGAGGCGAAACGTCAGGCGGCGGTCCAGAACTCGGGCCGGGCCAAGGCGACGGCTGCGGCCGCCGTTGCGCCGGCCTCCGCCAGCGACGGCGTGGCCGAAGCCCTGAACGCCGTGGCCGCAAGGATCGAGAAGATCACTCAAACGATCTGAGCGCGGTTTCTCCCTCCCCATAAAGGGGAGGAAGAGGGATGTTCGCCATTGTTGAAGCCCGCCCGAACGCCTATCTTGTGCGGCGGCGGGTCCTGCTGCGGCTCACGTCGAAGACAACATATCCTTCTGACCTTAATTCACTCATAGGGATCTGTCCCTGTCCGGGCTCGAGGGCCTGGGCATACGGAGCCCACCTGGCTACCCAGGTCGAGAGGATTTAAACGCGCTTCACGGCTCACGCGGCGCCGCCAACCTCTTCTCTTTTGTGCGCTATCGCTCGCCGCGCGGCGGCTCGCTGCTTGAGCGCTATTTTTGTGCGCTATCGCTCGCGACGCGGTCGCTCACTGCTTGAGCGCGTTTCGTGCGCTCTGGGCGCGCATTTCACCTGCTTCTCCTCCCGCCGTCATCCTCGGGCTTGACCCGAGGATCGGGTTGGGCGACGCGCTCTGCTTGTCGGCGTTCAGCGCGCCGTTGGGCTGGATCCTCGGGTCAAGCCCGAGGATGACGGTGGAATTTGGCGAAGGGCCGAGCGGCGATGACCCCCAAGCACGAACTTCGCGCCGCCATGCGCGCGCTTCGCAAGCGTCTGGCCGAGGCCGACCCCGAGGCGGCCGAGCGCGCCGCAGGCCATGCCGACGCCCTTCCTTCCGGCGAGGTCGTCGCCCTCTACCGCGCCATGGGATCGGAGCTGGATACGGACGCTCTCGCCAATATCCTGCATCAGGCGGGGCGTCGTCTGTGCCTGCCGGTGGTGCTGGAGCGCGACGCGGCCATGATCTTCCGCGCCTGGGCGCCGGGCGAGCCGCTGGAGCTGGACGCGGCTGGCTGCCCCGCGCCCCTGCCGCTCGGCGAGGTGGTGACGCCCGACCTGATCGTGACGCCCCTGCTGGCCTTCGACGCTCACGGCGGGCGGCTGGGGCAGGGCGGCGGTTATTACGACCGGACCTTCGCGGCGCTGCCCGACGCCCGGCGTATCGGCTTCGCCTATGCCGGACAGGCGGTCGAACGCCTGGATTTGGAGCAGCATGACATCCGTTTGCATGGCGTTCTGAACGAGACCGGCTATAGAGCCTTCCCATGAGGCTCCCCCAATGAGACTGGCTTTTTTCGGCGACGTGGTCGGCAAGTCCGGGCGCGATGGACTTTCGGACCACCTTCCGGGGCTGAGGCGCGACCTCAGGCTCG
>PJUE01001064.1_pt1 | contig 10625 bp, 10 predicted proteins | sample 1512171 | NCBI WGS metagenome assembly PJUE01 (sample SAMN08177674, study PRJNA422409) | Feces metagenome, whole genome shotgun sequencing project. | isolation source: Chicken feces (3) enriched on wood chips: alkali lignin treatment | host: Gallus gallus | place: USA: Madison | collected 2015-01-15
CCGCCTGCTTGTCCTCTTCGAGGCGCTCCAGGCGTTCGATGATGGAGCGCAGACGGCCCTGGGCCGTGGCGGTCAGGACGTCGGGGCTGGCGTCGAAGGAAGCGTCGTCCACAGGGAACTCCAGAACTCAAATCAGGCTGCGCCCTCAATCAGGCCGGCCGGCCGTCAGGGCAGGAAAGAACCACGCCCTCAAGCAGGCCGAAGGCCGTTAGGGCGACTAAAAAAGAATCACTAGTCAGGCGCGAGCCTGCGCTCAACGCCGGACGCGAAAAAGCCGCGGACAACGCCCGCGGCCCTGTGGATAGTCATCCCATCCACCGACGGTCGGCGCGCGCCTCGCCTGCAAGAGGCGGGGCGCGCCGGGCGCGCCTGATCAGCCTTGCTTGGCCTTGAAGCGCGGGTCGGTCTTGTTGATGACGTACAGAACGCCCTTGCGGCGAACGATCTTGCAGTCGCGGTGGCGACCCTTCAGCGACTTCAGCGAGCTACGGACCTTCATGGTCGGACGTCCCGGATTTGGAGGCCCGTGAGGGCGGGTAAAACAAAAGAGCCGCGGGCGAACCTGCGGCGGAGGCGGTCGTATAGAGAGGCCATGGCCTTTCGTCAACATTCCGCGCGGGGAATCCGCTGGAGGCCTGGCCTCCGAGTCGAACGGAGGGTCTTCGGACATGCACGTCCGACGCGTCGCCCCTCCGCCACCAGGCCGTGCTCAGGGAACGACGCAATGTAAATTATCGCCCCTTAACCGCCTACTGCCGAAAAGGGTTAACGGCGCCTTCATCCTAATCACGGAAACTGATCGAGCCTTCGCGCGCTTGTGATTGGTCGTGGAATTCGGGGGCGTTAGCCTATGTTTATGCGTATCGCTTATCGCCTTCTGTTGCTGGGGTCGGTCGCCGCCTGCACCCCCATGGTTCCCACGCCGCCGCAGCCCCAGCCTGCGCCGCCGCCCGTGGTCGAGCCGGCGCCCGCCACGCCCGTCCCGGCGCCTCCGCCCGCCCAGACGGATCTCAGCGACGCCTATGACCACGCCAGCTTCGACGCCTGGAAGCAGAGCTTCCTGGAGCGCCACGGCGGCGCCCGCAAATGGGACTACGCCCGCGAACTGGAGAGCGTGACGCCCAACCCCAGCGTCGTGCGCCTGGACCGCAACCAGCCGGAATTCTCGCGCCCCGCCGGGGTCTACATCCAGAACGCCACCACCCCGGCGCGAATCGCCATGGCCCGCCAGCGCGTCGACCGCGTGCCGTGGGACGTGACCCAGAAATACGGCGTTCCGACCGAGATCCTGTTGGGCGTCTGGGCCCAGGAAAGCGCCTTCGGCCAGGTTCAGGGCGATTTCGACGTCATCCGCTCCCTGGCGACCCTGGCCTATGACGGCCGCCGCCGCGCCTGGGCCGAGGAGCAGCTGAAGCACGCCCTCGACATCGTGGTCACGGGCAAGCGCGACCGCGCAGGGCTTAAGGGCAGTTGGGCCGGAGCCATGGGCCAGACCCAGTTCATGCCGGACAACTATCTGAAGCTGGGCGTCGATCAGAACGGCGACGGCAAGGTCGACATCTGGGGCTCGGACGCCGACGCCCTGGCCTCGGCGGCGAATCTGCTGGCCCAGGCGGGCTGGAAGCGCGGTCAGGGCTGGGCCTATGAAGTCACCCTGCCCTCCAACTTCGACTACGCCGAGGCGGAGGGGCCGAAGCACCCCTGGGCCTATTGGGTCGCGCGCGGCGTGCGCCTGGCCGACGGTTCGTCCCCCAACAGCGCCGAAGCCGCCGAAGGCGCGGCCATCCTGCTGCCGCAGGGCGCCAAGGGGCCGGCCTTCCTGGCCCTGCCCAACCACTACGTCATTCGCCGCTACAACAACTCGGTCAGCTATGCGCTCGCCATCGGCATGATCGCCGACGGCGTGGCGGGCAAGCCGGCGCTGAAGGCCTCCTGGCCCAACGACGGCCCGCTGACGCGGGATCAGCGCGTCGGCGCCCAGCAGGCCCTGACCCGCATGGGCTTCGACACGCAAGGCGTCGACGGCGTCATCGGCGCCAACACCCGCGCCGCCCTGCGCCGCTGGCAACAGGCGAACGGGCGCACGGCCGACGGCTATCTGACGGACGTGCTGGCGGATGAGCTGATCAGGCGGGCGCGCTGAGATTCTCCCTCTCCCATTGAGAGAGGGCTTGAGCCTCCAAGAGCCGAAGGCGATTGGCTCAGGCGAAAGGGTGAGGGTTCGGGGCTTAAGTCGGCCGAAGGCCGTCGCATCACGGCCTTCAGCCACGGCTTACGCCGACTGACAGGACAAGCCCCTCACCCTTTCGCGCAAAGAACGATCGCTACGCTCTCGTGCGCTCAAGCCCTCTCCCGCCGGGAGAGGGTTCCCTCAAGTCACCCCTTCATGCGCCAGGTCGCGCCTTGCGGGCCGTCCATGACGACGACGTTCAGCTCGTTCAGCCGGTCGCGGATGCGGTCGGCCTCGGCCCAGTTCTTGGCCGTGCGGGCGGCGGCGCGTTGCTCCAGCAAGCCCTCGACCTCGGCCTTCAGCCCTTCGTCGACGCCCGAGAACCACTCGGCCGGATCGGCCTGCAGCACCCCCAGGATCGAGGCCGCCGCGATCAACTGGCCCTTGGCCGTCGCCACCGCCGCCTCATCGCCCGCCGTCATGCCGCGCTCGATGTCGCTGGACAGGGCGAACAGGGCCGCCATGGCGCCCGGCGTGTTCAGGTCGTCCTCGATGGACTTCAGGAACTCCACGGGCGGCTCGATGTCCGCCGCCTCGACCCCAGCTGCGCGGTGCAGGGCGCCGTAGAGGCGGTCCAGGTTCTTGCGGCTCTGCTCCAGCAGGGTCTGGTTCCAGTCCAGCGGCTGACGATAGTGGGCGCTCAGCAGGGCCCAGCGCACCACCTCGCCCGGCATGGCCTGCACCAGGTCGTGCAGCAGCAGGACGTTGCCGATCGACTTGGACATCTTCTCGGCGTCCACGGTCAGGAAGCCGTTGTGCATCCAGTAGCGGGCGTATTCGTCGTGCGCGGCGTCGCCATGGGCGTGGCCGTGGGCGCAGACGCCTTGCGCGATCTCATTCTCATGGTGCGGGAAGACCAGATCGATGCCGCCGCCATGGATGTCGATGGGCAGGCCCAGCGTTTCCTCGATCATGGCCGAGCATTCGATATGCCAGCCGGGACGCCCTTCGCCCCACGGCGAGGGCCAGGACGGCTCGTCCGCCTTGGACGGCTTCCACAGCACGAAGTCGTGCGGGTTCTTCTTGTAGGGGGCCACCTCGACGCGAGCGCCGGCGATCATGTCGTCCAGATTGCGCCCCGACAGCGCGCCGTAGGACGGATAGGACGACACGTCGAACAGCACATGGCCCTCGGCGGCATAGGCGCAGCCGGAATCGATGATGGCCTGAATCTGTTTGGTGATCGCCTCGATGTAGTCAGTGACGTGCGGCGCGATGTCGGGCGGCGAGACGTTCAACAGGCCCATGTCGGCCAGATAAGCGGCTTCATAGCGCGCCGTGATCTCGCCGATGGCGACGCCTTCCTTGGCGGCCTTGGCGTTGATCTTGTCGTCCACGTCGGTGACGTTGCGGGCGTAGACCACCTTGTCGGCGCCGTAGGTGCGACGCAGCAGGCGCACCAGCACGTCGAACACCACCGGCGGCCGCGCGTTGCCGATATGGGCGTAGTCATAGACCGTCGGGCCGCAGACATAGAGGCTCACCCGGTTCGGATCACGCGGCGCGAACAGGCGTTTTTCACGGCGCAGGGTGTCGTGGATGTGCAGGGCCATGGGTCAGGTCTTTTGCGAGTTTTCTTGCGGGACGGACGAGGTGTCCCATATAGCGGCCTGATAGACAGTCAGGGCCGCGCGCCCAAGTCCATATATAATAGTATTCTGAACAGGCGCTCTCGCCGCCGCCGGATCGTTTCATGAGCAGCACCCCCGCCAAGCCCGTCCTCGTCGCCAATGAGGCGCCTCAGCGTCCCAGCCGCGAACAGGCTCTGGAGGCCGTGCGCACCCTGATCGCCTGGGCCGGCGACAATCCCGACCGTCCCGGCCTGCTGGATACGCCCAAGCGCGTGGTCGACGCCTATGGCGAGTGGTTCGACGGCTATGACGCCGATGCGGGCAAGGAGCTGAGCCGCACCTTCGAGGACGTGACCGGCTATGACGACATGGTCATCCTGCGCGACATCGAGGTCGAGAGCCACTGCGAGCACCACCTGGCCCCCTTCCTGGGCAAGGCCTACGTCGCCTATCTGCCGGGCGAGAAGGTGGTGGGCATCTCCAAGCTGGCGCGCGTGGTCGAGATTTTCGCCCGCCGTCTCCAGAACCAGGAGACCCTGACCAACGACATCATCGACGCCATCGAATCGCACCTGCAGCCCAGGGGCGTGGCCGTGCTGGTCGATGCGGCGCACCAGTGCATGACGACGCGCGGCGTGCATCACCGCCACGTCTCGACCATCACCACCCGCTTCACCGGCGCCTTCAAGGCCGATCCGGCTCTGGCCGAGCGATTCCTCAAACTGGCCCGAGGCTGAAATCCGGGGTTGAACCGGGGCTGAATTGATCGCGGCCAAGGCGGCTTTGCGCCGAATTCGCAATCTTATTCCCCCGGCGGCGTCATTTCCTAGCATTCGACGGCTTTACAAGCCCGCTTCAGGACGCCAAGAGACGAGCGAGACTTTCAGTGTGGTCCGCCGGAGGGTGCGGGCCTTGATGGAGACGAGGGCGTAATGGGCGCGAAACTTTCTTCGAGCGGCGGCGGCGGCGGCAAGCTGGCGCAACAGAACGCGGACATCAACGTGACGCCGTTCGTGGACATCATGCTGGTGCTGCTGATCATCTTCATGGTCGCGGCCCCGATGGCCACCGTGTCGATCCGCCTGGACCTGCCGCCGGCCACGCCGCCGGCCGCTGACGCCGAGCCGAAAGAGCCGGTCTACATCACCATCCAGGAATCCGGCTCGCTCTACATCGCCGAAACGGAAACCAACCTCTCCAAGCTGGCCGCCGACGTTTGCGCCGCTCAAGGCGCCGTGGCCGACTGCCGTGACGAGCGCGTCTTCGTCCGCGCCGAGCCGGAAGTGAAATACAACCAGTTCATGGAAGTCATGAACACCCTGCAGGAAAACGGCTACTTCAAGGTCGGCCTGCTGAACGAAGACATCACCTGATCGGGTCTTCAGCTGGATACGGAAAAGGGTCGCCCCTCGGGCGGCCCTTTTTCTTTGCCCGTCCGGCTTTTCGGCGCTTGCGCCCTCCCCGCGTTCCGGCCTCAATGCGCGCCTCGATTGAGGGGGAGTAAATCATCATGCGTCGTCGTACCTTCCTGTCCGCCCTGCCGGCCGGAGCCCTGATGGCGGGGGCCGCCAACGCCCAGCAGACGCAGAGCGCCGCCGCCCCGACCCCCGCCGCAACCTCCGTCCAGCCTGCGCCCACGCCCGATCCCTACGCCGGCGTCGGCATCGGCGACCGCATCACCGGGCCGCGCTTCGTCGGCCGTTCGACGGTCTGGGGCGCGAACGGCGCCGCGGCCACCGCCCACCCGGCCGCGACGATGATCGGCCTGGACACCCTGCGGCGCGGCGGCTCGGCCATCGACGCCGCCATCGCCATCAACGCCGCCCTGGGCTTCTTGGAGCCGACCGCCAACGGCATCGGCGGCGACGCCTTCTGCCTGATGTGGGACCCGGGCCAGAAGAAGGTCGTCGGCTTCAACGGTTCAGGAAACAGCCCTCGCGGCCTGTCGCTTGAAACGGCGCGATCCAGGGCCGGAGCCGACGGCTACCTGCCCCGCTACGGCGCGGTCACGGTCAATGTGCCCGGCACGGTCGACGCCTGGTGGAGCGCGCACCAGCGCTACGGCAAGCTGCCGTGGAAGGACGTCCTGCTGCCCGTCGCCGAACTGTGCGAACAAGGCGTGCCGGTGCCGCAGGTGGTGGCCTATTACCTCGAGCGCGGCATGGCCAACTTCGACCGGAGCGCCGCGACGATCGAGGAGAACGACAACCGCAAGAAGGTCTGGCTGACCGGCGGCCGCACGCCGAAGACGGGCGAGATCTTCGCCAACCCCGACCTGGGCCGCACCCTGCGCCTGATCGCGGAGGGGGGGCGCGACGCCTTCTATGACGGGGTGATCGCCGACCACATCGAGCGCTATTTCAAGCGCATCGGCGGCTGGATGACCCGCGCCGATCTGGCCGCTCACCGCACCGAATGGGTCGAGCCGCTGATGACCACCTATCGCGGGGTGGAGGTCTATTCGCTGGGCCCGAACACGCAAGGGCTGTCGACCAATCAGATCCTGAACATCTGCGAACAGTTCGACCTGAAGGCGATGGGCTTCCAGTCCGCCGCCTCCATCCACATCCAGGCCGAGGCCAAGCGCCTGGCCTTCGAGGACCGCGCCCGCTACTTCGCCGACGAGCGCTTCGCCAAAGCCCCGACTGCCTGGCTGAACTCCAAGGAATACGCCGCCGAACGGGCGAAACTCATCAACCCGAACCGGGTCATGGACCGCGTCTTCCCCGGCGATGCGCCCACGCAGGGCGACACCACCTATTTCAGCGTGGCCGACAGCGACGGGATGATGGTCAGCTGGATCCAGTCCAACTATCGCGGCATGGGCGGCGGCCTGACGCCGGACGGCCCGGACGGACGGACGCTGGGCTTCATGTTCCAGAACCGCGGCGAGCTGTTCTCCCTCACCGACGGCCATCCGAACGTTTACGCCCCCGGCAAGCGCCCCTTCCACACCATCATTCCCGGCTTCGCCTGCAAGGATGGCGAGCCGTGGATGGCCTATGGCGTCATGGGCGGCGGGATGCAGCCGCAGGGCCAGGCCCAGATCATCATCAACATGGTCGACTACGGCCTCGACCCGCAGGAGGCCGGCGACAGCCCGCGCTGGCAGCACTACGGCTCGTCCGAACCGACCGGCCAACCGGCCGAGGGCGTCGGCAAGCTGCACCTCGAATCCGGCGTGCCCGAAGCGACCAAGCGGCAGCTGACCGCCATGGGCTGGGACCTCGGCCCGCCGGACGGCGGTTTCGGCGGTTATCAGAACGTGATGAAGCAGATCAACGAACAAGGCCGCTGGACCTACGGCGCAGCGACCGAGATGCGCAAAGACGGCAACGCCCTGGCCTACTGATCGAGACCTATTGTTCAGCCCCAGAACGCAGATCTGTTGATCGAACCTCGACGGCCGCGCTTGGACTGATAGGCTGCCGTCGGGGTTCGATTCCCCATCGAAGACGAGCGAGCGGCGCGACGTTCGGAGACGGACGCGGTCAACCGCGCAAACGGTCATCTTCTTTCTGGTTGCAAACAGGCGCTCTCGCGTCTGCCGAAAGGCGAGCCATGGACAGGCTCTGCGGGTTTCGGACTCCCGCCTGTCCATCGCGACACGAGGGCGCCATTTTCAAGCACGAGGGCCTATCATGTCGCCGACCGTCCTCATCATCCTCGCGCTCCTGGCCCTCATCGTCGCCGGCGTCGCCTTAGCGTTCAGATTCAGAATGACCGTCGTCGTGCCGGACTGGCAACGCGCTGGCGTCTATCTGGACGGCGGGTTTGAAAGAATTCTGGGACCGGGCAGGCACCGCCTGTGGCGCTCAAGCCGAACCTTCATCGCGCGCATAGAAATGACGCCGCAATACCTGTCGGTCGGACCGGTCGACGTCGTGACTTCGGACCGGCTGCCGCTCCGCCTGGAGGCCACAGCGCTTCATCAGATCGAGGATGCGGAAGCCTCGCTGCGTGAACCAACCGCCGCCGCCCTGCAACTGGCGACATCCACCGCCCTGGTCCGACTGGCTGCTGAACGCACCCTGGAGCAACTGCTGACCCGGGATCCAGAGCTCGACGCCGCCCTGACGGCGGCCGTGGGACCAGCCGTCGGCGCCACGCAGGTGCTCAACATCGTACTGACAGGCGTGATCCTGCCGCCTGAATTGCGACGCCTGATGTCCGACGTCGAACGATCCCGCCTCGAAGGCCAGGCGGCCCTGGAACGCGCCCGCTCGGAACAGGCCAGCCTGAGAGCGCTGTCGAACGCCGCTCGACTGTTGAAGGACAATCCCGAACTGGCGCGCCTGCGATTGTTTCAGGCGGCCGCTTCCGCCAGAAGCGCCACCTTTGTGGTCGGCGACTCCGCCCTGTCCGCTACACCTGCGCACGCTGCTCGCGACCCGGCTTGACCTGACGCCACGTCAACCGGCTAGGGTTCGTTTCCAATCTGGACGGACCTGATGACCGATCTCGTCACCCGCGACTTCACCGCCCCGGCCGCCGACGGCTATCCGCTGTCGATGCGGCTGGTTTCGGCCGCCCAGCCTCGGATCGCCGTGCTGGTTTCGTCCGGCACGGGCTTTCCCAAGGGCTTCTACGAGCGCTTCGCCCGCTATCTGGCGGATCGGGGCGCGGCGGTGCTGACGTATGATTTCCGGGGCATCGCCGGGTCGCGGCCGGACGATCTGAAAGCCATGCGGATGGACTATCCCGACTGGGGCCGTCTGGACATGCCCGCCGCCCTCGACGCCCTGATCGAGGCGGCGCCGGACCTGCCCGTCGTCCATGTCGGCCACAGCGTCGGCGGGCATTTCCTGGGCTTCATGGCCAATCAGGATCGGATCGCGCGGCACGCCTTCGTCTCGGTCGGCACGGGTTGGTGGGGCGGGCACCACCGCAGCTACAATCCGGTGGAGCTGTTCTTCTGGCTGGGCTTCGGGCCGTTCAGCCTGATGCGGCACGGCTATATCAAGGGCGGCGGCCTGTGGGCCGGGACCGACCTGCCGCGCGGCGTCTTCACCACCTGGCGGCGCTGGTGCATGAAGCGCGAGTATTTCTCCAGGGAGTTGGAGACCAGCCTGCGGCCCCATCACTATGAGGCCGTGACCGCCCCGATCCGGTCGTGGATCTTCACCGACGATCCCATCGCCACGCCCGGCACGGCGCGCGATCTGCTGAGCGTCTATCCCCACGCCCCCTCTGACATCAGCGTCCATGCGCCCGGCGACTTCGGCGTCCGCCGCATCGGTCACGAAGGCGCCTTCCGCAAGGGGATGGAGCCGTTGTGGGAGCGGATTTTCCACTGGCTGGACAATGGCGAGGCCTGAGCGCGCGCCTATATCCAGGGCTCCCCCCTTACGGAGGCTCCCCATGCCCTATTCCGACCAGCCGACCGTGACCGCCTCAGGCGTCGAGATTCCGCTGCTCGGATTCGGCACCTGGCAGCTGGAGCCCGAGGACGCTCGCCGCATGGTGCGCGAGGCCCTGCACATCGGCTATCGCCACATCGACACCGCCTGGATCTACAAGAACGAGAAGGCGGTCGGCGACGGCATCGCCGACGCCGTGGCTGAAGGGATCGTCACGCGTGACGACATCTTCGTCACCACCAAGATCTGGGTCGAGCATTTCCATCGCGACGCCCTGCTGCGTCAGGCCGAGGAATCGGCCATCAGCCTGGGCCTGACGCCGGACCTGCTGCTGCTGCACTGGCCCAAGCCGACGCCGGCGCTGTTGGAAACCATCGGCGCCCTGAATGAGGCTCAGGAGAAGGGCTTCACCAAGCACGTGGGCCTGTCCAACTTCCCCTCGGCCCTGTTCCGCGAAGCCGTCGCCCTGTCGACCGCGCCGCTGATCACCAATCAGGTCGAGTATCACCCCTATCTGGCGCAGAAGACGCTGATCGAGACGGCGCGCGAGCTCGGCTCGTCCATCACCGCCTGGTCGCCTCTGGCCCAGGGCAGGATCGCCGACGACGCCGTGATCGGCGAGATCGCCGCAACGCACGGCAAGACCAACGGCCAGATCACCCTGCGCTGGATCATCCAGCAGGGCGTCGTCGCCATTCCGCGCACCACCAGGGAAAGCCGGGCCGCCGAGAACTTCGGCATCTTCGACTTCGCGCTGTCGGCCGATGAGATGGCGCGCATCCACGGCCTGGCCCGCCCGGACGGCCGTATCGGCGACTGGCTGGACGAGGCTTTCCAATGGGATCAGGATGCCTGATCTGACACGGTTTCAGGCGCTTCGCGAAGGAGGCGGTCTTGGGTTCGGTTCTGGGCTTTCCGGCGATTGATCCGCAGGACGCCGTCGTCGGCGCCCGCATCCGCCGCTGGCGCGACCGGCGCGGCGTCGCCTTCCTTGATCTGGCCGCCGCCATCGACCTGACGCCGGAAGCCCTGCGACGGGTCGAGGCGGGACGCGAGCGGCTGGATTCCGCCCGCCTGGACGCCGCCACCCGCGTCTTGCGCCTGCCGGTGTGGGCGCTGGTGTCGGACGCCCCGGCCTATTGATGCGCGCGCGTCTGTATCGCGCGCTGTTCGCCGTGATCGGCTGGGGCGCGCTGGGCCTGCAGTACGCCCTGCTGCTGCAGAACAACCCCGGCGTCGGGGCGGGCGTGTTGACGCTGAACTTCTTCAGCTTCTTCACCATCCTGACCAATCTGCTGGCGGCGCTGGCCCTGACGGGGCCGGCGCTGGCGCCCGACGGCGCCTTGGGCCGGTGGAGCCGAAGCGAGGGCGTGCGGGCCGCCGTCGCCATGTACATCGTCGTGGTCGGCGTCGTTTATCACCTGCTGCTGGCCCAGACCTGGAATCCGCAGGGCTGGCAGAAGG
>PJUE01001068.1_pt1 | contig 10586 bp, 8 predicted proteins | sample 1512171 | NCBI WGS metagenome assembly PJUE01 (sample SAMN08177674, study PRJNA422409) | Feces metagenome, whole genome shotgun sequencing project. | isolation source: Chicken feces (3) enriched on wood chips: alkali lignin treatment | host: Gallus gallus | place: USA: Madison | collected 2015-01-15
AGGAAGAAATACTCGTCGCACCACTGCTTGTATTTGACGTGCCATGCCGGGTCGAAGGCGTCGCAGACGCCCTTCATGGCGGCGTGGAAGTCGACGGTGTCGGGGTGGTCGTCGCGGCGGTCCGCATCCAGCACGGGCGTCAGGTCGCCGCCGCCGCCGAACCAGGTCTTGGTCGTCGAGATCAGGCGGGTGTTCATGTGCACGGCGGGCACGCGCGGGCTGACCGGATGGCAGATCAGGCTGATGCCGGTGGCGTAGAAGCGCGGGTCCTCCTCGGCGCCCGGCACGTTCCGGGCGTAGTCGGCGGGGAAGGTCCCGTGGACGGTCGAGCAGTGGACGCCGACCTTCTCGAACAGGCGGCCGCTCATCATGCCCATGACGCCGCCGCCGCCTTCCTTGCGGTCCCAGGGCGTGCGGACGAAGCGGCCGGGTTCGCCGGCGAACAGTTCGGCGGGGGCGGCGTCTTCCAGCGCCTCGAAACCGGCGTGGATCTTGTCGCGCAGGGTCTCGAACCAGACGCGGGCGCGCTCGCGGCGCTCAATCATCAGGGCGGGGTCAGCTTGGATCATGAGGGCTTCAACCATGACGCGGCCTTTCTGAACAGTCCGGCGGGGAGCGCGGATGCGAGCCTGATGCCGCAGCGCGGGCGAGGGGGCCTTGATCCAGATCACAAGGCGGCCTGCGGAGGGGTCTGCGGGGCGGTATACGGATGGTTCCCTCAGCGCCTTAGCTGTGCCAGCGTACCGCGCCCGTAGGAAGCGGCGCCGTGGGGCGACCGAGCGGGCCGAGTATCCAGGAGGGGAAACCATGATCCGCATCGCCCTGAACGCCAAACTGCGCGCGAGCCTGCTCGCCGCCGCCTCCGTCGCCGTCCTGGCCGGACCGACCGTGGCTCAAACTCAGCCGCAAGAGGCGCGGGTGATGCAGATCCTCAAGCGCACGCCTCTGGTCGATGGCCACAACGACCTGCCGTGGGCGCTGCGTCAGGGCTTCGGGAACGACCCTTACGGCGTTGATCTGAACGCGAATCTATCGACGTCGACGCGCCTGCATACCGATATCCCGCGTCTGCGCGCAGGCGGCGTGGGCGGCCAGTTCTGGTCGGTCTACGTTCCCGCCAGCATGGCGCCGGTCGACGCCGCCAAGGCCACCTTCGAACAGATCGATACGGTCAAGCGCATCGTCGCCGCCCATCCTGAAACCTTCGAACTCGCCACCACCGCCGACGACCTGGTCCGCATCCATCGCGCGGGCAAGATCGCCAGCCTGATCGGCATGGAGGGCGGTTACTCCATCGACGACTCCCTGGGTCTGCTGCGCGAATTCTATGATTCGGGCGCGCGCTACATGACGCTGACTCACTCCAAGAGCACGACCTGGGCCGACAGCGGCACCGACGCGCCCAAATGGAACGGGCTGAACGCCTTCGGCGAGGAGGTGGTCAAGGAGATGAACCGCCTGGGCATGATGGTGGACTTGAGCCACGTGTCCGAGGACACCATGGTCGACGCCATCCGGGTGTCCGAGGCGCCGGTGATCTTCTCCCACTCCTCGGCGCGGGCCGTGACGGCCCATCCGCGCAACGTGCCCGACGCCGTGCTGCGCCAGATGGCGGCCAACGGCGGCATCGTCATGGTGACCTTCGTGCCGGGCTTCATCAGCGAACCGGTGCGCGCCTGGGGCGCCGCCCGCGCGGCCGAAACCACGCGGCTGACGGCGCTGAATCCCGGCGATCCGACGGCGGTCAAGGCAGGCGTGGACGCCTGGGTCGCGGCCAATCCCGCGCCCAAGGCGACGATCGAGGACGTCATCGCCCACATTCAGCACGTCCGCGACGTGGCGGGCATCGACCATGTGGGCCTGGGCGGCGACTATGACGGGGTGGACAGCCTGCCGGTCGGCCTGGAGGGCGTGGACGGCTATCCGCGCCTGTTGGCCGAATTGATGAACCGGGGGTGGAGCGAAGCCGATATCCGCAAGATCTCGGGCGAGAACCTGCTGCGCGTCATGCGCGCCGTCGAGCGTGTCGCCGCCTCGAAGGGGGCCGAACGCCCGAACCTGGCCAAACTGCCGGACGACGGCGCGCCGGAATAGGTCGAATCCTTCTCCCCTTGTGGGAGAAGGTGGGCCCGAAGGGCTCGGATGAGGGGTGTCGGCGGGCCGTCCAAACATGAAGGCTGGGAGGGTGTTTCCTCGCACCCCTCATCCGTCCGGCTTCGCCGTCCACCTTCTCACACAAGGGGAGAAGGACTACCGCGTCGGCAGTTCGTTCATCTGCCGCAACGCCTCATGCAGGCCGATTCCGGCGCTGACCGACAGGTTCAGCGACCGGGCTTCGGGGCGGATGGGGATGTAGATTCGCGCATCCGCCGCCGCGTGGACGTAGTCGGGCGAACCGGCGCTCTCCTTGCCGAACAGCAGGACGTCGTCGGGCTGGAAGACGAAATCCGTCAGAGGTTCGGCCGCGCGCGTGGTGAACAGCACCAGCCGTCCCGGCGCGCGGTCGCGCTGAAAGGCGTCCCAGTCGGAATGGCGCGTCATATGAGACAAGGGCCCGTAATCCAGGGCCGCCCGCTTCATCGCGCGGTCGTCGAAATTAAAGCTGGTGGGCTCGATGACGTGCAATTCCACGCCGAAACAGGCGCTCAGACGGATGCAGGCGCCGACATTATGGGGGATGTCAGGTTGAAAAAGGGCGAGACGCATTCTAAGGCCCTCATACGCGCGGGGCGGGGCCTTGTCGCGGCTTTTGTTGCGACCGTTTCGCAAATCGCTTCCGCGACTTGTCTGGGACGGACGAAACCGAGGCCGGACGGGCAGGGATTTGCCGTCGCATGATAGGGTTCCATTCGGTTGACGCTCCATGTCGGGGCGGGCGGCCGGCGATGCAGAGGTGAAACGCGTGGCCGAATCGGTCGTGAATGCTGACGGGCCTGACGGCCAACACGGGGGTGGCGACGCCACTCGCCGCGACTTCATCCACATTGCGGCGGGCGCGGCTGCGGCCGGCGCCGGCGTGATGGTGGCGTGGCCCTTGATCAACCAGATGAACCCGGCGGCCGACACCCTGGCCCTGGCGTCGATCGAATTCGATCTGACCAAGGTTCAGGAAGGTCAGCAGGTCGTCATCAAGTGGCAGGGCAAGCCGGTCTTCGTGCGCTATCGCACCCCGGCCGAGCTGACCAAGGTCATCGACGAGGGCGCCGTAGGCAGCCCGCCGCAGACCGACGCCGAGCGCACCAAGGCCGGCCACGAGAAGTATCTCGTCGTCATCGGCTCGTGCACCCACTTGGGCTGCGTGCCGACCTTCAACGCCGGCGACTACGGCGGCTGGTTCTGCCCCTGCCACGGTTCGCACTACGACGCCTCGGGCCGCATCCGTAAGGGTCCGGCGCCGCTGAACCTGATCGTGCCGAACTACGAATACATGTCCGATACCCGCGTGAAGATCGGCTGAGGACGGACAGAGGAACCATGAGCGATCACGAATCCACTTACGTCCCGAAAACCGCTGTCGAGCGGTGGATGGACACCCGCCTGCCGATCATCCGTTTCGGCATGGACTATGCGAACCTGCCGACCCCGAAGAACCTGAACTACTGGTGGACCTTCGGCGGCATCCTGGCGATCTGCCTGATGACGCAGATCATCACCGGCATCGTCCTGGCCATGCACTACACCCCGCACGTCGACATGGCCTTCGCCTCGGTCGAGCGCATCATGCGCGACGTGAACGGCGGCTGGCTGATCCGCTACGTGCACGCCAACGGCGCGTCGATGTTCTTCATCGCCGTCTATCTGCACATGCTGCGGGGCCTCTACTACGGCTCCTACAAGGTGCCGCGCGAGATGATCTGGATCGTCGGCTGCGTCATCTTCTTCCTGATGATCGCCACCGCCTTCCTCGGCTATGTCCTGCCGTGGGGCCAGATGTCCTTCTGGGGCGCTGAGGTGATCACCAACCTGATCGGCGCCATTCCGGTCGTTGGCGAGCCGATCCTGATCTGGCTGCGCGGCGGCCCGGCGATCGACAACGCGACGCTGAACCGCTTCTTCTCGCTGCACTATCTGCTGCCGTTCGTCATCGCCGGCTGCGTGGTGCTGCACCTGTGGGCCCTGCACGCCGCCGGTCAGAACAACCCGGTCGGCATCCTAATCCCGAAGGACCGCGCCAAGAAGGACATGCTGCCCTTCCACCCGTACTTCACGGTCAAGGACGGCTTCGCGATCATCCTGTTCCTGATCCTGTTCGCGGTCTTCGTCTTCTACAACCCGAACGCCCTGGGCCACGCCGACAACTACATTCCGGCCAACCCGCTGCAGACCCCGGCGCACATCGTGCCTGAATGGTACATGCTGCCCTTCTACGCGATCCTGCGCGCCATCCCCGACAAGTTCGGCGGCGTGGTGGCCATGTTCGCGGCGATCGGGGTGCTGTTCGTCCTGCCGTGGCTGGACACGTCCAAGGTGCGCTCCATGCGCTACCGCCCGACGATGAAGACCTTCTTCATCATCTTCCTGTTCGTCTGCTTCGGCCTGGGCTGGTGCGGCGCGCAGCTGCCCGACGCTCCGGTGATCGGCAGCTTCAAGACCTTCACCCTGATCGACGGCGACCTGAACTCCTACCTGTGGCTGACGCGTTTCCTGACGGCCTACTACTTCGTCTTCTTCCTGGTGCTGATGCCGGTCATCGGCCTGCGTGAGAAGCCGCTGCCGATCCCGGCGACGATCTCGGAGCCCGTGCTCCCGTCGACCGCAGCCGAGAAGGCGTGAGCGCGATGATGAGCAACGAGAAAAAGACCGTGTCCTTCCGCAAGATACTCGTCTCCGTGACGGCCGCTGTCGGCCTGGTCGCCATCGCCGCCCCGGCGATGGCCGCCGGGGGCGCCAAGCATCCGCGCGACGGCGGCTTCAGCTTCGCCGGGCCGTTCGGCACCTTCGATCAGGGCCAGCTGCAACGCGGCTACAAGGTCTATCGCGAGGTCTGCGCCTCCTGCCACGGCATGGACCTGATGCACTTCCGCAACCTGGGCGACAAGGACGGCCCGTTCTGGAATCCGAAGTATCCGAACCCGAACGACAACCCTGTCGTGAAGGCTCTGGCCAAGGAGATCCAGGTCGCCGACATCGACTCGGAGACGGGTGAGGCCCTGATGCGCGACGCCACCACGGCCGACCGCTTCCCCAACCCCTATCCGAACCCGACGGCGGCTGCTGCGGCCAACGGCGGCGCCATGCCGCCGGACTTGTCGGTCATGGCCAAGGCCCGTCACGACGGCGCCAACTACATCTACTCGCTGCTGTCGGGCTATTCGGCCCCGCCGGCGGGCCTGAAGATGACCGAGACCCAGCACTACAACCCCTATATGGCCGGGGACATGACCCCGTTCTGGACGGGCGAGGGCCATGTTCCGCCCGGCGGCTTCATCGCCATGCCGCCGCCGCTGAGCGCGGGCCAGGTCACCTATGACGACGGCACCGAGGCGACGGTGGATCAGATGTCCAAGGACGTCGCGGCCTTCATCGCCTGGACGTCCGAGCCGAAGATGGTCGAGCGCAAGCAGATGGGCTTCGGCGTGCTGATCTTCCTGCTGGCCTTCGCGGGCGTGACCTACGCCAGCTATCGCCGCATCTGGAAGGGCGTCGCCCACTAAGGCGTCCTCTCCTTGCAGACGAAACGACCCGCCGGAGCGATCCGGCGGGTTTTTTCATGGGCGGCGTCCGCGTCAGCGGGCGAGGGCGGTGCAGCGGATCAGGCGCTGGGGCGCTTCGTCGGGTCTGTCGAGGCGGATCAGCCGCAGCGTCTCGTTCGTCGCTTCGAACCGAACTTGCCGGGAGGAGCGCCCGATTCCCGTCTCGCAGTCGAGAAGGGCGTCATAACCCTGGCCGCGCTCGTCGATGGCTTCGATGACGCAGCGCAGTCCCCGTCCGTGCAGATCGGTGGTGGTGATCTGAAGCGCGGCCTGATCGCCGGGCTGGGCGCAAGTTTCGGCCGTGGGCGCCCAACGTCCGATGAAGCTGGTCGCGCCGGCGCCGCGCATAAGCGGCTCCATCCCCGGCGGGCGCTGTGGCGGAGGCGCCGAAGTCCCCGGACCCTGTATGGGCTGGGCCGGCTCTGTGGGCGGGTTGACCTGGCCCGGCGGGTCGCAGGCCGTCAGCAAGGTCGCCAGCACGACAAGAAGAGGGGACGTAGGGCGCTTCATCCCTGCTTCAACGTGCGGACAGGCGAGGGCGTTGCCGCCCTGCCTTCTGATGCGTCAACGCCGGGCCGCCGCGCTGCGGTCGCGGACCTGGCCGAATTCGGAGGTCGGCTTCCAGGTCGGCCATTCGTCGCCGTTGGCCAGGTCCAGGCCCAGGCGATAGAGCAGGGTCAGGTTCTCGACCGCCGAGCGCAGATCCCAGTCGGCCGACCACTCGTCGCTGGGACGATGATAGTCGGCGCCGAACTTGGCCTTCCAGGCCGCCAGACCCGCCTCGCGGCCGCCCTCGACCCAATCCACGCCGTGCCAGGGCATCAGGGCGGGCACGCCCGCGCGAGCGAACGGGAAGTGGTCCGAGCGATAGTAGAAATTCTGTTCCGGCTGGCCGTCGTCGGAGACGTAGCGGCCTTCCTGTTCAGCCAGGGCCTGAAGGTCGTCCTCGAGGCTGTTCTGGCCCTTGCCGAAGATGGGCACGTCACGGGTCGGGCCGCTGAGAGGCAGCATGTCGATGTTGATGTCGGCCACCGTCGTCTCCAGCGGATAGACCGGATCGGCGACATAGGCGTAGGCGCCCAGCAGGCCCATCTCCTCGGCCGCCATATGGGCGAAGACGAGGGTGCGCTTCGGCGTCGGGGCGGCCTTCAGCTGGCGCGCCATCTCGACCACGCCGACCGTGCCCGAGGCGTTGTCCCAGGCGCCGTTGAACACCTTGTCGTCGCCCGCCGTGTTCTCATTGACGCCGACATGGTCCCAGTGGGCGGAATAGATGACGACTTCGTTCGGGCGCTCGGTCCCGGTGATGCGCGCCAGCAGATTGTGGGTGCGCAGGATTTCGACCGATTCCTGGGCTGAAGCGGTGATCCGCGTCTCCAGCGCGAAGGCGCGGAAATCGCCGGTCTCGAGGCGGGGCTTCAGCGACGCTAGGTCCACGCCCATTTCGGAGGCGACGTCGCGGTTGACGGCGCCGCTGAGGGTCAGCTCGGCCGAGCCGGGCGTCAGGGTGCGCGTGCGTCCGGCGCCGGCGGTCTCGCGCCGCCAGGCGGCCGAACCTGCATCGCCGTCGACGATCGTCAGAACGGCGACAGCGCCGCGCCGCCTGGCCTCGTCGGCCTTATAGGCGGCGGACTGATAGGTGGTGGCGTAGGGGCCGTTGAACAGCTCGCCGTCCGGCTCGCCCGCCACGACCAGGACGACCGCGCCGGTCACGTCCAGATCGCCGTAGTCGTCCCAGCGCCGCTCGGGGGCATGGATGCCGTAGCCTGCGAAAACGACGGGCGCGTCGATCACCCGCCCCATGGCCGCATCGTTCATCGCCCGCAGGGTGAAGTCGGTTCCGGCGGTCAGGGCGCGGCCCGTCGTGGCCGCTCCGGCCCAGGTCAGGGCGGGCTCGCCCTGGGGCGTCAGACGCTTCAGGTCGATGAGCTGCAGCCACTGGCCGTTCGGACCGCCGGGCTCCAGCCCCATGGCTTCATACTGGGCCTGCAGCCAGTCCAGCGTCTTCTTCTCACCCTCCGTGCCGGGATAGCGGCCCTGGAAGTCGTCGGCGCTGATGACGCGGATCTCGTCGGACAGGCGCTGGGCCGAGAAGTCCTGGGCCGAGGCGGCGCCCGCGACGAGGATCAGCGCGGCGGCGGCACCGCGAATGAAGCGATGGTGCATGGCGTTTCCTTCGGCCTTCCCCACGAGGCCGTTCCCTATAGTCTTAGGGCGGCCCCTTGCGGGGCCGCCCCTTACATTTTCGTCATGTTCGACCGATGGGCCGGATCAGCGGCGCTGAGCGGCGCTCTTGGCGCGTTCCGGGCCGAACTCCGAACCGGACTTCCATTCCGGCCAGTCGCGGCTGTTGGCCAGATCCTGACCGACCTTGAACATGACCTCCAGGTCCTGGAGCATGCCGGAATAGTCCCAATCGGCTTCCCATTCGTCCGCCGCCTGGTGATAGCGGTTGGCGCGATAGTCGGCGGCGCGCGCCAGACGCGGCTCGATCGGGGCGTCGACGAACTCGCCCGTCGAGGACAGATAGGCCATCGGCACGCCCTTCTTGGCGAGCGGGAAGTGGTCGGAGCGGAAGTAGATGCCCGCCGCCGCGCCGGCGTCGCCGACGAAGCCGCGTCCCTGCGCCGCCGCCGCCGCGATCACCGGCTCGTCCAGTTCCGAATGGCCGTAGCCGGTCACGCCCAGCTTGTTCATCCGACCGAAGACGGCGGCCGAGTCGATGTTGAAGCCGCCGACGGTCTTCTCCACCGGGTACAGCGGGTTGGCGGCGTAGAATTCCGAACCCAGCAGGCCGCTTTCCTCGCCGGTGAAGCTGATCATGACGATGGTGCGCTCCGGCCGCGGTCCGGCCGACCATTGGCGCGCCATCTCCAGCAGGGCCGCCGTGCCCGAGGCGTTGTCGATGGCGCCGTTGAAGATGCGGTCGCCGTTGGCGTCCGGCTCGCCCATGCCGATGTGGTCCCAGTGGCCGGTGTAGAGGATGGTCTCGTCCGGGTGGGTCGAGCCTTCCAGCTTGGCCACGACGTTGTGGGTGACGATGCGTTCGGACTTCACGTCCATGCGGGCGTCGAGGGTCGCGCCGGTCAGTTCGACGGGCTGGAAGTCGCGGCTGCGCGCCTTGATCTTCTCCTGCTCGAAGTCGAGGCCCGCGCGGCGGAACAGGTCGACGGCCAGATCGCGCTGAATCCAGCCTTCCATCGCCACGCGCTCGGCCGACGGATCGGCGCGCACGATGTCGAACTGCGGCACGCCCCAGGAGTTGGCGACCGTGGTCCAGCCGTAGGAGGCGGGCTTGGTCTCGTGAACGATCAGCACGCCCGCCGCGCCCTGACGGGCGGCTTCCTCGAACTTGTAGGTCCAGCGGCCGTAATAGGTCATGGCCTCGCCGCCGAAGGTGTTCAGCGACGGGTCTTCGAAGTCGGCGTCGTTGACCAGGACGACGATGACCTTGCCGCGCACGTCGGTCTTGAAGTCGTTCCACTGACGCTCGGGCGCGCTGATGCCGTAGCCGACGAAGACCAGCGGCTTGTCCTTCAGGTCGACGCCGTCGGAAGGCAGGCGGGTCGTCATGGTGACTTCCTGGCCCTGCGTCAGCGGCTGGCTCCAGTCGCCCAGCTTCAACTGGCCCGAGACGTTGGAGACGGTGAAGCGGTTCAGGCCGACGGCCTGGGTCCAGCCGCCGTTCTCGCCGCCCGGCGCGAAGCCTGCCGCCGCATACTGGCGGCTCAGATAGTCGATGACCTTCTGCTCGGCCGGGGTGGCGATGCCGCGCCCCTCGAAGCTGTCGTCCGACAGGACGCGGATGTCCTCGGAAATGCGCGCGGCGTCGAAGGCGGGCGCGGTCTGGGCGACGGCGCCGCCGGCCAGCGAGGCGGCGAACGCCAGAACGGCGATGGACGTTGAAAGACGCATACAGTCTCACCTCTCGGAGAATTCGATGGCGGGACCGTAGTGAGCCGGATCGCGGGAGTCGACAACCAAGCCCCCCTCAGAGGAAGAGAGGCAGGGCTGAGGGGCGCATCATGCCCGGACGCCTGCCAGCGCTTCTCTTTCCGTCATTCTCGGGCTTGTCCCGAGAATCCATAAACACGCCGGCGGCTATCGAGGCGCGGCGCGAAAATACGAAAGGCCTGAGTCTATGGATCCCCGGGACAAGCCCGGAGATGACAAAGAAAGGAGTGGATCAGGCGGCGGCCAGAGCCTGGTCCAGGTCAGCGATCAGGTCGTCGATATGCTCGATGCCGACGGACAGGCGCACGGTGTCCTCGGTCACGCCCGCCTTCTTCAGCTCGTCGGGCGACAGCTGGCGGTGGGTGGTCGAAGCCGGGTGGCAGACCAGCGACTTGGCGTCGCCGATGTTGACCAGGCGGGTGAAGATCTTCACCGCGTCCTGGAAGCGGGCCCCGGCCTCGCGGCCGCCCTTGACGCCAAAGGTCAGCAGACCGGACGCCTTGCCGTCGAAATACTTCTGGATCAGGGCGTGATCCTTGTGCTCGGGAAGGCCGGCGTAGTTGACCCAGTCGACCTTGGGGTGGGCCTTCAGCCATTGGGCGACGGCGGTGGCGTTCTCGACGTGGCGATCCATGCGCAGGGCGAGCGTTTCCAGCCCCTGCAGGATCAGGAAGCTGTTGAACGGCGAGATGGCCGCGCCGGTATTGCGCAGCAGAACGGTGCGCGCCCGCCCGATGAAGGCCGCAGGGCCGAAGGCCTCGGTATAGACCACGCCGTGATAGCTGATCTCGGGCGTGTTCAGGCGCGCGAAGCGGTCCTTGTGCTCAGCCCAGGGGAAGGTCCCGCCGTCGACGATGGCGCCGCCGATACTGGTGCCGTGGCCGCCGATGTATTTGGTCAGGGCGTGGACGACGATGTCGGCGCCATGCTCGATCGGCC
>PJUE01001069.1_pt1 | contig 10583 bp, 8 predicted proteins | sample 1512171 | NCBI WGS metagenome assembly PJUE01 (sample SAMN08177674, study PRJNA422409) | Feces metagenome, whole genome shotgun sequencing project. | isolation source: Chicken feces (3) enriched on wood chips: alkali lignin treatment | host: Gallus gallus | place: USA: Madison | collected 2015-01-15
CCGCCGAGGAAGTTGTTCTGCGACAGCTGTACCGAGGTGGTCATGCCGTAGGACTGCGAATAGCCCAGGCCGAACACGAAGCTGCCAGAGGTGGTTTCCTTGACGTTGTAGACCACGTCGACCTGGTCGTTGCTGCCGGTGACCGGGCTGGTCTCCACGTCCACGGCTTCAAAGTAGCCCAGGCGCTGCAGGCGGATCTTGGAGCGGTCGATGGCGGCCTGCGAATACCAGCTGTTTTCGAACTGGCGCATTTCACGGCGCAACACTTCGTCTGCGGTACGCGAGTTGCCCTTGAACACGATGCGGCGCACGGCCACGCGCGGCCCCGGCACCACCTGCATGTTTACCGCCACGGTACGGTCGGCGCGGTTGCTGGTGGGGATCGGATTGACCTTGGCAAAGGCGTAGCCGATGTTGGACAGGCTGTTGGTGATGGCGTCGGCGCTGAACTCCAGCAGGGCACGCGAGAACGTGTCGCCGGACTTCTGGATGACCATCTTCTCCACGTCTTCCTGCGGCAGGATGGTGTCGCCGGTGACCTTGATCTCGGAAATCTTGTACTGCTCGCCCTCGGTCACGCCGGCGGTGACGAACATGTCACGCTTGTCCGGACTGATCGAGACCTGGGTGGAGTCGATGCTGAAATCGACGTAACCACGGTCCAGGTACCAGGAGTTGAGCTTTTCCAGGTCACCGGACAGCTTTTCCTTGGAGTACTGGTCGTCGCGGCGGTACCACGAGGCCCAGTTGTGCTCCTTGGACTCCCAGGTGTCCAGGATGTCCTCGGCCGGGAACTTCTCGGTGCCGATCAGGTTGACGTGGCGGATCTTGGCCGCCTTGCCTTCCTTGACGGCAATGGCGACGTCGACGCGGTTGCGGTCCAGCGGGCTCACCGTCGGGGTGATTTCCACGTTGTACTTGCCGCGGTCGTTGTACTGGCGGCGCAGCTCCTGGGTCACGCGGTCCAGACTCAGGCGGTCAAAGGTGCCGCCTTCGCTCAGGCCGATATCGCTCAGGCCCTTGAGCAGCTGCTCGCTCTTGATGTCCTTGTTGCCGGTGACGGTCAGCTTGTTGATCGCCGGGCGTTCCTTGACGGTGACGACCAGGATGTCGCCCTGGCGGTCCAGCTGCACGTCCTCGAAAAAGCCGGTCTTGTACAGGGCGCGGATGGTGTCGCCGATCTTGGCGTCGTCCACCGTGTCGCCACGTTCCACCGGCAGGTAGGTGAATACGGTACCGGAGGAAATGCGCTGCAGGCCGTCCACGCGGATGTCGCTGGCGGTAAAGGGCTCGGCTGCCTGTGCGAGCACGGGCAGGGCCAGACCGGCAGCAAGTGCGAGGGTCAGCAGGCGGCGATTGGGAAGTCGCGTCATATCACGTCCGGTTGGAGTCGATTTCGATAATGCGTGGGTGCCGGCGTATGACGACGACAGCGGGAAAAAGTTCATCGCAGGACCAGGCTCAGGATGTCGTTGTAGAACGCCAGTCCCATCAACCCGGCCAACAGCGCCAGACCGATGGATTGGCCGGCAGCCATGGCACGCTCGCTCAGCGGGCTGCCCTTGACCAACTCAATAAGGTAATACAGCAGGTGCCCGCCGTCCAAGATGGGGATGGGCAGCAGGTTGATGATGCACAGGCTCAGCGACAGCAGGGCCAGGAAATACAGGAACCAGTCCAGCCCGCGCTGGGCCGAGACATTGGCCACCCGGGCGATGGTGATGGGCCCGGAAACGTTCTTGAGCGAGGCAGCGCCGGTCAGCATGCGCCGCATCATGCCCAGTGAATCTGTCGCCAGTTTGCCAGTCTCGCGCACGGCGGCCGGCAGCGCGGCGAGCGGGCCGTACTGCTGGCGGGCGTCATAGGCCGGCATCTGGCCGGTGGCGAAGCCCAGGCCAATGCGCCAGATCGGCTTGCCATCCGGGGCCTGGCCGGGCTGCGGGGTGATCTCCAGCGCCAGCCGTTCACCGGCGCGCTCGACCTCGATCATGCCCGGGCCGCCGCGCTGGCCCAGTTGCTGGATCAGCGGCAGTACCTCGCCGGCATCATCCACCCGCTGGCCATCCACGGCCAGGATAAGGTCATCGGGCTGGATCAGCTTGTCGGCGGCCGAGCCCGGGGTCACCTCGGTGACGCGTGCAGGCTGCAGCCAGAATTGCCAGGCAAGGCCGGCCAGCACCGGCACCTGGCGCTCATCGAAGCCGGCCGGCAGCTGCGACAGCGGCAGCACCCGCGTGCGTTCATTGTCCAGCACGTCGCGCACGCGTACATGCACGTCGCTGCGGTCCATGGCAGCAGTGGTCAGGGCCATGCTGGCCTCGGCCCAGGTGCCCACCGGACGGTCCTCGACTGCCAGCAACTGGTCGCCGGCGACGAAACCGGCCTGCGCGGCCATGCCGGTGACCCGGCCAAGAGTGGCCGAATAGTCCTGGCGGCCGATGATGAACATCGCCCAGAGCAGGGCGATGCACAGCAGCAGGTTGGCGATGGGGCCGGCGGCGACGATGGCGATGCGCTGCCAGACGGTCTTGTTGTTGAAGGCCACGGCGCGTTCACCGGCCGGGACTTCGACCTCGCGCTCGTCCAGCATCTTCACGTAACCACCCAGTGGGATGGCGGCGATGGCGAACTCGGTGCCGTTGCGGTTGCGGCGGCTCCACAGCGGCTTGCCGAAGCCCACCGAGAAGCGCAGTACCTTCACCCCACAGCGGCGGGCAACCCAGTAGTGGCCGAATTCATGAAACGTCACCAGCACGCCAAGGCTGACGATCATCCACCACACGGACCCCAGGAATTCAGCCATGGGTGCAGCTCGATTGGAAGGTGGGTTCAGGCATGCGGCAGGCGGGCGATGGCGGCTTGGGTGATCTGGCGGGCTTGGGCGTCGGCTGCCAGCAGGACGTCCAGTGTATCGGCCGCCGTGCAAGACAGGGTGGAGAGGGTGTGCTCCACCAATGCCGGGATCGACAGGAAGCCTATGCGCCCCTGAAGAAACGCTGAAACGGCCACTTCATTGGCCGCGTTCAGGATGGCGGGGGCGCTGCCGCCGGCGTCCATGGCCTGCCAGGCCAGGCGCAGGCAGGGGAATGCTTCCAGATCCGGGGCCTCGAAATCCAGCCGGCCCTGGCTGAGCAGGTCCAGCCCGGCCACGCCCGATTCAATGCGCTGCGGCCAGCCCAGGCCAACGGCCAGGGTGGTGCGCATGTCCGGCAGGCCCAGTTGGGCCAGGGTGGATCCGTCGATGAACTCGACCAGCGAGTGCACCAGGCTCTGCGGGTGGACCACTACGTCGATGCGGCTGCCGGGCACGTTGAACAGGTGGTGGGCTTCGATGACCTCCAGGCCCTTGTTCATCAGCGTCGCCGAGTCGACCGAGATCTTCGGCCCCATCGACCACTTCGGGTGGGCAACGGCCTGGGCCACGGTCACCGCTTCCAGCTCGGCGCGGCTGCGGCCGCGGAACGGCCCACCGGAAGCGGTCAGGATGATGCGGCGTACGCCGGCCTCCAGGCGCGCATCGCGCGAGCGCAGGCACTGGAAGATGGCGTTGTGTTCGCTGTCGATCGGGATGATTTCGGCACCTGCGGCAGCCGCTTCCCGGGTCAGCAGTTCGCCGGCCAGGACCAGTGATTCCTTGTTGGCCAGCAACAGGCGCTTGCCGGCGCGGGCCGCGGCCAGGGTCGAGGACAGGCCGGCCGCGCCGACGATGGCTGCGATCACGGTATCGCAGTGCTCGCCGGCGGCCAGTGCGTCGATGGCCTCGGGGCCGGCATGGGCCTGGGTGGCAAGGCCGGCGGCGGTCAGTCCGTCACGCAGGCGCGAGTACAGCGCCGGGTCGGCAATGACCGCATGGTCGGGGCGGTGCTGCAGGCATAGCGCGAGCAGGGCATCCACATTGCTGCCGGCAGCCAATACGCTGGCGCGCATCTGCTGCGGGTGACGGGCGATGACATCCAGTGCCGAGGTGCCGATGGAGCCGGTGGCGCCAAGGATGGCGACCTGACGTATACAGGAGGTGGACATGTCAGAAACCAAGGATTTCCTTGCCCAGGGCAAACACCGGCAGGGCCGCCAACACGCCATCGATGCGATCCAGCACGCCGCCGTGGCCGGGGATGATGTGCCCCGAGTCCTTGGCACCTGCGTGGCGCTTGAGCAGGCTCTCGAACAGGTCGCCCAGTACCGAGGCCAATACCGCGACCGTGGCTACCAGCATCAGGCTGCCCAACTGGGATACCTGCACGCCGGCCCACCAGCCGAACAGGCCTGCCACCAGCAAACCGGCCACCAGCCCGCCCAGCAGGCCTTCGATGGTCTTGTTGGGGCTGACGCGCGGGGCCAACTTGTGCTTGCCAAAGGCGCGGCCAGCGAAATAGGCGCCGGAATCGGCGGCCCAGACGATGGCCAGGGCGGTCAGCAGCCACAGGTGACCATTGGGTTGGCTATCGTGGATCAGTACCAATGCCGCCCAGGCCGGGATGATGGCCAGGGTGCTGGCAGCCAGCTTGAGCATGCGGGCGCCGGGCTCTTCATGCGCGCCGAAGTTGAAATAGCGCAGCCATAGCAATGCCAGCAGCCAGAAGCCCACGCCTACCAGGGTGGCCAGCTGGAACAATACGTTGGAGCCGGCCGAGGCCCACACCAGCAGCACCATCAGCAGCAGGTTCAGTACCAGCAGCACGGTGCGCGGCAGGCCGTCCACGCCGGTCAGCTTCAACCATTCCCACAGCCCGATCAGGAACACCAGGGCGGCGGCAGCGGCCAGCCACTGGGTGGGGAGGAACAGGATCGCGCAGATGGCCACCGGGGCCATGATCAGCGCGGCAATCACACGGGTTTTGGTCATGGGAGTGCGCTCTGCGCCGTGCCGGCCGCAATCTGGGCACTGGTCAGGCCAAAGCGGCGCTCGCGGCCGGCATAGTCATCCAGTGCCTGTTGAAGGATGGCCGCATTAAAGTCAGGCCACAGCACATCGGTGAACCACAGCTCGGTGTAAGCCAGCTGCCAGAGCAGGAAGTTGCTGATGCGGGTGTCGCCGCCGGTACGGATGAACAGGTCCGGGGCCGGCAGGTCGGCCAAGGCCACCTGCTGGCCCAGCAGTTCCTCGTCAATCTGTTCCGGCTGCAGGCTGCCGTCGGCAACCCGCTGCGCCAAGGCGCGCGCGGCCAGTGCGATGTCCTGGCGGCCGCCATAGCTGGCGGCGATGTTCAGCACCATCGCGCTGTTGCCGGCCGTGCGCTGTTCGGACCTGTCCATGCGTTGGACGATGCCGGCGGCGAAGCGTGAGCGGTCGCCGATGAAGCGCACGCTTACGCCGCGACGGTGGAGTTCGTCCACCTCGCGGTCGAGGGCGCCGAGGAACAGCTTCATCAATGCGTCCACTTCTTCCTGGGGGCGGCCCCAGTTTTCACTGGAGAACGCGAACAGGGTGAGCACGCCGATGCCGTGCTGCAGGCAGAAGTCGATGGTGCGGTTGACCGCGCGGGCACCGGCGCGGTGGCCGATCATGCGCGGCCGACGGCGTTGCTGTGCCCAGCGGCCATTGCCATCCATGATGATGGCAATGTGCCCTGGTTGGCGTGGTGCGGGTATGCCGTTGGGCATGGTGGACTGCACCGGTCAGACTGCCATCAGTTCCTGTTCTTTCTGCTTGACCACGTCGTCGATGTCCTTGATCGCCTTGTCGGTCAGCTTCTGGATGTCGTCCTGCGCGCGGCGGTCGTCATCCTCGGTGATGGTCTTGTCCTTGAGCAGCTTGGCCACTTCCTGGTTGGCGTCGCGGCGGATGTTGCGGATGGCGACCTTGCTCTCTTCGCCTTCCTTGCCGACCGATTTGGCCAGCTCGCGGCGGCGTTCTTCGGTGAGCGGCGGCAGGTTCAGGCGGATCACCGTGCCCATGGTGGTGGGGGTGATGCCGATGTCGGAGGCGTAGATGGCCTTTTCGACGTCCTTGATCATGTTCTTGTCGAACAGGGTGATCACCAGCGAGCGCCCTTCGGACACGCTGATGCTGGCCACCTGGTTCAACGGCGTATCGGTGCCGTAAGCCTTGACCTTGATGCCGTCCAGCAGCGCCGGGGAGGCACGGCCGGTACGGATGGTGGTGAGGGTGTGGCGCAGAGCGTCAATGCTCTTGGCCATGCGCGCCTGCGCATCTTGCTTGATGTCGTTGATCATCGCCCGAATCCTGGATGTTTCTTGAACCGGCCGATTATAGGCCAATACCTGTACCTGCCGGGTTGGCAGCGTGGCTCAGTGTGCGTCGCGACCGTGGACCAGGGTGCCGATGTGCTCGCCACGCAGGATCTTCAGCAGTTCACCCGGCTGGCTCATGTCGAACACGCGCAGCGGCAGGTCGCTGTCGCGGGCCAGGGCAAAGGCCGCGGTGTCCATGACTTCCAGGCCCTGGTTGATGACCTGGTCGTAGCTCAGGCTGTCATAGCGGACCGCGTCGGCATGCTTGTTCGGGTCCTTGTTGTAGACGCCGTCGACCTTGGTGGCCTTGAGCAGCAGGTCGGCGCCGATCTCGATCGCGCGCAGGGCGGCGCCGGAGTCGGTGGTGAAGAACGGGTTGCCGGTACCGGCGGCGAAGATGACCAGACGGCCCTTTTCCAGATGGCGGATGGCGCGGCGGCGGATGTAGTCCTCGCACACGTCGTTGATCTTGATGGCGCTCATCACGCGGGCCTTGCCGCCGGCCTTTTCCAGTGCGTCCTGCATGGCCAGGGCGTTGATCACGGTGGCCAACATGCCCATGTGGTCGCCGGTGACCCGGTCCATGCCGCCTGCGGCAAGGCCGGCACCGCGGAAGATGTTGCCGCCGCCCACCACCAGCGCGATCTCGGCGCCGGCCTGCTGGGCCTCGATCACTTCGTGGGCCAGGCGGTTGATCACCTTCGGGTCGATGCCGTAGTCCTCATCTCCCATCAGCGCCTCCCCGGAAAGCTTCAGAAGGATGCGTTGGTAGGCGAGCTTGGACATGGTGACCTCAGATGGCTGGAAAACGCGGGAATTCTAATCGATGCCGTAGTTTCAGGTGAGATCTGTTTGTTGCAACGCAGCGACAAAGCGGCCTGGATCGCCTGCCTGTTCAGCAGGCGGTTGGTTGCGGGGTGGGGGCGCGGGCGATAACCCGGTTGCGGCCCAGGTTCTTGGAGCGATAGAGCACGTCGTCTGCGGCCTTGAGCAGGTCGCGCATATCGGTGAACCGCTCATAGGCGCCGTGGGTGGCAACGCCGGCGGAGAAGGTCACGTAAAGCGGGGATTCGTTGACGATGGCCATCGGCGTCTGCGCGATCACGCCGAGCACGCGGCGGATGACTTCGACGGCCGTCGATTCGCTGGTGGCGGGGAACATCACCACGAACTCCTCGCCGCCGAAGCGGGCCACGGTGTCGCTGCCGCGCAGTTGGCCCTGCAGTCGGTTGGCGAAGGCCTGCAGCACCTGGTCGCCGACCAGGTGGCCGTGCAGGTCATTGATCTTCTTGAAGTCGTCCAGGTCGATGAAGGCGATGGACAGCGGGCGTTCGGCCTGGCTGGCGCGGCCAAACTCCTGTTCCAGCACTACTTCCAACTGGCGGCGGTTGAGTACGCCGGTCAGGGCGTCCAGATGGGCCTGTTCGGCCAGGCGGCGCGCCTGCAGTTCGTAGTCGTCGGCGCGTCGGTGCGCGTTTGAAGCGTCATGCAGTTCGCGCAGGTTGCGCAGCGCGATCAGTTCGGCGGCATGATCCAGCAGGAAGGTCACGCGGGCCGGGGAGGGTACCGGGACGTCGAACAGGGCGCTGATCTCCGGCAGCATCTGGCTGATCTGCTGCAGCACCTGTTCAAAGCGGTTGCTGTCCAGCTGCAGGGCGGTGTTGACCTCGCGCAGCGCGTTGTTGCGGGCCTGGTCGACGTCATCGGCCAGCCAGATGTCGGCGATGCAGCCGGACAGTGCCACGCAGCGTTCAAATGCATCGGCGGGCGTGGCTGGCGGCTCGCTGTGGGCGATGGCCTCGGTCAGGTAGCGGGGCAGCCCCCATTGCTCGCACAGGTGGGCGCCCACCTCGGCATGGTTGCAATCGAGCACGGCGCGCTCATGCGCCAGTAGCTGCAGGTTGTCGGTGCAGTTGCCAAGCAGGCCGGGGTAGATGTCCGCGCGGACCTGTAGCAATGCAAGGATGCCCACGTCCTGCAGCAGGCCAGCCAGCATCAGTTCTTCCAGGCGGCGCACGCCGCAGGCCTCGCCGAGATAGCGCGCGGCCAGGGCGCTGAGCACGCTGCGGCGCCAGACCGCATCCAGCAGCTGGGCGTGGCATTCGTCGTCGCGCAGTGCGCGTGACAGGCTGAAGCCCAGTGCGAGTTGCAGGGTGGCGTTGAGCCCAAGCATGGTCAGCGCCTGCGAGAGGTTCTCGATGCGGCGGCGGCTGGCGTACAGCGGCGAATTGGCGATGCGCAGCATGCGTGCGCTCAGCGCCATGTCCAGTGCGATTACATCGGCGGCACTGGCGATGTCGGTTTCCGGGTCCTGCGCCAGCTCGATCAGGCGTACTGCGATGGCAGGCGGCGACGGCAGGTTGCGGCACAGGGACAGGGCTGCGTTGAGCTCAGGTGACATGTCGTGGGGGCGGGCGGCAGTGGGCCAAGCATACAGGCATGCCTCGAATAGAAAAGGGCCTGCACGCGCAAGCGCGTCCGTACGGTGCCGATGCCAGTGATCATGGCCTGGGGCGCGCAAACGACGAAGCCGCGGATATCCGCGGCTTCGTTGGTGTTGCGAGGTGGCGGGTGCTTAGACCTGCATCGCCTTGGCAACTTCGGCGGCGTAGTCTTCCACCACCTTCTCGATGCCTTCGCCGACCACCAGGCGCTGGAAGCCGACGACGTCGCCGCCGGCGGCCTTGACGGCCTGCTCAACGGTCTTGTCGCTGTCCAGCACGTAGTTCTGGCCGTACAGGGTCACTTCGCTGATGATCTTGTTGATCTTGCCGCTGATGATCTTCTCCAGGATTTCAGCCGGCTTGGCCTTGTCCTTTTCGCTCATCTTGGCCAGCTCGATTTCCTTTTCCTTTGCAACAAAGTCGGCCGGGACGTCGGCAGCCTTGTTGTGCGGCGGGTTCATCGCGGCCACGTGCATGGCCAGGCCCGAAGCCAGCTCGGCGTTGCCGCCGGCCAGTTCGACCAGCACGCCGATCTTGCCGTTGCTGTGCACGTAGGTGCCAACGGTGTTGTTGCCGCTGACCTTGACCAGGCGACGGATCTGGATGTTCTCGCCCAGCTTCTGGATCGCGGTGGCGCGGGTTTCTTCGACGGTTTCGCCGCTCGGCAGCTTGGCCGACTTCAGGGCTTCAACGTCGGCTGCACCGGATGCCAGGGCGGCAGCGGCGACGGAGTCGACGAACGCCTTGAAGTTGACGTCGTTGGCAACGAAGTCGGTTTCCGAGTTCACTTCGACCAGCACGGCATTGCCGCCGTTGCTGGCAACGCCCACGCGGCCTTCGGCGGTGACGCGGTCGGCCTTCTTGTCGGCCTTGGCAGCGCCGGACTTGCGCAGGGCTTCAGCCGCTGCGTCGATGTCGCCGTTGGTTTCGGACAGAGCCTTCTTGCACTCCATCATGCCGGCGCCGGTGCGCTCGCGCAGTTCCTTGACCAGGGAAGCAGTGATTTCCATGGAATTACCTCATCAATAGAAAGGGGTAGGCCGGCAATGATTGCCGGCCGTTGTTACGCAGCCCTGTCAGTGGCCGGCGCCATTGGCGCCGGTACAGGGGGAGCGGGCGCGCCGTGGGCGCCCGCCGGGGTGCATCAGGCCGAAGCCTCGTCGCCCTTCTTGGCGCCCTTCTTGGCCGGAGCGCGGCGTGCCGGCTTGGCTTCTTCGCCTTCGGCAGCGGCGTCGGCAAACTCTTCTTCGCGCACGGTGGCGGCGTTCGGAGCGGCAGCCTTGCCTTCCAGCACGGCGTCAGCAGCGGCGCGAGCGTACAGCTGCACGGCGCGGATGGCGTCGTCGTTGCCCGGGATGGCGTAATCAACCAGTTCCGGGTTGTAGTTGGTGTCAACCACGGCGATCACCGGGATGCCGAGCTTCTTGGCTTCCTTGATGGCGATGTCTTCGTGGCCGATGTCGATGACGAAGATGGCGTCCGGCAGGCGGTTCATTTCCTTGATGCCGCCCAGCGAGGCTTCCAGCTTGTCGCGCTCGCGGCGCAGGCCCAGCACTTCGTGCTTGACCAGCTTGTCGAAGCTGCCGTCGGTCTCACCGGCTTCCAGTTCCTTCAGGCGGGCAACGGACTGCTTGACGGTGCGGAAGTTGGTCAGGGTGCCGCCCAGCCAACGCTGGTTCATGAACGGCATGCCGCAACGCTCGGCTTCTTCCTTGATGGCGTCGCGCGCGCTGCGCTTGGTGCCCAGGAACAGGATGGTGCCGCGCTTCTGGGCAATGGACGAGATGAAGTTCATCGCGTCGTTGAACAGCGGGACGGTCTTTTCCAGGTTGATGATGTGGATCTTGCCGCGGGCGCCGAAGATGTACGGAGCCATCTTGGGGTTCCAGTAGCGGGTCTGGTGGCCGAAGTGGACGCCGGCTTCCAGCATCTGACGCATGGTGA
>PJUE01001070.1_pt1 | contig 10541 bp, 8 predicted proteins | sample 1512171 | NCBI WGS metagenome assembly PJUE01 (sample SAMN08177674, study PRJNA422409) | Feces metagenome, whole genome shotgun sequencing project. | isolation source: Chicken feces (3) enriched on wood chips: alkali lignin treatment | host: Gallus gallus | place: USA: Madison | collected 2015-01-15
GCATCACGCGATCGGGATACCAGCCGCTGTGACGCATAAAGCGGCCCAGGAAGTAGTTACGCCGGGCGATGCTGTAGACGGCGTCGGGCTGGGGTGCAACCAGCACGCGCTGGATGGCCTGTTGCAGCGCCGGCGTGACGCGTTCGTCGGTATCGATCATTAAGACATACTCGCCGGTGGCGAACTGTTGCGCACGCTGGCGCTGAATGCCGTAGCCCTGCCAGTCGGTATTGATATAGACCTGCACACCGGCCGCGCGAGCGACTTCCACCGTGGCGTCGGTACTGCCGGAATCGAGCAGGACGATCTCATCGGCCCAGGTTACGGAGGCGAGGCAATCCGGCAGCAGGTCTGCGGCGTTTTTGGCGATCATCACGACCGACAGACGCGCAGGCATTAATGGCTCCGCACGGGCAGATAAGGTTGCAGAAGTTGCAGCAGGCGGGTCAATGCTCCCTGATTCTGATGCAGCACTTCGACGGCATGGCGGCCATACCACAGACGATAATCTTCGTCGGTCAGCAGGGTCGAAACTTCCTTCACGATCGAGCCCGCATCGGTGACCGTAATCAGCCCGTCAGCCTGCTGCAGTTTGGCGCAGATATCTTTGAAGTTGAAGGTATGCGGCCCCATTAGCACAGGAATGGCGTGCGCCGCCGGCTCCAGCGGGTTATGCCCACCGCGCTCCACGAGGCTACCGCCGACAAAAGCCAGGTCAGCAATGCCGTACAGCAACATCAACTCGCCCATGGAATCGCCAATCACCACCTGAGTACTGGAGGAGGGGATTTCACCGCTGCTGCGCATAGTGAAGCTGAACCCGCCTTTTTGCACCATGTCCCGTGCGTCTTTAAAACGCTCAGGGTGGCGCGGCACCAGGATTAACAGCAGGTCCGGGAAGTTTTCCAGAAGCTGGCGATGTGCCTGGAGGATAATCTCTTCTTCGCCGTCGTGGGTGCTGGTGGCGATCCACACTTTGCGGCGCGGTGCCCACTGGCGACGCAGGGTGACAGCCCGGGCAGCCAGCTCCGGCGTGACAGAAATATCAAACTTCAGGCTACCGGTAACTGCCAGCTGATTGCGCTTCAGGCCCAGCGACAGGAAGCGCGCGCCGTCTTCTTCATTCTGGGCTGCGATCAGCGTGATTTTGCTCAGCAGGCGGCGCATGAATTTGCCCAGCTTGCCATATCCCTTCGCAGAGCGCTCCGACAGGCGGGCGTTGGCCACTACCAGTGGAATTTTACGGCTGTGCAGGGCGGAAATCATATTTGGCCACAGTTCGGTTTCCATCACGATCACCAGCTTAGGACGCACGGTATTGAGGAAACGGTTCATGGCGCAGGGTAAATCGTAAGGCAGATAGACGTGATGCACGTCTTTGCCAAAGGCCGACATGGCACGTTCGGAACCGGTTGGCGTCATGGTGGTGACGGTGATCGGCAGTGACGGATAACGGTGGCGCAGGGCACGGACCAGCGGAATGGCCGCCAGCGTTTCGCCCACGGACACGGAGTGGAGCAGAATACCGTCCGGCGCAACTTTGTTGCGGCAGTAACCATAGCGTTCAGCCCAGCGTTTACGGTAGGCAGGCGCTTTACGGCTACGTAGCAGCAGTCGTAGCCACACCAGTGGCTGAATAATATAGAGCAGAGCGGTATACAACAATTCCAAGCGATTATCCGTTTTTTCAGTTTCGGCGGGCAAATTCTAAGCATTTAGACCGTTTAAAGCTATCCCTTTGGCGCTTTTGCTCAGCCATTTGCCTGCGTTACGTGCGTTCGCAGATAAAAAAACGGGCATTGCATGCCCGTTTAATGATTTCTGCTTAACGTTCCGCTTCCGGCAGTTCGTTCAGGTGGTAGGTGACGCGCTCCGACAGGCCGCGAATATCCCCCCCGGTAATATAGTAACTGTCGTCCTTCTGATTCGGATTACTGACCGCGTACCCCAGCATCCTGTTGATCAGCGTCGCCATCTGGTAATGGTTGAGAGGAACCTGTGGGCTGATGGCGCTCATCGTATACGCCGGATCGTTGCTGAAGTAGAGGAACGGCACCTGGGCAATCGGCATCTCGACAATCGAGTGGCCGAACAGCCCGCCATCACCGACGCGTTCGCCGTGATCCGAAGTAATAAACACCAGCACCGGCAGTTTAGATTTCGCCATTGCGGTACGGATCGCCGAGGCCAGCTCTTTGTCGTACAGACGCACGGCATCATCGTACTCATTTTTCTTCTGCGCCACGTCGTCACTCAGGCGTGGGGTAGAGAATTTCGCAAAGCCCTGCGGGATGTTGCGCTCATAAGGAATATGCGGCGCGCGGCTGTTCAGCACCATCAGGAAAGGTTTATTCCAGTCCAGCTTCGCCTGCTCAACGGACGGGGTCAGCACCACGTCGGCACCCACGTCCGGCGCCGGGCGGATCTGCGTATCTTCCCACAGGTCGATATCGTGGATGCCAATCCAGTTGCTCAGCCCTTCCAGGCCCTGGGCGGAGATAAACGCCGTCTGGTAGCCCTGCTTTTTGGCATTGGTGAAAATGTTAGTCGACTTCGACTTGTAGGCGGCGTAGTTGTCCGGCTCGCGCAGGTTGTTGACCAGCATCGGGATTGCCACCCGGGTTGAAACCGCGTTCGAGACGATCAGGCGGCCCGTGCCCTGATACTGCTGCAGCAGCGCCTTCAGTTCAGGCGTAGTGTCGCGTTCGTAGCCCAGGGCGCTGACATGATGCGGGTTGAGGCTTTCACCAATCGCCAGGATGATGGAGTATTTCCCGGCGTGGCTGCCTTCCACTGGCTCGACCTTATAGGGCTCATAGTGCGTCACGCTCTGGTTTTCTCCGGAAAGGGCTTCCGGGATCAGGCGAATGGCGCTGTAACTCATGGCCGACAGACCGTTGCGCAGTAAAGAGTGGCGCAGATCCGGGTTGAATTTATACATCTGCCCGTCGATGGCTTTATAGAACTGACCCGCAAACATTACCACGATAGCCAGCAGGCACGGCATCGCCACCCACTTATGCCACTGCGGCGCCAGACGACGGGTAAAGACCAGCGCAAAGATCACCGCGACGGCCATGATGGCAAAGTAAATCCCAAGCGATCCCAGACTGTCCGTAATGCCGCTGGCGATATCTTTGGTTTCGACAAAGGCCAGCCACACTTCACTCGGGCCGTAAAACTGGCCGTAGAACTGGTAATAAACCGCTTCCGATATCTGCACGATAAAGGTGACCGCCAGCAGCAGACGGGTCAGGAAATAGCGGGCGCTTACGGCCGCCAGCACGGAAATGATCAAATACAGCGACATGTCGCTGGATTTCGGCTGATAAACATGGTCTTTCAGCAGGATGATGATTTCACAGAGTGAAAACAGCACCAGGAAAACCAGTGTGAGTATCACGGTACGCAGAATATTGCGGCGCGGCGTGAGTGATGAACGTGCGGATGTTTTAAACATGAACAGACTCAATGTGGCTTAAAACTTTTTAGTCAGCGGACGAATGGCTTTACCGAAACCAAAACGCAGAGCGCGAACCAGTGCAGGGCGTTTATGCAGTCCTTTACGCCAGATATCCTCAAACAGGCTGAACCAGCGTGCGGCGACCGCTTCGCGGGAGTAAACCTGCAGGCGTTTGTCACCCTGCTCGCGCATCTGACGATACAGGTCAGGGGAATTTTTCAGCCGCATGATGGCATCGAAGGCCTCGTCCGGCGTTTTGGCGATCAGGTAGTCGAGCTCGCTTTCGCGGATCGCGCGGAAGGAGGGCTCGTCATCACACACCATAACGGTACGTCCCAGCCAGTTGTTGATCAATTTACTGGCGGGTTTGCGGGCCAGCTTATGATCGTGTGATTTGCGGAAACTCACGCAAATATCCACGTCCTGATAGTCGGTCCAGTTATCGAAGGAGATGCGGAAATCAATGCCTTGATCGGCCAGGCGCTGTTTGAATGTGCCTGTACTGTACTCTTCCGGGAAGCTATCGACGCGACCAAAATAGGCGACTGTTTTGATGTCCTGATCATTGCGTTCGCGAGGCTTAACGCCAGGCTGAGGCCAGTTAGGAATAAAAATACGCCCCGGTATCGCGGCGACTTCCGGGTTCTGCTCGACCACATAGTCAGCACCAATGACCGGCGGGCGATCGGCGCGAGCAACAACGGTAACGCCGACCCAGGGTTTTACACGTGAGCCAAAGTGATCGTTATGCATCAAATTGATGGCATCAGCACGGCACTCTGTGCCCCAGGAGCATTCTATCTGGCCGTTATAGTAGTAGTTCAGACTAAGCAGGGTCTGGAATGTCCAGACACCGCGCCCACCACAATAGAAGCGATGTGGAATATCGTCAGGGTTGATTACCTCATCTACCAGTGTCTGGAAATCAGCAAAATTCGTCGCGATAAAATCAGGTCTGGAGACAACATGCAGTTTTAGCTTGTTCATAATTCCACTTTATTTGACGAGTTTTTTAAGACGGAAGTAACGACGCCCCAGACGCCAGCGCTGCCGCAAACCCCGCGCGTTTTGCCAGATCATCGACCAGATGCCGCGATCGAACAGTTCCTGGGTGATTTCGCGTTTTTTTGCGCTATCTTCAATGTTATTGATGCTGTGCAGAATACCCAGCCCCTCTTTGGCGATTTGCCACTGGCAGGCCGGGGCGCGCTTCACCTGTTCCGGATAGCGTTTATTGATGGCATCCAGCATTTCGAGGATTTTCATATAGTGACGTGAAGAGCGCATCCGCGTGTCGTCGGTGCCTGGCGTGTGCGATACCGACGCCGAGTGGATCAGATAGTCATAATAAACTTCATCCACGTACTGCACGCGTTTGGCCGTCAGGAGCACTTCTGTGGTCCAGGGAATATCCTGATGACGCAGGCCATGTTCGAAGGTAAAACCCTGCGCTTTGATAAAGGCGTGGCGATAGATATTCAGCCAGGTGACGTGCAGGAATTTGCGCGAGGCCAGCGCCATCTGCAGCCATTCCGGGCCATCCAGCACCTCTGTTGAAGCCAGCTTGTCGGACGGAAAAATCTTTTTCGACGGTCGGCCGTCGTCATAAATATAGGTACCGTTACAGGTCGCCACATCCAGCTGGCCCGCAAAGGCAATATCCAGCAGGCGCGGGTACATGCCCGGATAAATAACGTCATCTATATCGGGGAAGGCAACGTATTCGCCTGTTGCCTGGGCAAGACCGGTATTGCGCGCGGCCGATACGCCGCCATTAGGCTGATCGATTATCTTGAAATGGCTAAATTCACTGGCATAGCGGGCAATAATTTCAGCTGAGCGATCCGTTGAGCCGTCATTAACGATAATGAGTTCCAGGCTCGATAAATTCTGCTGTTTAATGCTGTCAAAAAAAGCGCTCAGGAATTTTTCGCCATTAAATACGGCAACGATGAGGCTTAATTGAGGCGTTTCAGACATGCTTTCTCCGTAAAAATACGCAGCAATAAAAAGGGTATAACGAGGCCATTTGCTGGCAATTCGACAGCCGACAGGCTGAAGCGTTCCACGCCAGGGTGATTATTCACCCTGGCGCATCAGAGAGATCATGACGTTTGCTTTTCGATCTGGGCAGGGCGCAGGGCGCACATGCCAACCAGCAAGCCGGTCAGTAACATATACTGTTCCAGATAGTGGTCTTTGAGGTTGTGATCGACCATGGTTCGGCAGAAGAAGCCGACGGTAAAGAGCAGCAGGAACATCCCCATCATCATGTTGCCGCGACGGAATTCCCGCCAGCCGATGTACCAGCAGCCCACCAGCAGGATCAGCCAGCCCGCGATACCTATAACGCCGTTCTGAATACCAAATTCAATCAGGCCATAGTGACTATGGGGGATGTTAATACGGTTATCCTGGGTATCCCGACGCAGCACATAGCGGAACGCCTCTTTCCGTTCTCCGATACCTGCCGGATGTTTGGCAATAAGCTGCCAGCCCTGGTGGAAGAAGCTAGCCCGACAGCCGTTAGAGTGATCCATCGGCTTCCCTAAACCATTTAGGGGTACCGTTCCGTCTGTTTTGTTGTAGCAATAGCTGGTAAACGGAGCATTCCAGCCAGCAATAGCATCACTTTCCAGATTTTGCCAGCGTGGGTCGGTTTTCCATGAGGCGTAACCGAGCAGCGCAGAAACAATAATAAGACCAACCAGAATGCCACCGGTGACGATGACTCTGCTGCGGCGCATGCTGTGCAGGCTCAACAGGATAAAGGTTGAGAACAGGCTGCCGACCAGACCGATGGTGCCCCAGCGGGTGTCTACCAGCGCGGTACACAGCAGGTTGCTTAAAAGCATCAACCCCAGCACGGGGGTGTTCAGGCGCAGGAAACGTTGATGTAACAGACCGCGTGCCAGCAACTCGGCCAGGATAAAGCCGGTGATCATATTGACCTGGAAGCTCATGCGGGTGCGGTTATAGACGATCCGCGTTTCGCCCCAGTGAATATAACCGTCGCGCCAGTAAAGCCAGAGGGAATCCAGTAAATGTACGCAGACCACGCCCCAGAAGAAGAGGATCACCAGCGTAAAGAAGCGGGCGGCGGTCATGGAGGGGAATGTTCTCTGGATCGCCGGTAATAATACCAGACCACCGCAGAACAGTAATACCGGGCGTAACCACTGGCCACTCCAGGCAGAAACCATTTCTTTTATGTCCGGGGCGACAAAAAAGCCATTAATCAGAATAAAGAAAGTTAACGCCCATATCACAATAAGAACGAACTTAATTTTGCTTAAATCCAGCCGTTGTCTGGTTGTTATCCCACTAAAAAACAGGCCAAGTGCCACGGCGACAATAGGATAAATCAATCCATTGCGGTGAAACGGCAGCTGATCGTTGGGAATAGGCCAGATAAAACATAAAGCCAGTACAGCAAGGACTAACAGACCTGTCAGAATGTTACGAGTATTTGTCATATATTTAGGGCTGGTTAAGGATTTTCGGTTCTTGACCGGCTGGTTAACAACGCTGTGAGCGATCTCCACGGTTTTTCCGTGGGAAATAAAAAGCCAGAGAAAACTATCACAAATACCTGGCCTACAGAAGGACAATGTTTGTAAGCAAGAATAATCCGTTAGGCGCTTTCCGGCACCAGGCTTTATGTATTACCCCAGCCGTAACGGTTATAATTTGCTGTTACGGCAAGTCATTGCACAATAAACAGGAAAAGTATGCATATTGTTCACACTGAAGCAGACGGCGGTAAAGGCGGTCAGCCATTACGCATCATTAATGAGTCCTTAGGGATGATTCAGCGCGGCCATCAGGTGACCATACTTTGCCCGGACAGTGCACCCCTACACGGCCTGGCACGCGATGCCGGGTTAACGGTGGTGACTATGCCGCTTCGGCGTAAAAACCTGCATAACCTGCGGCAGCTGCGCCGCTGGCTGAAAGAGAATCGCCAGTCCTTTGATGTCATCAACAGTCACAATTCTGCCGATACCTGGCTGGTGGCGCTGGCCAATCTTACCCTTTCGAACCCAATTCCGCTGGTGCGTACCCGTCACGCCTCCGGCGTACCACGCAATAACTGGACTACCCGCTGGCTGTTTCGTAAAGCCTGCGCCCATATTGTGACCACCGGAGAGGCGCTGCGCCAGCAGATGGCGGATATCGGCGTGCCGATGGCTCAGAGCACCTCTGTGCCGAGCGGCGTGGATACCCGGCGTTTTCACCCGGGGGATAAACAGACCGCACGTGAAGATTGCGGCCTGTCGCAGGCGGATTTTTGGCTGGGCGTAGTATCGCACCTGCGGCCTAACAAAGGCCATAGCGTGTTGCTGCGTGCCCTGGCCGCCATTGATAATCCGCACATCAAATTGGCGATTGTCGGTGAAGGGCCACATAAAGCGACGCTGGAGCAGGAGATTGTCGACCTGGGATTACATCAGCGGGTGGTGATGGCGGGGCATCGCAGCGATCCTGAACGCTGGTTCCCGGCCTTTGATGTCGCGCTCAGCCCGTCGCACGATATGGAAGGCCTCCCGCAGGGGGTGCTGCAGTCGCTGGCCTCGCGCATCGCTACTATCGCCACCGACGCGGGTGGCACGGCTGATGCGGTGATTAACGGCCAGACCGGGATCCTGATTGCGCAGCGCGACGAAACGGCGTTGCGCGAGGCGATTGTCAAACTGCATGACGATGCCGCGCTGCGCGAAGAGCTGGCGCAGCAGGGGTACGATTACCTGTGCAGCCATTTCACCCGCGAGTGCATGCTGGAGGCGATGGAAAAGGTCTTTTCCACCGCGGCTCAGCGCAGCAGGTCGCGATAGAGCGCCTGCAACTCTTTCGCCATCCGTTCCAGGGTATAAGGCTCAGCCGTGGCGCGTGCCGCCGCTGAGTAATCCACGCCCTGTTCACGGCCCTGAAGCCAGAGCCTTATCGCCTGTTGATACCCGTCGCGGTCGAGCGCGTCGCGCACCCAGCCGTTAACGCCCTGTTCAATCCACTCCGCCGCGCCGCAGCCATGGCTGGTGAGCAGCGGCAGGCCACAGGCCAGGGCTTCGACGCAGACATTCGGAAAGGGATCGTAAAGGGTCGGCAGGAACAGCGCATCGGCGGAGCCATACACCTGACGGACATCGGCAACCGGCCCCAGAAAACGCACCCGGGACGCGATGCCGAGGGTCTGCGCCAGCTTTTCGAATTTGCGCGCGTGTTTATCGCGCCCGGCGATCAGCAGCCAGACATCCGGATGAGGAACTATAGCGCGCAGTGCCATCGCCACCCCTTTACGGCTGAACCCGGAACCGACATAGGCCAACACCGGTGCTGCCTGTGGGATCCCCAGCGCATCACGTTGGGAAAGCGCACGAACTTGCGGGCTAAAGTGGGCGGTATCAACACCGTTGTAGATCACCGTCAGCTTGTCATCCGGCAGGCCAAAACGGCGGGCGATATCGTCCCGCACCATCTTCGAGTTGCAGATCACTTTGCGCAGCGCAGGATGGGTGAACATCTCCGTTTCCGCCTGCAAAATATAGCGATGATAGCGGCTCAGGGACTGCGCCCAGCGCGCCAGCGGTGACTGGATGCGGTTATACTGCTCAAGCCAGGTGGCGTGCACGCCATCCCCGGCACGGAAGATGGTTGCCCCCGGAATGCGCTCGTGGCTCTGCACGATATCGAATTGCGCAAACTTCGCCGCGGCGGCGGCGGCAAAACCCGATTCGCGATCGAGGCGGTTGCGGAATGCGGGATTGACCGTCAGCGTTTGCCAGCCGGCGGCGTCTTCCCACTGACGGGCGATCAGGGTCACGTCCAGAGCGGTATCCTGCGCCAGCGTATTCAGGGCGCGGGAGACAAAGCGCTCGGCACCGCCGTTGGGATTATAGGTCTGTCGAACGATAGCCAGCTTCATGTCGGGTTTTCCAGCAGCAGGGTATCGATGGCGCTCAGCACCATTTGCGGGGTGATCGCCGTAATGCAGTCGGAGACACCGCTGTCGCCGCAGCCCGCTTTACCGCAGGGCTGACAGGTAAAGCCGGCAACGATCACCCGGTAGTTCACGCCCCACGGCGCCCACTTAATTGCCCCGGTTGGGCCGAAGATGGCGACGGTTGGCGTTCCCACCGCGCTGGCGAGGTGCATCGGCATCGAGTCCACACCGAAGTAGACCCGCGCGTGCTTCATCAGCGCGCCCAGCTCTTTCAGGTTAAGCTGGCCGCTTAAATCAAACACCGGCTGGGTGAGTGCGGCACGCAGCTCATCCATATAGGCGGTCTCTTCTTTTGACGGCGCCGCTGAGAGGATAATCGGCAGGCCGCGGGCCGCCAGGTTATCAATGGTGGCTGCCAGCTTGTTAATATTCCAGGCCTTAAACATCCAGCGCGACGTCGGGTGCACCAGAATGTAGGACTGACTTGCCAGCCCGAACCCGGCCAGTTTCTCTGCAATCGACGCTTCCGCCGCATCGCCCGGCACAAACAGGGTGTGTTTATCGGCATCGGTCTGCGGATGAATGCCGATTCGCCGCAGCGCATCCAGATTCACCTCCACCATATGGCGGCTGTTATCCTGGATCGCCGGATAGAGGGTGGTGAAAGATTTCACCCACCGGCGACGCGCCAGCCCGCCGCGTTTATCGGGCTTAAAGCCGACGGACACGCGCGGTTTCAGACGACGCGCCAGCCGCGCGCCGTGCCAGTGTTCGGTGAGATTGATCAGCACGTCATACTGACGCGCCTTCAGGGTGTTCAGCAGGGCTCGGTACAGGCGGAACTGCGCGAACCAGCCTTTTTTACGCCAGTTGCGGCCAATGGTATGCACCTGGTCGATACAGGGGTGGCTGGTGAGCATCGCCTGGGTGTCGTCATACACCAGGGCATCCACTTCGACATCGGGGTAGTTCTTTTTCAGCACCGTAAAGACCGGCGAGGTCAGCAGGACGTCACCGTGGTGACGCAGCTTAACGATCAGCACGCGCTTCGGTGGGCGCTCCGCTGAGAAAAAATCAGACATAGGCTCTCTCTGCTGCCAGCAACGGCTCTAATTGCGCAAATACCGCAGCGGCGGA
>PJUE01001071.1_pt1 | contig 10541 bp, 7 predicted proteins | sample 1512171 | NCBI WGS metagenome assembly PJUE01 (sample SAMN08177674, study PRJNA422409) | Feces metagenome, whole genome shotgun sequencing project. | isolation source: Chicken feces (3) enriched on wood chips: alkali lignin treatment | host: Gallus gallus | place: USA: Madison | collected 2015-01-15
CTCCACGTACTGTTCATCCCAGCCGTTCTGGAACCAGATTATCTGGATCCCGGCGGCGCGCGCGGCGGCCACCGCGGTGCGGATATTGTCGATCACCGGCCGGGTGGCGGAGACGTCAAACCCGGCGAGGTCGAGATAGCCCCCGGGGCTGGCGTAGGCGTTCTGCATATCCACCACGATGAGCGCGCTTTGCTGCGGATCAAAGGTGATGGCTTCCGGACGTGCGGGCAGGGTGGTCATTACGCGACCTCCTTAGTGAAAACCGGAAGATGAGCGCGGCACTGCATCAGCGGCTGGATACGCTCGCCGAAGGTTTCAATCCCGGAGAGGAAATCATCAAAGGTCAGGAGTACCCCCTCAGCGCCCGGTACGCTGGCGACCTCGTCGAGCATCCGCGCCACGCTGGCATACGAGCCCACCAGGGTGCCCATGTTGATGTTCACCGCCGAGGTGGGATCGGCCATCTGCCGCACGTTGGTGTCCGCCCCGGAGCGGGTGTCTTTCTGGCTCTGCTCGCTGAGCCAGCTCAGGGCTTCGTCGTCGGCCCCGGCTTTGTAGTGTTCCCACTTCGCCCGTGCCGCCTCGTCGGTTTCGTCGGCAATCACCATAAACAGCACGTAGGAGCCGACGTCGCGCCCGGTTTTCTCCGCGGCCTCTTTCATCCGTGCCGCCGTGGGCGCAAAGGCCGCCGGGGTGTTGACCCCTTTGCCGAAGCAGAAGTTGAAGTCCGCATATTTCGCCGAGAATTCCATCCCGGCGTCGCTCTGTCCGGCGCAGATCACCTTCATCGGCACCGACGGCTGGGGGCTGACCCGGCAGTCGTTCATGGTGAAGAACTCGCCTTTGAAGTCGCTCTTGCCGGTGCCCCACAGATCCCGCAGGACCTGCACATACTCGGTGAGGTAGTCGTAGCGTTTAGAGAAGTACTCATCCCCCGGCCAGAGGCCCATCTGCTCGTACTCCGGCTTCTGCCAGCCGGTGACGAGGTTAACGCCAAAGCGACCGCCGGAGATGGTGTCGATGGTGGAGGCCATCCGCGCCACGATTGCCGGAGGCAGGGTGAGGGTGGCGGCGGTGGCGTAGATCTGGATCCGCGAGGTGACTGCCGCCAGCCCGGCCATCAGGGTGAAGGACTCCAGGTTGTGATCCCAGAATTCGGTTTTACCGCCGAAGCCGCGCAGCTTGATCATCGACAGGGCAAAGTCGAAGTGGTAGTGCTCCGCTTTTTGCACGATGGCTTTGTTCAGCTCGAAGGTCGGCATGTACTGCGGCGCGTGGGTGGAGATCAACCAGCCGTTATTGCCAATGGGAACGAATACGCCAATTTTCATCGCTAACCTCTCTTCATCTCAACATAGGGGGTGAAAGTCAGACGTGGCGCTGCATCCTGCATCTCCTGTTCAGCCGCGTAAGCCTGTTTTGCAAAGCGGATGCCAGGTTTGAAATTGGCAATGTTATTAACGTGTTAACTGAAGGTTGATAAAATGCTGGCGGCAAAAGTGGACTGTCTGGTCAAAATAGTTGCACACAAAGCAGGCAGTCGTGCGCGGTCGCGGTGCAGATAGTCGTGGTCACTCAAGGGTTTTTGCTATGCTGGGAACAGATCAACAAGGAGTGAGCACATGGCACAAGGCGCAGTGAAAACAGGCGGTAAACGTTCGCAGGCGGTGAGCGCGAAAAAACAGGCGATCTTCTCGGCGGCGCTGGAGACCTTTTCGCAGTTTGGCATTCACGGCACGCGGCTGGAACAGGTGGCCGAGCTGGCGGGGGTATCGAAAACCAATCTGCTCTACTACTTCCCCTCAAAAGAGGCGCTGTACGTTGCCGTCCTGCAACAGATCCTGGATATCTGGCTGGCGCCGCTGAAGGCGTTTCGCGAGGAGCTCACCCCACTGGTGGCGATCCAGCAGTATATCCGCCTCAAGCTGGAGGTCTCGCGGGACTATCCCCAGGCCTCGCGGCTGTTCTGTCTGGAGATGCTGCAGGGGGCACCGCTGCTGAAAACGGTGCTGAGCGGCGATATGAAATCGCTGGTGGATGAGAAGTCGGCGATCATTGCCGGGTGGGTTGCCACCGGCAAACTGGCGCCGGTAGATCCGCATCATCTGATCTTTATGATTTGGGCCGCCACCCAGCACTACGCCGACTTTTCTGCCCAGGTGGAGGCGGTGACCGGCAAGTCGCTTAAGGATGACGACTTCTTCCACAGCACCGTGGATAACGTGCAGCGGATGATTATCGAAGGGATCCGGGTGCGTTAATTTGCCGATGGGAGAGGGCAGCTTAAATCGCCCTCTTCACACTGCATCAGCGAGGCCAGATACGCTTCCCGCTCGCGGGTTTTATCCGCCAGACACTGATTCACAATCATTGGCTGAACGGAGCCGCCTGAAGTGCCCGAGCCGACAAAGGCGCAGTCGGCATCGCGCAGGGCGATCCACGCCTGCTGGGCCTTTTTCAGCAGATCGCGCTGGGGGGCCGCGGCGCGCTTCATCACAGCCTGGTAAGTCTGGTTCAGGGTTTTATCCGCCGCCTGATATTGCTGCGCGGTGCAGGTGTTCAGTTCAACCTGGGTGCTGGCGTTGGCGCACTCATCCGCCAGGGCGCTGGTGCTCAGCAGTAACGCAGCACCTGCGATCAAAGCTCGTTTCATCTCTCCCTCCGTATAAAAAAGCCGGGTGGCGGCTTCGCCTTACCCGGCCTACAAAAATCAGATTATCATTTGTAGCCCCGGTAAGCGCAGCGCCACCGGGGAATACAGACCGCACAATCCGGTAGCCCCGGTAAGCGTAGCGCCACCGGGGTGAGTTTGCACGCTTAGCCGATGGTCATCAGGCTGGCGTTACCCCCTGCGGCAGCGGTGTTGACGCTGAGGGAGCGCTCCACGTACAGACGCTCCAGCTGCAGATTGTCTTCGCCGCGGGCGAAGCCCTGCACCGACACAATGGCGCCTTTCCGGTCTGCAACCTGCTCGCACAGCTCGCGCAGCTGGTCGGAGTCCCCGTGATAGATCACCGCGTCAAACGGCTGACTGGTCAGCACATCCGCCTTCGCAAAGTGAATGCGCGCGGTTACCGCATTCGGCAGCTGCTTCGCCAGGTCGCGGTGCAGGGCATCTTCCGTCCACAGCACTTCACATCCGGTCGCTAACGCCGCCGCCAGCTGAACCAGCGCATCCTGCTCGTTATCCGCCACGCAGAGCACGCGCTCGCGCGGCATCAGGGTCCAGGTGTTGCGCTCGCCGGTCGGGCCAGGCAGCACGCGCTGGGTACCGGCCTGCGCCAGCTCGCCATACTGCTGGCACAGCGCCCGCAGTTCAGGACGTTTTTCAGCCCAGGTCGCCAGCGCTTCCAGCGGCTGAGTCAGGACCGCTTTCACCTGCGTATCCACCGGGTATTGTGCATCCTGACGACCCAGGGTCACGCCGAGGGCGTTGGCCGGACGGTTCGCCAGCAGGCGGTACAGGTACATTGGCCCCCCGGCTTTCGGACCGGTGCCCGACAGCCCTTCGCCGCCGAACGGCTGCACGCCAACGACCGCGCCGACCATATTACGGTTTACGTACAGGTTGCCGACCTTCGCGCTGCCGGTCACCTGAGCGATGGTTTCGTCGATACGGGTATGCACGCCCAGCGTCAGACCGTAGCCGGAGGCGTTGATCTGCTCAATAAGCGCATCGAGGTTGTTACGGTTGTAACGCACCACGTGCAGCACCGGGCCGAAGACCTCTTTCTTCAGCTCGTCGAAGCTGGCCAGCTCGATCAGGGTTGGCGCCACAAAGGTGCCGCTGGTCCACTCGCGGGCGTCTTCGCTGTTCTCACGCACCGCCTGGAACACCGGACGGCCCTTGGCACGCATCGCCTGGATGTGATTCTCAATGTTGGTTTTGGCTTCGGCATCGATCACCGGCCCGATGTCGGTGGTCAGACGGCCCGGGTTGCCCATCCGGCACTCGCCCATCGCGCCACGCAGCATTTTCAGGGTGTGATCAGCGATATCATCCTGCAGGCAGAGCACGCGCAGGGCAGAGCAGCGCTGTCCGGCGCTGTCGAAGGCCGAGGCCACCACGTCCACCACCACCTGTTCGGTGAGGGCGGAGGAGTCGACGATCATCGCGTTCATGCCGCCGGTTTCGGCGATCAGCGGGGTCGGACGGCCCTGGGCGTCGAGACGGGTGGCGATATTGCGTTGCAGCAGGGAGGCCACTTCGGTGGAGCCGGTGAACATTACCCCGCGCACGCGGTTATCGGCGGTCAGCTTCGCGCCGACGGTCTCGCCGCGGCCTGGCAGCAGCTGCACCACGCCCGGCGGGACACCTGCTTCCAGCAGGATGTTGATCCCCTGGGCGGCAATCAGCGGCGTCTGCTCGGCCGGTTTCGCCAGCACGCTGTTACCGGCGGCAAGGGCGGCGGCAATCTGCCCGGTGAAGATCGCCAGCGGGAAGTTCCACGGGCTGATACAGACCACCGGCCCCAGCGGGCGGTGGGTTTCGTTGTCAAAGTCGTCGCGGACCTGACCGGCATAGTAGTGCAGGAAGTCAACGGCTTCGCGCACCTCGGCGATGGCGTTGCTGAAGGTTTTACCCGCCTCGCGCACCAGAATGCCAATCAGCTGCTGCATCTGATCTTCCATCAGCACCGCAGCACGTTCGAGGATCGCGGCGCGCTCCTGCGGCGGAGTGGCGAACCAGATCGGCGCGTTGTTCACCGCGCTGTCGAGGGCCAGATCCACTTCCTGTTCGGTCGCTTCCCGGGCAAAGCCGACGATATCTTTCGGCTCGGCCGGGTTGACCACCGGCTGCATTTCGCCAGCGATAACCGGCTGCTCGAGGATCGGTCTGGCCTGCCATTTCTGCAGGGCGCTGTTCAGCAGCGACGAGGAGAGAGACGCCAGGCGGTGTTCGTTCGCCAGGTCCAGACCGGAAGAGTTGACGCGCCCGTTGCCGTACAGCTCGCGCGGCAGGGCAATCTTCGGATGCGGCAGGCCCACCTGACCTTCCTGGGCAGCCATTTTCTCGACGGCCTGCACCGGATCCGCCACCAGCTCGTCAAGCGGCAGGGTGGTATCGGCGATGCGGTTCACGAAGGAGGTGTTAGCCCCGTTCTCCAGCAGACGACGCACCAGGTAGGCCAGCAGGGTTTCATGGGTGCCGACCGGGGCGTAGATACGGCATGGACGGTTCAGTTTGCCATCCGCCACTTTACCGGTGACCTGCTCGTACAACGGTTCACCCATGCCGTGCAGGCACTGGAATTCGTACTGGCCCGGATAGTAGTTCTGACCGGCCAGCTGGTAGATAGCCGCCAGAGTGTGCGCGTTGTGGGTGGCGAACTGCGGGTAGATCAGGTTCGGCACGCCGAGCAGCTTTTTGGCGCAGGCGAGGTAAGAGACGTCGGTGTAGACCTTGCGGGTGTAGACCGGGTAGCCCTCGAGACCGTCCATCTGCGCGCGCTTGATCTCGCTGTCCCAGTAGGCGCCCTTCACCAGACGGATCATCAGGCGGCGACGACTGCGGGTAGCGAGGTCAATCAGGTAATCAATCACAAACGGGCAGCGCTTCTGGTAGGCCTGGATCACGAAGCCAATCCCGTTCCAGCCCGCCAGCTCCGGCTCGAAGCACAGTTTTTCCAGCAGATCGAGAGAGATCTCCAGGCGGTCGGCCTCTTCGGCATCAATGTTGATCCCGATGTCATACTGGCGCGCCAGCAGGGTCAGGGACTTCAGGCGCGGATAGAGCTCTTCCATGACGCGGTCGTACTGGGCGCGGCTGTAGCGCGGGTGCAGGGCGGAGAGCTTAATCGAGATCCCCGGGCCTTCATAAATGCCGCGACCGTTAGAGGCTTTACCGATGGCGTGGATCGCCTGCTGGTAAGAGACCAGATAGGCCTGCGCGTCGGCGGCGGTCAGTGCCGCTTCGCCCAGCATATCGTAGGAGTAGCGGAAGCCTTTATCTTCCAGCTTGCGGGCGTTGGCCAGGGCTTCGGCGATGGTTTCTCCGGTAACGAACTGCTCGCCCATCAGGCGCATTGCCATGTCCACGCCTTTACGGATCAGCGGCTCGCCGCTCTTGCCGATAATGCGGTTCAGGGAGCGGGAAAGGCTGGCTTCGTTGTGGGTGGAGACCAGACGGCCGGTAAACAGCAGGCCCCAGGTGGCGGCGTTAACGAACAGCGACGGGCTGCGGCCGATGTGCGAATGCCAGTTGCCGTTGCTGATCTTGTCGCGGATCAGCGCGTCGCGGGTGGCTTTGTCCGGGATACGCAGCAGCGCTTCCGCCAGACACATCAGGGCCACGCCCTCCTGCGAGGAAAGCGAGAATTCCTGCAGCAGGCTCTGCACCATCCCGGCACGGCCGGTGGCGTTTTTCTGGTTGCGCAGCTTTTCGGCCAGCTGATACGCCAGGCTGTGGGCCTGGGAAGCAATCGGCTCCGGCAGGCGCGCCTGCTCCAGCAGCATCGGCACGGCGTCGGTCTCTGCGCGGCGCCAGGCGGCAGTAATGGCCGCACGGCTCACCGACTGGGGCAGGATCTGCTCGGCAAATTCGAGGAACGGCTGGTGGATCTCTTCCGCGGCGTCGGTGTGTTCGTCGCTCTCATTGGCGGCACCGGCCAGCAGGGCAGGCAGCTCAGGCAGGTCGTCGTTGCTCTCCAGCTTTTCCAGATAGTTAAAGATGGCCTGCTTAATTAACCAGTGCGGCGTGCGGTCGATCCGCGTGGCTGCCGATTTAATCCGTTCGCGGGTTGCGTCATCCAGCTTAACCCCCATGGTGGTCATGCCCATGCCAAAAACTCCTGTGATTCAGTAGCGCTAGTGTAGTTAACGTGAAATATCCACTATGTTGCAACTTTGTGCAACCTCGTTAAATGTGACCCGGATTGCAAGCTGAAAAATGAATGGATTGTTACGTCATGGTTAACCGGAAAAAAAGTGTGGATTCTGGTTATCAACCCTGGTTTCATGCGGCGCTTAACACTTTTTGCAGGTGCAACCGCGAAAAACGTGAGCGAGTGCAACCTCCAGGAATCTGATGTGAAACCGGGGATGAAATTGATGTAAATGCAGTGTTAAATCGTTTGTGTCGTGGCAGCGCATACGGCAGGATACGCGCGGCCAACAGAAACACACATCATCACCCCCTCGTTCCGGGGGTGGAATAAAGACAGTCGGGAAGGCTGTCGAACATCTTTGCGGAGTATTTAAATGGCAATTAGCACACCGATGCTGGTGACATTTCTTATCTATATTTTTGGCATGATCCTGATAGGGTTCCTTGCGTGGCGTTCAACCAAAAACTTTGACGACTACATTCTCGGCGGACGCAGTTTAGGCCCGTTCGTAACCGCGCTCTCTGCGGGTGCATCGGATATGAGCGGCTGGCTGCTGATGGGCCTGCCTGGCGCTATCTTTCTCTCCGGGATTTCGGAAAGCTGGATTGCCATCGGTCTGACCCTAGGCGCATGGATTAACTGGAAGCTGGTGGCCGGGCGTCTGCGCGTGCATACCGAAGCCAACAACAATGCCCTGACCCTGCCGGACTACTTCACCGGCCGTTTTGAAGATAACAGCCGCATCCTGCGTATTATCTCCGCGCTGGTTATTCTGCTGTTCTTCACCATCTACTGTGCCTCCGGCATCGTGGCCGGGGCGCGCCTGTTCGAAAGCACCTTCGGCATGAGCTATGAAACTGCCCTCTGGGCGGGCGCCGCAGCAACCATCCTTTATACCTTCGTGGGTGGCTTCCTGGCCGTGAGCTGGACCGATACCGTGCAGGCCAGCCTGATGATTTTTGCCCTGATCCTGACCCCGGTGATTGTGATCCTCTCCGTGGGCGGCCTGGGTGATTCCCTGGCGGTGATCCAGCAGAAGAGCATCGAAAATGTCGATATGCTGAAAGGGCTGAACTTCGTCGCCATTGTCTCCCTGATGGGCTGGGGGCTGGGTTACTTCGGCCAGCCGCACATCCTGGCGCGCTTTATGGCGGCAGACTCTCACCACACCATCGTCCATGCCCGTCGTATCAGCATGGCGTGGATGATCCTCTGTCTGGGCGGCGCCTGTGCGGTAGGCTTCTTCGGTATTGCTTACTTCAACAACAACCCGGCCCTGGCGGGTGCGGTGAACCAGAACGCCGAGCGCGTGTTTATCGAGCTGGCGCAAATCCTCTTTAACCCGTGGATCGCCGGTATTCTGCTCTCTGCGATCCTGGCGGCGGTGATGTCCACCCTGAGCTGCCAGCTGCTGGTCTGCTCCAGCGCCATCACCGAAGACCTGTACAAAGCCTTCCTGCGTAAGAACGCCAGCCAGAAAGAGCTGGTGTGGGTAGGGCGCTTTATGGTGCTGGTGGTGGCCCTGGTCTCCATCGCGCTGGCGGCAAACCCGGAAAACCGCGTGCTGGGTCTGGTGAGCTACGCCTGGGCAGGCTTCGGTGCCGCCTTTGGTCCGGTGGTGCTGTTCTCGGTGATGTGGTCCCGTATGACCCGCAACGGCGCGCTGGCCGGGATGATTATTGGTGCAGTTACCGTCATCGTCTGGAAGCAGTTCGCGTGGCTGGGGCTGTACGAAATCATTCCGGGCTTTATCTTCGGCAGCATCGGGATTGTGGTCTTCAGCCTGCTGGGTAAAGCCCCGTCTGCCACGATGCAGAAACGCTTTGCGGAAGCGGATGCGCACTACCACACCGCGCCGCCAACGAAGTTACAGGCTGAGTAAGTTTAAGACACGCTGTAAGCCGGGCTCGCCCGGCTTTTTTTATTGCTAATTTCCGTGATTTACGCTCATATCGCTGTGCTAAAAAATGATGAGGATAGCGAATAATGACAATCAAAACAGGGCTTGTGGCTGGCGCAATTTTACTGCTGGCAGGCTGCAACGCCCCATCGCGCAGCACGGTGGAAAACACCTGCAAAGCTGATAATCAGATGCAGCAAACCACCCTCTATTTCGGCCTGAACCGTCCGGCAGGGGAGGCGATCACCGGCCAGGAGTGGCAGCAGTTTGTTGACCAGGACGTGACGCCGCGTTTTCGCGATGGCTTAACGGTGTTTGATGCGCGTGGGCAGTGGCTGGGGAATGACGGGAAGGTAGCGCGCGAATCAAGCAAGGCGCTGATGCTGATCCACGGCAAAGATGCCCAGAGCGAGAGCAATATTGAGGCACTGCGCGGGATTTATAAGCAGCGCTTCGCCCAGGAGTCGGTGATGCGCGTAGACCAGCCGGTGTGCGTACAGTTTTGATGAATCTGCCGGGTGGCGCTAGCGCTTACCCGGCCTACTTAACCCGTAGGCCCGTGCAAGCGCCAGCGCCGCCGGGCAATACCGCGGTATCAAAAACTACAACACTAATCCCGCAAAGCTCGCCGACAACAGGCTGACCAGCGTTGCGCCGTACACCAGACGCAGACCAAAGCGTGATACCACGTTGCCCTGCTGCTCGTTCAGCCCCTTAATCGCCCCGGCCACGATACCGATAGAAGCAAAGTTGGCGAAGGAGACGAGGAACACCGACAGAATGCCCAGCCCGCGCGGCGTCATCTGCGCGGCAATTTTTTGCAGCTCGATCATCGCCACAAACTCGTTCGCCACCAGCTTGGTTGCCATAATCCCGCCCGCATGCAGGGCATCACTCAGCGGGATCCCCACCAGCCACGCCAGCGGATAGAAGACATAGCCCAGAATCTGCTGGAAGCTCAGGCCGAAGACGCTGGAGAAGAGGGCGTTGACGGCGCTGATCAGGGCAATAAAGCCAATCAGCATCGCCAGAATAATCATCGCCACCTTGAAGCCGGCCAGAATATATTCTCCCAGCATCTCAAAGAAGCTCTGGGATTCATGCATCTTCTCCAGCTTAATTTCCGGCTCCGCTTCCGGGCGGGCCGGGTTAATCACCGTCAGGATAATAAAGGTGCTGAACATATTCAGGATCAGCGCCGCCACCACATATTTCGCCTCCAGCATGGTCATATAGGCCCCGACAATCGACAGCGAGACGGTCGACATCGCGGTAGCCGCCATAGTGAACAGACGACGCGATGAGAGATCGCCCAACACCCCTTTGTAAGCAATGAAGTTTTCCGACTGGCCGAGCGTCAGGGAGCTGATGGCGTTAAAGGATTCAAGCTTGCCCATGCCGTTAACCTTCGACAGCAGGGTGCCAATAACGCGAATAATCACCGGCAGAATACGCCAGTGCTGAAGAATACCGATCAGTGCCGAAATAAAGATAATCGGGCACAGCACGCCGAGGAAAATAAATGCCAGCCCTTTTTCACCCATCCCGCCAAATACAAAGTTGGTCCCTTCGGCGGCATATTTCAGTAACGACTCGAAGAAGCCCGAGACGTACTGAATAACAAACAAGCCGCTTTCGGCGTGGAGGAAAAAGAACGCCAGCGCAATTTCAATGACGATAAGTTGGATAAGGTAGCGAATGCGAACGTTGCGGCGGTCAAAGCTGACCAGCCAGGCCAGCGCAAGGATAACCACCAGCGCCAGCAGGAAGTGCAGGAATTGATACATAGTTGATTTTCAGCAGATTAATGAGGC
>PJUE01001072.1_pt1 | contig 10528 bp, 7 predicted proteins | sample 1512171 | NCBI WGS metagenome assembly PJUE01 (sample SAMN08177674, study PRJNA422409) | Feces metagenome, whole genome shotgun sequencing project. | isolation source: Chicken feces (3) enriched on wood chips: alkali lignin treatment | host: Gallus gallus | place: USA: Madison | collected 2015-01-15
ATGGCCAGCTTGCCTTCCTTGGTGAAGGCGTTCTGCTCGAACTTGTCCGGGCCTTCGAAACGCTGCTGCAGCCAGGCCTTCTCGTCCGGCTCGGCGATATGCATGAACTGCACGCCGATGTTGCCGCAATAGGTGCGCTTGAGGATGTCCAGCACCTGACGGACCGAGCCGGTCTCCAGGCCCAGGACGCCGTCGAGGAAGATCGGGCGATCCATGTCGGCGGCGGTGAAGCCGTAGAACTCCGGCGTCAGCTCCGGGTTCTGGATCGGCGGCTCGATGCCCAGCGGATCGAGGTTGGCCTGCAGGTGGCCGCGCACGCGATAGGCGCGGATCAGCATCAGGGCGCGGATGGAATCGTGGGCGGCGGCGCGCACGTCGGCGGCTGAAACGGCGCCCGAGGCGTCAGCGACCGGAGCGGCCGGACGCGGGCCGGGCTTGCCGGCGGCCTTGGGATCGACCTTGGGGGCCGGCCAGCGGCCGTCGAACACGGCGGTTTCCTCGGTCGGCTCGGTCGCGCCCGAACGGCCCCAGGAGCCGGCGGCGGCCGACTGCTTCACCAGGTCGGCGTTGTCCTTCAGCTGATCGAAGAAGGCGCGCCACTCCCCCGACACCGAGCCGGGGTCCGAAGCCCATTTTTCGTGCAGGTCCTCAATGAAGGCGGCGTTCGCGCCATAGAGGAAGGAGGTCTCGGCAAAGACCTGGTTCAGCCGACCCGCATCGTCCGCCATTTTTCTTTCAATCGTCCCTTTACAACCGCCCGCGCACAGCCGCGCGGAGAGCAGCGCCGTTCATATAGGCCCTGTTTCCTTACTGGTCATGACCGAAGGGAGGCGGAGCGGGTGGAATTTGGTCGAATCAGCAAGAAAAAACGCCCCCGGACGATTCCGGAGGCGTTACAAAAGGTCACACGGCGCGAAAAACGTCCCCGGAACGCGGATAGGTTAGACTTTGGTCTAATCCGCCGCCCCGCCGACGCCGCACCCGCCCTTCGGTGAATCCGGCGCTCAAGCCGCGAGCGACCGCGTCGCGAGCATAGCGCCGCGCCTCTCAAAAAGGCGCTGAAGCAGCGAGCCGCCGCGCGGCGAGCGATAGCGCCCGCACGCGCAGCGTGCGCTGAAGGGCTTAGCCCTTCAGCACCTCAACCAGGGTCGTGCCCAGGCGCGCCGGCGACGGCGACACGCGGATGCCCGCGGCCTCCATGGCGGCGATCTTGGATTCCGCATCGCCCTTGCCGCCCGAGACGACGGCGCCGGCGTGGCCCATGGTGCGGCCCTTCGGCGCCGTACGGCCCGCGATGAAGCCGGCCATCGGCTTCTTGCGGCCCTTCTTGGCTTCGTCGATCAGGAACTGGGCGGCGTCTTCTTCAGCCGCGCCGCCGATTTCGCCGATCATGATGATGGACTCGGTGGCGTCGTCGGCCAGGAACATTTCCAGCACGTCGATGAACTCGGTGCCCTTGACCGGGTCGCCGCCGATGCCGACGGCCGTGGTCTGGCCCAGGCCTTCGTTCGTGGTCTGGAACACGGCTTCATAGGTCAGGGTGCCGGAACGCGAGACGATGCCCACGTTGCCCTTCTTGAAGATGTTGCCCGGCATGATGCCGATCTTGCACTCTTCCGGGGTCAGGACGCCGGGGCAGTTCGGGCCCAGCAGGCGCGAGTTCGAACGGTCCAGACGCGCCTTGACGCGCACCATGTCCTGCACCGGAATGCCTTCGGTGATGCAGGTGATGAAGGGGATCTCGGCGTCGATGGCCTCGATGATGGCGTCGCCCGCGCCTGCCGGCGGAACGTAGATCACTGTGGCGTCGGCGCCGGTGCGCTCCTTGCCTTCGGCGACCGAGGCGAAGATCGGCAGGGTTTCACCGTGCGAGCCGGTCCAGGTCTGGCCGCCCTTGGTCGGGTGCACGCCGCCGACCATCTTGGTGTTGTAATAGGCCAGCGCCTGTTCGGTGTGGAAGCCGCCGGTCTTGCCGGTCAGGCCCTGAACCAGGATCTTGGTGTCTTTGTTGACGAGGATGGACATGTGTCTGTGCTCTGAATTCTGTGTGTCTGCTGGGCGGTAGCGGCGCTTAGGCGACCGCCGCGACGATCTTCTGGGCGGCGTCGTCCAGGTCGTCGGCGGCCTGGATGGTCAGGCCCGACTCGTTCAGGATCTTCTTGCCCAGCTCGGCGTTCGTGCCTTCCAGACGCACGACCAGCGGCACCTTCAGGCCCACTTCCTTCACCGCGGCCACGACGCCCTCGGCGATGACGTCGCACTTCATGATGCCGCCGAAGATGTTGACGAGGATGCCCTCGACCTTCGGGTCGGCGGTGATGATCTTGAAGGCCGCCGCGACCTTGTCCTTGCCGGCGCCGCCGCCGACGTCGCAGAAGTTGGCAGGCTCCTTGCCGTACAGCTTGATGATGTCCATCGTCGCCATGGCCAGGCCGGCGCCGTTGACCATGCAGCCGATGTTGCCGTCGAGGGCCACATAGGCGAGGTCCCACTTCGAGGCCTCGATCTCCTTGGCGTCTTCTTCGGTCTCATCGCGCAGGGCGCGGATGTCTTCGTGACGGTACAGGGCGTTGCCGTCGAAGCTGACCTTGGCGTCCAGAACGCGCAGATGGCCGTTCTCCATGACGATCAGCGGGTTGATCTCGAGCATGTCCATGTCCTTCTCGACGAAGGCCTTGTACAGGATCGGGAACAGCGACTTGCCGTCTTCAGCGGCCGAACCGGTCAGCTCCAGCGCCGCATTGATGGCGGCGACGTTCTCGGCGGTGACGCCGGCTTCCGGGTTGATGGCGATGGTGTGGATCTTTTCGGGGGTGGCGTGGGCCACTTCCTCGATGTCCATGCCGCCTTCGGTCGAGACGACGAAGGCCGTCTGACCGACCGAACGGTCGACCAGCAGCGAGCAGTACAGCTCACGGGCGATGTCGGCGCCGTCTTCGATGTACAGGCGGTTGACCTGCTTGCCGGCCTCGCCCGTCTGGGCGGTCACCAGGGTGTTGCCCAGCATTTCCTTGGCGTGGGCGACGGCTTCCTCGATCGAGAAGGCCAGACGCACGCCGCCCTTGGCGTCGGCGCCCAGTTCCTTGAACTTGCCCTTGCCGCGGCCGCCGGCGTGGATCTGCGACTTCACGACATAGAGCGGGCCAGGCAGTTGCTTGGCGGCGGCTTCGGCCTGGTCGGCCGAGGTGATGGCGACGCCGTCCGCGACCGGGGCGCCGTAGCCCTTGAGGACCTGCTTGGCCTGATACTCGTGAATGTTCATGTCTGATCCGCGCCGTTTAGGGAGGTTTGTGGAAACTTTGGCCGCGCTTATAGGCGTCGCGCCTTCGCCAGCGCAACCGCCTGTCGTCTTATGGCCTCATGAGGATTTTCTTATGCCGGGCGGCGGGCCTCGCCGGACCGCCGCCCAGGGCTGTTCCGGCCGTTAGTCGACCCAGTCCTTCTGGAGCGTGCGCGAGGCGCCGAACAGCAGGGCCGAGGACAGCAGGTAGAAGCCCATGCCCGTATAGATGGCCCAACGCAGGCTCTCCTCGCCGAAGGCCGGCCGCAGCATGTCGCTCATCCAGCCGAAGTAGTAGATGCCGACGGCGATCCCCAGCAGGTTGTTGATCAGCAGGAACAGGGCCGAGGCCGTCGTCCGCATGGTCGGGCTGGCCAGATGCTGCACCGCCGCCGTGATCGGCCCCAGCCAGGTCAGGTTCAGACCCGTCGGGATCAGGAAGATCAGGAAGGCCAGGGCCAGGGCCGCGAAGCCGTTGGGGTCCGAGCCCGGCATGACCGCGCCCACCACCGCGCCTGAATTCATCGCCAGGATGAAGCACGGCACCGAAATCAGGAAGGCGATCGCCGGCGTCAGCGGATAGGCCCCCTTGGATTTCCGGCCCAGCCGGTCGGCCATGGCGCCGCCCAGCCAGATGCCCGCCACGCCGCCGACCAGGACGATGGCCGAATAATACCAGGCCGTCTGCGACAGGGTCAGGCCGAAGCTGCGCATGAAGAAGCTGGGCAGCCAGGCGGCCACCCCATAGCCGCACACGGAGGACGAGGCCGCACCGAACGCCAGCAGCCAGAAACTGGGCTTGGGGGCCAGGGTGCGCACCACCGCCTTGAAGGGCGGGGCTTTCGGCGTTTCGACGGGAGCGGCTGCGGCGGCGGCCGGCTCGATGTCCAACCCTCCGCGCCTGGGATCCTTGACCGTCAGACGCAGGACAGGCGCGACCAGCACGCCCAGGACGCCGACCACGATGAAGGCCGTGCGCCAGCCGTAGGTCGCCGCCAGCAGGCCGCCGACCAGGGTGCCCGCCGCCATGCCCAGCGGGATGCCGAAGGCGTAGGCCGCCAGCGCCCGCGCCCGCTGTGACTTGGGGAAGTAGTCGGCGATCAGGGAATAGGCCGGGGCCACGCCGCCCGCCTCGCCGATGCCGACGCCCATGCGGCACAGGAACAGCAACCCGAAGCCGCCCGCCAGGCCGCACAGGGCGGTGAAGCCCGACCACAACGTCAGGGCGCCGGTCATGATCCACACCCGGCTGAACCGGTCGGCCAGCCAGGCGATCGGGATAGCCAGGGTGGAATAGAGCAGGGCGAAGGCCAGCCCGCCCAGCAGGCCGAACTGGCTGTCGCTGAGGTTGAACTCGGCCTTCAGCGGCGCGGCCAGAATGCCGATGATCTGCCGATCCAGGAAGTTCAGCATGTAGATGAGGATCAGGATCCCCAGCACATAGTAGCGATAGCCCGGCGAGGCGGTTTGCGCCTCGACCGTTCCCGCCTGGACCTTTGCGGCCTCGATCTGATTCATGGGCCTTCCCCGACTGGCTGCTGCGGCGACGGTAGCGGCCCGACGGCCGCGCGCCACGAAAAAAGAAGGGCGGCGGCTCCAACGAACCGCCGCCCGCGATCATGTGATCAGGCGCTCAGGAGGAGAGCTCCGACTCAGAACTTCAGTCCGACCGTGGCCGTCACGGTGCGCGGAGCGCCGTAGTAGCCGATCATGGAGTCGCCGAAGAGGGCGCCGGGGAAGACGTAGCCGCCAACCCGGTACTGCTCATCCGACAGGTTCTTGCCGTGGACGCCGACGGTCAGGCGATCATCCGAAGACGTCCACACCAGGCTGGCGTCGAACATCCAGAAGGCGTCCTGGTCCAGAATCGGGGTGGCCGTTTCGAACAGTTGGTAAGCGCCGCGATAGGAGGCCGAGGGTAGGAAGGCGACGCTCGACCCATTGGCCATCCAGTGAGTGTAGACCGCGCCGATCGAGCCGGTCCATTCCGGCGTGTTCTGGAAGTCGCGCTCATCCGAGACATCGACTATGCAGCCCGGCTGAGCCGGGCAGGTCGGGCTGCCGGGGATATAGGCGAGGAATTCGTCGAACCTGGCGTCGGTATAGCTGAGCATGCCGTTCAGCATCAGGTTGTCGGTCACCCGCAGACGCCCCTCAAACTCCCAACCGCGGATGCTGGAGGAGCCGACGTTGTCCACCACCGAGGCGATCCCTGTCGCCGTCGGGTACTGGGTGGTGATCTGCTGATCCTTATACGAGGAGTCGTAGATGGCCGTGGCGAAGTTCAGACGGTTGTCGAACAGCGAACCCTTGAGGCCGATCTCCCAGGTTTCGACGGTTTCGGGGTTATAGCCTTTGACCGTGTCGGGATAGGCGGCGGCGTCGCCGCGCATGTCGAAACCGCCCGACTTGAAGCCCTGCCCCCAGGAGGCATAGGTCGTCAGGTCGGCGTTCAGCTTGTAGGAGACGCTGACGCGCGGCGTGAATTTCTCGAACTCGCGCGTCGCCGTGTAGTCGGTCAGCGGATTGCCCAGCGGAAGGGCCGATCCATTGCCGAAGTCGGGGCTGCGAATGCCGAGATACTGCTGACGGAAGACGGTCCCGGTCTTTTCGTCATGGGTCCAGCGCGCGCCAACCGACAGCGACAGGGCGTCGGTCAGATCATAGCTGAAGTCGCCAAAGACGGCGTAGCTCTTGGTGTCCACCGAACCGGCGGTAAGGATGGTCAGGTCGGCCAGGCCCAGGACGGTGTCGAAAGCGCCCGAGGCCGTGGCGTCGAGGTAGTAGACGCCCGCCACGCCCGACCAGCGGTCGCCGTTGAAGACGGCCTGGAATTCCTGGCTGAACTGGTCGTCGTCGTAACGGGCAGGAATGTCGAGGATCGGCTGCGGCAGGTTGTCGAAGTCGATGTTGCCGCGCGTCAAGCCGTCGCGATAGGCGGTAACCGACTTCAGCGTCAGCCATTCATTGACGTTCCACTCGCCGGTCAGCGAGACGCCCTTGGCTTCGACCCGGTTCGCATCGCCCGCGCCAGCATTGGTGTCATAGACGTCAGCCGGGCTGGGCGCCAGTTCGCGGTGACCATGACGAGCGTTGGAGTCGTCCTTCACGATGTCGCCGGCTAGACGGAAGAACAGGCTGTCCGTCGGCGTCCATTCAGCGCTGAAGCGGGCCGCAGTCACGTCCTTATTGTAGTGCTCATTGCCCGTGTTCAGGTTCGTGCCGTAGCCGTCGCGAAGGTACCGGGCGACGGCCGCCGAGACTGCGAACTTCTCATTAAACGGCAGTTCCGCCGAGGCGATCAGATCGCGCTGATTGTAACTGCCGTAAGAGGCGCGAACCTGGCCTTCCGGCTCATCGGCGTCGATGCGTTTGGTGACGTATTTGATCGCGCCGCCGATGGTGTTGCGGCCATACAGGGTGCCTTGCGGGCCCCGCAGGATTTCGATGCGCTGAATGTCGAAGATGTCCAGAACAGCCGCCTGCGGGCGTGCGATATAGACATCGTCCATGTAGAGGCCGACGCCCGGCTCGAAGCCCCACAGCGGATCCTGCTGGCCCACGCCCCGGATGAAGGAGATCAGGGTCGAGTTGGAGCCGCGGGCGGCCTGAAGCGTCAGGCTGGGCGCCGAACGCGTCAGTTCGGTGATGTCGGCCGAACCCGACTGTTCCAACTGTTCGGACGAGAAGGCGGAAACCGCCACCGGCACGTCCTTGAGCGCTTCGTCACGACGGCGTGCGCTGACGATGATGTCATCCACGGAGGAGACCTGCTCACCGACAGATGGAGCCTCCTGGGCCTGAGCGGCCGCAGTCATCACGCCGAATGCGGCGCCCGCCAGCAGGGCGGTCTTCACGAGTCTGTTCATGTGCATCCCAATCTTGTTTCCGGCCCGATCGACGCTTTTTATTCAGCGTTCAATGATTTTCAGCATAGGTGACCGGGTTTCGGCCGCCTGTCAAACGGCCAAGCCTGATTTCCGTCACGGAAGAGCCCGCCCTGTGGCGCCGTTGCACTAACCCCCGAAGCGCGACTAGCTTCCGGCCATGACGAAGAGCGACCTGCCGCCGCCCCAAATTCCAGCCCCGCCCGCCGCCCCGGCGCGACGCGGGCGTCCCAAGAAGTCCAAGGCGGCCGTCGCCGGGGAGACGCGCGAGGCCATCCTGAACGCGGCCGAGGACCTGTTTTCCAAGCATGGCTTCTATGGCGTCACCATTCGCGAGGTGGCGCGCGAGGCGGGCGTGGATACGGCCCTGGTCCACTATTATTTCGGAGCCAAGAAGGAGCTTTTCGACGCGGTCTTCAACCGCCGCGCCGAGGTGTGGAACGCCGAGCGCGTGGCCGCGGTCGACCGCTACGCGGAGGCGGCGGGCGAGACCATGACGCTGGAGGGGTTGTTCGAGGCCTTCCTGCGCCCGCCGTTCCAGTGGTCGCTGAAGGGCGGGCCGGGGTGGAAGCATTACGCCGCCCTGGTGGCCCAGACCAACGCCAACCCAGCCTTCGGCGGCGAGACCATGGCCCGCTATTTCGACCCGGCGATCCGTCGCCTGCTGGAGTTGGTCAAGCGCATCATGCCCGAGGCGGACGAGGCAGACCTCTACTGGGCCTATCATAACCTGTCGGGCGCCCTGACCCTGACCCTGGGCGAGACGGGGCGTCTGGACCGCCTGTCGGGCGGGCTGTGCCAATCGGGCGATCTGGACAGCGCCTGCGACTACATGGTGCGGTTCGCCGCCGCCGGCTTCCGCGCCGTCTGCGGTCCGACGCGCGCGTGACTCCTCGACTGGACTTCTCGCCAGGCTCCAAGGCGCGCGACTTCCTGCGCGGCCTGGCGGTCGCTGTAGGGGCGGGCGTCTTCCTGGCGCTCGGCGGCGCCTTCGGCTCCAACGGCGCGCCGCTGGCGCAGCGTCTGGCCTATTGGATGCCCGTGCTCGTCGTCGGCGGCCTGTGGGGGCACCTGTGCAGCCTGCTGGTCGAACGGTTCATCGACGTGGACGCGCGCCCGTGGCTGGGCGTCGCCGCCCTGACCCTGGTCATCACGGGACCGTTGACCCTCATGGTCTGGGCCCTGACCGGCCTGATGTTCGAGGGGCGGCTGCGCCACGCCGACGACCTGGTCCACTTCTTCCCGCCCGTGGCCCTGATCACCGCCGTGCTTAGCGCCCTCAACGTCTTTCTGGGCCGCAAGCAGCCCGTCGAGACCCACGCCGCCGCGCCGGGCGACGCGCCCGCCCGCTTCCTGGACCGCCTGCCCTCGAAACTGCGCGGCGGGCGCCTGATCGCCGTCCAGGCCGAGGATCACTATCTGCGCCTGCACACGGACAGGGGCTCCGACCTGATCCTGATGCGCCTGTCGGACGCCCTGGCGGAACTGGAAGGGCTGGAGGGCGCCCAGACCCATCGCAGCTGGTGGGCGGCCCGTGACGCCGTGGCCTCGGTCGCGCGCGGCGACGGCCGCGCGGCGCTGACGCTGGACGGGGGACTGGTCGTCCCCGTCAGCCGTCGCTACGCCAAGGCCCTGCGCGACGCGGGCTGGTGGTGAGCCCCTACAGCCAGCGCTTCTTGCGGAAGTAGAAATACGGCAGGGCCGCCGACAGCACCATGGCGCCGACCGCCGCCGGATAGCCGTAACGCCAGTGCAGCTCCGGCATGACATCGAAGTTCATGCCGTAGATGGAGGCGATCAGCGTCGGCGGCAGCAGGGCCACGGCGGCGACCGAGAAGATCTTGATGATCTGGTTCTGCTCCAGGTTGATCAGCCCCAGGGTGGCGTCCATCAGGAAGGTCACCTTGGACGACATCGAGATGCTGAGCTCGCTCAGCGCCGCCGCATCGCGCTGCATAAGACGCAGGGTCTGGCGCGCTTCGCGGTCGGCCTTGCCCGGCGCGCGGGAGGCCGACAGCGCCGCGTGATAGGCCAGCAGTCGTTGCAGGCTGGACAGGCTCTCGCGGATCAGGGCCAGGAAGTCCCCGGCCCGACCGATGTCCTGGATGACCGACTGCAGGTTGTGGCTTTCCATGGCGCGGGGGTCGCGCTTGCGGAAGATCAGCCGCGAAATGCCCTCCAGCTCGACCCCTTTGGCCTCCAGGGCGTCGGCATAGCGATCGATGATGGCTTCGATCAGCCCCAGCATGATGCTCTCGCCGGTCGCCAGCCTCTCGCCCGGCTTGTTGGTGGCGTGGGCGATGAAGACGGGAAAGGCGCGCGGCTGGCCATAGCGCACCGTCACCAGTCGCCCGCCCTTGAGAATGAAGCTCACCGGCGTCTTGACCGGATCATGGGTCTCCAGATCCGTGGCCACGGCGGCGATCATGAAGACGCCGCCGTCCTCGGCGTAAAGGCGGGCGGACGGTTCAACGTCGTCCATCTCGTCGCGGCTGGGAAGATCGATGCCGGTCAGGGTCTCCAGCGCGGCCGCCTCCTCGGCGGTCGGGGAGACGAGGTCGATCCAGCAGGCGGGGCCGTGTTCCACGGCCGTATCCAGGCGCACGAGCCGATCGGCGCGCCAGTCATAGGCGTTCAGCATAAGTCGCTTCCTTTCGCGAGGACACCCTCGCGCGGAAGCGGAGCGTCCTCAGAGCGTCGAAGAAGTTGAAGACGGACTTCGGTCTTCGGGGTTCATCTGAGGGTTTCCAAAAAGACGCCGCCCCACGATAGGCATCTGGGCGGCGCAGGGGTCTTGGCCCGTTCGACGGCGGGGGTCAACCGCCCGTCGACGGACGGCTATGAGGACAAGGCGGGGTGTGGCTTTCACGCCCAGTTTCCGTGGAAGGCCGCCGGCAGGGCCACATCGGCGCGCCAAGTGGCGACCGGGCCGTCCTCGACGCGCATCAGGTCCAGGACGTGCAGTTCGCTGACCCCCGCCTTCAGATTGATGGTCGGGCCAACCAGCCAGGCGTCGGCCTCGTGCGTCCCGCCGGGCTTGGGGACATAGACCATCTCGTCCGTCACATGATCGGGGCCGAAGTCGAAGGACCGGGTGCGCCCCGACGACCAGTCGGTGACGGCGACCGCCGAGGCCAGGGGCCGGTCGGCGCGCTCGCCCGTGGTGTGCAAACTGAAGCGGCGCGCCAGGCCGGCGCGGCGCGGATCGCTGCGCGGAAACTCGCCGACCACGCCGGTCCGCTCCAGCCGCCCGCGCCCGTTCGGCGACAGCACGACCATGGCCAGTTCGGCCGGTTCTCCGGTCAGGGGCACGCCGTTCAGCACCTCCTGGGCGCCGCGAGCGGCGAAATCCATGTCCTTG
>PJUE01001074.1_pt1 | contig 10516 bp, 7 predicted proteins | sample 1512171 | NCBI WGS metagenome assembly PJUE01 (sample SAMN08177674, study PRJNA422409) | Feces metagenome, whole genome shotgun sequencing project. | isolation source: Chicken feces (3) enriched on wood chips: alkali lignin treatment | host: Gallus gallus | place: USA: Madison | collected 2015-01-15
GGCAGGCTGACGGAGGCGTCGTCCAGGAACTCGCGGCCCCAGGCGTTGTAGGTCAGGTTTTTGATCTGCAGCATGGGAACCGGAAAGAAAAAGGCTTACGCGCGGGGATATTGGAAAGATGTGCGGCGCTCGCTATAAGCCGCCGACCCTCAAACTCCCAAACAAGAAGTCACTCCCATGACCGAACGTACGTTCTCGATCATCAAGCCGGACGCCACCCGCCGCAACCTGACGGGCGCCATCAACGCCGTCATCGAAGGCGCCGGCCTGCGCATCGTCGGCCAACGCCGCGTCAAGCTGACCGAAGCCCAGGCCAAGAAATTCTACGAAGTGCACGCCGAGCGTCCCTTCTACGGCGAACTGGTCTCGCAGATGATCGCCGAGCCGGTCGTCGTGCAGGTGCTGGAAGGCGATAACGCTGTCGCCAAGTACCGCGAAGTCATGGGCGCCACCAACCCGAACGACGCCGCCGAAGGCACCATCCGCAAGCTGTTCGCCCTGTCGATCGGCGAGAACTCGGTCCACGGTTCGGACTCGCTGGACAACGCCAAGATCGAGATCGAGCAGTTCTTCACCGACGCTGACATCGTCGGCTGATCTTGAGGGGCCGCGCTCGTCGGCCCTTCGGGAAGCTTTTTGTAAGCCGCGGTCAAAAGGCTCCGCCTTTTCGACCCGACGCGGCTTGTGACAATTCGGCCTGCTCCCGGAACCGGGGGCGGGCCGTTTCGTTTTTACGGTCACGCCGTCCCTCTCGAAGAAGAACAAGGATGACCGCCATGAAGATGATGCTGAAGCTTGCCCCGGTGCTCGGCCTGACGGCCCTGCTGGCCGCCTGCGGCACGACCACGGAACAACGCGCCGCCACGGGCGCCCTGGGCGGCGCGGTCGCCGGTCAGGCGATCGGCGGCAACACCGGCGCGACCGTCGCCGGTGCGGCCATCGGCGCCGTCGCGGGCGCCGCCACTACGCCGAAGAAGCCGCACGAGTAAGGCTTTCGCCGCACGGTATAAAAAAGGGCGTCGGCCGCGAAGCCGACGCCCTTTCCTTTCGTCCGTCGCCGGACGCGCCGCTGACCAGATGCGGGCGCGCTTCTCGGGGGCGATGAATTCCGCCTGATCCGGAGTGACGCCGAAGGCGGCGTACCAGGCGTCGATGTTGCGCGGCGGGGTGGCGGCGCGCGCCATGCCGGGCGAGTGCGGGTCGGTGGTCAGCTGCTCTTTCAGAGCTTCGTCACGCGACTTCTCGCGCCACACCTGGGCCCAGCCGAGGAAGACGCGTTGCTCGCCCGTCAGGCCGTCGATGACCGGGGCCGGCTGGCCGTTCAGGCTGCGCTTATAGGCGTCCAGCGCCATCAGCAGACCGCCCAGATCGGCGATGTTCTCGCCCATCGTCAGGTCGCCGTTGATGTGCATCCCCGGCACCGGCTCCTCGGCGGCGTAGATGGCGCCCAGGGTCTTGGCGCGCTCCTCGAAGCGGGCGGCGTCCTCCGGCGTCCACCAGTCGCGCAGCACGCCGTTGGCGTCGGTCTTGCGGCCCTGGTCGTCGAAGCCGTGGGTGATCTCGTGGCCGATCACGGCGCCGATGCCGCCGTAGTTGACTGCCGGATCGGCGTTCGGGTCGAAGAAGGGCGCCTGCAGGATGGCGGCCGGGAAGACGATCTCATTGCGCGGCGGGTTGTAGTAGGCGTTCACCGTCTGGGGCGTCATCCCCCACTCCAGCGGATCGACCGGCTGGCCGATCTTGCCGCGGTTCCAGGCCCAGTCGAAGGCGGCGGCGCGCTCGACGTTGCCGTAGAGGTCGTCGGCCGTCAGCTCCAGCCCGTCATAGTCGCGCCACTTCTCGGGATAGCCGATCTTCACCCCGAACTTGGACATCTTCAGCAGGGCCTGCTCGCGCGTGGCCTCGCTCATCCAGTCCAGAGCCTTCAGGCGCTCGGTCATGGCGGCGCTGAGGTTGGCGACCAACTGCTCCATCTGCGTCTTGGACGAGGCGGGGAAGTGCAGGCGGACGTATTCCTGACCCAGCACCTCGCCCAGCTGGCCGTCGACCAGAACCACGCCGCGGTTCCAGCGCGGACGGTTCTCGGGCTGGCCGCGCAGGGTCTTTCCGCGGAACTCGAAGCGCGAGTCGACGAAGGCGTCGGACAGATAGGGGCTGGCCTGATCGACGGTCTGGAAGGCCTGCCAGGCCTTCAGCGTCTCGATCGGGGTGTCGGCGAACACCTGGGCGATGCCGGGGATGGCGGTGTTCTCCATCAGCACCAGCGTCGGCACGCTCTCGACCTTGGAGGCTTGCAGGAACGCGGCCCAGTCGAAGCCCGGCGCAAAGGTCGCCAGCTGCGCCGCCGGGGTCGGGTTGTAGATCTTGTCGATCTGGCGACGCTCGACCGTGGTCCAGTGCTTCTCGGCCACCTTGGTCTCGAAGGCCAGGATGTCGGCGGCGGCCTGGGCCGGGTTGCTCCACCCGGCGGCGGTCAGGGCGCGCGCGACATAGGCGACATAGGCTTCGCGCTGCGTGGCGAAGTCGGGCTTCAGATAATAGTCGCGGTCCGGCAGGCCCAGACCGCCCTGACCCAGATAGGCCGAGTTGACGTTGGGATCCTGCAGGTCCTCGAACACCGCCAGGCCGAACAGGGAGCCGCCGAAGCCTTCGTGGCTGGCGCCCATCAGGCGGGCCATGTCGCTGTGGTTCGCCACGGCGCGGATGGCGGCCAGGTCGGCGGCCAGGGGCTGGGCGCCCAACTGGTTGACGCGGGCCTCGTCCATGAAGCTGGCGTACAGGGCGCCGACCTTCTGGGCGTTGGCGTTGGTCGGGTTGGCGGCGCTGGCCTCGATGATGGCGCGCAACTGGGCCTGCGAATTTTCATACAGGACGTCGAACGGGCCGAAGCGGGCCTTGTCGGCCGGAATCTCGGTGTTCTTCAGATAGACGCCGTTGGCGTAGGCGTTGAAGTCGTCGCCCGGATTCACCGTCAGGTCGCGGCCGTCCAGATCAAAGCCCCAGGGCTTGATCTCGGGCGTGGTCGAGGCGGTCGCCGAAGCGTGGGCGTGTTGAGCCAAATTCGATTGAGCAAGGGTCGGCTGGGCCGAGAAGGCGAGGGCGACGGCCATGGCGGCGGCGCCCATCAGGCGAGTTTTCATCATCGGGTCTTTCCCAGTGGTGCAGACGTGCGCGATTGCGCCAGTGAGACGGCGCATTCGTGCTTGCCGGCAAACTGCGCCCGCCTGCGACGGCCTGTCGCATTAAAAATCGTTAAGGATTACGAGCGGCGGACGAAATCGGCGAGCGCCTGGGGATAAAGGCCGTGTTCCGCCGTCTTGACCCGTTCGGCAAGGATCTCCGGCGTGTCGCCGGGCTGGATCGGCACGCGCGCCTGACCCAGGACAGGACCTTCGTCGACGCCCTCGGTGACGATGTGGACGGTGCAGCCCGCCTCAAGGTCGCCGGCCTCGATGGCGCGGGCGTGGGTGTTCAGCCCCGGATAGAGCGGCAGCAGCGACGGGTGGATGTTCAGCATTCGGCCGGCCCATTTTCCGACCAGCCACGGGGTCAGCAGACGCATATAGCCCGCCAGGGCCACGATCTGGACGCCGCGTTCGGCCAGCAGGGCGTCGATGGCGCGCTCGTGCGCCTCGCGGTCCTTGCCGAAGGGCTTGTGCTCGACGGTCAAGGCCTCGACGCCTGCCGCCTCTGCCTTGGCCAGACCGCTCGCGCCCGCGATGTTGGAGATGACGGCCACGACCTCATACGGCGCGTCTGCGGCCTGGCCGGCGGCGATCAGGCTGGCCATGTTCGATCCGGTTCCCGAGATCAGGACGGCGACGCGGGTTTTGGCGACGGGCATGGGCGGCTCACGCGTAAAAGAAGGCGCGACTGCCATGCGGCCCCGAAAGCGACTTAGCAAGAGGAAGGGCGTGGCGAAGGGGAGGGGCGCGTCGCCGCCGAACGATTGTCGCCGAACTGCCGCAAACTCCGTTGCTTCTTCGGAAACGGCGGCGTTAGCGTCGATGCGCCGGAGAGTCCGGCATCCAAGGGGGAGTACCTGAATGCGTCGTCTGTTGACCGCCGCCTGCGCCGCGGCTCTGTTGGCCGCGCCGGCCGTTTCCATGGCTCAGGAAGCCGCGTCCAGCGGGTCGGGGCCGGTCCGCTCGGCCGCCGATCGCCTGCGTAACGCCAACGCCGAGCAGATCGAGAAGAACTGGGCCCGCGCTGTCGCCGGTGAATCGGAAGTCACCACCAGCCACTCGATCAACGCCCACGGCCGCACCCTGCGCTACAAGGCGACGGCGGGCACCCTGACGGTCCGCAACGACGCGGGGATGCCGACGGCCAGCCTCTTCTATGTGGCCTATACGCTGGACGGCCAGCCGGTCGGTCGTCGCCCGATCACCTATATGTTCAACGGCGGGCCGGGGTCGCCGACGGTGTGGCTGCACATGGGCGCCTTCGGCCCGATGCGGGTCCAGACCGACGCTCCGGTGGTCGAGCGTCCGGGGCCGTTCAACCTGGCGCCCAACGACATGACCCTGCTGGACAAGACCGATCTGGTCTTCATCGACATGGTCGGCGCCGGTTATTCGCGTCCGCTGGGCGAGACGCCGGGCTCGGCCTTCTGGGGCGTGGACCAGGATGCGGACACCTTCGCCCGCGCCATCATGCGCTACACGACCAAGTTCGACCGCTGGTCCAGCCCGAAATACATCTTGGGCGAAAGCTACGGCACCCTGCGCGCCGGCGCCCTGGTGCATCAGCTGGAAGATCGCGGCATGTCGCTGAACGGCGTGGTCCTGCTGTCGTCGATCATGAACTACGGCGTGCGCCAGCCGGGCTATCCGCAGAACTTCGTCACCCTGCTGCCGACCTATGCGGCGACGGCCTGGTATCACAACAAGATCCCGAACAAGCCCAGCCTGGAAGAGCACGTCCAGCGCGCCCGCGAATTCGCCATCGGCCCCTATGCGGCGGCCCTGTCGAAGGGGCACCTGATCTCGGACGCCGAGCGCGCCCAGATCGCCCAGCAGATGAGCGCCCTGATCGGCATCTCGCCTGAGGTCCTGGACCAGGCCAATCTGCGCCTTGAGCTCAGCCCGTTCCGGAAGGAGCTGCTGCGCGACCGTCGCCAGACGATCGGACGCCTGGACACCCGTTATCTGGGCATTGACGCCAACGCCGTGGGCGGTTCGCCCGAGGAAGATCCCTCGAGCAGCGCCATCACCGGCGCCTATTTCAGCATCTTCCGCGATTACATCGCCACGACGCTGAACTATCGGACGGAGATGGACTATCGCCAGTCGGCGCGCGGCCTGCCGGGCTTCAACTGGGACTGGAACCACCGCCCGCCGGTCGGCGGCCCGCAGACGACGCCGAACACGGCGGTTGACCTGGCCACCGCCATTCGTCGCAATCCGCACCTGAAGGTGCTGGCGCTGAACGGCTATTACGACGCCGCCACGCCCTTCTTCAGCACGGAATACGATCTGGCCCAGATGATGCTGGAGCCCCACCTGCGCGGAAATCTGGAGTTCACCTACTATGAAGGCGGACACATGATGTACACGGCCCGCCCGGCGCTGGAGCAACTACACGTCGATCTGTCGAAGTTCTACAACGAGACGGAGAACGGCGGCCTGCGCTGATCCCGGCGACCGTCTGAAATGAAGAAGGCCCCGGTCACGCGACCGGGGCCTTTTTTCGTCGGAGCTATGTTTTTCGCCGTCATCCTCGGGCTTGACCCGAGGATCGGGTTGTCCGCCTGCGCGAGGTTGGCAGGGAGAGCGCGCCGCCGCCCTCGAGCCTCGGGTCAAGCCCGAGGATGACGGAGGAGGGGAGGCGTGGAAGCTACGCCGTCTGCAGTTGTCCGCAGACAAACGCCGTCTCGCCCGCGTTCAGCAGGGCGGCGAGCACCGGCTCGACGTTCTCGGGCGCGACGATCAGGATGAAGCCGACGCCGCAGTTGAAGGTGCGGCGCATCTCGTGGTCCGAAATCCCGCCCGTCTCGCCTAGCCACTGGAAGACGGCGGGCATGGGCCAGGCGTTCCAGTCGAAGCTGGCCTCAAGGCCCTCGGCGATGCAGCGCGGCGGGTTCTCGATCAGGCCGCCGCCCGTGATGTGGGCCGCGCCCTTGATCAGGCCGGCCTTCATCAGCGGCAAGACCGGCTTCACATAGATGCGGGTCGGCTCCATCAGGGCCTGGGCCAGGGTGCAGTCCTTGGCGAAGGGGGCGTCGTCGCCCCAGGCCAGGCCGGACTTCTCGACCACCTTGCGGATCAGGGAATACCCGTTCGAGTGCGGACCCGAAGAGGCCAGGCCGATGATGACGTCGCCCGGCTTCTGCTGGTCCAGATAGGGCAGGACCTTGCCACGCTCGACCGCGCCGACCGAGAAGCCGGCCAGATCATAGTCGCCGCCCGAATACATGCCCGGCATCTCGGCCGTCTCGCCGCCGACCAGGGCGCTGCCCGACTGGCGGCAGCCCTCGGCGATGCCCGCGACGACGCGGCGCGCGGCGTCCACGTCCAGCTTGCCCGTGGCGTAGTAGTCCAGGAACATCAGCGGCTCGGCGCCCTGGGCCAGCAGGTCGTTGACGCACATGGCGACCAGATCGACGCCAACGCCGTCGTGACGGCCGGTCTCGATGGCGATCTTCAGCTTGGTGCCGACGCCGTCGGTGGTGGTGACGATCAGCGGATCTTCAAAACCGGCGGCCTTCAGGTCGAACAGGGCTCCGAAACCGCCCAGCGAAGCCTCGGCGCCGGGGCGGCGCGTGGACTTGGCCAGGGGCTTGATCGCGTCGACCAGCTGTTCTCCGGCGTCGATATCCACGCCTGCGTCGGCGTAGGTCAGGCCATTCTTCAGTCCGTCTTTTTGGGCCTCAGGGGTGTCGCTCATCGGTCACGGCTCGAAATCGGGGGCGAAAATTTGTCGCGGCGCTCTTGCCACGACGGCGTCGCGCGGGGCTATAGCATCGGAATGACGCCAATCACCACCAATGACGCGCTGATCGCCTTCTGCGAGCGTTTGGCCAAGGCCCCGTTCATCACCGTCGATACGGAATTCATGCGGGAAACCACCTACTGGCCCAGGCTGTGCCTGATTCAGGCGGCGGCTTCGCCTACGGACGCCGCCATCATCGACCCGATGGCCGAGGATCTGGATCTGGAGCCGTTCCTCGACATCCTGCGGGACGAATCGATTCTGAAGGTGTTTCACGCCGCCCGACAGGACGTGGAGATCTTCAACAAGCTGGGCGCCATGCCGCGCCCGCTGTTCGACACCCAGGTCGCCGCCATGGCCGCCGGTTTCGGCGATCAGGTCAGCTATGAGGCGCTGGTGCGCCAGATGCTGCGCCAGGAGCTGGACAAGGGCAGCCGCTTCACCGACTGGGCGCGTCGCCCGCTGTCGGAGGCTCAGCTGACCTATGCGCTGGGCGACGTGACGCACCTGTCGGCGCTGTATCCCAAGCTGCGCGACCGGCTGCAGAAAGAAGGCCGTCTGGACTGGGTCATGTCGGAAATGGGCGCGGTCACGGACCCGGCGCTCTACGACACCTCGCCCGAGAACGCCTGGAAGCGCCTGAAGCCCAAGAAGTTCAACGCCAAGTATCTGGCCGCCTTTGTCGCCACCGCCGTCTGGCGCGAGCGCGCGGCCCAGGAACGCGACCAGCCGCGCGGCCGCATCCTGAAGGACGAGGCCATCGACGAGATCGCCGTCCAGGCGCCGACCGACCCGGACGCCTTCAACCGCCTGCGCTCGGTGCCGAAGGGCTTTGGCGGCTCGCGCCTGGGGCTGGAGCTGGCGGCCGAGCTGAAACGCGTCCTGGCCGACCCGGAAGCCCATGCGCCCAAGCTGGAGCGGCCGTCGCACAACCAGCCGGCGCCGCCCTCGGTGGTCGAGCTGTTGAAGGTGCTGCTGAAAGCCAAGAGCGACAACGCGGGCGTGGCGGCCAAGCTGATCGCCACTGTCTCCGACCTGGAGAAGATCGCCCTGAACGACAACGCCGACGTTGAAGCCATGAAGGGCTGGCGCCGCCAGCTGTTCGGCGAGGACGCGCTGAAGCTCAAGAAGGGCGAGATCGCCCTGGTCCTGAACGGCGCCCGCGTCGAAGTGGTCGAGATCGAGGGGTAACCAAACCCTCTCCCATCGGGAGAGGGTTTTTATATCTTCAGCGCCAGGTCCATCGCTTCGGCCAGGGCCTTGGCGCGGCGTTTGGTCTGTTCGCCCAGCAGCATGTCGGCGTAGCCGTTGGCGGCCGTGACGCGCAGCGCGCCCTTCTCGACCGTGGCCGTGGCGTTGGCCAGCAACTGCGGCGAGCGGCCTGACAGGTCACAGGCCAGCCGCATGGCCAGGCCCAGGGCGCGGGCGCGCTTCTGGCCCTTGTCCGAAAGCAGGCGGTTGACCGTATCCGGCGCGGGCGTGCGCGCCTCGCCGCCATAGCGGGCGTTCATCGCTACGGCCATGAAGGCGCGCTCGGCGTGGGTCTGGCCCGGAATGGGCGACCACAGCACCTGATCGAACACCAGGTTGATGCGGTGGTCCGGATGCAGCCGCGCCCCCAGGTCCGCCAGCCGGCAGACCGACGACGTCAGCAGGGCGTCGCGTTCCTCGCCGAACACTTCCGGCAGGGCGGAGGCGACCGACTGCAGCCAGCCGTCCAGGGCGCGGGGCAGGGCCGGGTCCACCCCTTGTCGGCCGCCCCAGGCGGAGCAGCCGGCCAGCAGGGGATCGACCGCCCGCATGGCGGGCTCCATGCCATGATACAGCAGCCCTTCGCGCACGCCCCAGGCCGAGAAGACGACCGAGCTCAGCTCCAGGCGATCGATCAGCCCCTCCAGCACCAGGGCGGCGTAGGGCAGGGTCTCGGCCCGGCGCTTGGACACGCCCGGCAGCTTCTCCAGGGAGACGCGTGACTGGCGCGCGATCAGACGGGCCATGTCGCGGGCGTCGGCGGCGCTCATGGCGTACTGATGGACGATGCGGATCGGATGATCGGCCATCGCCATGTGCATCTGGGCCAGGCTGCGCCAGGCGCCGCCGACGGCGTAGAGCGTCGAGGTCGCATAGGCGTCCTCAACCGGCCCCAGCCGCTTGGCGATGCGGGCGCGCAGGCGATCCGCGTCGAAGCCCTTGGCGTCCAGCAGGGCGAAGGGGCCGAGCGCCAGGGTCACGCCCTTGCCGCGCGGCCCGTCGCCGATCCGCGTCAGCTCCAGGCTGGCGCCGCCCATGTCGGCGGCCACGCCGCGCGCGCCGGGATCGCCCGCCAGCACGCCCAGCGCCGAATATTTCGCCTCCTCCTCGCCGCTGAGTACGCGGATGCGCAGCCCCGTCTCGGCGGCCACGCGCTCGCAGAACAGGGGGCCGTCCTCGGCCTCGCGCACGGCGGCGGTGGCGGCGACCAGTACCTGATCCGGCTGGACGCCCTCGATCACGGCGGCGAAGCGGCGCAGCGCCGTCATGGCCATGACCACGCCCGGTTCGGACAGGCGCCGGGTGGCGGCCAGGTCACGCCCCAGACCCGCCAGCACCTTTTCGTTGAACATGGTCCAGACCGCCCGGCCTTCGAGCCGATACAGCACGAGGCGCACCGAGTTGGAGCCGATGTCGATGACGGCGATCTGTTTCGACTCGTATTCGCGCTCGGGGCTCATCAGCGGCGCTTCCGCGGCTTGAGGCCAGGGTAGGACAGGGCGCCGGGCAGGGTCTTCACCTTGCGGCCGCGCCCCGACAGGCTGGGGTTGGTCATGAAATACTTGTGCGCCGAGAAGGGCCGTTCGGAGCCGCTGGGCATCACCCGGCGGTAGGAGCCGTCGGAGGCCAGGACCCAGCTCTGGGCGTCGTCCTTCAGATTGGCGACCATGATCTGGTCCAGCACCTGATCGTGGACGGTGGCGTTCAGGATCGGCGTCATCACCTCGACCCGGCGGTCCAGGTTGCGCGGCATCCAGTCGGCCGAGGAGATATAGACCCGCGCCCGGTTGCTGGGCAGGTCGTGGCCATTGGCGAAGGCGACGATGCGGCTGTGCTCCAGGAAGCGGCCGACGATCGACTTGACCCGGATGTTCTCCGACAGGCCCGGCACGCCGGGACGCAGGCAGCAGATGCCCCGGATGACCAGTTCGATGCGCACGCCCCATTGGCTGGCGCGATAGAGGGCGTCGATGATCTCTGGATCGACCAGGGCGTTCATCTTGGCCCAGATGGCGGCGGGCTTGCCCTTGGCGGCGGCCGACATCTCCTTGCCGATCATCTCGATCAGGCTGGTCTTCATGTTCAGCGGCGAGACGACCAGGGCTTCCAGTTCGTCCGGCGCGGCATAGCCGGTGATGTAGTTGAACACCCGCGTCGCATCCCGGCCCAAGGCTGGATCGCAGGTGAACAGGCTCAGGTCCGTGTAGATCTTGGCCGTAACCGGGTGATAGTTGCCTGTGCCGAAGTGGCAGTAGGTGCGCAAGGATTCGCCCTCGCGCCGCACGACGACGCTCATCTTGGCGTGGGTCTTGTACTCGACGAAGCCGAAGAC
>PJUE01001078.1_pt1 | contig 10502 bp, 8 predicted proteins | sample 1512171 | NCBI WGS metagenome assembly PJUE01 (sample SAMN08177674, study PRJNA422409) | Feces metagenome, whole genome shotgun sequencing project. | isolation source: Chicken feces (3) enriched on wood chips: alkali lignin treatment | host: Gallus gallus | place: USA: Madison | collected 2015-01-15
AGGATCAGGCCCTGGAAGGTCTTAGTATCGAACTTTTGCATAGTATTTCGTGCTGGATACGTGTGGTTTTAAATGGAAGGGATCAGTATACCCGTCGGATGCAAGATATACAGTACGAAACGGCGTTGTTTAGGGAAAATTGGGAAATAAGCATAGCTGACAACGCCCTCGGGGCACAGCCAGCTCATGACGCGACGGCCTTAACGCATCGAAAGATGTAAAAAATGGCCTTCTGGGTCAAAAGAACAGATGAAACTCTCATTGCGGGCAGTGAAGCCCTGCATTTCATAGCTACCCTGGAACTGTTCGAATGCGGTGACGTCGATTTTTTGCGCACCGGTATTGTAGCGCTGAGCCGCCCGATCCTTACACAGCTGTTCCATGTCCAGCGAACGCACCGGACTGACTTTCTTCGTTTGCGCTTTTTGCGCGGGGGACGTCTCCTGAGCCGCGCAGCCGGCCAGTAACGCGGGGATCAGGATCCACATTGCACGCATCATCATTTTTATTACCGCCCTGTGCTGTGGCTATTATTTTTAAACTCTAAACTTTATAGATTATGGCCCGGCATTCTGCGAATCTCACCGCCCGGGCACAAGCAGGGCGATGCAAACTCAGAATTTTCCAGTGAGCGTCTTTAGCAATACCACAGTCAGACTCTTTTTAATGCGAAAACAGAGGGATGGATGCAGGAAAAAATTAACTGGATTGATAATCTGCGGGGAATTGCCTGTTTAATGGTGGTGATGATCCATACCACGACCTGGTATATCACCAATGCCGCAAGCGTCAGCCTCGTTAACTGGGATATCGCCAATATTCTCAACTCCGCTTCACGCGTGAGCGTGCCGCTGTTTTTCATGATCTCGGGCTATCTCTTTTTTGGCGAGCGCAGCGCGCAACCGCGCCACTTTTTACGCATCGGGCTGTGTCTGCTGTTTTACAGCACCGTGGCGTTCCTTTATATCGTGCTGTTTACCTCGATTAACAGCGAGCTGTCGCTGAAATACCTGCTACAAAAGCCGGTGTTCTATCATCTGTGGTTTTTCTTCGCCATTATCGTCATTTACCTGCTCTCCCCGCTGCTGCAGGTGAAGAGCGCGAACGGCAAAATGCTGCTGGCGCTGATGATCGTGATCGGCATCGTGGCCAACCCCAACACCGTCTCGCAAAAAATAGGCGGATTTGAATGGCTGCCGATCAACCTGTATATCAACGGCGACACCTTCTATTACGTGCTGTACGGTATGCTGGGCCGCGCTCTGGGCATGATGGATACCCGTAAACGCTGGCTGAATGGGATTTGCGCCGCGCTGTTTATTGCTGCGGTTGCGATCATCTCCCGTGGTACGCTGCATGAGCTGCAGTGGCGCGGCACCTTCGCCGACACCTGGTATCTCTACTGCGGCCCGATGGTCTTTATCTGCGCGATGTCATTATTTACCCTGGTGAAAAACACGCTCAATGCACGCCCCCTGCCGCTGCTGGGGTTAATTTCACGTAACTCACTGGGGATTTATGGTTTTCACGCGCTGGTGATCCACGCCCTGCGCACGCGTGGCGTGGAGTTAAAGAGCTGGCCGCTGCTGGATATCGTCTGGATCTTCTCGGCCACGCTGGTGGTCAGTCTGATGCTATCGATGCTGTTGCAGCGGATTGATACGCGCAGGTTTGTGAGTTAAGCACGGCTTGCTTGCCCGGCGGCGCTTCGCTTGCACGGGCCTACAAGGCTGTGCAAACGAAACGCCACCCGGCAACGTTTCACGACATCAATGGCAGAAGCTGCTGATAGATCTTGCGGAACACATCGCGTTGCCCGGCATAGCGGGCATGACGCGCGGTATCAGGGATGTGCTGCTGTTCCAGCGCCAGCTGTGGCAGCAGTGCCGACAGCGGTTTATCCGGATTCATCGCGATCTGCGCCAGTCGCGCCGCACCGAGAGCAGGTCCGACGTCACCACCGGTACGGTAATCCAGCTGCTGACCGCTGATATCCGCCAGCATCTGACGCCAGTACGGGCTACGCGCCCCGCCGCCAATCAGCGTAATGCTGGTCGGTTTGAGTCCGCATTCATGTACTACATCCATGCCATCAGCCAGGGCATAACCCACCCCTTCCAGTACCGCACGCGCCAGTTCGGCCGGACCGTGCTGATGCGTTAAGCCAAAGAACACCCCTTTCGCCTGCGGGTTGTTATGCGGCGTGCGCTCGCCGGAAAGATAGGGCAGGAACCAGAGGGTACCCGCGTTTTCATCGGCCTGTTGCGCAGCATCGAGCAGGGCCGGAACGCTGCCTAAGCCGGTCAGTTTTGCCGCCCAGTCCAGGCACGACGCCGCGCTGAGCATCACCGACATCAGATGCCATTTGCCGGGTAACGCATGGCAGAAGCTGTGCACCGCGCTGTCAGGGTTACTGCGATAACCGTCGCTGACGGCAAAGTAGACGCCGGATGTGCCCAACGACAGCATCGCCTGTCCGGCATCGGCCATCCCCACACCAACCGCGCCCGCGGCGTTATCACCGCCCCCCGCCACGACCGGAACGGCCGGCATATTCCACCGTTGCGCGACCGACGGCAGCAGCGTGCCGGTCTGCTCACAGCCTTCGAACAGAGCAGGCATATGGTCGCGGGTGAGATGGCAGGCGTCGAGCATCGTCTCGCTCCAGTCGCGTTTAGCGACGTCGAGCCACATAGTGCCTGCCGCATCGGACATATCGCTGGCGTACTCGCCGGTCATCCGCAGACGCAGATAATCTTTTGGCAGCAGCACCTTCGCCACCTGGCTAAAAATCTCGGGCTCGTGGCGCTGAACCCACAGCAATTTGGGTGCGGTAAAGCCCGGCATCATCAGGTTGCCGGTGATCTCCCGGGATGTCGGCACGCGTTCTTCCAGCAGGGCGCACTCTTCACCGCAGCGGCCGTCATTCCATAAAATGGCCGGACGTAAAACACGGTTGTCCTTGTCCAGCAGCGTAGCGCCATGCATCTGCCCGGCAATTCCCAGGGCTTTGACTTCCCTCAGCGAATGCTGCTCGCCAAGCGCCTTCAGAGCGCGATCCGTTGCCAGCCACCAGGCTTCAGGATCCTGTTCAGACCAGAGCGGATGTGGCCGTGAAACCTGCAATTTTTCTGTTTGCGCTGCCAGCACGTCGCCCTGTTCATTTAACAGAATGGCTTTCACACCCGATGTGCCAAGATCGATCCCGATATACATGCCCTGGGCTCCTTAAAATTGTAGGCCGGGCAAGCGTAGCGCCGCCCGGCGATACCCGTTACTTGTCGAACAGGTAATGATTCACCAGATTTTCCAGCAGCTCCTGATGACCACTCTGATGCTGCGGCGCCAGGTTATGCTGTTCAGCGTACTTCGCCAGTTCCGTCAGCGATAACTGGCCTTTCAAAATTTGCTGACCCAGTTCACTGTTCCAGCCGCCATAGCGTTTCGCCACGCGCTTATCCAGCTCGCCGTCTTCAATCATGCGGGCGGCCACTTTCAGCGACAGCGCCATGGTGTCCATCGCCCCAATATGACCATAGAACAGATCGTATTTATCGGTACTCTGACGGCGCACTTTGGCGTCAAAGTTCAGGCCGCCGGTGGTAAACCCACCCGCTTTAATGATTTCGTACATCACCAGCGCGTTTTCTTCCACGCTGACCGGGAACTGATCGGTATCCCAGCCCAGCTGCGGATCGCCGCGGTTAGCATCCACGGAGCCGAAAATGCCCAGCGCGATAGCGGAGGCGATCTCGTGGTGGAACGAGTGGCCGGCCAGGGTCGCGTGGTTGGCTTCGATGTTCACTTTGATCTCTTTTTCCAGCCCGAACTGCTTGAGGAAGCCGTACACCGTTGCCACGTCGTAATCGTACTGGTGCTTGGTCGGCTCCTGCGGTTTTGGCTCAATCAGCAGCGTGCCCTGGAAACCGATTTTGTGTTTATGCTCCACCACCATTTGCATGAAGCGGCCAATCTGCTCGCGCTCCTGGCGTAAATCGGTGTTGAGCAGCGTTTCGTAGCCTTCACGTCCGCCCCACAGGACGTAGTTTTCACCGCCCAGCTGATGGGTCGCGTTCATCGCCGTCACCACCTGGGTGGCCGCCCAGCTGAACACTTCAGGATCCGGGTTGGTGGCAGCCCCTGCGCCATAGCGCGGATGGGTAAAGCAGTTGGCGGTGCCCCACAGCAGCTTCACGCCGCTCTGCTGCTGTTTTTCAGCCAGTACGTCGACCATCTGCGCAAAGTTATTCAGGTACTCTTTCAGCGAGGCGCCTTCCGGGGAGACGTCCACGTCGTGGAAGCAGTAGTAAGGCACGTTCAGCTTGTGGAAGAATTCAAAGGCAACGTCCGCTTTGCGCTTCGCCAGCTCAAGCGCGTCGCCCGGCTGCTGCCAGGGACGATCGAACGAGCCCACGCCAAACATATCGGCCCCGCTCCAGCAGAAGGTATGCCAGTAGCAGGCGGCGAAACGCAAATGATCTTCCATGCGCTTACCCAACACCAGCTCGTCCGGGTTGTAATGACGAAACGCTAAAGGATTAGAGGATTTCGGGCCTTCATAACGAACGCGATCGAGTTGATCGAAATAAGCTTGCATAGTGAGCTCCATAATCAGGGGTGCGGCGAAGAGTAGATACTGGAGTAATAGTGAATAGTGATCGCAGCTTGCTCAATTACGTTATTTCACACTGCTATTGAGAGAATGCACAAACGTGCGCTGGCTCGCAAAATCAATTTGCAGCCAAAGGAATTTCACAGCGTAAATTCCAGAATCATGTGTAATTAAGAAGTTATGTAATTTAAAATAAGATCGCGGTCATAAATTCGAAAATAAACCAAATATCATAACGAGAAGATAAAAATCTGTAATTGCCAGTCTGCCGTTCCCCGTTAAGAATTTGCTACGTCTCTTGCAATGATTGTTTCTTTTATCTCAGTTACCTAACCCTACAAAAGGCAATACAATTATGAAGATAAAGAACCTGTGCCTCACTCTTTGTGCATCGCTGCTGCTGGCGAGTACGGCGAGTCATGCAAAAGAAGTCAAAATCGGCATGGCGATCGATGACCTCCGCCTGGAGCGCTGGCAAAAAGATCGCGATATTTTTGTCAATAAGGCAGAAGCATTAGGAGCAAAAGTTTTTGTCCAGTCTGCCAATGGCAATGAAGAAACCCAAATGTCGCAAATCGAAAATATGATTAACCGCGGCGTCGATGTGCTGGTTATTATTCCCTATAACGGTCAGGTTTTAAGTAACGTGGTAAAAGAAGCCAAACGCGAGGGCATTAAAGTATTGGCCTATGACCGCATGATTAATAACGCCGACATCGATTATTATATTTCCTTCGACAATGAAAAAGTCGGTGAATTACAGGCGCAAAGCCTGGTAGCGAAAGTGCCACAGGGGAACTATTTCCTGATGGGCGGCTCGCCAGTAGACAACAACGCCAAATTATTCCGCGCCGGGCAGATGAAAGTGCTGAAGCCGTACATTGACGAAGGCAAAATCAAAGTGGTTGGCGACCAGTGGGCAGATGGCTGGCTGCCAGAAAACGCACTGAAAATTATGGAAAACGCCTTAACTGCCAACAATAACAAAATTGACGCCGTGGTCGCGTCTAACGATGCCACCGCTGGCGGCGCAATTCAGGCGCTCAGCGCTCAGGGGCTGGCCGGAAAAGTGGCGATCTCCGGGCAGGATGCAGACCTGGCCGGGGTGAAACGCATTGTGGCCGGCACCCAGACCATGACGGTGTATAAACCGATCACCGAGCTGGCCACCACCGCCGCAGAAATTGCCGTTGAGCTGGGCAATGACCAGCAGCCTAAAGCCGACACCAGCTTAAACAATGGCCTGAAAGATGTGCCGTCCCGACTGTTAACCCCTATCGAAGTCAATAAAGAGAACATTGACGCCACCGTTGTGAAAGACGGTTTCCATAAAAAGAGCGAACTGTAATCCATCATCGCCCCTGCCTGGCGGGGGCGTATCGACTTGTACTGTTTTCCTTCGGGTCATGTGGGGCAGTTATGTCTTATCTACTTGAAATGAAAAGTATCACTAAGGCGTTTGGCGCGGTGAAGGCCGTGGACAACGTCAGTCTGCGTTTAAATCCCGGCGAGATCGTCTCGCTGTGCGGTGAAAATGGCTCCGGCAAATCGACGTTAATGAAAGTGCTGTGCGGCATTTACCCCCACGGCAGCTATGACGGCGAAATTATTTTTTCCGGCGAAACCCTGCAGGCCACGCACATCCGCGATACCGAACGTAAAGGCATCGCCATCATTCACCAGGAGCTGGCGCTGGTGAAGCACCTCACCGTGCTGGAGAACATCTTCCTCGGCGCCGAGATCGCCCGTCACGGGGTGCTGGATTACGACACCATGACCCTGCGCTGCGAAAAGCTGCTGGCACAGGTGAGCCTGGCGATCTCTCCCGATACCCGGGTGGGCGAGTTAGGTCTGGGGCAACAGCAGCTGGTGGAGATCGCCAAAGCGCTCAACAAACAGGTGCGGCTGCTGATCCTCGATGAACCGACCGCTTCGCTGACGGAACAGGAAACCGCGGTATTGCTGGACATCATTCGTGACCTGCAAAACCATGGTATTGCCTGCATTTACATCTCCCACAAGCTCAACGAAGTGAAAGCTATTTCGGACACGGTCTGTGTCATTCGCGACGGGCAGCATATCGGCACCCGCGAAGCGCAGGGAATGAGCGAGGATGACATCATTACTATGATGGTGGGCCGGGAGCTCACTGCGCTCTACCCAAATGAACCGCATACCCTCGGGGAGGAGGTGCTACGCGTGGAGCATCTCACCGCCTGGCATCCGATCAATCGTCATATCAAACGGGTGAACGACGTCTCCTTCTCGCTGCATCGCGGTGAAATTCTTGGCATAGCCGGGCTGGTCGGCGCCGGGCGTACCGAGGCCGTGCAGTGTCTGTTCGGCGTCTGGCCCGGTCGCTGGGAAGGCCGTATCTTTATTGACGGGCAGCCGGTCGATATCAAAAACTGTCAGCAGGCGATTGCCCACGGCATCGCGATGGTGCCGGAAGATCGTAAGAAAGACGGCATCGTGCCGGTGATGGCGGTAGGTAAAAATATCACCCTCGCCGCCTTAGATCAGTTCAGCGGAAAGCTAAGCAGCCTTGATGACGCCGCCGAGCAGCACTGCATTCTGCAGTCCCTTCAACGGCTGAAGGTCAAAACGTCTTCCCCGGACCTCGCCATTGGTCGTCTTAGCGGCGGCAATCAGCAGAAGGCCATTCTTGCCCGCTGCCTGTTGCTCAACCCGCGCATCCTGATCCTTGATGAACCCACCCGCGGGATCGATATCGGTGCGAAATACGAAATCTACAAGCTGATCAACCAGCTGGTTCAGCAGGGTATCGCCGTAATTGTGATTTCGTCAGAGCTGCCTGAAGTGCTGGGTCTGAGCGACCGGGTGCTGGTGATGCACGAAGGAAAACTGAAAGCCAACCTGAACAACCAGAACCTGACGCAGGAACAGGTGATGGAAGCCGCATTAAGGAGCGAACGCCATGTCGAAAAGCAATCCATCTGAATTAAAAGCCACGGCGCCCGCACCGGGTCTGTTTTCAGGGTTAAAGGCGCTTAATCTGCAGGTCTTTGTCATGATTGCCGCCATTGTAGCGATTATGCTGTTCTTTACCTGGACTACTGACGGCTCGTATCTCAGCGCCCGTAACGTCTCCAACCTGCTGCGTCAGACCGCTATTACCGGCATTCTGGCGGTGGGGATGGTGTTTGTGATTATCTCGGCGGAGATCGACCTCTCCGTAGGTTCGATGATGGGCCTGCTCGGCGGCCTGGCGGCGATTTTCGACGTCTGGCTGGGCTGGCCGCTGCCGCTCACCATCGTGGTTACCCTGCTGCTCGGTTTACTCCTCGGCACCTGGAACGGCTGGTGGGTGGCCTATCGTAAAGTGCCGTCGTTTATCGTCACCCTGGCGGGGATGCTGGCCTTCCGCGGCATTCTGATTGGCGTGACCAACGGCACCACCGTCTCTCCCACCAGCGCCTCCATGTCGCAGATTGGTCAGAGCTATCTCTCCAGCGGGGTCGGTTTTAGCCTCGGCGCAATTGGCCTGATGGCGTTTGTTGCCTGGCAGTGGCGGAGCAGAATGCGTCGTCAGTCCTTAGGGTTAGCCACGGCGCCATCCACCTCGGTGGTCGGACGCCAGGCGCTGACGGCGGTGATTGTCCTCGGGGCGATCTGGCTGCTGAACGACTATCGCGGCGTGCCGACGCCGGTGCTGCTGCTGGTTCTGCTGCTGCTGGCCGGGATGTTTATGGCCACCCGCACCGCCTTTGGTCGGCGCATTTATGCCATCGGCGGCAACCTCGAAGCCGCGCGCCTGTCCGGCATCAACGTTGAGCGCACCAAGCTCGCGGTCTTTGCCATTAATGGCCTGATGGTCGCCGTGGCGGGTCTGATCTTAAGCTCGCGCCTGGGGGCAGGCTCGCCGTCGGCAGGGAACATTGCCGAACTCGACGCCATCGCTGCCTGCGTCATTGGCGGAACCAGTCTGGCGGGCGGGATCGGCAGCGTCGCCGGGGCGGTGATGGGTGCCTTTATTATGGCGTCGCTGGATAACGGAATGAGTATGATGGACGTCCCGACATTCTGGCAGTATATCGTTAAGGGTGCCATTCTGTTGCTGGCAGTATGGATGGATTCCGCGACCAAAAGGCGCGCCTGAGGATGCTTTATCGTCTGTCACTGATTCTGGAAAAAGAGCGCCATGTTTGAGAAGCGTCACCGCATAACGTTGTTATTCAATGCCAATAAAGCTTATGACCGTCAGGTTGTAGAGGGTGTGGGTGAATACTTGCAGGCGTCGCAGTCCGAGTGGGATATCTTCATCGAAGAAGATTTCCGGATGCGTATCGATAATATTAAAGAGTGGCTGGGCGACGGCGTTATCGCAGATTTTGACGATGCCGTTATCCAGCAGCTGCTGGTCGATGTCGACGTCCCCATCGTCGGCGTCGGCGGCTCCTACCACAAGCCGGAAAATTACCCTCCCGTGCACTATATCGCGACGGACAACCACGCTCTGGTCGAGAGCGCCTTTCTCCATCTGAAGGAGAAAGGGGTACACCGCTTCGCCTTTTATGGCCTGCCCGTTTCCAGCGGCAAAGGCTGGGCGGCGGAACGTGAGTATGCGTTCTGTCAACTGGTGGCAAAGGAGAAGTATCGCGGCGTTGTCTATCAGGGGCTGGAGACGGCCCCGGAAAACTGGCAGCACGCGCAGAATCGTCTCGCCGACTGGCTGCAAACCCTGCCGCCGCAGACCGGGATTATCGCCGTGACCGATGCCCGCGCCCGGCACGTGTTACAGGTGTGCGAGCATCTGCACATTCCGGTACCGGAAAAGCTGTGCGTCATTGGTATCGATAATGAGGAACTAACGCGTTACCTGTCACGGGTGGCGCTCTCCTCCGTGGCCCAGGGAACGCGTCAGATGGGCTATCAGGCAGCCAAGCTGCTGCACCGGCTGCTGGATAATGAAAACCTGCCGCTGCAACGGCTGCTGGTACCGCCGATGCGCGTTGTGGAGCGGCGATCGACCGATTACCGTTCACTGAACGATCCGGCGGTGATTCAGGCGATGCACTACATTCGTAACCACGCCTGTAAAGGCATCAAAGTGGACCAGGTGCTGGATGCGGTAGGGATTTCACGTTCGAATCTTGAGAAGCGTTTTAAAGAAGAGGTGGGCGAGACGATCCATGCGGTGATTCACGCCGAGAAACTGGAAAAAGCCCGCAGCCTGCTAATTTCGACGTCGCTTTCGATTCATGAGATTTCGCAGATGTGCGGTTATCCCTCTCTACAATATTTCTATTCGGTATTTAAAAAAGAGTATGACACCACGCCGAAAGAGTATCGCGATCGCTACAGTGAAGTGCTGATTTAAATAAAAAAAGGCCTCCCGGATGGAAGGCCTTTTTTAATATTACATATGTGCGGCGATTAAGCGCTGGTTATCCTGGTACATCGCAAACAGATAGTTGTTATAGCGTTGGCCCTGGGTTGAGTAACCTTTCAGCTTATGGATCATGGTGCTTGCCGTCACTTCCTGGTCTGCTTTACGCAGCTGCGCGCGCGACTTACGGAAGAATTTATAAGCAGGATGCGTGTTCAGATTCACAACATAAGCATTCACGGAATCTTTTACCGATTCAAACTGTGAGTAGCCTTTCACCTTGCCCGGCGCATTGTTACAACGCCCTTTCGCACATTTCATGCCGAAGAGGTTGTTATTACTGCGCGCCAGCTTCGAGGTACCCCAGCCACTTTCGGCTGCAGCCATCGTTGCGACCATGCTGCCTGGAATAATATCTACACGCTCTAAGAGAGCGTTCCACGGCACACGACGCGTGTTTCCGTTCCAGCTCACCTTATAGCGTTTTGAAATTTCTTTCAGACGCGTGCGTTCTGATGGCGACCAGCGGCTGTCGTACTG
>PJUE01001081.1_pt1 | contig 10475 bp, 6 predicted proteins | sample 1512171 | NCBI WGS metagenome assembly PJUE01 (sample SAMN08177674, study PRJNA422409) | Feces metagenome, whole genome shotgun sequencing project. | isolation source: Chicken feces (3) enriched on wood chips: alkali lignin treatment | host: Gallus gallus | place: USA: Madison | collected 2015-01-15
CGACGCCGGGCGCCTGTCCTGGCCCGACGTGCTGACCGCCATCGGCGCCGCCTATGTCCGCCGCTTCTCGGGCGCGGAAGAGGCCGTGGTCGGCGTGCCGTGGATGGGCCGCATGGGCAGCGCCTCGGCGCGCACGCCCGCCATGATCATGAACGTCCCGCCGCTGCGCCTGACGTTGGACGAGGACGCGCCGCTGGACGAGCAGCTGATCATGGCCTCCAAGGCGCTGATCAAGACCCGCCGCCATGGCCGTTACCGCAGCGAGCAGCTGCGGCGCGACCTGGGCCTGATCGGCGGGGCGCGGCGCCTGTATGGGCCGCTGGTCAACGTCCTGCCGTTCGACCTGCCGCCACGCTTTGCGGGGCTGGACACGACGCTGAAGGTGCTGGGCACCGGCCCGGTGGACGACATCAGCTTCACCTTCCGCGGCGACGCCGCTCCGGCCCTGACGCTGGAGGTCGACGCCAACCCCGACCTCTACACGCTGGAGGAGGCCGCCGCCCACGCAGAGCGTCTGGCCGCCTTCCTGAGCAACGCGATCGATGCGGAGACCCTGGGCGAAGTCCCCATCGCCACGCCGAGCGAGGCCGCGCGTGAACTGGAAGCCTTCAACGCCACCGCCCATCCGGTGCCCGATACGACGCTGACCGCCCTGCTGGAGGCGGCGATGAAGGCGACGCCGGAGGCCCCGGCCCTGACCTTCGGCGAGCAGACCCTGACCTACGCCGAACTGGACCGCCGCACGGCCGCGCTGGCCTCGGCTCTGGCGGCGCGCGGCGTGGGGCGCGAGAGCTTCGTCGCCGTAGCCCTGCCGCGCTCGCTCGAGTTGGTGATCGCCCTCGTCGCGACCTTACGCGCAGGCGGCGCCTATCTGCCGCTGGATCTGGAGCATCCGGCCGAGCGCATCGCCGCCATCGTCCGCGCCGCCGCTCCCACCGCCGTGCTGGCCCACGAAGACATCGGCGGCGCCTTCGGCGAGGCCCTGCTGGCGCCCGCCGACTGGCCGCTGGAGGGGGCGGCGCCTGTCGTCGCTCAGGCGGGCGAGGACGCCGCCTATGTCATCTACACCTCGGGGTCGACCGGCGATCCCAAGGGGGTGCTGGTGGAGCATCGCGCCATCGTCAACCGCTTGCTGTGGATGCAGGCCGAATACGGGATCGGCGCCCAGACCCGCATCCTGCAGAAGACGCCCGCGACCTTCGACGTGTCGGTGTGGGAGTTCTTCCTGGCGCTGATTTCAGGCGGCGAACTGGTCGTGGCCCCGCCCGGCGCGCACCGCGATCCGGCGGCCATCGCCGGGCTGATCCGCCGCCATGCGATCACCGACCTGCACTTCGTCCCCTCCATGCTGTCGGCCTTTCTGGCCGATCCGGCGGCGAGAGGGATCGCGGTCGCCCACGTCTTCTGCAGCGGCGAGGAGCTTCCCGCCGAACTGCGCGACCGTTTCCACCAGACAGTGAGCGCCGAACTGCACAACCTCTACGGCCCGACCGAGGCGGCGGTGGACGTCAGCTATTGGGCTGCCGGGCCGGAGGATACGTCCCGCCCCATGCCCATCGGCTGGCCGGTATGGAACACGCGGCTAGTCATTCTGGACGAGCGCCTGCGCCCTGTGGCGCCCGGCATGGGCGGCCATCTGCATCTGGGCGGCGTCCAGTTGGCGCGCGGCTATCTGAACCGGCCCGACCTGACCGAGGACCGCTTCATTCCCGATCCGCACCATCCGGGTCAGCGGCTGTATCGCACCGGCGACGTGGCGCGCCGGCGGGCCGACGGAGCCGTCGTCTATCTGGGCCGCAGCGACCATCAGGTGAAGATTCGCGGCCTGCGTATCGAACTGGGCGAGATCGAAGCCGCCGTCATCGCCAGCGGTCTGGCGCGTGAGACGGTGGTTCTGGCCCGCGAGGACCGTCCCGGCGAGCGCCGTCTGGTCGCCTATCTGGTCCCGGCTGAGGGCTATGACCCCGCCGCCATGAAGGCGAAGCTGGCCGCGCGCCTGCCTGATTACATGGTCCCCGCCGCCATCGTGGCGCTGGACGCCCTGCCGACGACCTCCAACGGCAAGCTGGACCGCAAGGCGCTGCCCGCCCCGGTGTTCGAGGCCGCTGCGGGCCGGGCGGCCGAGACGCCGACGGAAAAAATCATCGCCGAACTGTTCGCCGAGACGCTGGGCAGGCCCGAACCGGCGGGCGCCGACGACGACTTCTTCACCCTGGGCGGCGACTCCCTGCTGGCGGTACATCTGATGATGCTGATCCGCGAGCGGCTGGGGCGCGATCCGGGGCTGGGAGCCCTGTTCGACCGGCCGCGGGTGGCCGAACTGGCCGCCCTGATCGACGCCGAGGCGCTGGACTTCGACAACGGGCTGGGCGTGCTGATCCGACTGGCCGAGGGCGATCCAGCCCTGCCGCCGTTGTTCCTGATCCACCCGGCGGGGGGGCTGTCGTGGGGCTATCGCACCCTGGCGCGCGCCCTGTCGCCGCGCCGCACGGTGTGGGGCGTGCAGTCGCCCGCGCTGGACCCGCAGAACGCCCTGCCGGACGGGATCGACGCGCTGGCGTCGGTCTATGTCGATCAGATTCTGGCGCTTGGGGCGCCCGGGCCGGTTCACATTGCAGGCTGGTCCGTGGGCGGCATCATCGCTCAGGCGGCGGCGGTCGAGCTGGAGCGGCGCGGCGTCAAGGTCGGGCTGATGGCCATGCTGGACTCCTATCCGGCCGAGTGCTGGCGCGCCGAGCCGGAACCGGACCCCGTCGACGCCATGCGGGCCCTTCTGGCTATCGCCGGATACGACCCGACCCAGTATCCCGAGCTACGCAGTCGCGAGGCCATCCTCGCCTTCCTGAAGGCGGGCGACAGCGCCCTGGGCGGCCTGCCTGAGGCGGCGCTGGACGGGGTGATCCGCGTGGTGCTGGACACCAACCGTCTGGTGCGGGAGCATCATCACAGGCCCTTCGGCGGCCGCACCACCCACGTCCGCGCGGCGCTGGATCACAAGGAGCGCGACCTGACGTCCGGCCTGTGGCGGCCCTATGCGGCTGATCTGGACGTGGTCGAGGTTCCCTTCCTGCACCCGCAACTGACCGGCCCGGCGGCGACGGCCCTGATCGCCCCGGCGCTGGACGCCCGCATGACCGCCGCAGAGGATATGACACGATGAGAGATAGCGGACTGTCCGGCCGTCTGGCCCTGGTCACGGGGGCGGGCGGCGGCATCGGCGCCGCCGTGGTGCGCCTTCTGGTCGAGGAGGGCGCGCGCGTGGTCGCGACCGACCTGCCGTCCACCGCCCTGTCGGGTCTGGCCTTCCTGAACGGCGTGCGGGTCGAGCCGCTGGACGTGTCCGACGGCGCGGCGGTCGAGGCCCTGTTCGACCGCATCGAGGCCGAAGACGGCCCGATCGACCTCGTCGCCAGCGTCGCGGGCGTCCTGTCCAATGTGACGGTGGATCAGACCTCTGACGCCGAATGGCGCCGCGTCTTTGCGGTCAATACGGATGGGCCTTTCCACCTGGGCCGCGAGGTTTCGCGCCGGATGGGCGGGAGGGGCAAGGGCGCCTTTGTCACCGTCAGCTCCAACGCGGCGGGCGTGCCGCGTCATGCGATGGCGGCCTATGCGGCGTCCAAGGCGGCGGCGACCATGTTCACCCGCTGTCTGGGGCTGGAGTTGGGGCCGAAGGGCGTCCGCTGCAACATCGTCGCCCCCGGCTCGACCCTGACGCCGATGCAGACCGGCATGTGGGCCGACGAGGACGGCGCCGCCCGCGTCATCGCCGGCTCGCCCGAGAACTTCAAGGCAGGCATTCCGCTGCAGAAGCTGGCGACGCCCGAGGACATCGCCGAGGCGGTGGTCTTCCTGCTGTCCGACCGGGCCGCCCACATCACCATGACGGACCTGTACGTCGACGGCGGAGCCACGCTGCGCGCCTGATCCCGCCGTTCGCGCCTGCCTTCAGGACAGCTTCGCCTCGACGATCCGGGCGAAGACCGAGGCCACGTTCGGCAACAGGTCGTCGTTGAAGTCATAGGCGGTCTGGTGGACCATCGTCCCGCCCTGGCCGACGAAGAAATAAGCTCCCGGCGCGATCTGCAACATATAGGCGAAGTCGTCGGTGAACGGATACGGCTTCAGGTCGCGATGCACCTTGTCCGCGCCGAACACGCCGCCCGCCGCCGCCGCCGCCACATCGGCCTGGGCCGCGGCGTTGAAGACGGGCGGCACGCCCGCCGTCTCGCGCACCGTGACGGTGCAGCCGGTCATGACGCCGACGCCTGTGCAGATGTCCTGAAGCTTCTGCCACATGGTCTCGATCACGTCGGATGAGGTGGCGCGCAATGTGCCCGCCAGACTGGCTTCGTGCGGCACGACGTTGTGCGACGATCCGGCCTGAAGCTTGGTCACGGTGATCAGGGCGGGCTCCATCGGGTCGACATGACGGCCGATGATGGACGAGACTTCCGAGGCCACGCGCACGGCGGCCTGAACGGGGTCTTTCGTCTTGTGCGGAGCGGCGCCGTGGCCGCCGACGCCCTGAATGTCGATCTCCCACACCTTATAGCCGTTCATGGTCGGGCCAGTGTGGACCGCCGCCTCGCCCAGCGGCAGCAGCGGCATGTTGTGGTAGCCGTAGACCTCGTCGCAAGGATAGTGGTCGAACAGGCCGTCCTTGATCATGGCGACGGCGCCCAGGCCCGTCTCTTCCGCCGGTTGGAAGATCAGCACCACGCGCCCGCGCGCAGGCGGGTTGGCGGCCAGATGGCGCGCCACGCCCAGCAGGGTCGCCGTATGGCCGTCGTGGCCGCAGGCGTGCGAGACGCCGGGCTTTGTCGAGGCGTGGGGGACGTTGCTGTCGTCGTTCATGGGCAGGGCGTCCATGTCGGCGCGCAGGCCAATGGACGGGCCGGGCTCGCGCCCTTCGACGACGGCGACCACGCCTTCGCCGCCAATGCCGCCCTCGGGCTTCAGGCCCAGCCCTTCCAGCACGTCGAACACCAGCTTGGAGGTGCGCGACTCCTGACCGGATAGTTCCGGGTGGGCGTGGATGTCCCGGCGCCAGGCGGTCATTTCGGGGGCCAGGGCGGCGAGGGCGGGCAGGGGCGTCATAAGGGGCTCACGCATCCGTCGAAAGGAGAGGGCGGCAAGCTATCACCACCCCTCTTCAAACGACATAGCCGCATCGCGGGCGGGGGAGGCGCGGGCGTCCGACAACCGTCAACGGCGGGCGCTTGACCTTCCCTTGATGGGAAGGTTTAGAGGTGTCGTCGTCAAGGATTTGCGAGGACGACACCATGGCCGCCGAAGGCTTGAAAACACTGGATCTGCCCGTGCTGGGCATGACCTGCGCCAGCTGCGTGGGGCGGGTTGAAAAGGCTATCCGCGCCGTGCCGGGCGTGACGCAGGCGCAGGTTAATCTGGCCGCCGAGCGGGCGCAGGTGTCGCTGTCGCCCAACGGTTCCGCCGCTGCTGTCGCCGCCGCCATCAAGAGCGCGGGCTATGAGCCGATGGAGGAGGAGGTCGTCTATCCCGTGCGGGAGATGACCTGCGCCTCCTGCGTCGGACGCGTCGAAAAGGCCCTGGCAGGCGTGCCGGGCGTGCTGTCGGCCAGCGTCAATCTGGCGACCGAGCGGGCGACGGTGCGCTTCCTGTCGGGAGCGACGACGTTCCAGGATCTGGCCGCCGCCGTCGAACAGGCCGGCTATGTGCTGGAGGCGCCCGAGGACGCCGGGCCGGACGCCAGCGACCGCGAACAGGCCGCCCGCGACGCCGAGATCAGGAAGCTGGTCCGCGCGGTGCTGATCGCGGGCGCGGCGACCCTGCCGCTGTTCGTGCTGGAGATGGGCTCGCACTTCGTGCCGGGGATGCACCACTGGGTCAGCGAGACCATCGGCGCCTTCAACTGGAAGGCAGTCAGCTTCGTGCTGGCGACCTTCGTGCTGTTCGTGCCGGGGATTATCTTCTATCGCAAGGGCGTGCCCGCCCTGCTGCGCCGGGCGCCGGACATGAACTCCCTCGTCGTGCTGGGCGCGACGGCGGCCTGGGTCTTCTCGACGGTGGCGACCTTTGCGCCGCAGTGGCTGCCTGCGGGCACGGCCAACATCTATTTCGAAGCGGCGGCGGTGATCGTCACCCTGATCCTGGTCGGGCGCTGGATCGAGGCGCGGGCCAAGGGGCGCACGGGGCAAGCGATCCGTCGCCTGATGTCGCTGCAGGCCAAGACCGCCCGCGTGGTGCGCGATGGAGTCGAGCAGGACGTGGCCGTCGATGCGGTCAAGGTGGGCGACGTGGTCGTGGTGCGCCCCGGCGAGCGGGTGCCGGTCGACGGCGTGGTCACGGACGGCGCCTCCTTCGTCGATGAGTCCATGCTGACGGGCGAGCCGATCCCGGTCGAGAAGACCGCCGGGGCCGACGTCACGGGCGGCACGCTGAACACCACGGGCGCCTTCCGTTTCGAGGCGCGTCAGGTCGGCTCGCAGACCGTGCTGGCCCAGATCGTCAAGATGGTCGAGGCCGCCCAAGGGGCCAAGCTGCCGATCCAGGCGCTGGTGGACAAGGTGACGGGCTGGTTCGTGCCCGCCGTGATGGCCATCGCCGCCCTGACCTTTGCAGTCTGGTTCCTGTTCGGACCCGATCCGGCGATGGGGATGGCCCTGGTCGCGACCGTGTCCGTGCTGATCATCGCCTGTCCGTGCGCCATGGGTCTGGCGACGCCGACCTCCATCATGGTGGGCGTGGGGCGTGCGGCCGAACTGGGCGTGCTGTTCCGCAAGGGCGAGGCGCTTCAGGCCCTGCAGGGCGTCGAGGTCGTCGCCTTCGACAAGACCGGCACCCTGACTGAAGGCAAGCCGACGCTGACCGATCTGGTCACGGCCGAGGGCTTTGACGAGGCGACGGTGCTGGCCCAGGTGGCGGCGCTGGAGATCCGTTCCGAGCACCCGGTGGCCCGCGCCCTGGTCGCGGCGGCCGAGGCGCGCGGCGTGACGGTGGTCGAGCCGCAGGACTTCGCCTCCATCCCCGGCAAGGGGGTGACGGGTCTGGTCGATGGGGCGCGCGTCGCCGTCGGCGCCGACCGCTACATGGCCGAACTGGGCTGCGACGTGGCCGTGTTCGCCGAGGCGGCGGCCCGTCTGGGCGACGAAGGCAAGACGCCGCTCTACGCCGCCGTGGACGGTCGACTGGCCGCCATCATCGCCGTGGCCGACCCGGTCAAGGCGACGACGGCCGAGGCCATCCGCGTCCTGCACGAGCTGGGGCTGAAGGTGGCGGTTATCAGCGGCGACAACCGCCGCACCGCCGCCGCCGTAGCGCGTCGTCTGGGCATCGACGAAGTCCACGCCGAGGTCATGCCGGACGGCAAGGTGGCTGTGATCGAAGAGCTGAAGAAGGGCGGGCGCAGGGTCGCCTTCGTCGGCGACGGGGTGAACGACGCCCCGGCTCTGGCGGCGGCGGACGTGGGCCTGGCGGTCGGCGGCGGCTCGGACGTGGCGATCGAGAGCGCGGACGTGGTCCTGACCGGCGGCGACCTGCGCGGCGCGGTCAGCGCCATCGGCCTGTCGCGGGCGACGATGAACAACATCCGCCAGAACCTGGCCTGGGCCTTCGGCTACAACGTGCTGCTGATCCCGGTGGCGGCGGGGGTGCTGTATCCGGTCTTCGGCCTGATGCTGTCGCCCATGCTGGCGGCGGGGGCTATGGCCCTGTCCAGCGTCAGCGTGGTGCTGAACGCCCTGCGCCTGAAGACCTTCAAACCCCACATCAACACCGGCAGCATGAAGGGAGCCGCGTGATGAACATCGGCAAGGCGGCCCAGGCGACCGGCGTCTCGGCCAAGATGATCCGCTATTATGAGGCGCAGGGCCTGATCCGCCCTGCGGACCGCACCGAGGGCAATTATCGCGATTTCAGCGACCGCGACGTGAACGACCTGCGCTTCATCCGTCGGGCGCGCGGGCTGGGTTTTTCGATCGAGGAGATCAGCCGCCTGCTGTCGCTATGGCGCGACAACGCCCGGCCCAGCCGCGAGGTCAAGGCGATGGCGCAAAAGCACCTGGCCGACCTGGACGCCCGCATCCGTGAAATGCGCGAGATGGCCGACACCCTGCGCCATCTGGCCCATTGCTGCGCGGGAGACGAACGGCCCGACTGCCCCATTCTGTCCGATCTGGCGGGCGATCGGCCGCAGGGCGTTCACGCCGGAAACGCTTGACCCTGCCACGACGGCAAGGGGTCGGATGAACTGTCGCGTATCAAGAAAGGGAGCGTCGTCCTGATCTCGCTCAACATTCCGAAAATCCGCTGCGGCGGCTGCGTCGCCTCCGTGGAAAAGGCCGTCCTGTCCGTCGATCCGGCGGCCACGCTTACAGCCGACGTCCCGGCGCGCCGGGTCGAGGTCGAGACGACGGCGCCCCGGCAAGCCCTCGCCGACGCCCTGGCGGCGGCCGGCTATCCCGTGCAGGAGCACTGAAGATGAAGATGTCTGTAAAGCTGGCGGCGATCGCCGTCGGAGCCGCGGTGGTCGGCGGCGGCTTTGTCCTGGCCGAGGGGGCGGTCAGGCCCGCAGAGGCGGCCGAGATGACCGTCTACAAGAGCGACTCCTGCGGCTGCTGCGGCGGCTGGGTCGAGCATATGCGGCGCTCGGGCTACCAGGTGCGCGTGGTCCCCACTGATGACCTCGCCCCCATCAAGCAGCAGTTGAACGTGCCGCAGTCGCTGTGGAGCTGTCATACGGCCGTGATCGACGGCAAGATCGTCGAGGGCCACGTCCCGGCGACGGCCGTGAGGGCCTTTCTGAAGACCTCCGGCGAGGCGCGCGGCGTCGGCGTGGGCGGCATGCCCATCGGTTCGCCGGGCATGGAGGCGCCCGGTCATGCGTCCGAACTTTATGACGTTATGAGCTTCGGCGCGGGCGTGCCGACGCGCTTCATGACCTTCGTGGGGGCTGATCCGGCCTGACGTCGATCTCGAGATGAAAAACGATGACGGCGGCGCCCCTTGCGGGACGCCGCCGTTTCTCGTTCCGGCCGGGGCAGGAGGCCGGAACGAAAGCCGTCAGCCGTTAGGCCAGAACCATGATGGCGACGCGGCGGTTTTGCGCGCGGCCTTCACGGGTGTTGTTCGGCGCCACCGGCTTGGTGGAGCCGTAGGAAATGGTCGCCATGCGGTTCAGGGCGATGCCCTGGTCGCTCAGGAAGCGACGAACGGCCTCGGCGCGTTCCTGGCCCAGACGCTCGTTGATCTGGTCGTTGCCCGTCGAGTCGGTGTGACCCTGGATCTCCAGATAGACGTTGGCGTTTTCGGCGCGCAGGCGCTGGACCAGTTCGGCCAGGCGCTGCTCGGCTTCGGGGGACAGCTCGGTGTGGTTGACCGGGAACTTCACGGAATCGTCCGACAGAACGACTTCGTACAAGAACTTGCCTTGGGCCAGTTTATGCGCGGCGTTGGCGCGGGCCAGGGCTTCGCCCGCCGTGCCTTCGACCTGGGTCAGGTGGGCGTCGACGCCGTCGACACGTTCGTTCACGACCTGGACGTTGTCGCGGACGAACCGGTGGCTGGCGCAGCCGCTGACGGCGATGCCGAGAACGGCGACAGCGCCGACGAGAGCGGTCCTAGATGCCAATTTGATCAAATCAAGTCTCCTTCGTGCCCGGCCCAACTCCGGGGGATGTTACGCGCCGCACCGGTGTCGGTTGCAAAACGGCGGAGCAAAGACGCGCGAAGAAGTGAAAAGGTTCAGCTTGACTGTAAAAAAATTTCAATAATCGGCGTTCTTGCTGTTCTGGCGAATACAGCTCTGGCTTGAAGGCGCCATCTTCCTGACGCTCTCTGGTGGTGGACTCTGACTGTAAAAGGGCGAGGAGCGTCTATTGAAAGCCTGGGTGTTTCCGTCTCCCCGTAACTGCAAGGCCAGGAGGGCCTGGGGGTGAAGACCGGGCTTCGCCGTAATCGAAACAAGGCCGGACGAAACAAGGTCGGGCCGGTCCTCGCCAGTCTGGCCGCGCACGGCCTGGTGCTGGCGATCATCTGGGCCGCGCCGGTCGAACGTCCGCCGCAAGCGCCTGTTCCGCCTGTGGTGGAGGTGATGCTGATCGACCCTCCGCCGCCTCCGCCGCCTTCGGAGCCCGCGCCGGGGGACGCGCCGGCGGGCGGCTCCGAGCCTGCGCCCGCGCCGAAGCCGGAACCCGCTCCCGCGCCTCCGGCCCCGGTCCCTCCCGCCGTTCCCGCCAAGACGCCCGAGAAGGCTCGCGCCGCTCCGACGGCGCCGACCCCCCGGCCCAGTCGCCCGACGCCGCCTCAGACGCAGGTGGAGCCTCCGCCGATCTCGGCGCCCGAGCCGAGCGTCTCCTTCGTCCTGCTGGACGACGGCGCCCTGAGCGGCGCCCTGACCGCCGGCCAGGGCGCGGGCGGCGGCGGAGGGACGGGAGCCGGCGTGGGCGGCGGCAGCGGCGGCGGCTCGGGCTCGGGAATAGGCGGGGGTTCGGGCC
>PJUE01001082.1_pt1 | contig 10469 bp, 9 predicted proteins | sample 1512171 | NCBI WGS metagenome assembly PJUE01 (sample SAMN08177674, study PRJNA422409) | Feces metagenome, whole genome shotgun sequencing project. | isolation source: Chicken feces (3) enriched on wood chips: alkali lignin treatment | host: Gallus gallus | place: USA: Madison | collected 2015-01-15
GAACCTTTGGATGTTATTTCCATCCCTTCACCAAAAGAACTCGTAGCAGCGGTCGTTTTTCCACAGGTCGATGTTCCCACACGTGACGCAAGACAACTTATAAAAGATAAAGTGTTGTTAAAAGACGCCGTGACACAATGGGGAAATATCGCGGGATTGGTTGCCGCGTTGTTCAAGGAAGATTATGATCTCATTGCGCGAAGCATGAAAGATATTCTTATTGAGCCAACTCGTGCAATTTTAATTCCCCAGTTTTATGAAATGAAAGAGATTGCCTTGAAAAATGGCGCCTTGAGTTTTGGTATTTCTGGCTCAGGACCTTCCGTCGTTGCAATAACACGGGATGAAAAAATAGCAAAGGATATTGCCGACAAAATACAAACTCATCTCAAAGAAAATGAAATTGATAGTTTTGGCTATGTTTCCCGTGTCAATGTGGAAGGACCCAGAATATTAGATTAAAAATTATTTAAGGACAGAAACGAGGTTTATAAAATCTTAGGTTAATTGATTATTGCCTCAGAAAAGATAATAAAATGAAATATCCACATTCTAAAGTCAACACGAATGAAAATAACAGGATGTTTTATTGGCCTTTACAAAAGATTATTTACATATGAAATTTTATAGTACAAATAATAAAACATTAGAAGTCTCCTTCAAAGATGCGGTCTTCAATTCTCTCCCTGCAGACAAAGGGTTATATATGCCTGAACAGATACCACAATTGGATCCGCTGTTCATTAAGAATATTCAACAGTATTCCTTGCAGGAGATTGCTTTTGAAGTAGCTTCTACACTATTGGGAAATGATATTCCCAAAGACGATTTAAAACAGATTGTGAACGATGCCATCAATTTTGATGCTCCTGTAAAATTCTTGACCGAGAGCACCGCTGTGCTCGAACTATTTCATGGGCCATCTTATGCCTTTAAGGATTTTGGAGCTCGCTTTATGAGTAGGGTCATGGGGTATTTTTCAAAGACTGACGATAAATTACTGGACGTACTTGTCGCGACATCAGGGGATACCGGTGGAGCTGTTGCTTTGGGCTTTTTGGGGGTAGAAGGAACGCGTGTGACGATTCTATACCCTAAAGGCAAAGTCTCGGAAGTTCAGGAACTACAATTGACCACCAATGGACAAAACATTCGTGCTATTGAAGTGGAGGGAACTTTTGACGATTGCCAGGCATTAGTAAAACAAGCTTTTAGTGATGCCGAACTCAATGCTATATTGCGTTTGACCTCAGCTAATTCAATCAATATAGCACGGCTGATCCCACAGACATTTTATTATTTTTATGCGTATGCACAATTGAAGTCACAAGGAATCAATGAGGTCGTATTTACAGTGCCGAGTGGTAATTTTGGTAATATTGGGGCCGGTTTATTGGCCTATAAAATGGGACTTCCAGTGAAGCATTTTGTAGCTGCAACAAACGTTAATGATACCGTGCCTCGATTCCTTTCTTCCGGAAAATACGAACCACTGCCTTCTGTTCAAACCTTAAGCAACGCCATGGATGTCGGGAATCCAAGCAACTGGGTACGTATACAGGATCTCTTTGGTGGAAATGTGGATGAATTAAAAAATATGCTCTCTTCTTATACATTTACAGATGAAGAAACAAAAGAAGGAATGCAAAAATTATATGAAGAATCGAACTATATCGCCTGTCCGCATACAGCAATCGCCTGGCTTGGCGCTCGTGCTTATGCAAATGAGCATCCAGGTCATTATGCTTCGGTTTTCCTATCGACAGCACATCCCTGCAAATTCCCTGATGCGATAGCAGCAGATGTATTCAAAAAAATAGTTTTGCCTGTCGGTGCAGAAACATTGCAAGGAAAGGAGAAATTAGCAGAACCTTTGAAAGTTGATTTTGAAGCCTTCAAAAAATATTTAATCAACCATAACTAAACGTTGAGGGCTCCTTTAGGAGCCCTTTTTATTTTTATTCAGAAATAGTTGAGGTTTTTGGATTAAAAGAATTTTTGGGAAATATATAATGTATTGAGGATGTTAGATTGTTTTATCAGGAAAGTTTCATCAGGATGTCGAATTAATAAGTTAATTTTGCAACAATGAAATCAGTTTATTTGAATAAGGGTAAGGATAAAGCTGCCTGGCAATTGCATCCTTGGGTATTTTCCGGAGCAATTAAATCATTGTCCGATAAAATTGAAGATGGCGAAGTTGTTGGCGTTTACAATGCTGAACGTGAATTTATTGCCTATGGTCTATTTCACAATAGCTCGCGTGTAGCCATTCGTTTATTGGAATGGAATCCTCAAGTACAGATTGATGCAGATTGGTGGCGTGCGCGTGTTCAGAAGGCTGTAGCTGCAAGACAGCATCTGTTGCAACATGGTGTTACCAATACGGTTCGTTTAATCTTTGCTGAAGCAGATTTTCTTCCTGGACTTATTGCAGATAAATACGCAGATTTTATATCGATTCAGGTTCACTCAGTTGGGGTTGAAAAAGTCAAATCAGTTATCATCGAAGAATTGAATGCTTTACTGCAACCCACAGGAATTTATGAGCGTAGTGATCTGAAATCCCGCGAACATGAAGGTTTACCCAATACCAATGGGCTTTTGTTTGGAGAACTTCCATCTGAATTTGTCGACGTTATTGAAAATGGCATTCATTATAAGGTTAACATTATTGATGGACAAAAATCGGGGTTTTATTGCGATCAACGTGAAAATCGCCAGCTAACGGCCAACTACGTTTCAAATAAACGCGTGCTGGACTGTTTTTGCTATTCTGGAGGTTTTACATTAAATAGCTTGAAAAGGGGAGCCTCAGAAGTGATATCCGTAGATAGCTCTGCGTTGGCTATTGAAACCCTAGAAAAAAATATTGTTGAAAATGGTTTTGAACCTAGTCGGCATAAAGCAATATTGTCTGATGTAAACAAACAATTACGTAAGTTCATCGAAGAAGGTGAGAAATTTGATGTGATAGTTTTGGATCCACCTAAGTATGCGCCATCCCGATCAGCATTGGAAAGAGCGTCTAGGGCCTATAAAGACTTGAACCGCCGTGGATTGATGTTGTTAAAAAGTGGTGGTTTATTAGCGACATTTTCTTGCTCAGGTGCGATGGATATGGATACGTTCAAACAGGTACTTGCTTGGGCAGCACTGGATGCTGGAAAGGAAATTCAGTTTATCCGACAATTTCATCAACCTGAAGATCATCCTGTACGGGCTTCGTTCCCAGAAGGGGAGTATCTGAAAGGATTGTTGGTCCGCGTATTATAATTATTATATGAAGATAGTCTGGGTTGGTTTGTGAAAATCAACCTTTTTTAATTTTTAACGACGTCATGATACAAGAGAAAGCGAGTAGACCTATTTTTTCTATTTTGTTTGCTGTGAGCATGGTGCATCTTTTGAATGATATGATTCAAGGAGTGATACCAGCAACCTATCCCCTGCTCAAAGAAGAGCACCATCTAAGCTTTTCGCAGGTTGGGATGATTACAATGGTTTATCAGATAGCAGCTTCAATATTCCAGCCTGTTGTTGGCTCATTTACGGATAAACATCCTGTACCATACTCCCAGATTATAGGGATGTCTTTTTCACTTCTCGGTATGCTTTTGTTTTCGAAAGCACACAGTTATGAATGGATCTTATTTTCTGTTTTTCTGGTCGGGATTGGTTCCTCAATTTTTCATCCTGAATCTTCACGTGTAGCTTATATGGCGTCGGGCGGAAGAAGAAGTATGGCACAATCTATTTTTCAGATCGGAGGCAATGCAGGGACCGCAATGGCTCCAATCATTGTCGCTTTTTTGGTTTTACCGAGAGGGCAACAGGCGATCGCTTGGATGTGCTTATTTACCATTCTCGGCCAATTTATATCCTATTATATCGGTAGTTGGTATAAAAAGAGGCTTCAAAGCTCCGCTAAATCAACGAAGAGAACAATACGCGTTCCTGATCTACCCAATAGCAGAATCGTCGTGACGGTTATTATACTCCTATTACTGATTGTTTCAAAATACTTCTATATAGCAAGTATCACAAACTACTTCCAGTTTTATACAATTAAGAAATTCGGAATCAATGAAGTGGAAGCACAAGTCTATCTATTTTATTTTCTGATAGCCGTTGCGGTGGGAACCCTACTTGGAGGAGCATTCGGCGATCGATTTGGTCGCAAATATGTCATCTGGTTCTCCGTCTTGGGCGTTGCGCCATTTGCATTGGCATTACCCTATGTTGGACTTACGATGACGGGGATATTAATCGTGATTATTGGGTTGATCTTATCATCAGCTTTTCCAGCGATTATTGTTTATGCACAAGAGTTATTGCCTAAAAAATTGGGTATGGTCTCAGGCTTATTTTACGGTTTTGCATTTGGAATGGGAGGGATTGGATCCGCTGTACTTGGCTGGCAGGCCGATAATACTTCCATCGAGTTTATTTATCACTTATGTTCCTATCTGCCATTGATCGGTATTGTGGCTTATTTTCTTCCCAATCTACAAAAAACACCTTACAAAGAAATTTAGGTTTAACATATAAGCATAGTTAAAAAATAAAGAGCGGATTTCAATAAAGTATCCGCTCTTTATTTTTTATTACTTGATGCATTCCATCCAGGCTGAGGCCATCATTTGTGCCCCAGCAAGCGTGGGATGTACGCCGTCCGCAGCCCAATAAGCACCAGGAGCATTCTTTTGAGCATTGTCGAATACCTTTTGATACGGAATTAAAATTGCACCAAATTCTTTGGCGATTTCACGGGCAGATTCTTGATAAGCCAAAAATTTTGGATACCATGCGTCTGTGATGTGACCAACTCCTTTTACTGCAAAGGGCTCGCCAATAATCAATTTGACATTTGGCAGCTTTTGTAGTGTCTCGTGTAATAACTGTTGGTATTGCGATTTATACTCTTCAACCGTAGTCTGTGCTCCGCGATCGATTGTCCGCCAGAAGTCGTTTACACCAATCAGAATACTCAATACGGTTGGTTTAATCGCTAATGTATCTTCTGTCCAGCGCTTTTGAAGATCGGGTACACGGTTTCCACTGATACCGGTATTATAAATCTTTAGTTTCTTTGCAGGATATTTATTTAAAAGTTGGCTGGCTGCCAATAAAGCATAACCATGACCCAGCGCACCAGTGTCATTGGCATTTCTGTTATTTCTATCCCGGCCCACATCTGTAATGGAGTCGCCCTGAAATAAAATGATGTCATCATTATTTAAACTGATTTTTGAGGGACTGGATTTTGAATCGTGCGCGAAGACATCGTTTCCCAGTAAATTGGCGCCAGTCAATAGACCGGTGCCAATAATGCTTTTTTTGATAAATGATCTGCGGTTTGTGTTCATTATTAGGTTTTTGTTCTGCTTAAAGTTACATACTTTAAGCATACTTTTCCAAACCTTTTATAATGATGTTACACGCTTTTTCGATTTCAAAGTCTGTAATTGTCAATGGCGGGGCGACACGCAATGCTGTTTCACAATGCAGATACCAATCGATCATTACCCCATTTTCAGCACAGTATTTACTCACATTGTAGACTTGATCAAAAGAATTCAGTTGCAGACACATCATAAGACCCAATCCACGAATTTCTTTGATGGAAGGGTGTTTGAGTTTTTCTTTAAATAAGAGCGATTTTCTTTCAACCTGTTCTACTAATTTTTCTTCTTTGATAACGCTTAGTGAAGCACGTGCTGCGGCACAGCTTACAGGATGTCCCCCAAAAGTGGTGATATGTCCAAGCATGGGATTGTCCTTAATAACGTCCATCACTTCTTTAGCTGCAACAAATGCACCTAAAGGCATGCCACCACCGATACCTTTGGCAAGCAACAGGATATCTGGGACAATCGCAAAATGTTCAAAAGCGAAAAGACGGCCAGTACGACCAAAACCAGTTTGAATCTCGTCAAAAATGAGTAATGTACCTGTTTCATCGCAGCGTTTTCTGATAGCTTGCATGTAAGCGATATCTGGGACGCGAACACCAGCTTCTCCCTGAATCGCTTCGAGGATGACAGCTGCAGTTTGTTCCGTAATCCTTGTTAGATCTTCCATATCATTGAACCCGATAAAATCTATCTCGGGAAGGAGGGGCGCATAGGCTTTGCGATACTCATCGTTTCCGATCAAACTGAGTGCACCTTGCGTGCTGCCGTGGTACCCTTTTTTTGCCGCGATAATCTGCCTGCGATCAGTATATTTCTTTGCTATTTTCATAGCGCCCTCTACCGCTTCCGTTCCACTGTTGGTAAGGTACACAGATTGAAAATTAGCAGGAAGTTCTGCCAGTAATTCTGTGGCAAATTGCACCTGTGGCGCCTGCACAAATTCACCATAAACGGTGACATGCAAGTACTTGTCCAATTGTGATTTTATAGCCTCTAAAACTTTCGGATGCCGATGTCCTATATTGCTGACATTGAAGCCGGAGACCAAATCCATGTATTCTTCTCCATTGGGGCCATAAAGGTAGACACCTTCAGCCTTAACTACTTCAACTAATCTAGGTGAGCTAGATGTTTGAGCAGTATTCATTAAAAATAATTCTCTGTTGCTTAACATGATCTTACAAATGTCCGAAAATAAAAAAGAAGTCTTTAAGACTTCTTTTTTATTTTCAAGATTATTTTCTTCTATTCTGTAGGGATTTGTATAGATGCTCCCTGAATTCCTGTTCCACTTCAAAAAATTGCGATGCCCGCGCATTGCCAATAACTTTGGCAAATTTGGCCCGGTATTCTTTTTTGATCTCCACTTCTTTAGCATCATACTGTAAAACATCTCTGGAACCACCTCTAAAACTATTTTTGGGAGCACCATTCAATTTTTCTTTCCTGATATCCCAAAGTGTTTGGCTATACTCGTTATAGAGCGGAAAGAATTGCTGAGCCTCTCTTGGCGTTAAATCTAGTTCTTTAGTAATGTAAGCTATTTTTTCATTTTCTATAGCTTGAAATCGATTTTTGTCTTGTGCAAAGCCCAAGGCAATAGAAAATATACTAAAGAACAATGTTATCCATATGTATTTTTTATTGAACATCATTATAAGGTATAATTTAGATAATCTTCTATTTCTTGTTTAGATACATTACTCCCAAATCCCTTGGTAGGGAGATTCCCTTCATCGGTATACTGGGACATATAAATCATATCATCACCAGAAGCTGAAGCCGCAAGGTAATTAATAATTTCCTGCTTAGGAATTTCTGACAAATGTTGGCTCAACTGTTCTTCTGCAACTGTTTCTACGGGAGCTGCGTTTTGTTGTTGATACTGATACCCCCAATATCCTCCTATGCTCAACATGGCAGCAAAAGATGCTGCAACAGCATAACGTGCATACCATTTTTTCGGTCTTCCTATTTGATGGATAGGTGTATGATCTTTTTCAGGCTCCTGCACAGCATTAATAATACTGTCAGAAAGAGTTTCAAAATAATGTGGTGGTACAACAAAGCCTTCAGTCACAGCCGTTTCTTTGAGTTTCTCTTCAGCAATACGAGCAAAAATAGTCGTTTCAATTGTTTCTTCGTAACCAACAGGAACAGAGAAACCATCTGTAGGAACTGTTTTCTTCAATTCCTGCTCAGCTAAACGGGCGAAGATGGAATCTTCAAGAGTTTGATTATAAGCAGAAGGCATTGTAAAGCCATCAGATGCAATCGTTTCTTTTAATTTGTCTTCTAAAATTCGGTTGAGGATAGTTGAAGATAGTTCGGAAGCATAATTTTCAGGAATTTCAAAGCCGTCAGTAGCAATTTGATTTTTTAAATTATCTTCTGCTACTTTACACATAATGGCCTCAGATAGGCTATCAAAATATCCTTCTGGAACCTCAAAGATGGATTCTTCCTTGCATTCAATCAATTTGACTTGCGTAATTATTTTTGATTCTAAATCACTGAAATAATTTTCAGGTAAGCCAAATGGATTTTCACGCAACGATGCTGGAAGATTTGTAGGCTCCAGCCCATCATGATATGTGCCATTTTCCTTCATAGTATCTGTTAGAACCTAATTTCGCTAAAAGGTTTAATCGTTGTTGTTAAAAAATGCCTCTATTTTTTTGACGGCCAAATGATAAGAGGCTTTAAGCGCTCCAACACTTGTTCCGAGGACTTCTGAAATCTCCTCATATTTCATGTCTTCAAAATATTTCATATTGAAGACCAATTTTTGCTTCTCTGGCAAGGTCAACAAAGCCTGTTGTAATTTCATTTGAGCTCTATCACCATTGAAATAATTGCCATCAGCAAGCGTTTCTGCCAGATAAGCAGTCGTGTCGTCATCCAACGACACGTTCTGCTTTTGCTTTTTCTTATTTAAGAAGGTAATACATTCATTTGTTGCAATACGATAAAGCCACGTATATAACTGTGAGTCTTCGCGGAAGTTCCCAAGGTTCTTCCATACTTTCACAAAGATATCTTGTACAACATCGTCCGCATCGTCATGATCGATAACCATTCTTCGCACATGCCAATAAATCTTCTGTTGATATTTCTTCAACAATAAACGGAAAGCTTCTTCTCGCGTACTCTCTTCGGCGAATTTTGCTATAATTAAAGCGTCATCCATATATTGACTTGCGTAGTTTTGTTATTTTCTTTTGATTACTTTTTGAACCGCTGCAACAATAGCCGCTGCATTCAGACCGTATTTTTCCATCAATTGAGCAGGAGTACCTGATTCTCCAAAACTATCATTTACAGCAACGTATTCTTGTGGAGTAGGCAACTCTCTTGTTAATACCTGAGCAACGCTATCACCTAAACCGCCAAGACGATTATGCTCTTCCGCCGTTACGACACATTTGGTTTTAGCAACAGATTTTAAAATAGCTTCTTCATCCAAAGGTTTGATTGTATGGATATTGATAATCTCAGCGTTGATGCCCAACTCAGCTAATTTCTCACCAGCTTGGATAGCTTCCCATACCAGATGACCTGTAGCAATGATTGTAACATCCGTTCCTTCATTTAATAATACCGCCTTACCAATCACAAATTCCTGATCAGCAGGAGTGAAGTTAGGAACTACAGGACGGCCAAAACGCAAATAAACTGGTCCATGATATTTGGCTGCTGCAATTGTAGCCGCTTTTGTTTGATTGAAATCACAAGGATTGATCACTGTCATTCCTGGTAACATTTTCATCAAACCGATATCTTCTAAGATTTGGTGTGTTGCACCATCTTCACCTAAGGTTAGACCAGCATGCGATGCGGCAATCTTTACATTTTTGTCCGAGTAAGCAATCGATTGGCGAATCTGATCATAAACACGGCCTGTCGAAAAATTTGCAAATGTACCTGTGAATGGGATTTTACCACCGATCGTAAGTCCGGCAGCAATACCCATCATGTTTGCTTCCGCAATACCGATTTGGAAAAAGCGCTCAGGAAATTCTTTGATAAAATCGTTCATTTTTAACGAACCGATTAAATCAGCACATAATGCAACTACATTCTCATCTTGCTTTCCTGCTTCTAGTAAGCCCGCACCAAATCCTGAACGTGTATCTTTTGACTCTGTATAAGTATATTTTTTCATTCTAGTAATCTCCTAAAGTTTCTGTAAGCTGATTCAACGCCGACGCCAATTGTTCGTCATTTGGAGCAACACCATGCCATTTATGAGAACCCATCATAAAATCAACACCGCTACCCATTTCAGTATGCATCAGAATAATGACTGGTTTACCTTTTCCTGTACGTGATTTAGCTTCTGCTAAACCTGCAACAACAGCATTCATGTCATTGCCTTTAGCAATTTCCATCACATCCCAGCCAAATGCTTCCCATTTTGCACGAAGATCACCAAGAGATAATACTTGATCTGTAGATCCGTCAATTTGTGCTTTGTTATAGTCAACAGTAGCAATCAAATTGTCGATTTTGTTGTGTGGTGCGTACATTGCAGCTTCCCAAACTTGGCCCTCCTGCAATTCGCCATCACCCATTAATACATAAACTAGATTATTGTCTTTATTCAATTTTTTTGCCTGTGCGGCACCAATTGCAACAGATAATCCTTGGCCCAAAGATCCCGAAGCAATACGAATGCCCGGAAGGCCTTCGTGTGTTGTTGGGTGACCTTGAAGTCTGGAATTGATTTTTCTGAACGTTGCTAATTCGCTCACTTCAAAATATCCCGCATGCGCCAATGTACTGTAAAATACAGGAGAGATATGTCCATTTGACAGGAAGAATAAATCTTCTCCTTTTCCATCCATGTCAAAGGAAGGATTGCGTTTCATTGCATTGAAATAAAGCGCCACAAAGTAATCTGTACAACCTAACGAACCACCTGGGTGTCCTGATTGACAAGCGTGTACCATACGTACGATATCACGTCTTACCTGTGATGCAATTTGTTCTAGTTTGTTAATATCTGCACTCATTTTTTTTGTTGGTTTCACAATTGGTCGTAAAGTTAAC
>PJUE01001085.1_pt1 | contig 10450 bp, 8 predicted proteins | sample 1512171 | NCBI WGS metagenome assembly PJUE01 (sample SAMN08177674, study PRJNA422409) | Feces metagenome, whole genome shotgun sequencing project. | isolation source: Chicken feces (3) enriched on wood chips: alkali lignin treatment | host: Gallus gallus | place: USA: Madison | collected 2015-01-15
CATTCCTGATCCGTCAATTCATACCGCCGCCGCGCCATACACCCTCCATTCCGAAGGACGCCTGAATCACGACATGGCTGACTACTCAACTCAATTTATGAGTTTACGCCCTAAATCGAGCCAAGGCAAGCTGCTGAGTTGAATGGCATTGACGAAGCGCGGGGAAGTCGTTCGCCGCAAAACCCGCGGGCCTCCCCCGAAGCGTCGGGTCGTTTTTGCCTGTACCGGGCGATCTCGGCCACCAGAGGATACCTTGTGGACACGGATGGGAAACGGTTAGTTCATAAAGGAACATGTCCGTTTTCTCATTCTGGATTTCCATGCGCCGCGCTCTTGCCTGCTGTCTTGCTTTCGCTTCGTCTTTTACCGCCTCCACGGTCTCAGCAGAAACCCGCGAGGACGAGCAGGTCTGGGTCAACCTCACGGCAATGGGACCGATCGCCGGGGATGTCGTCTATTTCGCCGAACTGCAGCCGCGCATGGGCGACGGCGTCTCGCGGCTCGACCAGCTTCTGCTGCGCGGGGCAGTGGGCCTGAAGCTCTCTCCCGCCGTTACCCTCTATCAGGGCTATGCCCATGTCGTGGTGCCGGTGGACGGCGGCCGGGACGTGAACGAGGAACGCAGTTTCCAGCAGCTCAACTGGTTCATGGGCAAGCCCTGGGGCGGGGAACTGACCTCTCGCACACGTCTCGAACAGCGCTGGCGTTCGGACGGCGTCGATACCGGCTGGCGACTGCGCGAGATGCTGCGTTACGAAAAGCCGCTGAAGCCCGGCAGCAATGCGGTAAACGCGCTGGTCTATGCGGAGGGGTTCCTGGCGCTCAACGATACCGACTGGGGCGCGCGCGGCGGGTTCGACCAGTTGCGCTCCTTCGTCGGCGTGGAACTGGGTGTGAAGGAGGCGACGACGGTTGAGCTGGGTTATCTCAACCAGGTGATCGACCAGACGCGCGGGCGGACGCGGGTGAACCACGTCGCTTCGGTCTCGCTGTTCTTCCGGCACTAAGGGCGGAGCTTTATGCTGCGGGGCCTTCGACAGGCTCAGGCTGAGCGGGAACGCAGCGATGCGGCAGAGAAGGAAAACTTTCGCCCCGGCCCGCTCAGCCTGAGCCTGTCGAAGGGCCCGCAGGTGGGCGCCAGTTTCCAAGGTAAGACAAAGGGCGGCAAGTCTTGCGACTGCCGCCCTCTTTTCCATTTTAAACCATCGAGATCAGGCCGCTTCGGCCGCCTCGAGGATCTCTTCCGGTGCTTCGTTGCGGATCAGGTAGTCGAAGGCCGACAGCGCCGCCTTCGAGCCTTCGCCCATGGCGATGATGATCTGCTTGTAAGGCACCGTGGTCACGTCGCCTGCCGCGAAAATGCCGGGCAGGTTGGTGGCCGCCTTGTCGTCGATCACGATCTCGCCGCGAGCCGTGAGTTCCACGCCGGAACCCTTCAGCCATTCGGTGTTGGGCACCAGACCGATCTGGACGAACACGCCTTCCAGCTCGACCTTGTGTTCCCGGCCCGTCTCGCGGTTCTTGTAGACGAGGCCGTTCACCTTGTCGCCGTCGCCCTCGACTTCGGTGGTCTGGGCATTGGTGAGGATCACCACGTTCTTCATCGAGGCCAGCTTGTCGACCAGGACCTGGTCGGCGCGCAGCTTGCTGTCGAATTCGATCAGGGTGACGTGGCCGACGATGTTGGCAAGGTCGATCGCCGCTTCGACGCCGGAGTTGCCGCCACCGATCACCGCCACGCGCTTGCCCTTGAACAGCGGGCCGTCGCAGTGCGGGCAATAGGCCACGCCCTTGTTCTTGTACTCGGCTTCACCCGGCACGCCAAGGTTCCGCCAGCGGGCACCGGTGGTCAGCACCAGTGAACGCGCCTTGAGCGAAGCGCCGTTGGCGAAGACGACCTCGTGATAACCGCCGAGTTCCTTCGCGGGGATCAGCTTTTCGGCGCGCTGGAGGTTCATCACGTCGATGTCGTATTCGGCGACGTGCGATTCCAGCGCGGCCGCCAGCTTGGGACCTTCGGTATAGGGAACCGAGATGAAGTTCTCGATGCCCATGGTGTCCTGCACCTGGCCGCCGAAACGCTCGGCGACCACGCCGGTCGAGAAGCCCTTGCGCGCCGTGTAGATCGCGGCCGAGGCTCCGGCGGGACCGCCGCCGACGACGAGCACTTCGAAAGGCTTCTTGCCGGCCAGCACGGCGGCGGCCTTGGCATCGGCGCCGGTGTCGAGCTTGGCGAGGATTTCCTCGATGCTCATCTTGCCCGAACCCCACATCTTCCCGTTCAGGAAGACAGCGGGAACGGCCATGACGCCGCGTTCCTCGACTTCCGCCTGGAACGTGCCGCCCTCGATCAGGGTGGCGTTCACATGCGGGTTGTTGAGCGCGAGCAGGGTCAGCGCCTGCACGACGTCGGGGCAGTTGTGGCAGGAGAGCGAGAAGTACATCTCGAATTCGTGCTCGCCCTCGATGGCGCGGGCGATTTCGAGCGCCTCGTCGGAAACCTTGGGCGGATGACCGCCGGCCCAGAGCAGGGCGAGGACCAGCGAGGTGAATTCATGACCGAGCGGCAGACCGGCGAAGCGCACCCAGGCGCTGGCGTCGCTCGCGCGGCGGATGATGAAACTGGGGCGGCGGCCGCCGCTCATGGCGTCGTCGCCGTCGAAAGAGGCAGTGATCTTGTCCGAGAGCGAGGCGATGGTTTCGAGCAGCTCGCGGGTCTCGGCCGACTTCTGCCCGTCGTCCAGCGAGGCGACGAGCTCGATCGGCTCGCGCAGCATGCCGAGATATTGCGAGAGCTGCTGCTTCAGGTTGGCGTCGAGCATGGTCTGGGGTCCTTTGGCATTTCGTTGGTAAAGGGGCGGCCGGGGATTTCTTTTCCGCGTGAGGGCGCAGCTCGGGACGAGGGAAATCCCCGAGCCGCGCACCTTCAGCACGCGACCCGGAAGATCGCGATGGTCTTAGAGCTTGCCGACGAGTTCGAGCGAGGGCGCGAGGGTCTCTTCGCCTTCTTCCCACTTGGCCGGGCAGACCTGGCCGGGGTGCTCGCGCCAGTACTTGGCGGCCTTGATCTTGCGGACGAGTTCGGCAGCGTTGCGGCCCACGCCCTCGGGGGTGATTTCAACCAGCTGGATCACGCCGTCCGGATCGACCACGAAGGTGGCGCGGTCGGCGAGGCCAACGCCTTCGCGCAGAACGCCGAAGTTGTTGGTCAGGGCGTGGTTCTGGTCGCCGAGGAAGGCGTACTTGATCTTGCCGATCTTGTCCGAGGTGTCGTGCCAGGCCTTGTGGCTGAAGTGCGTGTCGGTCGAAACGCCGTAGACTTCGACGCCGAGGCCCTGAAGGGTTGCGTACTGCTCACCGAGGTCTTCGAGTTCGGTGGGGCAGACGAAAGTGAAGTCGGCGGGGTAGAAGAAGAACACGGCCCACTTGCCGGCGATGTCCGCTTCGGTGACATCGAAGAAGTTCTTGCCTGCCTGGAAAGCGGTGTTCTTGAACGGCTTGATCTGGCTGCCGACGATACCCATGGATGTAAGCTCCCTCGTTGGGTGTTGAAGTTCGAGGAGGGAGATAGGGCCCTCGTATGACGATGTGTAGGGCGTTGATCCGATTGACTTGATCGGATTGGCCGATCAGTCGCGGTGGACTGAACGTTTCTGTCGATAAAATGCTCGCAGATGCGAAAAGCCGTGCGGTGACGCGGTGAATCAGGCAACAGCAGGGCATGAAGACGATACGATTTGCGCTGCTGCTGGCGGGTCTTGCCTCGCTCGCGGGATGCAACGGCTGGCCCACCTCGCTGGACAATCGCGCCTCGGGCGATGTGCGGTTCCGCTATCATCATCGCCTCTACGACGAATGGTCGGTCTGGGCGCCGGTGAAGCAGGGGAAGGCGGTGCTTTTCGCCCATGAGCACCGGGTTCGGGAAATGTCCAGGCTGGAAATTACCCAAGGGACGCTGACGTATCGCTATGGCACCCGTGCATTGGCGCCGGTGCAGCGATTCTGCGCAGGCAGTTCGAGCTGTGCGCTCGTCTATCGCGGCGAGGGGCGGCTGGAAGCGCGCACCTCGGCGCTTCCCGACGCGACGGAGCGGTAGGGGAGGGGCTGCGACGAAGCTAAATATTTTGATAGGAAACCCTGCGATCCTACCGGGTGGAGTGCATCTGGGCCTTTCTGATGTTCTAAGTCAAAGAAGATGCCCCCCTTTGGGTGGAGAGAGGATTTTCCGGCTTACGCGGATGGCGGGGTAGTAGGGGAAAGGTATCCACCCCGCCGCTCCATTATCCCAGATAGATTCCGGCAGGATTGCCGGTAACGCCGGATTCAACTTCGAACAGGGCGCCGTCGAATTCGGATTCGGGCAGGCCCGTCGCGGCCGAAGTCACGAACATGCGGTCCAGCTTTTCGCCTGCGAAAGCGATGTTGGTGATGCGCTTGGCGGGCAGCTCGATGGAGCGTTCGCGGGTGCCGTCGGGGGCGAAGCGGCTGATCCGGCCGCCGTCCCAGTGGGCGGTCCAGAGGTAGCCCTCGGCGTCGGTGGTCATGCCGTCGGGATAGCCGTCTTCCTCGGAGAAGCGGATGAATTCCTCGCGGTCGTGCGCGCCGGTTTCGTCCACGGCGAAGCGATAGATCACGCGGCGGCCCGAATCGGCGTGGTACATCCAGTTGCCGCAAGGCGAGAAGGCCGGGCCGTTGGGCACCGTGTAGTCGGTGTCGATCACCTGCCATTCGCCGGTGGGCGAGAGGCGGTAGAGCGAGCCGGTCACCTCTTCCTCGGCCATGTCCATCGTGCCGCACCAGATCGCGCCGTGGCGGTCGGCCTTGCCGTCGTTCATGCGGTTGCCGGGCAGGTGCGGCTCGGGATCGTTGCGCTCGGAAATCGTCAGCGGATCGAGAGTGATGTTCGCCACGCCGTCCTGGAAGCCGCCGATGAGGCCGCCTTCCGCGCGAGGGGCGACCCAGCCCAGGCGGGCGGGCATGTCCCAGCGGGTCACGGTATTGTCGGCCAGGCTGAGGCGATTGAGCGCGGGTGCGAGGATGTCGACCCAGTAGAAGGCATTGTCGCGCGCGCTCCAGAGCGCGCCTTCGCCGAGTGTATCGCGCACGTCGCGATCGATCTTGCGCCAAAGGGTCATATAACTCTCCCGTGGAAATGGATCGGCCCCCGCCCCGTCCTTTCCCGTGAGGGGACAGGAGGGACGAGGGCCGAAAGGTCATCCGACGGCTAGGTCGGACAGGATATGGAACTCAGTGATTATCGCCCTTAGTGGTTGTCCCTGGGCAGACCCATGGTCTGGGCGATGCGCTGATACTTCTCGGCGCCTTCGAGGATCGCGCCGGTGTCCATCTGGCCGACGACCGAGCGCTGGATTTCCTGCCACGGCGTCTGCGAGGCCGGGTAGGCATAGCCGCCCTTGGCTTCGAGAGCGGCACGGCGAGCGGCCAGTTCCTCGTCGGAGATCAGCACGTCCACGCGGCCCTTTTTGAGGTCCATGCGCACGCGGTCACCCGATTCGAGCAGGGCGAGGCCGCCCATGGCTGCGGCTTCCGGCGAGGCGTTGAGGATCGATGGGCTGCCCGAAGTACCCGACTGGCGACCGTCGCCGATGCACGGCAGCGAGTGCACGCCTTCGGTGATGAGGTACGAAGGCGGACGCATGTTGACGACTTCCGCCGCGCCCGGATAGCCGATCGGACCGGCGCCGCGCATGAACAGCAGGGTGTCGGGGGTGATGCCGGTCGCCGGATCGTCGATGCGGTGGTGATAGTCTTCCGGACCGTCGAACACCACGGCATTGCCTTCGAAGGCATCCGGGTCTGCGGGGTTCGACAGGTAACGGTCGCGGAACTCCTTGGAGATCACGCTGGTCTTCATGATCGCGGCGTCGAACAGGTTGCCCGACAGGACCAGGAAGCCGGCTTCCTCGACCAACGGCTGGTCGAAGGGCTTGATGACCTTCTCGTCCTCGATCGTGGCGTCGCGGCAGTTGTCGCCCATGGTCTGGCCGTTCACCGTCATCGCGCCCTCGTGAATGAGGCCCTGCTTGATGAGCTGCGCGACCACGGCGGGGACGCCGCCGGCACGGTAGTAGTCTTCGCCGAGGTACTCACCGGCGGGCTGGAGGTTCACCAGCAGCGGGATCTTGTGACCGATGCGCTCCCAGTCTTTGAGCGGCAGGTCGACGCCGATGTGGCGGGCGATCGCGGCAAGGTGGATCGGGGCATTGGTCGAACCGCCGATGGCGGCGTTGACGGCGATGGCGTTATGGAACGCGTCGAGCGTCAGGATGTCCGAGGGCTTGAGATCCTCGTGCACCATGTCGACGATGCGCTTGCCGGTGCGCCATGCGCATTCCTGGCGGTCACGGTAAGGCGCGGGGATCGCGGCCGAACCCGGCAGCATCATGCCCAGGGCTTCGGCGAGCGAGTTCATCGTCGTCGCCGTGCCCATGGTGTTGCAGTAGCCGGTGGACGGGGCCGACGAGGCGACGAGCTTGATGAAGCCGTCGGCGTCGAGTTCGCCCGCGGCCATCATCTCGCGGCCCTTCCAGACGATCGTCCCCGAACCGGTACGCTCGCCCTTGTGCCAGCCGTTGAGCATCGGGCCGACCGACAGGGCGATCGCCGGGATGTTCACGGTCGCGGCGGCCATCAGCAGCGCCGGGGTGGTCTTGTCGCAGCCGGTGGTCAGCACCACGCCGTCGAGCGGGTAGCCGTAGATCGCTTCGACGAGGCCGAGGTAGGCCAGGTTGCGGTCGAGACCGGCGGTCGGGCGCTTGCCGGTTTCCTGGATCGGGTGGACCGGGAATTCCAGCGCAATGCCGCCCGCTTCGCGAATGCCCTCGCGGATGCGCTCGGCCAGCACGATGTGGTGGCGGTTGCAGGGCGACAGGTCGCTGCCGGTCTGGGCGATACCGATGATCGGCTTGCCCGAGCGAAGCTCTTCAAGGCTGATGCCGAAGTTCAGGTAACGCTCCAGGTAGAGCGAGGTCATGTCGATGTTGTCGGGATTGTCGAACCAGGCGCGTGAGCGCAGCTTCGGTGCAGTCTTGTTGTCGGTCATGGGCGATCGTTTCTTTTCGAGGTCAGCGCGAAGAAGTGGAAACGCGGTAGATCATGACATGCTTGTAGGGCTTGCCGGGATCGACGCGGGTGGACGGGAAATTCGGGTGGTTCGGCGAGTCCGGGAACTTCTGCGGTTCCAGCGCGATCCCGTCGCCCATGCGGTAGAGATGGCCGTTCTTGCCGATGAAGGTGCCGTCCAGGAAGTTGCCCGCGTAGAACTGCACGCCCGGTTCGGTCGTCAGCAGTTCGAGCACGCGGCCCGAAACGGGGTCTTCCAGGCGGGCAGCCAGTTCGGGGGTCTTGGTCACGCCCTTGTCGAGCGCGAAGTTGTGGTCGTAGCCGCGGCCCATGACGATCTGCTCGTCCTTGCCGTCGCGAATGCCTTCGCCGACCAGGCGGGGCTTGCGGAAGTCGAACACGGTGCCGGTCACGTCGCGCAGTTCCCCGGTGGGGATCAGCTTGTCGTTGACGGGGGTGTAGTGGCCCGCCGGGATCGTCAGCAGTTCCTGCATGGCGTCGCGGGGCGAGCCTTCACCGGCCATGTTGAAGATGGCGTGGTTGGTCAGGTTGAGAACGGTCGGCTTGTCGGTGGTCGCCTCGAACACAACCTGGAGGTTGCCCTTCTCGTCCAGCGAGTAGGTGACCTTGGCCTTCACCGTGCCGGGATAGCCCGAATCGCCGTCGGGGCTGACCAGCGAGAACACCGCCGTCGCCACCGGGCCGGACTTGACCTGCTCGACCTTCCAGTTCTGCACGTCCCAGCCCTTGCCGCCGCCGTGCAGCGACTGGCCGTGGTCGTTCTGGGGAAGCTGGTAGCTCTTGCCATCGAGCGTGAACTTGCCGTCGGCGATGCGGTTGCCGTAGCGACCGATGGTGGCGCCCCAGTAGTTCGGGCGCTTCTCGTAGCTGGCGACGTCGTCGTAGCCGAGCAGGATGTCGGCCGATTTGCCGTCCCGATCCGGGGCCATCATCTTCCACAGCGTGGCGCCGTAAGTCAGGATCGTCGCCGAAACGCCGTTGGCGGCCTTCAGCGTGACCGCGCCTACCGGCGTGCCGTCGGCAAGCGTGCCTGCCGGGGCCTGCGAGGCATCGGCGGCGAGTGCGGGATTGGAAAGAGCCAAGGCCGGGGCGGATATCGCCATTGCCATCAACGCCTTGCGCAGTTTCCTCATTATCCTGGCTCCCATATCTGTCCTGTAAGTCGTTTCCGCATCGTGTTACCGGACGCTGTCAGACGACGACGCCCATTGACGATATTGCTTCCCGCATATAGTCCGACAAATAGAAAGAGCGCAAGCCGGTTTGCCGCAGGGCACGGCAGCGGTTCTCTGGTTTAGAGAGGATAGTCATGCCCCCAGTGGTTTCATCTGGAGATGCCCCGGTGCTTCACGCGCAGCCAGCGGGCGTCCGCTACGGCCCGGCGCTGACGCTGCTTGCCAGCCTGTTTTTCATGTGGGGCTTCATCACCGTCATCAACAACACGCTGCTGCCGCACCTGCGCAGCGTGTTCGACCTGAGCTACACCCAGACGACGCTGATCGAATCGGTGTGGTTCATCGCCTATTTCGTCGCCTCGATTCCCTCGGCCAAGCTGATCGAGCGAATCGGTTACCAGAAGTCGCTGGTCACCGGGCTGCTGATCATGGCGGCGGGCGCGCTCGGCATGATGCTGGCCGCGAGCATTCCGTCCTACGGCGTGACGCTGGTCATGCTCTTCGTGATCGCCAGCGGCATCACCCTGCTGCAGGTGGCGGCGAATCCCTATGTCGCCGTCGTCGGCAAGCCTGAGACGGCCTCCTCGCGCCTCAATCTGGTGCAGGCGCTCAACTCGGCGGGTACGATGCTGGCTCCGCTCTTCGGCGCCTATCTGATCCTCGGTCGTTCCAAGAGCGGCACTTCGGTCGCCGGAACCGTGCTGACCGACGCCGAGCGTCTGGCCGACGCCCACTCGGTGATCCTGCCCTATGCGCTCGTCGCGGTGGTGCTGGTGATTCTCGCCGTGGTGATCGCCAAGTTCCCGCTGCCTTCGATGGGTTCGGCGAATTCGCGCCTCGCCAAGGAGCAGCGCAAGCACCTCTCGCTGTGGAACCACCGCAACCTCGTGTTCGGTATTCCCGCGATCTTCATCTACCTGATCGCCGAGATCGGCGTGGCGAACCTCTTCGTGAACTTCGTCAGCCAGCCGGACATCGCCAACCTGACGCATGAGCAGGCAGGCAAGTACCTCACGTTCCTGTGGGGCGGCATGATGGTCGGCCGCTTCGCCGGTTCCGCGATCATGCAGCGCTTCGACGCGGGCAAGGTCCTGGCGTTCTTCTCGGTCGGCGCCTTCGCGGTGATGGTCGTGACGATCTTCGCCCATGGCCCGGTCGCCATGTGGTCGCTGATCCTCGTCGGCCTGTTCCATTCGATCATGTTCCCGACGATCTTCACGCTCGGCATCAAGGGTCTCGGCCCGCTGACCGAGGAAGGCTCGGGCCTGCTGGTCATGGCCATCGCGGGTGGTGCGCTGGTGATCGTGCAGGGCTGGCTGGCCGACAACTTCGGCCTCCAGAACTCTTTCATCCTGACGGCTGTTTGCGAACTCTACGTGCTGTTCTACGCCCTGTGGGGCAGCAAGGTGACCAACGCCGAGCCGGACCTCGTTCCGGAGCCTGCCGAGTAACATCGAGCAGTTCGGTGTTCACGAAAAAGGCCCCGGCGAGCGATCGCCGGGGCCTTTTCTTTTTGGAATATCGTCATCCCGGACGACGGTTCGGTTCTACTTCTTCTCCATCGCGCTGCGGGTATCCTCCAGCGCCAGATCGACCAGCACGTTCATTGCTTCGGCTGCCCCTGCCGAATCGCCCGCAGCGATCGCGTCATAGACGCGCACATGGTCGGGAATCGGATTGCGGGGCAGGGCGCGGGCGCGCTGCTTGAACTGGGTGGTCCAGTTCACCGCCGCGCCGATCGAGGCGCTGAGCACCAGCAGCGCATCGTTGCGGGTGGCCTGGAGAATCGCATTGTGGAAATCGCGGTCCGCTGCGCGTCCGGCCTCGGTGGTGAGGGTATGGCGCCGCATGGCTGCCAGCGCGTCCTTCATCGCCTTGAGGTCGTTCTTGTCCCGGCGCTGGGCGGCAAGGCGCGCGGCAGCGGGTTCGACGATGGCGCGCAGTTCGAACAGGCTGCGCACGAATTCGATGTCCGGCTCTCCGGCGAAGGCCCAGCCGAGCACTTCGGGGTCCAGCAGGTTCCAGCGATCGCGTGGCAGCACCCGCGTCCCGGCCTTCGGGCGACTGGCGACCAGACCTTTCGCACTCAGGACTTGAATGGCCTCACGGTAGGCGCTGCGCGAGACTTGCAGCTCCTCCGCGAAAGCGACTTCGCCAGAAAGAATGTCTCC
>PJUE01001089.1_pt1 | contig 10410 bp, 6 predicted proteins | sample 1512171 | NCBI WGS metagenome assembly PJUE01 (sample SAMN08177674, study PRJNA422409) | Feces metagenome, whole genome shotgun sequencing project. | isolation source: Chicken feces (3) enriched on wood chips: alkali lignin treatment | host: Gallus gallus | place: USA: Madison | collected 2015-01-15
AGATACCTGCGCATACTTTCAAAGATCAGGGGAAGTGGCCTCAGCGCCATTCCCGTGTGCTGCGAAGTTCCCTTCGTAGCGAGCCGCCCATTATAGCCGGCTTTTCCGCTTCGTCAACACCTTTTTCAAGGCCGCCTCACCGGGGTGGACGTTGTTGCCGATGCCGCTTCGTCGTTGGACCCGAAGGCCTTTCGTCGTTGCGAGCCGCCTATTATGCCGGACTTTTCGAGTCCGTCAACACCTTCGTTCGATCATCTCGTCCGCCGGTGTGGCGTCGCTGTTGGCGGGTGACTTCCGGGGAAGCTGCCGCGCCGCAGCAAGGGAGCGAATTCTAGAGATCCTGCCGGATTCGTCAACTGTTTTTTCAGCTGGATGACAACGGCGTTGCCCGCGCGTTGCGCGGTCAACGCCGCAGGCGCTATGTATGTACGGATGCATACAGAAGAGACAACGATGGGCACGCAGGTACGACAGGTGTGGTGGCGCGATCTTTCGGTGCCGGCGATCGTCGCTGGTTTCATCACGGTACTGGTTGGCTTTGCCAGTTCGGCGGTGATCGTGTTCCAGGCCGCACAGGCCGTCGGCGCCGACCAGGCGCAGATCGCCTCATGGATGTGGGCGCTGGGCCTTGGCATGGGTGTGACCTGTATTGGCCTGTCGCTGCGCTATCGGGTACCGGTGGTCACCGCGTGGTCGACCCCGGGTGCGGCCATGCTGGTGGTCGGTGCCGGCGGCGCGTCGCTGTCCGAAGCCACCGGTGCCTTCCTGCTCGCTGCGGTGCTCGGCATGATTGCCGGCTTCTCCGGCATCTTCGCCCGGCTGATGCAGCGGGTGCCGATGGCGCTGGCTGCGGGCATGCTGGCCGGAGTGCTGCTGCGTTTCGGCCTGGACGTGTTCGTGGCCATGAACACCCAGATGCTGCTGGCGCTGGCGATGTTCGCTACCTGGCTGGCCGGGCGCCGGCTGTTTCCGCGCTATGCGGTGATCGCCACCCTGCTGGTCGGCATCATCATCGCCGCCAGCCGTGGGCTGCTGCACGCACAGGACCTGCACCTGGAGCTGGCCACACCGCAGTGGGTGACGCCGTCACTGTCCTGGCAGGCGGTGGCCGGCATCGCCCTGCCCCTGTTCGTGGTCACCATGGCCTCGCAGAACATCCCCGGCGTCGCGGTCATGCGCGCCTCCGGCTACAGCGCACCCATCTCGCCGGTGATCGGCTGGATCGGGGTAGTCAATACACTGCTGGCGCCCTTCGGCGCCTATGCATTGAACCTGGCGGCGATCACCGCGGCGATCTGCATGGGCCGCGACGCCCATGAGAATCCCGACCGTCGCTACACCGCAGCGATGGCGGCCGGTGCGTTCTACATCCTGATCGGCCTGTTCGGGGCGACGGTGGCGGCACTGTTCGCCGCCTTCCCCAGGGAACTGGTGGCCTGCGTGGCCGGTATCGCCCTGTTCGGCACCATCGGCAACAGCCTGGCCAGCGCCCTGGCCGTGGAGCGCGACCGTGAGGCGGCGCTGGTTACCTTCCTGGTCACCGCCTCCGGCGTATCACTGGCGGGTATCGGCTCGGCCTTCTGGGGCCTGGTGGCCGGCTCGCTGTGCCTGCTGGTGCTGCGGCCGCGCACGACGGCCTGATGGGCCAGTGACGCGACCGCAGGACGCCCGTACCGCCGTCGCCGTGCCTACAGCGGTGCTGAGGACAGCACCTGCACCAGTACATGGCGACCGCCGGGGGCCACCGTGATGACATCAGGGCCGGCGTTGGCCGCCTCCAGGCAGACGTAGTCGCGCCAGCCGTCGCCGACGTCGGTCATCTTTGCTGCCGCGTCAGCGCCGGGGTTCCAGGCCACCAGCGCGCGGCTGCCTTCGGTGCGCAGCTCGATGCGGCGCTTGAGCACCGGGTCACGCAGCACATAGCGTCCGCCGGCCGGGCTGTAGATGCGGTCACTGCGGCCGGGATCGCGCGGGTCGCGCAGTGACCACGGTCCCTGCTGGCGGCGGGTCTGGGCGTAGTTCTCGTACTTGTCCTGGTAGGTCACCCCGTCCACGCCGTCCACCTCGACGCGGGTGGCATCGCCCACGCGGAAGTAATTGTGCAGGGCCTGGGTGATGCTGGCCGGAACGCTGCCGGTGTTCTCGGTGACCAGCTGCTGGCGCAGTTCGCGGCCCACCCGCACGGTCATGCTCAGGCGCAGGCCGAGATCCTGCAGGGCCGGCGGGGCGAGGGTCAGCTCGATGCTGCCGTCATCCAGCCGGCGCGCCTGCTGCAGTTCCCACGGCACGGTGCGGACGAAGCCGTGCGCCGGCACATCATTGCCCTGGCCCTGGCGGCCGAAGTACGGCCAGCACACCGGGCTGCCGCCACGGATCGGGGTGGGCAGCTCGGCACGCGTGGGTGAGAGCCACATCACATCGGGCTGCCCCTTGGGCACGAAGGACAGCAGCTGGCCGCCGAACACGCTGATGGCGGCGGTCGCTTCGGGGGTTTCCACCAGCCAGGCATCGAGTCCCTGGAACTGGCCGGTGCTGACACCTTGGATCTGTTGCACGGTGGATCGACTCCGTATGGCCGGCGACTGCGCGGCACTGTAGTTGGGGGGAAGGCTGAAACGGGTGGGCGTGGCCGGCGTGCGCGGTTCGGCCTGCAGGGTGCGCAGGATGCGCTGGCCGGGGCGGCCATCGGCATTGGCCCAGCCCAGGCGGCGCTGCTCGACCTGGATGGCGCGCCGGCTGGCGTTGCCGATCATGCCATCGGCACTGCCGATGTCGTGGCCACGGGCCAGCAGCAGGGTCTGCAGCTGGCGACGCTCGTCGCGGCCGAGGCCGGGGTCATCGGTGGGCCAGGGCGTGGCCAGGCCGCTGCCGCCGCGCAACCGGTCGGCCAGCGTGGCGATGGCCAGCGCGTAGCTTTCGGCGGCGTTGTAGCTGTAGATCGCATCGTAATTGCGGAACACCAGCAACGCAGGCCCCTTGCTGCCGGCGGGCAGCAGCAGGGCCGCGCGGGCGTCGGCCGGCAGGCCCTGCGGTGCCAGGGCGCTGCCATCCAGGCCGGTGATGCCCAGTGCGCGCCAGTCAGCCAGCGCACGACGCTGGGTGCGGCCGGCCAGGCTTGTCTTGAAGCCCTCGGAGATGCGGACTTCCATGCCCCACGGTTCACCGCGGTTCCAACCGGCACGCTTGAGGTAGTTGGCGGTGGAGGCCAGCGCATCGGGGATGCTGCCCACCAGATCGCGGCGGCCATCACCATCACCGTCAACGGCGATACGCGCATAGGTGCTGGGCATGAACTGGGTGTGGCCGAAGGCACCGGCCCACGAGCCGGTCAGGCCCTGCGCCTGCAGATCACCCTGGTCGATCAGTTTGACCAGGGCCAGCAGTTCACCGCGGAAAAAGGGCTGGCGCCGCCCGGCGCAGGACAGCGTGGCCAGCGACTGCAGCAGCGGGCGCTTGCCGAACACGCGGCCGTAATCACTTTCCACGCCCCAGACGGCGACGATGGTCGCTGGATCGACGCCATATTGCGCCGATACCCGCTGCAGCAGATCACGATGCTGCTGCAGCATCGCGCGGCCGTCGTCCACACGTGGGCGATCAACCAGTGCTGCCAGGTAATCCCAGATGGGCGTGGTGAACTCCGGCTGCGCATCCAGCAGCGGCAGCACCGTGGAATCAGGCTGCAGGCCGGCGGTGATCGCGTTGAAGCGATCCGCAGCGATGCCCTGCCTGCCGGCGGTGACCTGCAGTTGCGCCATGCAGCGGGCGAAGGCCGGATCAGCGGCAGGCGCGGGTTGCACCGTCGACGGCGCAGCCAGCGCGGCGGCCAGGCCGAGCGTGGTCATCAAGGGCATGGCGTCCTCCGTGTTGCCGGTGCTGGGGCCATGGTAGCGCGGGTGGTGATGCGCCGCCGGGCATGGCCCGGCGCGACCGTCATGGGGCGGAGGCGCGCAGCAGGCGCAGGCCATATGCGGGATCAGGCGCATTCCAGAGGCCGACGGTTTCCAGGCCGGCCTGCTGCAGCAGGTGGTTGAAGCTGGCATCGGTGTACTTGTGGCTGTACTCGACCCGGATCGGTTCGCCGGCCTGGAAGTGGAAGGTCTGCCCATCCAGATGCACATCCTGCTCGCGCTGGCTGACCAGGTCGGTTTCGATGCGCAGCCGCGCGGTGCTGTAGCGGGCCTGGTGGCGGAAGCCATCCAGGTCGAAGTCGCTGCCCACTTCGCGGTTGAGGCGGGCCAGCAGGTTGAGCGTAAAGGCCGCCGTGATGCCATCGGCATCGTTGTAGGCGGCCTCGATCAATGCCGGGTCCTTGTGCAGATCGATGCCGACCAGTGCCAGGCCGTCATCGCCCATGGTCTGGCGCATCGCGCATAGCAGGGCGATGGCCTCTTCACCGGCAAAGTTGCCCAGGGTGGAGCCGGGGAAGAACAGCAGCCGCCGCGTCGCCGCGCGTTCGGGCACAGGCACCTGCACCGGCCGGGTGAAGTCGGCGCAGACCGGCAGCATTTCCACCTGCGGCAGCGCCGGTGCCAGGTGATCGATGCTGGACAGCAGCGCCGCGCGTGAGATCTCGATGGGGGTGTAGGCCACCGGGTCGTGCAGCGCGGCGAGCAGGCGTGCGGTCTTGCGGCCGCTGCCGCTGCCCAGTTCGACCACGTGGGCATGACTGCCCACGGCACGGGCGATGTCCGGCAGGACCCGGTCCAGCAGGGCCAGTTCGGTACGCGTGGGGTAGTACTCGGGCGTATGGGTGATCTGCTCGAACAGGCGCGAGCCGCGCGCATCGTAGAAATACTTGGAGGGCAGCTGGCGCGCGGCGCGCGAGAGGCCGGCCACGGCGTCGGCCATGATCTGCTGGCGGCCGGGGGTGAGGTCGGTCAGCGCCTGCAGCGCGTCCTGTACGGTACTCATTGAAGATCCTTTGCCAGGCGCACGCCGGAGAACTGCCAGCGCGCCGGTGGCATGAAGAAGTTGCGATAGCTGCTGCGTACGTGGCCCCGCGGAGTGGCGCAGCTGCCGCCGCGCAGCACCCACTGGCCACACATGAACTTGCCGTTGTATTCGCCCAGATTGCCGGCAAACGGCTGGAAGCCCGGATAGGCGCCATAGGCGCTGCGGGTCCATTCCCAGACATCGCCGAACAGCTGGCGCAGGCCTGTGCCCTGCCCTGCGTGCGGGTGCAGGTGGTCGTCGTCGGCGAAGTGGCCGCTGGGCGGCTGCATGGCGGCGGCCGCTTCCCACTCGAACTCGGTCGGCAGGCGCGCCTCATGCCAGCGGGCACAGGCATCGGCTTCGTAATAGCTGAGATGGCAGACCGGTGCGTGGGGATCGAGCGCACGCCAGCCGCCAAGGGTGTATTCGCGCTGCAGGTCGTCATGCCAGTACAGCGGGTGCTGCCAACCTTCGGTCTCGCACAGGGCCCAGCCCTCGCTCAGCCACCAGCGTGGGTCGCGGTAGCCGCCGGCGTCGACGAAGGCGCGGTACTCGCCGTTGCTGAGCGGGCGGTCTGCGATGGCGTGTGCGGGCAGCAGCACGCGGTGGGGCGGCGATTCGTTGTCGTAGGCGAAGGCGGCGTGCTGCGGCCAGCGCGCTGCGCCGACAGTGATGATGCGTTCGTCCTGCGCGACCCAGCCCTGTGCGCTGGCCACGCTGGTAACCGCCGCCAGGTCTGCGCGGTAGGCCGGTTGCAGTGGATTGCACCACAGCGCGTGCTTGATATCGGTCAGCAGCAGCTCCTGGTGCTGCTGTTCGTGCTGCAGACCCAGCTGCAGGTGCTGCAGCGCCTCCTGGCCGAGATCGCCATCGACCAGGCGTGCCAGCACCTGTTCGTCGACGTGCCGACGGTAATCGCGCACCTGCTGCAGGCAGGGCCGCGACAGCAGCCCACGGCGCGGCCGTGCGTGGGCCGGGCCGAGGCTCTTGTAGTAGCTGTTGAACAGGAAATCCCAGGCCGGATCCCACGGCGTGTGGCCCGGTACGCTGGCCAGCACGAAGCGTTCGAAGAACCAGGTGGTGTGGGCCAGGTGCCACTTCGCCGGGCTGGCATCGTCCATGCTCTGCAACATCGCGTCTTCGGCGCTGAGCGGTGCGGCCAGCTGTTGGCTGCGCCCGCGTACGTGGGCGAAGTGGGCGGCCAGTTCACGCTGCGGGGCAGCGACGGCGAGGGTTGCGCTGTCCATGGGCCCAGCTTCGGCTGCGCCGGGTGAGCGCAATGTCATTGCATGAGGTCAGCGCATTCACATGGACACTGCGCCGCGGCGCCCGCTCAGACCGCGTCGAGGTAGTACCAGCAGTTGTCGATGCGCAGGAAACGACTGTGCTCGGTCATCCGCACCGCGCTGCTGCCGCCGATGCGGTAGCGGGCAGTGAAGCGGACCTCGGCGCTGTCCGGACCGGTGACAGTGTGTTCGTTCACGGACAGGCCCAGCCACTGGGTGCGCTGGCCCGGCGCCTCGTCCAGCGAAAGTTCGGCCGGGCGGGTGTCCGGGTGCCAGGTCTGGCGCAGGTAGTCGGGCAGCTGGCGCACGTAGGCGCTGTAGCGCGAACGCATCAGGCGCTCGGCATCCGGGGCGGCTTCACCAGCGTGGTAGCGGCCGCAGCAGGCGGCGTAGTCGGCGGGCAGGCCACAGGGGCAGGGATCGGCAGGGGTGCGGGTCATGCCGGTATTGTCGCGCGGGACGCAGCCAGCATCCATCGGCGATAGGCGTATGCTGTCGCCCCCCATTCAAGTGTCGATGGCCGTGCTGGAACTGGTTCCCCCTGAGTTGTGGTGGTTGGTGGTGATTGCCTTCATCGCAGGCCTGGTCGATGCGGCGGTGGGCGGCGGCGGGCTGGTGCAGCTGCCGGGCCTGTTCACGGTGCTGCCGCAGCAGACCCCGGCGATGCTGTTTGGCACCAACAAGTTCAGCTCGATGTTCGGCACCGGCGCGGCGGCCTGGCGCTATGCGCGCAATGTGCGCTTTCCGTGGAAACCGGTGCTGTTCGCAGCCGGTACGGCCTTCATCTTCTCCTTTGCCGGTGCCACGGCGGTCAGCCTGCTGCCCAAGGACGCAGTGCGCCCGCTGGTGCTGGTGCTGCTGGTGGCGATGCTGGGCTACACGCTGTGGAAGAAGGATTTCGGTGCGCTGCACCGGACGCAGGACATCGGCCGCCGCGAACTGGTGATCGCCCTGGCCATCGGTGCGGCGATCGGCTTCTACGACGGCTTCTTCGGGCCAGGCACAGGCAGCTTCCTGATCTTCCTGTTCGTGCGCTTCTTCGGCCTGGATTTCCTGCGCGCCTCGGCGGCATCGAAGGTGGTGAACCTGGCGACGAACGTGGCGGCGATTTCGTTCTTCATCCCGACCGGCAACATCCTGTGGCTGTTCGCGCTGCCGATGGCGGCGGCCAACATCTTCGGTTCGGTGGTGGGCACGCGGCTGGCGCTGAAGGGCGGCACGCCGTTCATCCGCAAGCTGTTCGTGGGGCTGGTGGTGGTGCTGATCGCGCGGATGGCGTGGGATACGTTCCGCGGGGCGTGAGGGCGCGACGCAATCCGGTAGGTGCCAACCTTGGTTGGCACGCTGTAGCCGGTCGCGCAGAGCAGCCGAGCATGGCTCGGCTCTACAGGGGATTGCCGGGCATGGCCCGGCGCTACCTGGCTGCTCAGGCCTCGGCTTCTTCCGGTTCGTTGGCCTGCTGGCGGCTGCGCTCGGGCAGCTTCAGGCGCTTGCCTTCTTCGTCGTACTCGATGAGCAGGACGCCTGAATCGTGGCGGCCGCTGATCTCGACGAAGCAGGCGCCACCGATGAACGGCTCCAGCGTCATCACCGACTTCAGCGGGGTGGCCACCACCATCTGGAAGCCGAAGTTGTCGAAGATGTTCATCGCCAGCGCGGTGAACTCGTTGTCGGCCTTGTCGAAAGCTTCGTCGAGCACGACGGCGGCATAGCTGGGCAGCTGGCTGTCGGCGCCGCCGAGCTGGTAGCGCAGCGCCGCGGCCAGGCAGGTGGTGGCCAGCTTCTGCCGCTGGCCACCGGACTTGCCGGCGCCGCTGCGGTAGATCTCGACCTGCTGGCGCGTTTCCGCGTCCAGCTCCACGCCGATGAACTCGACGTGCATGCGCACGTCCAGCACCAGCTCACGCCAGCGCTTGTCCTCGCCTTCCTGCGAACCGAGGCGGTTGACCAGCTGGCGCAGCACGGTGAACTGCGACTCGGCCAGCTCGCGCTGTTCGGTCTGCTGCTGCGACAGCACCTCGCGCAGCTGCAGGTGGAACTCGCCCACTTCCGGCAGGCGGCGGTCGCTCAGCTCGATGGTCAGCAGAGTGCCGCGGTTGAACGGCACCTGTTCCAGACTGGCGTTGACCTCGTCCAGGCGCTGGCCGATCGACTTCCGGGCCTCTGCGCTGTGGCGCTGCAGGGCCAGCAGGTTGTTCTTGCTCTGGTTCTGCAGCAGGTCGAAGAAGCGCTCTTCATGCTGCGGCAGGCCATCGCGTTCCAGGCGTTCCAGGCGGGCGAGGAAATCCTCGGCCGAGGCCACCGACACGGTGAAGTCGCCCGATTCTTCCGGCCACTGCTGGATGAAGCGGCGGAAGCAGCCCAGCAGCAGGTTCTCGACGCGGTTGACGTCCTGCTGCGAGGACGACAGCTGCTCGTTCAGTGCATTGCTGACCTGGCGCATGTGCGCTTCCAGCGTTTCCAGGCTGAGCGGGCCCTGCTCCTGCAGGCGCTCGGCCAGTCCGGCTTCCTGGTCTTCGGCCAGCGCCGGCAGCACCAGGGCACGGCTCTGCTGGCGGGCACGGTCCAGGCGGTCGCGTTCGCGCACCAGCTGGCCGCGCTCGACGCGGGTGTCTTCATAGGTGCGGCGGGCCTGCTCGATATCGGCGCGCACGGCGTCGATCTGCTGGGCCAGGCGGGCCAGGTCGGCATTGCCTTCGCGCAGGTCGCGCAGGGTGGCTTCGATGTCGGCCAGGCGCTGCTGCGGCGCGGCCACGTCGATCTCATTCCACTGGATGCCGATCAGTTCGTGGCAGGCCAGGCGGCGTTCGTTGTCGCGGTCACGCTGGCTGCGCAGGCTGGCGATATCGGTATCGCAGCTGGCGATGCGCTTGGCCAGTTCCTGCGCTTCGCGCTCGAACACCACCAGCTTGTCGCGGTTGTTGAAGCCCAGGATCCAGCGGCGGCGGTCGTTCACCGCGCTGCGGTCGTCCTTCTCGAAGCGGTCGCCCGGATGCTTGACCTGGCCTTCGCGGGTGATGCCGCGGTCAACGTTGCGCAGCTGCTTGGCATCGACGCACTCATAGTCAAAGCGCTTGCCCAGCTCGCGGCGCAGCCAGCCCTCGAAGGCGTGGTCGCGCAGTTCCAGCTTGTGCAGCAGCGAACGCGCGGACGGTTCGCGGGCGAACGCATCATCGTTGCGGCGCACGCGGTAATAGGTGAAGCGCATGCCTAGGTGGGTGCGGTTCACCCAGTCGGCAACCTCGTTGTAATGCTTGTCGTCGACCAGCAGCGACTGTGCGAAGCCACCGAGCACGCGCTCGATGGCGCCCTGCCAGTTCTGCTCTTCGCCGCGGACCTGGATGAGTTCACCAACAAAGGGCAGCGCGGCTTCGGAAATACCCGTTTCCTCGGCCAGGCGTGCGCGCAGCTTCTGCATCGGCGCGGGAATGCTGGACGGCGTGCGCTGCATCGCTTCCAGTTCGCCACGCACTTCGCCGAAGCGACGTTCGTCATCGCGCTTGCCGCCCAGCCGTTCGCTGATCGCATCGTCCAGCGCCGCCGAAGCGCGTTGGCGGTCCTGCAGTTCGTTCTGCGCGCGCTCGACCAGTTCGGAGAAGCCGTGCGCGTCTTCCGGCAGCTCGGCCTGCAGGTGGCGCGCAGCGTCGCGGGCCTGCGTCTGCTTGGCCAGGCGACGGTCGCGCTCGCTTTCGGCGCGGCCCTGTTCGCGTTCCAGTTCCTCGATGCGTTCGCCACCCTGCTGGCGGCGCTGCAGTTCCAGCTCGGCCAGGCGCTCGGTGTGGTTGTCCAGCGCCGCACGACGCTGGGATTCCTCACCCAGCAGGCCACGGTCGCGCACGTCCATCTCGCGCAGGCGTGCTTCGATCAGCAGCTGGCGGCGGCTTTCGCGGAAGCTGTCGATGCCCAGCTTGAGGGTCTCGTCATCGCCGCGCTGGCGATGCATGTCCTTCAGTTCGGTGTAGTGCGCGCGCGCCGGCAGCAGGGTTTCCACCTGGCGGCGGGCGGTGACCACCGCCTGGTGCGCGCCGTCGAGTTCGGCGAAATCGCTGACCAGGCGCTCGGCTGCATCGAAGGTGCGCGGCGTGTCCAGCATGAAGTCGCGCAGGAAGACGTTGAGGTCGCCCAGGTTCTTCGCCGACTGCGTCTTGTGCAGCAGGCGCAGCGCCATCTCGTTGTCGATGCCGAGCAG
>PJUE01001090.1_pt1 | contig 10402 bp, 7 predicted proteins | sample 1512171 | NCBI WGS metagenome assembly PJUE01 (sample SAMN08177674, study PRJNA422409) | Feces metagenome, whole genome shotgun sequencing project. | isolation source: Chicken feces (3) enriched on wood chips: alkali lignin treatment | host: Gallus gallus | place: USA: Madison | collected 2015-01-15
AGAGCACCGTGCCGGCGATCCTGCCGGGCGTGGTGTTCCTGTCTGGTGGCCAGAGCGACGAGCAGTCGACCGAACACCTGAACGCGATGAACCAGCTGGGCAACCTGCCCTGGCCGCTGAGCTTCTCCTACGGCCGCGCCATGCAGCAGGCTGCGCTGAAGCTGTGGGCCAAGGACATGAAGGGCAACTACGCCGCTGCCCAGAAGACCGTGTACGAGCGCGCCAAGGACAACGGCCTGGCCGCTCTGGGCAAGTGGAACGGCTGAGCCGTCCCATTTCCCGCATGAGGTGACACTGCAGACGCCGGCCTCGTGCCGGCGTCTGCGTTTGCCGGTATCGTTGCCTTTCCTTGCGCAGGGCCTGTGCGCAGGGGGTATCCGCGAAGGCCAGGGAGGCTCTCAATGCGTACCACCGCAATCGTGCTGGCCATGGCCACGCTGCTGTCCGTGGCAGGCTGCGACCGCATCGGCTCGCCTGAGCCGACGGCCAGGGTGCCGGCGCTGCAGTTCGACATACCCGTGTCCGGTGAAATCACCACGCGCAGTGGCATGAATTTCAACAATGGCAGTCGCTACCAGCTCTATCAGATCCGGTTGGAAGACCAGCAGCGCGTCGGCATCAAACTGACCGGGGCGCTCAGTGGCACGGTCACGGTCTTCAGCGATGGCAAGGTGGTGGCCCACAGTCGCACCGGCTATGAGAGCAGCGACGCTGCGGTGGCCTTCCGTGCCCCTGGCCGCGGCCTCTACCAGGTTGCGGTGAGCGCCGATGGCGCAGAAGCGTTCGGCCCGTTCCGCCTGCGTGCGGAAGTAATCAAGCCCCACGACGGCACGCCGATCATCAACACCGGCCGCGTTTCCGATCTGCTGCTGGACGCCTCACAGGATTACACCCTGCAGGTGGACACCGCCGGCCTGTACGCCATCGAGCTGCGCTCGGATGTGTTCGACACCGTGCTGTCGCTGAAGGGAGAGGGCCAGGACGCCGAGAACGATGACGACGAGGACGGCGAGGGCACCGACTCGCGTATCCACCTGGCGTTGCAGCCCGGCCGCTACACCCTCAGCGTCCGCGGCCTGAGTGATGAGGACACGGGCGCGTTCACGCTGGACGTGCGGCGCAGCGAAGCGCCCGCCGCGGCCCCCGACAACAACGGCAGCACCGTGCAGTAGATCCACGCCATGCGTGGATGCAGTAGATCCACGCCACGCGTGGATGCAGTAGATCCACGCCACGCGTGGATGCCGCGCTCACCTGCGGCGACCACGCATCCGGGCAGCGCCTCAATGCGCCGCGGCAAACCCGGCATCACCCACCGGTGGCAGCGGCAGGATGCGTTCGGCCTCCTGCGCCTGGCCGGCGCCAGCCAGCGCCTGCTGGTACGCCTTGGCGGTGGCGGTGTTGAAAGCGACCAGCACGATGCGCATCGGCTGCACATGGCTGCGCTGCCACGCCAGCGTTTCGGTCACTGCCACCTGTGCGGCCTGGTACAACGGATAGCCGTAGACGCCGCAGCTGATGGCCGGAAACGCGATCGACTCCGCGCCCAGTGACTCGGCAAGCTGCAGCGATTTCCAGTAGCAGTTGGCCAGCAGCGCCGGTTCGTCGCGCTGGCCGTCATGCCAGACCGGACCGACGGTATGCAGGACATGCCGCGCCGGCAGTGCGTAGGCGTCGGTGGCACGCACTTCGCCGGTCGGGCAGCGCACGCCCGGCCGCAGTTCCGGCAAACGCTCGCATTCGGCCAGCAGTTGGGGCCCGGCAGCGCGATGGATGGCACCGTCCACACCGCCGCCGCCGAGCAGGGTTTCGTTGGCCGCGTTGACGATCGCATCCACCGCCAGGGTCGTGATGTCGCCCTGCCACACTTCGATCTTCATGCGTCCGTCTCCTGCCTGTCGTTATTGCGCGCCGTGCCCGCGCTGGCTGCACCCACCGTAGTGGAGAGGGCATCGATGCTGCGTCATGACCGTCTCACGCGCTGCGATTACGGTCTTCAGGCACGATGGCGGCAGCCACCTTCACGCAGGCTGAAGCAGAACGGGGTCAGAGCCTTTTCCGCATGGAAGAGGCTCTGACCCCGTTGTTGGTCTGCGTGGGTGGGGTCAGAGCCCTTTCCCTGCGGGAAAGAGATCCGACCCCAGGCTTACGGCAGGCCGGCCAGCCAGTCGTCGTCGGAACCTTCGTTCACATCCGCAAACAGCGGCGTGGAGAAATAGCGTTCACCGGTGTCCGGCAGCATCGCCAGAATCACCGCGCCCTGCTCGGCACGGGCGGCCACGTCCAGCGCGCTGGCCACCGTCGCACCGGCGGAGATGCCGACAAAGATGCCTTCCTCGGCCGCCAGGCGGCGCGCGGTGGCGATGGCGCGGTCGTCCTCGACGGTGAGCAGTTCATCCACCACGTCGCGGTTGAGCACGTCCGGCACGAAGTCCGGGGTCCAGCCCTGGATCTTGTGCGGCTTCCAGTCATCGCCCTTCAGCAGCGCGGCGCCGGCCGGTTCGGTGGCGACGATGCGGGTCTGCGGGCGGGCGACCTTCAGCACTTCGCCGACGCCGGTGAGGGTGCCGCCGGTGCCCCAGCCGCTGACGAAGTAGTCCAGGCGCTTGCCAGCGAAGTCGCGCAGGATCTCCGCCGCCGTAGTGTTGCGGTGGTAGGCCGGGTTGGCCGGGTTGGCGAACTGGCTGGCCAGGAACCAGCCGTGCTCTTCGGCCAGTTCGCGCGCCCTGCGCACCATGCCGCTGCCACGTTCGGCGGCCGGGGTCAGGATGACCTTGGCGCCATAGGCGCGCATCAGCTTGCGGCGCTCGACCGAGAAGGTCTCGACCATGGTGGCCACGAACTTGTAGCCGCGCGCGGCCGCGACCATGGCCAGGGCCACGCCGGTGTTGCCCGAGGTGGCTTCCACGATCGTGTCGCCGGGCTTGAGCAGGCCGCGTTCCTCGGCGTCGAGGATGATCGCCAGGGCCAGGCGGTCCTTCACCGAGCCGCCCGGGTTGAACGACTCGACCTTGGCGTACAGGGTGACGCCCTGCGGAGCCAGGCGCTGCAGTTTGACGATGGGGGTGTTGCCGATGGTGTCGAGGATGGAGTCGTACAGGGCCATGGAAGCGCTCCGGAGGCGGGCCGCGCCGGGGCCGGCGGGCGGAAGGGGGGAGGCTGGCCGTTCAGGCCAGCGGCTGCCGGCTGACCGTAGCGCCGGCTTATGACGCCCGGAAATGACCAGATACCTTTCTTAAACAACGTTTGGTTATAAGCTGGTGATGGCAATAGACCCTAGAGTGGACCTCCGCCCCCCGCGCCCCCGCCCGCCATGACGCTTACACAGCTGCGCTACCTGGTCGCCATCGCCGACGCCGAGATGAACATCACGCTCGCGGCTTCGCGCGTGCACGCCACCCAGCCCGGCTTGTCCAAGCAGCTCAAGCAGCTGGAGGACGAGCTGGGCTTCCTGCTGTTCGTGCGCAAGGGCCGCAGCCTGGAATCGGTCACCCCGGCCGGTACCGAAGTGATTTCCCGCGCTCGCGCGGTGCTGGCCGAGGCCAACAACATCCGCACCTACGCCGCCAACCAGCGGCGCGAAAGCCAGGGCCAGCTGATCCTGACCACCACCCACACCCAGGCGCGCTTCGTGCTGCCGCCGGCGGTGGCGGCGATCAAGCAGGCCTACCCGCAGGTGAGCGTGCACCTGCAGCAGGCCGGTGAGGCCGATGCGCTGGACCGCCTGAACCAGGGCGATGCCGATATCGCGATCATCAGCACGGCCGGTGGCGAACCGACCGACGGCATTGCCGTGCCGCTGTTCCGCTGGCGGCGGCTGGTGGTCGTGCCCAAGGGCCACCCGCTGGACCGCGCCGGCCGCGCGCCGGACCTGGCCGCGCTGTCCCGCCAGCCACTGATCAGCTACGAATCCTCCACCCGCCCCAATTCCTCGCTGCAGCGCGCCTTCGCGGCCCATGGGCTGGTGCCGGACCTGGCGCTGACGGCGCTGGATGCGGACCTGATCAAGACCTATGTGCGTACGGGCCTGGGCGTGGGGCTGCTGGCCGAGATGGCGGTCAGTTCCAACGATGAAGACCTGCGTTCGTGGCCGGCGCCGGAGCCGATCACCGAGTGCATTGCCTGGGCGGTGCTGCCGCGCGACCGGGTGCTGCGCGATTACGCGCTGGAGCTGGTGCATGTGCTGGCACCGCAGATCGATCCGCGCGATCTGCGGCGGGTGCTGGATGGCAACCAGGCCGCCGCGTGGCCGGTCCCGCCGACGTGGGAGTCGCTGACCCAGACCATCACGGTCTGAGGGGTGGGTTTTTCGGCAGGGCTTGCAGCCCTGCACCTGCTTCAAGCCAGAGCAACGGCAACGGCAAAAGCGCGCTGTCCGTGGGTTGGCGGGGCGGTGTGGGTGGTCAGGACACGCCGTAAACCCCCCTCCGGGGTCCGGCCCAGCCGCTGGCGGCTGTGCGTTCGGGCGCTTGCGAAGCAGTGCTTCGCAAGCAAAGTGCCCTCACCCATGGGGGCTCGATGGCGCCATCCATGGCACCAACGGTCCTGCCCACCCACACCGCCCCGCCTTCGACAGATTCCGTGTGCTGTTGGCAACGGCGATTGTTGGAACGCGCGGCGGTTGGTAGGTGTCGACCTTGGTCGACACATCTGTCAGATACCGAATGAATTCATCCACGCATGGCGTGGATCTACTGGAACGCGCGGCTGTTGGTGGGTGTCGACCAAGGTCGACACCCACCAGAGCAGAACGCCGTTCTGACAGATCGCGGAAATCTGTCGAAGGCGGGGTGGGTCCGGTTGAGGGGGTGTGAGCGGCATGGATGCCGCGACCAAGCCCCCATGGATGGGTTTACGGCGTCCCCCTCAACCGGACCCACCCCGACTCCCTTCAGGAAAGCAGCTTCTGCTGTTGCTCTGGCTCAAAGCAGGTGCAGGGCTGCAAGCCCTGCCGGGACAAAAAAAACAGGGCCGGACCCCGCCAGGGCCGACCCCTGCCTGGCGCCCTCTGCCAAGCAGCCTCGACTGTACGATGACAGCGCACGACAAAGGGCGCCCGGATACATCCCGACATACGTCGACACCGCCCCGGCGAGCCTTGCATGGAACGGGTTCAAGGCGCCACCGCAACGCTGGTTTCACGCCGGTAAACGCTTGGCACATACCGATTTCGCAGGCCCTTGCCTACACTCGGCGGCCGTGGATCACCCAGGACCTTTCATGTTGGCTCGCATCACTTCGACCCTGGCCCTTGGCCTGTGCCTGGCCGCCCTGGCCGGGTGCACAGGCAAACAGGAGGCCGCCGCGCGTCGGCAGGGCGAAGCGGTGCCGGTCACCGCGCAGGTCGTACAGCCCTCGCAGTGGAATGACACCCTGCAGGCGCTGGGCACCGCCAAGGCCCGTGAATCCATCAGCGTCACCGCCAAGGTCAGCGAGATCGTCGACCGCGTGCACTTCGAAAGCGGCCAGCAGGTCGCCGCCGGGGCGCCCCTGGTCACCCTGCGCGGGCAGGCACAGGAAGCCGCGCTGGTGCAGGCGCAGGCCACCTTCCACGAAGCCGACCAGCTGTACAAGCGTCAGCGCGAGCTGGCCACCCAGCGCTTGGTCTCCAGTGCCACCCTCGATACGCAGAAGTCGATCCGCGATGCGGCCGAGGCACGCGTGGCGCAGATGCAGGCGGACATTGGTGACCGCCGCGTGCGTGCGCCGTTTGCCGGCGTGCTGGGCATCCGCCAGGTCAGCCCAGGCACGCTGCTGACCACGACCACCGTCATCGCCACCCTGGACGACATCGAGCGCATGCACGTCGATTTCCAGGTGCCGGAAGTGGAAATGGCTGCGCTGTCGACCGGCGACAAGGTCAGCGCCACCAGCGTGGCCTGGCCGGGCCGCACCTTCGAAGGCGACGTGACCACCATCGATGCGCGCATCGATCCGGCCACGCGTGCGGTGACCGTGCGCGCCGACTTCGCCAACGCCGACCACGCGCTGCGCCCGGGCATGCTGCTGGACGTGCGCCTGTTCCGCCCCGAGCGCCCGGCACTGGTGGTGCCGGAAATCGCCGTGGTGCAGGTTGGCCGCGATACCTTCGTTTACCGCATCAAGGCCGACGACACGGTTGAACGCGTGGACGTGACCACCGGCGCGCGCCGTGCCGGGGTGGTCGAGATCCGCCAGGGCCTGGAGGGCGGCGAGCGCATCGTCGTCGACGGCACCGGCAAGCTGCGCGCCGGCCTGAAGGTCGCCGCCACCGACGCCGCGTCGGCCAATGGCACCGCACCGGCCAAGGCACCGGCCGCAGCACCGGCCGAGGGCAACGGCGGATGAAGCTGTCGGACATCTCCATCCAGCGGCCGGTGTTCGCCGTGGTGATGAGCCTGCTGCTGGTAGTGCTGGGCGTCATGTCCTTCACCCGCCTGACCCTGCGCGAGCTGCCGGCCATCGACCCGCCCATCGTCTCGGTGTCGGTGGATTACACCGGTGCCTCGGCAGCGGTCATCGAAAGCCGTGTCACGCAGGTGCTGGAAGATGCGCTGGCGGGCATCGAAGGCATCGATACCATCAACGCGCGCAGCACCAATGGCCGCTCGCAGGTCAGCATCGAGTTCACCTCCAACCGCGATATCGAAGCGGCCGCCAACGACGTGCGCGACGCGGTCAGCCGCGTGGCCGACCGCATGCCCGAAGAGGCGCGGCCGCCGGAAATCGCCAAGGTCGAAAGCGATGCCGATCCGATCATCTGGTTCAACATGTCCTCCACCACGATGGACACGCTGGAACTGAGCGACTACGCCGACCGCTACGTGGTCGACCGCTTCTCCAGCCTGGACGGCGTGGCCCAGGTGCGCATCGGCGGCCGCCAGCGCTATGCCATGCGCATCTGGCTGGACCGCGACCAGCTGGCCGCGCGCGGCTTGACCACCGGCGACGTGGAAACCGCGCTGCGCAACGAGAACGTGGAACTGCCGGCCGGCCGCATCGAATCGACCGACCGCGACTTCACCCTGCGCGTCGAGCGCAACTACGTGAAGCCCGAGGACTTCGCCACCATCCCGCTGGGCAAGGGCAGCGACGGTTACGTGGTGCGCATGGGCGATGTGGCCAAGATCGAGCTGGCGTCAGCCGAACGCCGTGCCTATTTCCGCAGTAACGGTGAACCGGGCGTCGGCCTGGGCATCGTCAAGACCTCCACCGCCAACTCGCTGGACGTGGCCCGCGCTGCGCGCGCGGAAGCAGAGAAAGTTGCCGCGACGCTGCCCGAAGGCACGCAGATCGTGGTGACCTTCGACAACACGACCTTCATCGAAGCGGCCGTCGATCGCGTCTACGCGACCCTGGTCGAGGCGATGCTGCTGGTGCTGGCGGTCATCTGGCTGTTCCTGGGCAGCTTCCGCGCGGCGTTGATTCCTGCGGTCACGGTGCCGGTCTGCCTGGTCGCGGCCTTCATCGCGCTGTATGCCTTCGGCTTCTCGATCAATCTGCTGACCCTGCTGGCGCTGGTGCTGTGCATCGGCCTGGTGGTGGACGATGCGATCGTGGTGGTGGAGAACGTGCAGCGCCGCATCGACCTGGGCGAGCCGCCGCTGGTGGCCTCCAAGCGTGGCACCACCCAGGTCGCCTTCGCAGTCATCGCCACCACGGCGGTGCTGGTGGCGGTCTTCCTGCCGGTCGGTTTCCTGGAAGGCAACACCGGCCGCCTGTTCCGCGAACTGGCCGTCGCGCTGGCTGCCGCGGTGGCGCTGTCGGCGTTCGTCGCGCTCACGCTTACCCCGATGATGGCCTCCAAGCTGCTCAAGCCGCATACCGGCCAGGCGCCGCGCGGCCTGCATGGCTTCATCAACCGCAACCTGGAACGCCTGGCCTCCGGCTATGGCCGCGTGCTCGACCACCATGTCGACCGCACCTGGATCTACCTGGTGGTGATGGTGCTGGCACTGGCCGCCAGCTGGGGCCTGATGAAGATCCTGCCTTCGGAACTGGCCCCGGCCGAGGACCGTGGCTCGTTCCAGATCATGATCGATGGCCCGGAAGGCGCCGGCTACGACTACACCGTGCAGCAGGTGCAGCAGGTCGAAGCCCTGTTGGCGCCGCACGTGGGGGCGGACAAGACCATCGCCCGCGCCAACCCGCGCGTGCCCGGCGGCTTTGGTGCCAGCGAGGAAATGCACACCGGCCGCGTCAGCGTGTTCCTGCAGCCGTGGCGCCAGCGCAGCGAAAACACCGTTGACGTGGCCAACGACCTGCAGAAGGAACTGGATACCCTGCGCGGCGTGCGCGTGCGCACCCAAGTTGGTGGCGGCCTGGTGCGCAGTGGCGGCCAGCCGTTCCAGATCGTGCTGGGCGGCCCGGAATATGCCGAGATCGCGCAGTGGCGTGACCGCATCCTGCTGCGCATGGCCGACAATCCCGGCCTTGTCGGCCCCGATTCGGACTACAAGGAAACCCGCCCGCAGATGCGGGTGAACATCGACCGCCAGCGTGCGGCCGACCTGGGCGTGCCGGTCACTGCAATAGGTTCGGCGCTGGAAACCATGATGGGCTCGCGGCGCGTCACCACCTTCGTCGACAACGGCGAAGAGTACGACGTGCTGGTGCAGGCCGGCCGCGATGGCCGTGCCACGCCGGCCGACCTGGCGGCCATCCGTGTGCGCGCCAACTCGGGCGAGCTGGTGCCGCTGTCCAACCTGGTCACTCTCAGTGAAGTGGCCGAGGCCGGCACCCTGAACCGCTTCAACCGCCTGCGCTCGATCACCATCAGTGCCGGCCTGGCGCCGGGCTACCCGCTGGGCGAGGCCATTGCCTGGGCGCAGCAGGTCACCCGCGAAGAGCTGCCGCAGTACGCACAGATCAACTGGAAGGGCGAATCGCGTGAGTTCCAGAGTGCCGGCGGCGCGGTGCTGCTGACCTTCGCCATGGCCCTGCTGGTGGTCTACCTGGTGCTGGCCGCGCAGTTCGAAAGCTTCATCCACCCGCTCACCATCATGCTGACCGTGCCGCTGGGCGTGCTCGGTGCGCTGGTCGGCCTGTGGGTGAGCGGCGGCACGGTGAACCTGTTCAGTCAGATCGGCATCGTGATGCTGGTCGGCCTGGCGGCCAAGAACGGCATCCTGATCGTCGAGTTCGCCAATCAGCTGCGCGATGACGGGCGCACCGTGCGCGAGGCCATCATCGAATCGGCCATGGTGCGCCAGCGCCCGATCCTGATGACCTCCATCGCCACCGTGGTCGGCGCGATCCCGCTGGTGGTGGCTGGCGGCCCGGGTTCGGCCAGCCGTGGCACCATCGGCATCGTGATCATCTTCGGCGTCACCCTGTCCACCTTCCTGTCGCTGTTCGTGGTGCCGGCGTTCTACGCACGCCTGGCCCCGTACACCCGTTCGCCGGAAGCGGTGAAGCGCGAACTGGAGAAGCAGGAAGCCGAATCGCCTTCGGTCGGCGGCCATGCCTGACCGGAGCGACAGTGGGGTCGGATCCCTTTCCCAAGGGGAAAGGGCTCTGACCCCGAGCCTGCAGGGCGACGGCTTCACCCTGCGCCCCTGGCACGCCGACGACCTCGAATCGCTGCTGCGCCACGCCAACGACCCCGCCGTCTCACGCGGCCTGCGGGACCGCTTCCCGTACCCATACACCCGCGAGGACGGCGAGGCCTTCCTGGCCGGCCGCGTACTCACGCCCGGCACCCTCAACCTGGCCATCGAGATTGACGGCCACGCCTGCGGCAGCATCGGCGCACAACCGGGCACGGCCGAGCGCGGGCATACCGCCGAATTGGGGTATTGGTTGGGCCAGGCGCAGTGGGGCCAGGGCGTGATGACCCGCGTGGTGGCCCTGTTCGCCCCCTGGGTGATGGACGAGCTGCGCCTGTTCAGGCTGCAGGCCGAGGTGTTGGACTTCAACGAAGGCTCGGCACGCGTGCTGCTGGCCAACGGCTTTGCCGAAGAAGGCACGGCCCGCTGCGCCGTCTACAAGCGCGGCGTCCTGCACGACCTGCGCCGCTTCGCCCGGGTACGAAGGTCCCTGTAGAGCCGAGCCCATGCTCGGTTGCAGTCGGCGGCCCAAGCCGAGCACGGGCCCGGCTCTACAAAACAGCGCTACCGCAGCGGCCTTCGATCAGGGAGAATCGACCGGTCCCTTCCAGCCGACGGGACGTCCTTACAACCCGCCGACTGGAGAGAGCGCGCGTGGAAGCTACCGTACACTTCATCAACAGCATCATCTGGAGCAAGGCGCTCATCGCCGTGTGCCTGGGTGCGGGTCTGTTCTTCAGCCTGCGCACCCGCTTCATGCAGATCCGCGGCTTCGTCGAAATGTGCCGCCTCACCGTGAAGGGTGAGAAGTCCGACGCCGGCGTGTCCTCCTTCCAGGCCCTGGCCATGTCGATGGCTGGCCGCATGGGCATCGG
>PJUE01001092.1_pt1 | contig 10364 bp, 8 predicted proteins | sample 1512171 | NCBI WGS metagenome assembly PJUE01 (sample SAMN08177674, study PRJNA422409) | Feces metagenome, whole genome shotgun sequencing project. | isolation source: Chicken feces (3) enriched on wood chips: alkali lignin treatment | host: Gallus gallus | place: USA: Madison | collected 2015-01-15
GACCATTCGCCGGGATCTGATTAAGCTCGATCAGGAGGGGGTTATCAGCCGCACCCACGGCGGCGTGACCCTGAACCGGTTCATCCCTTCACAGCCCACCACCAGCGAAAAGATGCAGCGCAGCCTGGCGGAGAAACACGCCATCGCCTGCGCGGCAGCCAGCTTTGTTAAGGCCGGCGACGCGGTGGTGCTCGATGCGGGCACCACCATGATTGAACTCGCGCGCCAGCTGACCCATCTGCCGCTGCGCGTCATCACCAGCGATCTGCATATCGCCCTGTTTCTGTCCGAGTTTAAGCAGATTGAGGTGACGATCATTGGCGGGCGCATCGACGACTCGAGCCAGTCCTGCATTGGCGAGCACGGTCGCCGCCTGCTGCAAAACGTCTGGCCGGATATCGCCTTTGTCAGCTGTAACGGCTGGGATCTGCAGCGCGGCATTACCTCGCCGACGGAAGAGAAAGCGGCCCTGAAGCGGGATCTGATCGCCAACGCCCGCCGCCGGGTGCTGCTGGCCGACAGCTCGAAATATGGCGCCTGGTCGCTGTTTAACGTGGCTCACCTCAACACCCTGACCGATATTGTCACCGACAAACGGCTGGACGAAGGGGTGCAACAGACCCTAAGCCAGCTGGATGCCACCCTGACCTTAGCGCCTTAAGGCTCAGGGCAGGCGGGCGATATTGGCTTTGATCACCTCCGCCGAATGGCGGAATTTTTGCAGTTCATCCTCTGCCAGCTTCAGCTCAATGATCTGCTGGACGCCGCTCTGGGCCAGCACCGCCGGCACGCCGATCGCCACGCCGTCCACCCCATACTCACCCTCCAGAATGCAGGAGATCGCCAGCGCCCGGTGGCTGCCGGTGAAGATATTGCGACAGATTTCAGCGATGGTGGCGGCGATGCCGTATTCCGTGCAGCCCTTACGGGCATAGATCTCAAAGCCCTGTTTGCGCACGCGCTCGGCCAGTTCATCAAAATCCAGGGTTTTGCCGGTGTGACGCTGATAAACGTCAGCAATTGGCGAGCCGTAGACCGCCGAATGCGACCAGACCGGGAACTGCGTATCCCCGTGCTCACCCAGAATAAAAGCGTCGATGCTCTGCGCGCCGATATCCAGCGCCTGCGCCAGGGTCCGTCGCAGGCGGGTAGTATCCAGCCAGACGCCGGTACCAATGACCTGCTGACGCGGCAGGCCGGAGAGCCGCCACACCTGCCAGGTGATGATGTCGCACGGGTTGGTCGCGATCAGAAAAATGCCGTTAAACCCGCCCGCCATCATCTGCGGCACAATGTTTTTCACAATGCTGGCGGTGGCGGTCAGCTCATCCAGCCGCGTCTGCCCCGGTTTGAGGGCGCCGCCGGAGACGGTGATCACCGCGATATCCACATCGGCACAGTCACTCGCCTCACGGGTGGAGATGGTCATCATCCCGGGCATAAAGGCGGCGGCATCCGACAGATCCCAGGCGTGGCCTTCACTGCGCGGCTGGTTGATATCCACCAGCAGCAGCTCTTCACAGATATTCTGGTTCAGCAGGGCGTAGGCGGCGGAGGTACCGACGTTTCCGGCCCCGATAATCATCACTTTGCGGGCTTTGGTGTTCATTGTTTTTCCTGAGATTTTAACCGTGACTGTGCCCAAACTTACGCCGCAGGCGCAGGGGGCGCAATGGCTGGCGGCAGCTATAAGTTAAAAATATGCCTGCTCGCTCGTCAGGCGGCGTTATGGTGGAGAAAAACGACAAAAGGAGCCTGCCATGTATTCCATTACCTCAGAATCGCCCGCCCATCCGGATATCACTAACCTGATTGCCGATCTCGACAGCTACCAGAGCACGCTCTATCCGGCGGAAAGCAATCATCTGCTGGATCTGACCGGGTTGCCGGAACACAGCCTGATCATGATGGTGATCCGCGATCGCCAGCTCAACGCCGTCGGCTGTGGGGCCATCGTGCTGAACGGCGACGGCAGCGGAGAGATGAAGCGGGTCTGGATCGACCCGACCCATCGCGGGCAGCGGCTGGGTGAAAAACTGCTGGCGGCGCTGGAAGATGAAGCGTTGAGCCGCAGCTGTCATACCCTGCGCCTCGAGACCGGCATCAGGCAACTGCCGGCTATTCATTTGTATGAGCGCTGTGGCTATCAGCTGTGCGAGGCATTCCCTCCGTACGCGCCCGATCCCCTGAGCCTGTTTATGGAGAAGGCGCTGGTGGCTGATCTTCGTTTAGCAGTGCTATAAACGCCTCGAGCTGGCGGGTCATCGCCCCCCGGCGCCACACCAGCCAGGTGGTGAGCCAGCGCCAGTTCTCTGCCAGCGGCCAGGCTTCCACCTGCTGATGACCGGGCATACTTTCCAGCATCGAGCGCGGCATCAGCGCAATCCCGGCGCCGGCGATCACGCAGGCCAGCATGCCGTGATAGGACTCCATCTCATGAATGCGCCCTGGCGTGGCACGATCCGCATGAAACCAGCTCTCAAAATGGCGGCGATAGGAACAGTTGGCGCGAAAGGCGTAGATATCGCGTCCGCTAATAGCCAGAGCCCGCTCGACCTTCGGCTGACCGGCCGGTACCACCAGCATCATCTCCTCCCGGTAGACCGGCATCCCCTCCAGCTCCGGGTGGGTTAAGGGCCCGTCGACAAAGGCTGCGCTTAACGTCCCCTCCAGCACGCCATCGATCATCGTCCCCGAAGGGCCGGTCGCCAGCGCAAACTGAATGCGCGGATAGCGCTGGTTAAACTGCGCCAGCGAGGCCGGGATGCGCACCGCCGCCGTGCTCTCCAGCGACCCGAGGGTAAACAGCCCCTGGGGTTCATCGCCCGCCACCACCATCCGGGCTTCATCTACCAGGGCGAGGATCTGCCGGCTGTAGCGCAAAAAATTGTGACCCGCCGGGGAGAGGCGCAGCCGCTGGTTCTCGCGGATAAAGAGCTCCACGCCGAGGTCGGCCTCCAGCTGTTTGATGCGGGTGGTGAGGTTAGAGGGGACGCGATGCACCTTCTGCGCGGCCTGGGTGATGCTGCCGGTCTGGGCGACGGCGTTAAACATTTCCAGCTGGGTCAGATCCATATCATTCTCGTATCGTGAATAAGGTGGTCACTATTATTCATTTTTAAGAAATAGCAGAACGGGCCACACTGTAGCAACTGTTATTACACGGAGCCGATCATGACTACACCTTCTGCTACCCATGCCCTGTCCATCAACCCGGCAAATGGCGAAACCTTGAGTACGTGGCCCTGGGCGACCGCCACCGAGGTTGAACATGCCCTCGCACAGACCGATGCCGCCTTTCGTCAGTGGAGCAGCGTGCCGGTGGCGGCGCGTGCACAAAAATTACGTGACCTGGGCACCGCCCTGCGCAACCGTGGCGAAGAGATGGCCCGGATGATCACTCGCGAGATGGGCAAGCCCATCGCCCAGGCGCGTGGGGAGGTGGCGAAATCCGCCAGTCTCTGCGACTGGTATGCCGATCACGGCCCGGCCATGCTGAATACCGAGGCGACGCAGGTAGCGGACGCGGTGATCGAATACCGTCCGCTGGGACCGGTGCTGGCGGTGATGCCGTGGAACTTCCCGCTGTGGCAGGTGCTGCGCGGCGCGGTGCCGATTATCCTGGCGGGCAACAGCTATCTGCTGAAACACGCCCCGAACGTGCTGGGTGCCGCGAACCTGATCGAACAGATTTTTAACGATGCCGGATTCCCGCCGGGGGTGTTTAGTCAGCTGAATGCCACTAACGACGGGGTAGGCCAGATGATTGCCGATCCGCGCATTGCGGCGGTGACCGTCACCGGCAGCCTGCGCGCCGGGGCGGCGATTGGGGCTCAGGCCGGGGCGGCGCTGAAAAAATGCGTGCTTGAACTGGGCGGCTCCGATCCCTTTATCGTCCTGAATGATGCCGATCTGGATCTGGCGGTGAAAGCGGCGGTGACCGGACGCTATCAGAACACCGGACAGGTCTGCGCGGCGGCCAAGCGCTTTATCGTTGAGGCGGGGATTGCGGATGCGTTCAGCCGTCGCTTTGTGGAGGCGACCGCGGCGCTGAAAATGGGTGCGCCTGACGCAGAAGAGAACTATCTCGGCCCGATGGCGCGTTTCGATCTGCGCGACGAGCTGGATCAGCAGGTGCAGGCCACGCTGGCCGAAGGGGCAACGCTGCTGCTGGGTGGTGAGAAGTTGGCGGGGGCAGGGAACTACTATGCACCGACCGTACTGGGTAACGTCACCCCGAATATGACCGCGTTTCGGCAGGAGCTGTTTGGCCCGGTGGCGGCCATCACCGTGGCAACCGATGCCGCTCACGCCCTTCAGCTTGCCAACGACAGCGATTTCGGCCTCTCTGCAACGGTGTTTACCGCCGATGCTGCAATGGCGGATCGCTTTGCCCGCCAGCTCGAGTGCGGTGGGGTGTTTATCAACGGCTACAGCGCCAGCGATGCCCGCGTGGCGTTCGGCGGTGTGAAGAAGAGCGGCTTTGGCCGGGAGCTGTCGCACTTTGGCCTGCATGAGTTCTGCAATGTGCAGACGGTGTGGAAAGACCGGGTGTGATCTAGCGCCGGTGTTTTGCCGGGTGGCGCTGCGCTTACCCGGCCTACATGAACCCCTTAGCCCGTAGGCCCGTGCAAGCGCAGCGCCGCCGGGCAATTCGGCATATTTGCGACATGTGTCGATAAAATGCGTTTTTTTAAACATATTGATGTGACATGTTTATACCATCGACATAAAATGGTCATATGTCGATAAAAACGGTTTTTTTAAACATATGAGCTGGGATCCCGTCGTACCTTATAATGAACTTCCGGTGTTACCTCCGGATCTGGACAGCATTGAAACCCGTAGTGTACTCAAAGCCTGTATCAGTGCGCGCGCAGCGATTGCTGAGTTAAAAACTGCGGGTGAGTTAATACCCGATCAAAGTTTATTGATTAATATCCTACCGATGCTGGAAGCAAAAGACTCTTCCCGTATAGAGAACATTGTGACCACCAGCGATCGGCTTTTTCAATACGTTGATCGTGCCGAAAATGCCGATCCCGCTACAAAGGAAGCGCTACGCTACCGCACTGCGTTATACGATGGATATCTCCATCTCAACAGCTATACCTTGTGCACCAATACCGCGATAAAAATTTGTACTGCACTACGAGCCGTACAAACCGATATTCGTAAGACGCCGGGTACCGTCTTGCGCGACCAGTACGAGGAGGTGGTTTATACGCCGCCAGTTGGCGAAACAACTATCCGCGATCTCCTGGCTAACTGGGAGCGCTTCCTCCATGCCGAGGATGATGTCGACCCGTTGATCAAAATGGCTATTTCACACTATCAGTTTGAATGCATTCATCCTTTCCCCGACGGTAATGGACGAACGGGGCGGATCCTGAATATCCTCTATTTAATTCAGGCGGGATTGTTGTCATTACCCATTCTGTATTTGTCTCGCTTCATCCTCGAAAGACGTAACGATTACTACACCTTATTGCGTAGTGTGACTGCGAATGGGGACTGGCAGGCATGGATCCTTTTTATGCTCGAAGCGATAGAGAATACGGCGAGATGGACAACGAAGAAGATCGCAGTGGTCCGAGCGTTGATGGCGGAGACTACTGACTATGTACGTAAGGAATTACCCAAGATTTATACACACGAACTGGTGAGGGCCCTCTTTGCACAGCCCTATTGTCGGATTGAAAACCTTGTAGAGGCTGGCGTTGCAAAACGGCAGACGGCTTCATCCTACCTCAAGCAATTAGTTGAGATTGGTGTGCTGGAGGAAATGAACGTTGGGCGTGAGAAGTTGTATATCAATACCCGATTATTACTCGAATTAAATCATTAGTATTTTAAAAGGGGTTAGCGAGTTTTTAACCTACAGTCCCTTGTCATCTCCCTGAAATAGTTCTGTCATTTTCACTGCGTAGACTCGCCCACGTCTAAGGCATTGTTAATGAATACAATTATGAACTTAAGCAAAATTTTCCGCCGCTTTACTCCCCGGCAGTTTGGTTTGCTGGCGGGGATCTTCTGCATTATCGGGCTCTTTTCCGCACTGCAACTCTCTTCTTCGGTTCTACTCTCCGTCTCGCTGCGCGATGCCCAGCGCAATGAACAGCGTAACCAGATGGCGTACCTGCAACAGGCGAAGGTCGATCAGGCACGGATCTCGCTGCTGGCGGCGAGCGATCTGCTTAACCGCGCGGGGGTTTACTTTATGCAGGATAAAGAGACCGGGTCGGACGGGAGCTGGCACAGCCTGATGGATGAGGCGCAGCAGGCGTTACGGGATTCTCAGCAGGCCTGGCAGGCGTGGCAGGCAATGCAGCCGCCGCGGGATGAGGCCCTGCTCACCAGCTATCAGCTATTCTTCGATGCCATCCGGGAACAGGCCGACGGGCTGGTCAACAGCCAGTCGATCGATGCCTTCTTCGCCGTACCCGCCCAGGCTTTTCAGGCGGACTTTAATGACAACTACGCCCGCTATCAGCAGGCAAGCGCCCAGCGCGCCGCTGAGGGGCGTCAACTGCTGACCGCCAGTCTCTCCAGCCTGCAATTGCTGTTCTTACTGGCTCCGGTGGTCCTGCTGGCCATCGCCGTGGCGGTGTGGTTTGCGATGTCGCGCTGGGTGATCGTGCCGCTGCGTCGCCTTATCGCCCATATCAACATGCTGGCGGCGGGAGATCTGTCCGCTCAACCACCAGGCGTTAAGCGTTTCAACCGTGAGATCGCGCAGCTTGGCGACAGCGTCGACACCCTCCAGCAGGGCCTGCAGCAGCTGGTGACCCAGGTCAGCGAGGCGACTACCTCGATGGTGACCAATATCGGATCGCTGGCGCAGGGAAATCAAAAGCTGTATCACCAGTCGGCGCGTCAGGCGCAGGAGCTGAAAGAAGTCACTGCACACATTGCCGACCTGGAGACTCACGTCGAGGGCAACAGCGGCTACGCCAGGCTTGCAAGCTCGAGGGCGGACGAGGCGCGGGCGATGGCGGCAGGCGGGGATCGAATGATGGAGACGGTGAATGCCTCGATGGCGGCGATTGTGGAGCGATCTGCCGAGATGCGCGGCATTGTGGCAATCATCGATAACGTGGCGTTTCAGACCAATATTCTGGCGCTGAACGCGGCCATCGAGGCGGCGCATGCCGGGAATCAGGGGCGCGGTTTTGCCGTGGTGGCGCGGGAAGTAGGGCTGCTGGCGCGCAAAAGCAGCCACTCGACGCAGACCATCCAGCAGCTGATTAACCACTCGTTGCAGGGCATCGAAGATGGCTCGAAAGCGGTAACCCGGCTTGAAGATAACCTGCAGCAGGTCATCGGCCTGGTCGGCAACCTCTGTAGTTTGCTGAATGAGATCTCGGTCGCCACCCTCAGCCAGGGGGAGAGCATTCACCGGATGACCGGCCAGCTGCAGGCGCTGAATCAGGTGGCGCACCAGACCGATATCCTGGTGAACACCGCGTCCGAAGCCTCGCAACGGCTGCATGATGAATCCGGCCTGCTGTTACAGGCGGTATCGCGGTTCCGACTTCCGGCCTGACGTCATCCATAAGCCTCTGTTATACTCGCAGGCCGTTTTTGGCCTGTGAGCAAGGAGCAACCGATGGCTGCGAACATCAATAATCAGATGCTGGAAGCCATTCTGGCGCAAGTACGTCCCTTACTGGGTCAGGGCAAGGTGGCCGATTACATCCCGGCGCTGGCCTCGGTCAACGGCAACAAGCTCGGGATTGCCATCCGTACCGTCGACGGCCAGCGCTTCCAGGCCGGGGATGCCACCGAGCGTTTTTCCATTCAGTCGATCTCGAAAGTGCTCAGCCTGGTGGCGGCCATGCGCCAGTATGACGAGGAGGAGATCTGGCAGCGGGCGGGGAAAGATCCCTCCGGTCAGCCGTTTAACTCCCTCCTGCAGCTGGAGATCGAGCAGGGCAAACCGCGCAATCCGTTTATCAACGCCGGGGCGCTGGTGGTGTGCGATATGCTGCAAAGTCGTCTTAGCGCGCCCCGTCAGCGGATGCTGGAGATTGTGCGCCAGCTCTCCGGGGTCAGCGATATTGCCTACGATGCGGCGGTCGCCCGGTCTGAATTCGAACACTCGGCGCGCAATGCGGCCATTGCCTGGCTGATGAAATCGTTCGGCAATTTCCATAACGATGTGCCGACGGTCCTGCAAAATTACTTCCACTACTGCGCCCTGAAGATGAACTGTGTTGAACTGGCTGACACCTTTCTGTTTCTGGCCGCGCAGGGTCAAGCGCCGCATCTGTCTGAGCCCGTGGTCACCTCAATGCAGGCCCGGCAGGTGAATGCCCTGATGGCGACCAGCGGGATGTATCAGAACGCCGGGGAGTTCGCCTGGCGGGTGGGGCTGCCTGCCAAATCAGGGGTCGGCGGTGGCGTGGTGGCGATTGTGCCGCATGAAATGGCGATCGCGGTCTGGAGCCCGGAACTGGACGAGACGGGGAACTCGCTGGCGGGGGTCGCGGTGCTGGAGCGCCTGAGCCAGAAGCTGGGTCGTTCGGTCTATTAACGGGATCCTGTGTCGGTGTATTTATTGCCACATCGTTAAACCCCGTTAACGGAGTGGTGATCGTATTACCCCTAATGTGATATACATTAATCCCAAACTTTTAACATTCACCCGCGCGGGTGATAAATCATTGTTAAAAGCAACCCTATGGATTGATATTGCATGTCTTCTGCCTCCACCAGAACTTTCGCGCTTTTTCAGCCGCAAAGCGCCATGCGTAATGCGGCGGGAATATTTGCCCTGACCACGCTGTTCTATTTTATTGGCGCGCAGCTACGTCTGGTGGAGTCCCTGTCGATGTTCTGGCCGCTGAATGGGGTAATGGCGGGGGTGTTTGCCCGTTATGCTTACCTCAACCGGCTGCACTACTATGCGATATCGTACATTGCCATGCTGCTGTACGACCTTATCACCACCAACTGGGGTATCACCTCGCTGGGCATTAACCTCTCGAATATGATGTTTATTGTCACCGTTGCGCTGCTGGTTCAGCGCGACAGGCGGCTGAAAAACAGTACCCCGGATCCGGTCAATGCCCTGCGACTGTTTAACTATTGCCTGCTGGCCGCGCTGCTGTGCGCCCTGGTCGGGGCGCTGTCGTCAGTCGGGTTGGACAATCGCACCTTCTGGCCGCTGGTCGCCGACTGGTTTAGTGAGCAGTTTTCAACCGGGGTGTTGATCGTTCCCTGTCTGCTGACCATCACCTGGCCCGCGTTCAACCGGGCCCTGCGCGCCACGCATTTAATGCCGGTGGTGTTACTGGTTATTTCTGTCGTGGCCTCGGTGGCGATTGGCGGGGCCGGTGCGCTGGCGTTTCCGATGCCGGCGCTGATCTGGTGTGCGGTGCGCTATTCACTGCCGGCAACCTGCCTGCTGACCTTTGTCACCGGGGCGGTGGAGATCACACTGGTCGCCAACTCCGTCATTACCATCGTGGCGACCACACCGCTCACCACCCCGATGATGTTCTCGGCGCGCCTGGGGATAGCCACCATGGCAATCTGCCCGATCATGGTGTCGGTCAGCATGGCGGCGATCAACTCCCTGATCCGCCAGGTCTCCCTGCGTGCCGATTATGATTTTTTAACCCAGGTTTACTCCCGTTCAGGGCTGTATGAGGCGCTGAAGAGCGACGAGGGGATGCGTAAAAGCCCGCTGCTGACCGTGATGCTGCTGGATATCGACTATTTCAAAAGCATTAATGACAACTTCGGTCATGAGTGCGGGGATACCGTGTTGGCGGCCTTTGCGCGCAAAGTGCAGGAGACGGTAGGGAGCGAGGGACGGGTGGCGCGAATGGGCGGCGAAGAGTTTGCCGTGGTGGTGAACACCGCGTCGGCGCAGCAGGGCTATGCCCTGGCGGAGCGTATTCGCTCCACCATTGAACAACATCCGTTCAACTGGCGCGGGCAGGCGCTGTTTTTGACCGTCAGTATCGGTCTGGGCAGCGGAAAAGCGGAGTCGCGGCAGCTAACGGACGTTTTTAATCGCCTGATGAGCGAAGCGGATGATTATCTGTATCGCTCGAAAAAAGCAGGGCGAAATCGTACCAGCGCGCGAATGACAGAGCTAACCACTGCCGCTCAAAACCCTGCGCCATCGGAACAGCTGTAATCGTTTGCCTGCGCGGAGAAAGGGCACCTACCATATATTCACAAAACTGATAAATGCCTTGATACGTATTTTATCCGTCAATAATATAATAGGGTGATTATATCGGAAAATTCGTGTGATGAACGGAACTGACAGACTCAGTAAACCCCCTCGCGTGCCTGGCAGTCGGTTTATCAAACGCATGTTTCTGATGCGAGTGCTTGGAACATTTCTC
>PJUE01001095.1_pt1 | contig 10316 bp, 7 predicted proteins | sample 1512171 | NCBI WGS metagenome assembly PJUE01 (sample SAMN08177674, study PRJNA422409) | Feces metagenome, whole genome shotgun sequencing project. | isolation source: Chicken feces (3) enriched on wood chips: alkali lignin treatment | host: Gallus gallus | place: USA: Madison | collected 2015-01-15
ACCAGCTCGAATTCGTTCTGGAGGGTGGCTACATGGGATCGAAGGAGCGCCGCTCCGTCGATCGCATCTGGACGCTCAACCGCGAACGCGGAACCGAGTTCAGCGGTATCGAACTGATGCCGGACGGGCAGACCATCAAGAAGCTGACGATCACCAATCCCAATGGCGTTCCTGCCTGGATCGACGGCACCTACAACACTCTGAAGCGCGATCTCTACACGACGAACTTCGAGACGAACTGGCACAACGATACCGTCCAGCTCCACTTCGGCACCCAATACAACTGGAGCAACGACAACTACTACTACGTCCAGCAGATCCTGCGCCCCTACGGCCTGACCTCCGCGACGATCGATTTCGTATCGGACGCCTATTCGCGGCCAATCCCCTCGATCACCTTCAACGGCGGGGATATGTCCAGTCCGTCCGGTTACGGCGTCAATCGCTTCCAGGACAATGTCGGTGTTTCGAAGAACAAGGAGTTCGCGGCACAGACGGACCTGACACTGAAGCTGAGCGAGGAAGGCTTCCTGCGCTCGCTGCAAGTCGGCGGTCGCTTCAACCGCCGCAACGTCTTCCGCAACTATGGGTATCGTGACGGCAATCCGCGCGTGAATGGCCAGGATGCGCCGCTGACGTCGTTCCCCGGCGGCAGCCTTGCCTCTGCCACCAGCGTGGACCTTCCGGGTTCGCCGATCTGGTATCGCATTCCGGGCAAGACCCTGCTGAATTCCATCGACGATATCCGCGCCTACATCCAGGCGACCGATCCCGGTAACGCGGCGACGTTTGCCACTGAACTGCCGCCGAGCGATCGGGGGCAGACCTACCGTTCCATCGAACACACGTTCGCTGCATTCGCGCAGTTGAACTACGGCTTCGACATCGGCATCCCCGTGGACGGTGTGATCGTCCTGCGCGCCGTGAATACCTGGGGTAGTTCTACCAGCTTCGATTTCCGTGTGCCTGTAGGCGGAGGTGCCGTGGAAGTGGGGCAATCCAGCGGTCGGGGCAACTTCATGGACTATCTGCCCAGCGTCACCGGCACGCTACATTTCGACGACAAGACCCAGTTGCGTCTCTCGTACACCACCAATGTGTCCCGTGCGAGTTTCTACGATCTGCGGCCGTTCTACTTCGTTGATCCCAATGCGACGAACCCGACCGTGGATGCAGGCAATCCGGAACTGAAGGCACAGCGCGAGTGGTCGCTCGACGCGAGCCTCGAGCACTACTTCGGCCGAGCCGGTGCAGTGTCGCTTGCCGGCTATTACAAGAAGGTGAGCAACTGGTTCTATTTCGACCGCCGTGCCGTGGACGACCTCGCCTATTATGGCTTGCCCGGCCGCAGCGGCTTCATCGCCCAACAGCGCAACGCGGGTGATGGCCAGTTCATCGGCGCCGAATTTTCCGCCCAGACCTTCTTCGATTTCCTGCCGGGCTTCTGGAGCAACTTCGGCGCGAGCGTGAACGCCACTCGCATTTTCCGTGCGCGCATCGAATATCCTTATCCCGAGGATTTCCCGGGCGCATTCGATGCCCCGGAAGTGTCGAAGTGGACGGCAAACGCTGCGCTCTATTATGACACGGCCAAGTTCAGCGCCCGCGTCGCCTACAATTACCGTTCGCCTTATCGTATGACCGTTTGGGTCGATAACCCGGCCTATTCCTGGTACAACGACGATACGTCCCGTCTTGATGCGGCGATCAACTATACTCCGGTGGACTTCATGACGCTGTCGATCGAAGGTACGAACCTGCTGGGCAACGACGTCTATCGTTACTTCGGCAAGCAGAACATTCTCCCGCTCGGCGTCCGCAATCTGGCGCGCACGGTTCAGGGAAGCGTCCGCTTCCGCTTCTGATGGTCAGCCCATCCCTGTCTGTGTGAAAAAGAGCCGTCTCGGGAAACCGGGGCGGCTCTTTTTCCTGCATTGTCTCCGATTGCAGAACGGTGCACAAAATTCCGCATATGATGATAATTTTGCAATTGTCGTGCGCTACATAATATCGTATACGATATCTCAATTCAGAGAGAGTAGGAAGAAGCTTCATGGCAATTGGTTGGAAGGGTGTGTTCCCGGCAGTGACGACTCAGCTCCGTGAGGATCTGTCGATCGATCTCGCCGACACCCAGCGCGTGGTAGACGATCTCATCAACGACGGTGTGACCGGCGTGATCGCGCTCGGCACCGTGGGTGAGAATAACTCGCTCGAATACGACGAAAAGGTCCAGGTTCTCTCGGCCATCGTCGAAGCGGTGAACGGTCGCGTTCCGGTCGTCACCGGCGTTTCCGAGTTCGATACGCGCCGCGCCGTGCGTTATGCGCAGGCCGCCGAGAAGGCCGGCGCCGATGGCCTCATGCTGCTGCCGCCGATGGTCTACGTGCCCAAGCCGCACGAACTCGTCGCGCACTTCAAGGGCGTGGCCGAGCAGACCGGCCTGCCGATCATGCTCTACAACAACCCGCCGGCCTATCGCACCGTGATCGACAAGGACGTCCTTGCCGCTCTGGTCGACGTGAAGAACATCGTCGCGGTCAAGGAATCCGCGCCGGACACCCGTCGCTTCACCGATTTCAAGAACATCTTCGGCGATCGCTACACCCTCTTCGCGGGCCTCGACGACGTGGCTCTCGAAGGTCTCTACCTCGGCGCACAGGGCTGGGTTTCGGGTCTTACCAACGCCTTCCCGAAGGAATCGGTCGAGCTGGTCAAGGCTTTCGAGCGCGGCGATCACGCCAAGGCCATGGAAATCTATCGCTGGTTCATGCCGCTCCTCCACCTCGACGCCGACCACGATCTGGTCCAGTCGATCAAGCTGGCCGAGCAGGTCATGGGTCGCGGTTCGGAGCGTGTTCTGCCTCCGCGCTACGTCCTTGAGGGCGAACGCCGCGCACAGGTGATCGCGATGGTCGAAAAGGCTGCCGCTACCCGTCCCGACCTGACGGTCGCGGCAGCAGCATAAGGGAGCGTCGATGCGGCACACTTTCTTCTGCATCGACGGCCATACAGCCGGTAACCCCGTTCGCCTTGTGGCGGGCGGGGCTCCGCTGTTGAAGGGCGCCTCCATGTCCGAACGGCGCCAGGATTTCCTGGCGCGCTTCGACTGGATCCGCACCGGCCTGTGCTTCGAACCGCGCGGGCACGACATGATGTCGGGCGGCTTCCTCTATCCGCCGACCGACGCCGCCAACGACATCGGCATCCTCTTCATCGAGACCTCCGGCTGCCTGCCGATGTGCGGCCACGGCACCATCGGCATGGTGACCTTCGGTCTCGAACACGGGCTGATCCAGCCCGCGACGCCGGGCAAGCTGCGCGTCGAGGTTCCGGCGGGCGTGATCGAGATCGCCTATGAAACCGAAGGCCCGAAGGTTACTTCGGTGCGCATCACCAATGTCCCCGCCTATGTCGCCGAGCGCGGCATCGAAGTGGACGTTGAGGACATCGGCCCCCTGACCATCGACGTGTCCTATGGCGGCAACTACTACGCCATCGTCGAACCGCAGGGTAACTATACCAGCCTCGACGATCTCGGCGCCTCGCGGATTATCGAGCTTTCGGGCCGCATCCGCGAAGCCGTTCGGGCGAAGTACGAGCCGGTCCATCCGCTCGATTCCACGATCCGCGGCGTCAGCCACGTCCTCTGGGCCGACAAGCCCAGGCATGAGGGCGCCGATGGCCGCAATGCCGTGTTCTACGGCGACAAGGCCATCGACCGCAGCCCCTGCGGCACCGGCACGTCGGCGCGCATAGCACATCTGCATGCCACCGGCCGCCTGAAGGTCGGCGAGCGTTTCGTACACGAAAGCTACATTTGCAGCCGTTTCATCGGCGTGGTGGAGCAGGAAGTCATGCTCGGCGACAAGCCCGCAATCATTCCCTCGATCGAGGGATCGGCCATCGCCACCGGCTTCAACACGATCTGGATCGACCAGGCCGATCCGTTCTGGGCCGGTTTCCAGGTGACCTGATGAGGGGCGGGAAGAAGGCCCGCGAGCCTTCTTCCCGCCTTTAGTCGCGTGCCCGTTCCAGCGGGATGACGAAAGGCAGCGGCCCGGCCATGTCGACATGACTGGTCACGCCGTAGACCGCGCGCAGGCGTTCGGCAGTAAGCACCTCTTGCGGCGTTCCGTCCGCAACGAGTTCGCCTCCATTCACCAATAGCAATCGGTCGCAGTAACGCGCCGCCATCGTCAGGTCGTGTAGCACGGCGACGACGAGCTTGCCGTCGTGCGCCTCGCGTGCGAGCAGATCCATGACGTCGATCTGGTGGCCCGGATCGAGCGATGCGAGCGGCTCATCCACCACCAAGGCAGGAGCGCAGACCGCGAGGGCGCGGGCGAGCATGGCGCGCGCACGTTCGCCGCCTGAAAGCTCGGTCGCCACTCTGCCTGCAAGGTCGGTGACGTCCGCCCGCGCCATGGCTTCCTGCACGGCGCGTTCGTCGGCGGCGGAAATTCGCGACATCGGGCCGAGATGGGGCAGGCGGCCCAGAGCGACGAGGCGCTCGACGGTGAGCGGCCAGTGCAGGGTCTGGCCTTGTGGCAGATAGGCGATGCGGCGGGCGAGATCACGGGGCTGGAGGGTGGAGAGCGGCTCGCCGTCCACCGAGACTGTGCCGCCGGCCGCTGGAACCAGCCCGAGCATGGCGCGGACCAGCGTCGACTTCCCCGCACCGTTCGGACCGATCACGCCGACGAGCGCGCCGGGGCGCAGCGTTGCGGAAAGGCCGCGCAGGACCTCGCGTCGGCCGAGGCGGACGCGAAGGTTTTCGATGGCGATCGTCACCATAGGCGGCGCTCCCGGAGCAGGTGGAAGAGGAAGACCGGCACGCCGAGGAAGGCCGTCACCACGCCCAGCTTGAGTTCGGCGTCGGTGGGGATCAGGCGCACGAGCACGTCGGCAGCCGTCAGCAGGACCGCGCCGCCGAGCATCGACGGCACAAGCAGTGCCGATGGGCTGCGATCGGTGAGCGGCCGGATGAGGTGCGGCACGATCAGGCCGACGAAGCCGATCGCTCCGGACACCGCGACCGCGCCGCCTACCCCGATGGCCACGCCGAGCATCAGGCGCCGGCGGGTACGGCGCAGATCGACGCCCAGCGAGCGGGCGCCGTCCTCGCCGAGCGATAGCGCGTCGAGCGCGCGCGGATTGGCCAGCAACAGCGCGGCGCCGACGGCGACGCAGGGCAGGGCGATCCAGACATGTTCCATCGATCGGTTCTCGATCGAGCCGAGCAGCCAGGACATGATCTCCATCGCCGCGAAGGGATTGGGCGAGAGATTGAGCGCCAGGCTGATCCCGGCACCGGCCAGCGTCGAGACGGCGATTCCGGCAAGGATCAGGCTCAGCGGGCTTTCCGAATGTCCGGCAAGGGCGAACAACAGGGCAATGGCGAGAAGGCCGGTCACGATGGCGAGCAGGGGCAGGAGCGCCGGATGCCATTCGGAAAGCCCGAAATAGAGCGCGATCACCGCGCCGAGCGCCGAGGCGTTTGAAGCGCCCAGCACGGAGGGTTCGGCCAAGGGGTTGCGCAAGTAGCCTTGCAGGACTGCCCCGGCGAGGCCGAGCATGGCCCCGACCATCAGGCCGATCAGTGTGCGCGGCAGGCGCAGTTCGAACAGGATCGCGCGCGCAACGCGGTCGTGCGCGGGATCGGTCAGCGCCGCGAAGATCCGACCCCAGCCCAGCGAGACCGGCCCGACGGTCAGCGAGATGAAGGCTATGGCAAAAAGCGCGATTCCCAGTAGAGGGATCACGGCCGGATGGCGTTGGCGGGACGAACTGCGGCTCTGCACGATAACCTCGCATGCGATCGGCTGCCCGTCACGCTTGTGTCCCGGGTCGGTGTTGGTAAGGACCCATGGCATGGGCCTCGGAAAAATCCATCGCTATCTTCGCCTTGTCCCCTGCCTCGTACTGTTGGGGGCAACGCCCACTGCGGCTTCCGGTAAGCGGATCGACAGTGCGAAGATCAGCCCGCACCGGATCGTCTCGCTCAATCTCTGCGCGGACCAGTTGCTGGTCGCGCTGGCGGATCGCAGCCAGATCGCCGGGCTGACGCGCTATGCCTCCGACCCGGCCATGTCGAATGTGGCCGCTGCCGCCAGGGGGCTGCCGGTCTTCGGCGGCTCTGCGGAGGAGGTGCTGGCCGCCGATCCCGACCTCGTGATCGGCATGCCCGCCCGGCGCAATCCCGCTATCGCAGTGCTCAGGAACCAGCACTATGCCTCGCTCGATCTCAAGTCGGCCAAGAATTACGAGGAGATCCTCGCCTCTATCCGCGACGTGGCCCGCGCGGTCGGCCATCCCGAACGCGGCGAAGGGATGATCGCGCGGATGAATGCGCAGCTTGCCGGGCTGGGCAGCGCCGGTCGCGGCAGGGTTGCGGCCTATTACCAGCGGCGCGGCTATCTTACCGGCACCGGCACTCTGGTGGATGACCTGATGACGCGGGTCGGTCTCGTCAATCTGGCGGGGAAGCTGGGCAAGCCTTCGCTCTCGCAGATGAGCCTTGAGGAAATGGCCTTGGCACACCCCGATTATATCGTGATCGATAGCGCCACGCAGCGGGTTTCCGATCAGGGCACCGAGATGATCCACCACCCGATCCTGCGGGATATTCCGCGTGTGGCGATCCCGCAGGCCTGGACCGTCTGCGGCGGTCCGGCCTACGTCAAGGCGGCGAAGGCGCTGGCGGCGCAGGTCAGCGCTCGCTGACGTTGTTCTGCCAGTCGAGCCGCGCCTGCCAGCCGCGCCGTTCGAGTTCCGGCACATGGTCCGGTTCGAGTGGCTGGCCCAGGCACAGCAGTGCGATCAGGCGCCAGTCCTGCGGCACGTCGAGAAGCCGGGTCACATGGCCGGGTTCGACTACCGAGACCCAGCCCAGACCCAGCCCCTTGGCCCGCGCGGCCAGCCATAGCGTGTGGATCGCCAGCACCACCGAAAAGGCGCGTGTTTCCGGCATTGTTGCCGCGCCGAGACGGCCACCGATGGGCGTGGCATCGTCGCAGAAAACGGCGATCAGTTCGGGGGCCTCGCGCATGCCGTGAAGTTTGAGCGCGGAATAGGTCGGGCGGCGATCCTCGGCCATCGCCTCACCGGCGCGCGCGATTTCGGCATCGGCATGGGCGGCCAGCGCCTCGCGCAGTTCGCCCGAACGGACGCGGACGAAGCGCCAGGGCTGCGAATTGCCGACCGAGGGCGCAAGTTGCGCCGTTGCCAGCAGTTCGGCCACCACCTCTTCACCCAGCGGATCGCTGCGGAAATGGCGCACGTCGCGCCGCCAGGCCAGCAACTGCGCCAGTTCGTGCGGGAAGTCGGGGCCGAACTGCGGCGACATCTTCAGAATTCGATGCCCGCCTGCGCCTTCACCCCGGAACGGAACGGATGCTTCACCAGAGTCATCTCGGTGACGAGATCGGCCGCCTCGATCAGCGCTTCCGGGGCATTGCGGCCGGTGACGAGAACATGCTTCATCTCGCCGCGCGCGGTCAGCACTTCCAGCACTTCGTCGAGCGGCAGGTAATCGTAGCGCAGCACGATATTGAGTTCGTCCGCCAGTACCATGTCGTAAGCCGGATCGGCGACCATGCGCTTCACTTCTTCCCACGCCTCACGCGAGAGTTCGATGTCGCGGGCGCGGTCCTGGGTGTTCCAGGTGAAGCCTTCGCCCATCGGCTTGAACTCGACCTGATCCGGGAAGGCATCGAAGACGACCTTCTCGCCGGTGGTCATCGCGCCTTTAACGAACTGGACGATGCCCACTTTCTTACCGTGGCCGATGGCGCGCACCACCATGCCGAGGGCGGCGGTGGTCTTGCCCTTGCCCTTGCCGGTGTGGACGATCAGCAGGCCCTTTTCGACCGTCTTTCCGGCCATGATCTTGTCATGCGCGGCCTGCTTCTTCTTCATCTTCTCGGCGTGCTGTTCGTCGGTACGTTGCACCATGGTCATGCTCCTGAGAGGGCCGTGAGCGTCAGGCCCGCACTGTTCGATCGGGGTTTCCAGAGGCCGCGCTCCAGCGCCTCGGCAAGGCGCGCGGCGGTTTCGCGCAGGGCGGCGGGGTTGGCCTCCGCCAGAAACGCGCGCACCGCCTCGTCCTCGATGAAGGCGGCGTGGACGGCGTCGAAATGGTGGTCCTTCACCGCGTGGGTCGTGGCGGCGAAGGCGAAAAGGTAGTCGACCGAGGCGGCGATCTCGAACGCGCCCTTGTAGCCGTGGCGCATGACGCCCGCGATCCACTTGGGATTGGTGACGCGCCCGCGTACGATGCGGCCGATCTCGTCCTCCAGTGTGCGGACGACCGGACGCTCCGGGCGGCTGTGGTCGTTGTGGTAGCTGATTGGTGCGCGGCCTTTCAGGTGCTCGACGGCGGCGGCGATCCCGCCTTCGAACTGGTAGTAATCGTCGCTGTCGAGCAGGTCGTGCTCGCGGTTGTCCTGGTTCTGAACCACGGCATCGACCGAGGCGAGGCGATTGGCGAACAATTGGCGTTCGCTGTCACCGTCCACGCCGCCGCCATAGGCGTAGCTGCCCCAGTCGAGATAGACGTCGGCCAGATCGCTGCGCTCATGCCAGATTTTCTCGTCGATCATCGCCTGAAGGCCGGCACCGTAGGCACCCGGTTTGGAGCCGAACACGCGCGCTCCGGCGCGGCGGGTGGCCTGCGTTTCGGCCTCCCCATCTTCGACCAATTTCGCGGTTTCGGCGCGGTGGCGCTCGGCGGCAGGGTTGTCGCCATCTGGTTCGTCGAGCGCCATCACCGCGCGTGCGGCGCTGTCGATCAGGTCGATCTGTTCGGGGAAGGCATCGCGGAAGAAGCCGGAGACGCGCAAGGTCACGTCCACGCGCGGGCGGCCGAGTTCGGCCACGGTCATCACCTCGAAGCCGACCACGCGGCCCGAAGTCCAGTCCCAGCGCGGGCGCACGCCCATCAACGCCAGAGCCTGCGCGATGTCGTCGCCGCCGGTGCGCATGTTGGCGGTGCCCCATGCGGAAAGGGCCACGGCCTTGGGGTACTCGCCCTCGCGCTGGAGATAGTCCTCCACCAGCAGATCGGCGGACTTGCGGCCGAGTTCCCAGGCAACGGCGGTGGGCACGGCGCGGGTGTCGACCGAGTAGAAGTTGCGCCCCGTGGGCAATACGTCGGGCCGCCCGCGCGTGGGCGCGCCGGAAGGGCCGGGCAGCACGAAGCGGCCATCGAGACCGGCCAGCAGGGCCTCGGCTTCGCGCGGGCCGCAGAGATCGATGCGGGGGGCGAGGTCGGTGCGGATGGCGTCGAGGACGGCCAGCGTCCTGTCCCCCGCTCCGCTCATCCTGAGCTTGTCGAAGGATGCTGGCGCCGCGCTGTGGTCCTTCGACAGGCTCAGGACGAGCGGGGTTTGGGTCGTTTCGCTGACCCATTCCGCCGCGAGCAGTTCGAGCCGTTCGACGGTGTCGCCGTGGGTGCGCCATGGTTCATCGGATATCGCCCCGAGCGGTTCCGGTCGGGCGCCATTCCAGCGATCGCCCATCCGGCAGTCGAGCGGATCGAAATCCAGCCCGAAGTCCTCCGCCATCGCCCGCAGCAGCGAGGCCTGTCCGTCATGGTCATAACCGCGCGGGGTGCGGGCCAGTGCCACCAGCAGGTCGCGCCGCAATCGGCCTTCGGGCGATCTAGTGAAGACATGCAGACCGTCGCGGATTTGCAATTCCTTCAACTCGCACAGGTAGTTGTCGATGGCCGAGAGCGCATCGTCATCGTCGCCGCTGGCCCCGGCATCACGGTCGAGGCCATGGCTGCGCGCCAAATCGAGAATGTCCCGCCGCAGCCGGTCGAGACGGCGCGGGTCCATTCCGGCGGCGAGGTAGTATTCGTCCACCAGCGCCTCAAGCTGCTTGAGCGGACCGTAAGTCTCGGCGCGGGTCAGCGGCGGGGTGAGGTGATCGACGACCACTGCGCCGATGCGGCGCTTGGCCTGCGTGCCTTCGCCGGGGTCGTTGACGATGAAGGGATAAAGTTGCGGCAGCGGCCCGGCGCATATCTCCGGAAAGCACTCGCGCGAGAGCGAGATGGCTTTGCCGGGCAGCCATTCCAGATTGCCGTGCTTGCCGACATGGACCACCGCCTGCGCGCCGAAGTCCTGCGCCAGCCACACGTGGAAGGCGAGGTAGGCGTGCGGCGGCGGCAGGGCCGGATCGTGGTAGCTGGCCTTGGGATCGATATTGTAGCCGCGCGCGGGCTGCACGGCGACGGCGAGATTGCCGAAGCGGTGCACCGGCAGGCGGAACGCGCCGTCCCGCACGAACGGATCGGCGGATGGCTCGCC
>PJUE01001096.1_pt1 | contig 10307 bp, 11 predicted proteins | sample 1512171 | NCBI WGS metagenome assembly PJUE01 (sample SAMN08177674, study PRJNA422409) | Feces metagenome, whole genome shotgun sequencing project. | isolation source: Chicken feces (3) enriched on wood chips: alkali lignin treatment | host: Gallus gallus | place: USA: Madison | collected 2015-01-15
GAACCGCATCATCCTGTTCTGCGACGTCGAGCGAAAAATGAAATGGCGCTGGGCACAGGCCTTCAACCACTGGTTCAGCAACACCGTCATGTCGGCCACCGCCGCACCCAACGACATGCAGGACCGCACCGGCGGCGTCAACCGCGCGTTCAAGAACATCTACCAGATCCGCGCCAACGGCAAGAAGCTCAAGGCTTACAACAAACCGCTCTACTATCTGGTGAAGTGGGGCATCCTGCTTGGCATCGTCGCCTTCATCGTGCTGATCTGACGCTCACCGATCGCGCAACCGATTGCAAAGCCCGCCTCGCGCGGGCTTTTTTGCTGGTGCCTGCCGACATGCGCACTCCCGTTTTCTTACAGCAAGATGCGCAGGATGCCGATAGGCATCTCCATGCGCCCTCGCTACCATGCACGACATCGGCACTTCGCCAACCAGACATGTTGAACACGGGGGGATTTCATGCAAAAATTTTCGACGCTGGGCCTGATCACGGCAGCGGCCGCCATCAGCTTCTTGTGCGCCACTGCGGTACATGGCGACGACACCAGCGGACGCGATGTCATCGTCGTCGCAGAGTCGCGCTAACAAAGCGGGACAGTGAGGAGAATCGGCGATCGCATCACGATAACCGAATAATAAAAAGAGAAACGGCCTGAGCAATCAGGCCGTTTTCATTCAGGGGCGGCGCACATCAGTGCATGGCCGGAATCTGTTCACGCTGATTCCACGCGGTCACGGCGTCCTGGCTGTTCCTGTCTTCGCTGCCGCCGCTGAAATGCGCGGAGTTCGTATGCAGGGAACACTCTGGATTGACACAGCGCACATAGCTGTAAGGCAATTCGGATTCGAGATAATGGGCCTGCTTCAGCTCTGCCTTGCTGCCGCAGAACGGACATGCTTTCAATGCTTTTTCCATTTTTTTCTCCTCGTGTTGATTTGCTTGCGCTTTCTCGACGATGCCAGTTGTTGGATCGTCTGTTGCCGCCAGAGTTCTGCCGTTCCTCCCGATTCGTTGTGCACAGCCCGGAATGGACTGCCTTGTTTTCGATTCTAGTACAAAAAAATGAAGCGGGTTCACGAACATCGCTTCACGCTTTCTTCACGGATTGCAGTCGATCTGCTCGTCGCCCCATGGCTGCAGATGCAGGCGCCGCCCGCCTGCTTCCAGATCCCTGAACGACGGCACGACCGCGCGATACTGGCCGTCCTTCAATGCCTGCGGCACCTGCTTGCAACCGTAGCCGATATCCATCGCGCCGACCGAACGCCACTCGCCTTGCGCATCGGCGGAGAACAGAATCAGTTGCCGATTGGGTTCAACCTCGCCGATCAGGATGTCGGCATGGCCATCGCCATTCATGTCGAGCAGATAGGCATCGCATCGCTTGTCCGCCTGCCGCAGGCAATCCGGAATCTTGTAAGGCCGATCGTACGCGCTCCAATCCTGCGCCAGAAAACCTTCGGGAAGCGCTGCCTGTGCCGGATGCACATGGATATTGGCCGCCCGCGTCTGCGCAGTCGCTGCCGGCTGGCTGGGACGTTCCCATCTGTTCTTGCTGGACAGCGCAGCCCTGGCCTGCGTGCTGATCGTTTCGGCATGCTCTCCTTCGGAGCCCGCCTGCAAGGTGTGCAGCGCGGTATCGCCGTAACGTGCGCCTTCGAAGTGCAGATAATGGAAATCGAATTGCGTCGGCGATGTCTTGCCGCTTTCCAGCCGTGCCATCTGGCTGCCGACCGACAACCGCGCCGGATCGGCCAGCGGCGTGAACAACGACAGCAGAATCGCCAGCAGCAACAGGGCGGTCACGATATTGGTCTGCGCGATGCGCATCAGCCAGCTGCCGCGCTCCAGCGCAGCCCACAGGTAGCCGGCCGCATAACAGACCGCCACCAGCAGGCATGCGGCGGCGCGGATGCGGTCGGCGGTCCAGCCGTACTGCTGCACACGCAGCGCCAGCGCGTAGATGGCAATGCCGGCGATCGGCAACAGCATCAGGCATGCTGCCCGGGCAGCCACCCGCAGCACGCGCGCCACTTCGCCTGCCACCTCGCCGCTCTGGAAGGCGGCGTTGATCAGCACCACCAGCACCGCCGCCGCGCCCAGCAGCACCGACGTGGCCTGGCGCGTGGCCCACAACGGTTCGAGGCCGGCAAACGGCAGGCTGACGAGAAAACCGCCGACGATCAGCGCAGCCACCGGCAGCAGCCACGACATCAGCACCAGCAGCAGGCTGCGAATGCCATGCACGATGCGCGGGCGCACGTCGGTCACATGCAGCGCGGTCGACAGCGCAAAGGTCAGCACCGGGATCACGAACCACGACTGGTCGAGCAGGCGGCGCAGAAAATCCAGCTTGACCAGCATGAAGAGCGCGGCGCCCAGCCACAGGATCAGCCACAGCACGCCGACGAACAGGATCGCGAACAGGATCTGGATCGCCAGCTTCCATGCCGTTTCGAAGTAGGTGGCATAGGCGGCAATGCGTCGCTGGTCACGCGCACCGGCCAGCACGAAGGCATGCGCGATGAAGAAGCCGAGCGCCGACAGCGCCACCATCCAGCCGGATGGCATGAAGCGCGCCGGACCATCGCGTTCGCCTTGCCAGCTGCCTGCAAAATCCAGGCGCCAGATATCGTGCACGCCGAGCACGATGCAGATCGCCACTGCCGCCAGCATCCATTTCCACAGCAGGCGCCTTTCGAGATGACCGAGCACCGAGATGAAAAGGACCGGCACGAACAGGCAGATCAGCAGCAGGGGCGCGAACAGATAGCCATTGGTCGCCGGCCACAGCGCGTGGCGCGCCGCATAGTAGAGCGCATACAGCAGCGCGCCCTGCAGCAGACCGCTCAACAGGCGCAGCCGCGCGATGCGGCTGGTGACGATGGCACGTGGAATGGAAAAATCTTCTTCTGCTGGCGCCGTCTGCATGGCAACTCCTCCGGTCAGCGGGAACGGCGAAACGTTGCCGTCCTGTCATGCGCCATCATGCCCGATCTTCGGTGCTCCTGTCTTTCTCGTAGCGGCTGCGTGCCGAATGCGCGCTCCACCATGAACAACGGCCGCACAAGGCGGCCGTCGGCATGAATGCGATCAGCTTCACGTCGTTTCGAATACGCCTTCCATGCGATTCTTGCGCACGTTGTCCCAGGTGAATATCCTGGCGTTCATCGCGATGTAGACGCCGTGCGGCAGGGCCTGCGCGATGCCGCAGGCAAAACCGAAGTTGAACAGCGCATCCGAATGCTGCACTTCGTAGGGAATCATCGCGCCCGTCAGCACGATGGTCTTGCGCAGCTGTGCCGCACCAAGCACGGCAGCGGTCTTTTGCATGGTGTCGGTGCCGTGGACCACGACGATGCTCTTCTCGTCGGCGCGCAAACAACTTGCGCAGATGCGCTGGCGGTCGGCGTCGTTCATGTCGAGCGAGTCCAGGAAGGGAAGTTGTTCGAGCTGGATCGGCACCGTGATCCGCGCGCGGCGGATGATTTCGGGCAGGTGCCCGTTACCGAATGACAGGGTGCCTGTCAGTTCATCGTAATGCTTGTCGAACGTGCCGCCGGTGGCAATGATGCGTAAGCTCATCTGGATCGCATGCAGGAGAAAGTTGTCGCCACATCATAGCGCGCGCATGCGCAACCGTGAAGAGCATGCAGCTTGCCTGCCGACAAGCTGCGCGATGGTGCCGACGAACGGTTTTACTTCCCACAGGCAAACAGACAGTCACGCCGAACCGGCGCTCATGACAGGACGCGCAGCCTCGCCTTCCCTCTCTCCCTTGTTACGCCGCCATCTTCATCGCCGCATCGATCGGAATCTCCTCGCCGTTGAGCACGGCGAACAGATGATCGACATTGATTGCCTGGATCAGCAGGTCGCCGCGATTGGCCTGGATGACTTCGGTCACCAGCATGCCGGTGCTGGGCGCTGCCAGCGGCGTCGGCACGATCTGCGACGGCTGGAACTCGGGCACGCCGTGCAGTTCGCTGACCAGCAGGCCGATCGCATGCTCGCCGCGCCGCACGATGATGACCTGGCTGCTGCTGTCGATCTCGGACTTGCAGCCGCGCATCAGGTGGCCGAGGTCGAATACCCAGACGAAGCGCTTGGCGTCGTTGTCATTCCTTAGGGCAAGAATGCCGATGCGTTCGGCGCGGCTGCCCATCGACATCGGCGAGATTTCGGAGGCCGGCAGGGCTTCCGACACGTGCTGCGCATCGATCGCGAACAGGCCGCCATCGACAAAGAAGGTGGCGAACTCGCGGCCGGCCGGCGCGCCGGGGTCGGTCTGGATCAGGGTATGCACGCCCTGGTGGTGGCCGGCCTGCTGGCGTTCCTCGCCGAACGACTTGTAGACGATCGCCAGCACGTCTTCCCGATAGCCGTCCGAGGTCTTGAATTCGCGATAGCCGTGCGACACGGTACAGCCGAGGATCGCATAGTGACCGTCATGGATGACGATGCGCGAAGTGCTGCTGCCGTTGGGCAATTGCAGCAGGGCGGGATCGATCTCCAGTGTGGCGCCGATCGGCCGTTGGGGATCGGTGCTGGAAATGATGCGGCCGCTGCGGTCGATGAACAGCGCGCTGATGTCGGTCTTGTCGCCCAGCGCGCCTTGCAGCATGGCCGAGAACTCGGGTTCCGAATCGAACACGATGCCGATCCCGCCGACCACCTGCATGGCATTGTCGGGATGACGGATCGCCGCGTGATAGACATAGGTCGGACGCTCGCCGTACAACGGCGTCGGCTCGAACGGCGTGACGTAATACTGCTGGTCGCTGCCGAGGCCGCGCACGTGGCCGAGCGTGCGTTCATCGACCGACCAGCCGACCACATCGCGGCCGTCGCCGCCGAAATCGGTGCTGGCGATGATGACGCCGTCCTCGTCATAGACGAAGATGCGCGTATAGACCGTGTAGAGCGAGTTGATGTAGCCGAGGATTTCCGCAATACGCGCCACTGTCTCCGCCGAGCGTTGCGGATCGGCCAGCGCCACCTGCAGCTCCGGCGTCAGCGCCCACCAGCGGCAATCGTCCGAGCGTTCGTAGAGATTGCGGTCGAGCAGATCGACCATCAGGTGCGAGACGAATTCCGAATCGCTGAGCGAGGATGACAGCACGGTTTCGTACAGGTCACGGATCGATTGCGAGAACAGCTCGTTGCTGCGCGCGCCGGTCTCACTGATCTGCTCGAGGATGGTCTTGAGCTTAAGCAGTTCGCCGTTCTGGCCGGCCGTCATGACCTGGCCGTTCCAGACCACGCGGCGGATGGTTTCGGCCGCGCTCATGATTTCGAACAGCGGTGGGCAGAAGCTCTGCGCATGCGACAGCAGACCATCGGTCACGCTCGGATCGAGCGACGCCAGCGCGGTGGTGGTCATGCCGGTAAAGCCGAGTTCGACCGGGATCATGACCTGCCCCTGCCAGCCCGGCGGCCCCGGATAGCCCTGGTAGCCGTCGGCCGAGAAGGTGCGCGCCAAGTATTCGCGGCCGCCATAAACCACCAGACGTGGATCGGCATTGCGGTTGACGGGTACGGTGGTTCCGGTCGGGATCCAGAGCGGATCGGCGCTGGCGATGACGCGGTTGTCCTTGTCGAGCAGCAGCATGTTGGCGCGCTGCGCCGGATCGCGGTGCGAGCGGAAAATGCCGGCCATCTCTTCCTCGAAGTGAAAGCACAGGCACAGCACGCCGACCACCGCATTGGTTTGCGGATGGTGCATGCGGCGCGAATAGATCAGCGCCTCGTGCTTACCGGGCCGCAGGTCGGTGGCGCGGAAGGTTTCGACATAGGTGTCGGACGCCAGCGTCTCGTGCAGCAACGGATCGGTACTGCCTTCGATCGGCGTGGTTTCGTCGATCTGCACCAGCACGTTGCCGGCGGTGTCGAGCAGGATGATCTCGTCATACACCGTGTACTTGTTACGATAGGCGCGCAGGCGCGCACGGATCATGTCAGTGTCTTCGTGCAGACCGGCGACGAAGGTGCACAGTTCGCGGTCGGTAGCGAGAAAGCCGACGTCGGCGGTGCGCTCGTAGAGATTGCGCACCACGATGTCGATCACGTACTGCGCCTTGGTGCCGATCTCTTCGAGCACGTTGGCGACCTTTTCACGGACCAGGCTGGTCACGAGTTCTTCCTCGAGCCGGTTGAAACCGGCGCGGGTGGCGGCCATGGTCGGCAGGATGGCCTTGGCTTCGACCGGGCAGTTCATCTTGGCGGATGCTTCGATCATGCGCCACATCAGGTTCAGTTCGCGCAGCGACTGTTCGCAGCGGCTGACGTCGCGCATGTAGGGGAGAAAGGTGTCGATCTGGAGGGCGGTGTGGCTGCTCATGGCTGTTCCGATGGAGTCGTGTTGTCTTCTCCTCTCGAATAGCAATTAGCAGGCCATGGATTGCCGTATGGAAATGTGCAATGCCTTTGCGCAAAGGTCACAAATTGCCGGACTGGCGACACATTTGCGCTTCATCGCAGAGCGCGACGGGCGGTACGCACCGTAGCGGTGCACACCATCGCTGGACAACCCGCGCCCGCACCGAATGGCGGTACGACAAATGCCTTACACTATCGATCTCTGTCGCAGAATCCGCACGCATTTCATGAAACCCATCGCTCCCGGAACCGTCATCTTCCATCGCCATCGCGGCTATGGCGTGATCACGGCCGTCAATCTGATGACGGGATGGATTTCGGCGCGCTTCGGCAGCGAGATGCGCACGCTGGACCTCAACCTCTCGACCGACGAAGTGCAGCATGCCGACGGCGAACCCATCCTGTTCCGCCGCGAGCCACCAGACCAGATGCCGCACGCACGGCTGATGGCGATGGTGCGCCAGCTGCATCGCGCCGGCTATCAGCGGCTTTACCTCTACAGCTGGCCCAAGCCATCCGGCCTGCACTGGCGCTGGCACCTGTTCACCGGCCCGCGCAACTGGATGGAACGGCCATGGCGCGAAGGCTGGTACGGCTCGGGTGCCGACTACATCTTCAATCCGGTAATGGGTTGGGGCGACGCGCCGGGCGAGACCGCCGAGGAACTGGCCAGTACGCTCGCGCAGTTCGACCCGACCGGCATGGCGCAGGCATTGGGACGCGACGAGGATCACACGCTGTGGTTCGAGACCGTATGCGAAGCGCTGCTGCCCGACTACACGTTCTCGCTCGGCTGGGACAAGCACGACGGCCCGATCCCCGATGCGCTGCCGATCATTCCGGTGCGGCGCGGCGTGCCGCCGTATGCGGGACCGCCGCTGCCGTGGCCGCCGGGCTGGGCCAAGCTGTGGGTCGGCACCCACTTGGCAACGACCACCGCCACGCTGCTGCCGAAAGCGTCGAGCAAGCCTAGAAAAGGTCCGGCTGGCGCCGAGTCCGACGCCGTTCGTTGAATTCCGCCACCGTTTCGCTGCGGGGACCGGGCAGCAGCACGATCGCATCGCCGGCCGTCATGCTGCCTTCTTCCAGCACCTTCAGATAGAAACCGGTCGCGCCGCTCTGCCACATCAGCTTGCCGGCCTGAGCAAACCCCATGCGGATGTTGAACTTGAAGCAGGGCTGGCGCGGCTCGGTGACTTCCAGCAGCACGCTGCCGATCCGCAGACGGTCGCCTATCCACACCGCCTCTTCCGTCAGCCCGGTGATCGTCAGGTTCTCTGCCAGCGAACCGTAGGGCAAGGCCTCGTCGCGCCGCGTCGCCGCCTGTCGCCGTGCCTGCCAGAACGCATAGTGTTCGAGCGGATAGGCATAGACCGCCTTGTCCAGGCCGCCATGGATACTGCGCTCTGCTTGTTCGTCACCGGCGATGCCAAGCTGGCGCACCTGCACCGCGCCCGCCACGCCGCGCTTGTCGTAGGCGCTCGGAACGCGGCGCATGCCTTCGTCGTCGTTGACGAACAAGTTGCCGATGGTGCCGACGTTGATGCTGACGACCTGCATGCTCATGCCCGCGGCGAAACCAGCACGTTGCGCGGCGTGCCGGCTGCATAATCGAGAATGTTCCGGAAGGCGCTGCTGAAGTAAAGCTCGTAGCTGTCCTGCTCGACGTAGCCGAGGTGCGGCGTGGCGAGCACGTTTTCCATGCGCAGCAGCGGCGAGGTCGGCAGCAGCGGTTCGCTCTCGAATACATCGAGCGCGGCAAAGCCAGGGCGGCCCGCTTCCAGCGCAACTTGCAGGGCGTCGGGCGCCACCAGTTCGGCGCGGCTGGTGTTGACGAACAAGGCATCCGGTTTCATGCGCGCCAGATCGCCGGCGGTGACGATGCCGCGCGTGTCGTCGTTGAGGCGCAGGTGCAGGCTCAGCACGTCGGCCTCGGCAAAGAACGCCTCGCGCGATGCCGCCACGCGCAAGCCGTTCTGCTGCGCCGCCGTCAGGCTCGCCGGCCGCCCCCACACCATCACGTCCATGCCGAATGCCTTGCCGTAACCAGCCACCAGCCGCCCGATGCGGCCGTAGCCCCAGATCGCTAGCGTGCGTCCCTTGAGCTTGCGGCCCAGCGTATTTTTTTCCCACGACATCGACGCGGTCTGCCACAAACCGTCGCGCAGGTTGTTCGCATAGTGCGGCAGCTTGCGCGTGGCCGCCATGATCAGCGCCCACGTCAGTTCGGCCGGCGCAGTCGGCTCGCCCGTGCCTTCGACAATGGTGATGCCGCGCTCGGCCGCGGTCGCTAGGTCGATGTGGCCGGACACCTTGCCGGTCTGCGACACCAGCCTGAGATTCGGCAGGCGCTGCAGCAAGGCACGCGACAGCGCGGTGCGCTCGCGGATCAGCACCAGCGCCTCGAAATCGGCGAGGCGTACCGCCAGCTGGCCGGCGCCCCGCGCGGTGTGGGTAAACACCTTGACCTCGTGATCCTGCAGCATGGAAAAGCAGTCGAGGCGACGCACCACGTCCTGGTAGTCGTCGAGAATCGCGATCTTCATGCAGCGACCTCGCGGCAGGAAAAATCAAGGTGCGGGACGGGCAATGGCAAACGGGGAAAATGCACGGGATTCGTCATGGCGGCAGGATGAGGATGCATGTCGTGGATGATACGCCGGCGATTACCGATCCGGTGAGGCAAGCCGTACCTCGCATGAAAACGGCCCCGCTGTGCGGAGCCGTCATTGGCATGAAGCGATCTCGTGATTCATGCAGAGATGCGGGTGTCGATCGCTCAGGACCTGTTCTTCACCGGTCGCTTTTTCTCCGGCACATTGCCCGGGTCACGTGCGCGTTGCGGGCTGATGCCGGGTGGCAAACCGTTCTCGGCCAACGGTTTCAGTATGCCGCGATCCCTGGGGGAAACCTCCTTGTCCACGGCCTTGGGTGACTTGTCTCGCATGGCGTTCTCCTCAAACAGGGTTGGAAAACTCCACGCTCACATCGTTCCGAACGCTTGATCCGATTGTCGCTTGTGAGTGCCTACACCGGCTGTGACGCAGTATCCACATCGGCATTCTTGCCCCGCGCTTCCACTCTGGCGCGAATCTTTTCCCATGCCTTGTCGTGCAAGGGCAGCAAGGCCACGTTGCAGATCGGTTCCACCACGGCCGCGACGCCGCCCAGGGCCATCGAACCCGTGAAGGCGTACATGACGGCGAATGCCACACTCATGTGCATGCCGACTTGGCTGACGGTTCTCGCTGCGGTGACCATGATCTTTCCTTTCTTCTTCGATACGCTGATGAAGCAAAGGATAATCATTCTCAATTAATATTGGAAATTGAATTATCAAAATCTATTGATAGCCAATTCCTAAACCGATGCGATGCTCAATGGATGGTACCGACCTTGACTTCGCCAAAAGGCAGCACTTCTATGCCAAGGCCGTAAGTCATCAATGCCTGCGTTTCCGGACTCTTGGATTCATCCGCCGGACGATTCTTGTACGCTTCTTCGAATGCGGCTTCGGCTGTTTTCCTGTCAAGCCCGTTGTGCACCAGGCTGTCGATCCACCGATCGCGCCAATACTTGTCGCTCATTTTTTTCTTCTGACCTGATAAATACGATTGTTGGATTCTGCTATCGATAAAGCTGCGGGCGATGTGGATGCCGCGATGCACGATTCACATCATGTTCAGAGCGCAAAACGCTCGTTGAGCCCGCGCAGCGAGGCAGAGAACTGTTCGCCGTTGAGCGGCATGGATTCGTCGATCGCGACCTTGACGATGCGCGAGGCGCGCAGTGCGGCCTCGTGCGGCGTGGGCGCCTCGCCTTCCAGCACGCCGGCGATCGGCGCGCCGACACGCGCAGACATCACACGGTAGCGCGCACCCCAGTACCCGGCTTCCAACTGCGCGGGCGTGATGGTGATCCGGC
>PJUE01001097.1_pt1 | contig 10301 bp, 10 predicted proteins | sample 1512171 | NCBI WGS metagenome assembly PJUE01 (sample SAMN08177674, study PRJNA422409) | Feces metagenome, whole genome shotgun sequencing project. | isolation source: Chicken feces (3) enriched on wood chips: alkali lignin treatment | host: Gallus gallus | place: USA: Madison | collected 2015-01-15
ATTCCGCTGGTGATCGCCGTGCTCAGCGTGGCGGCCTTCTTTGCCGCCACCGGCGAGCGCATGACCATCCTGCATCTGGTGGGCCTGCTGCTGATCGTCGCGGTCGGTTCCAACTACGCGCTGTTCTTCGCACAGCCGCCGAAGGATGAACACGGCAACCAGACCGCCATCGCGCCGACCACGCTGGCCTCGCTGGTGTTCGCCAACGTCACCACCGTGATCGGCTTCGGCGTGCTCGGCTTTTCGAGCGTGCCGATCCTGTCCGCCATCGGCAAGACGGTCGGCATCGGCGTGATCCTGGCACTGCTGTACGCCGCCGTGTTTTCCGGCAGCCTGCGGCCGCGCGCCACTGATGCATCCCATGACTCTTCCCGCTCCACAGGAACCCCATGAGTAACAACGCGATCCGCAATCTGTTGAGCGCTGCCTGTCAGCCCTATCGCGCCGCCGGCAGGTTTGCCTGGCATTTCGCGCAGGGCAAGCTCGGCCGCGATCCGGTCTTCAAGGGCATGCTGGCGCGCGGCCTGCTGCAAAGCAGCCTGCACATCCAGCGCGACGCGGGAATCCGCGTGCTCGACATCGGCTGCGGCCAGGGTTTGCTGTCGTCGTGGCTACTGTCGGCGCAGGCTCAGCATGCACGCGGTGAATGGCCGGCCGACTGGCCGGCGCCGCCCGCCATCGCACACATCCACGGCATCGAACTCATGCCGCGCGACGTGGAACGCGCGCAGGCGGCGTTGAAGAATCATGCAACCGCTGCCGGCCGCGCCAGCTTCGAAGCCGCCAACATGTGCACCGCGAACTTTCCTGCGTCCGACGCCGTCGTCATCCTCGACGTGCTGCACTACGTGGATTTCCCGGCACAAGACGACGTACTGCGCCGCGTACATGCCTGCCTTTCCGACAACGGCGTGCTGCTGCTGCGCGTGGGCGATGCTGCCGGCGGCCTGCCATTCAAGATCAGCAACTGGGTCGATAATGTTGTCACCAGCATCCGCGGTCACAAAACGCTGCCGACCTTCTGCCGCAGCATCGCCGACTGGCAGCGCGACATTTCCGCCATTGGCTTCTCGGTGCAGGCGATGCCGATGAACGAAGGCACGCCGTTCGCCAACATCCTGCTGGTCTGCCGCAAGCTGAAGGAAGTCGCATGAGCGTCGATCGCGACTGGATGCTGGCCCACATCCCGCACCAGGGCAGCATGTGCCTGCTCGATCATGTCGCAGAATGGGATGCGCAAGGCATGCGGGCGGTGGCGACCAGTCACCTGTCGCCCGACAATCCACTGCGCGCCAATGGAAGGCTCGGCGCCGCCAACGGCATCGAATACGCGGCGCAGGCGATGGCGGTGCATACGGCGCTGCTCGGCACCGCGCAGGCCGATGCTGCCGTTGCCGAGCGGCCGCGCGCCGGTTTCCTCGCCAGTATGCGCAACACGAACCTCCACGTGGCGCGGCTCGACGACATCGGCGAAGCGCTGGCAGTCGAAGTCACGCTCATGCACAGCGAGCCCAACTGCATCCTCTACCAGTTCGTCGTGCGCAGCGCTAGCGGCAGGGACTTGCTCGACGGCCGCGCCACCGTGATCATCGACGCCACGGCGCTCGACAACAAATAAGGAGACACGCATGAAACGCGCACTCGTGACCGGCGGCAGCGGCGGCATCGGCGCCGCCATCTGCAGGCGGCTGGCGGCCGACGGCCTGCATATGATCGTGCATGCCAACCGCAACCGCGACAAGGCACAGCAGGTGTGCGACGACATCGTTGCGGCCGGCGGCAGCGCGGAAGTGGCGGTATTCGACATCACCGATGCCGAAGCGACACAAACGGCACTCGAACAACTGACGCAGGGCGGAGCCATCCAGGTACTCGTCAACAATGCCGGCATGCACGACGACGCCGTGTTTCCGGGCATGTCGGCGCAGCAGTGGCACGACGTGATCGACGTCAACCTGCACGGCTTCTTCAACGTGACTCAGCCGCTGACAATGCCGATGATTCGCACGCGCTGGGGCCGCATCGTCAACATCTCGTCGGTCGCCGCGCTGACCGGCAACCGCGGCCAGGTCAACTATTCGGCCGCCAAGGGTGCGCTGCATTCGGCCACCAAATCGCTGTCGCTCGAGCTCGCGAGCCGCGGCATCACCGTCAACGCGGTGGCGCCCGGCATCATCGCCACCGACATGATCGAACAGGCATTCGACGACAAGCTGGTGCAGAGCATGGTGCCGATGAAGCGTGTCGGCAAACCCGAGGAAGTGGCCGATCTGGTGGCCTTCCTCGCGTCCGAGCAGGCTGCCTATATTTCGGGACAGGTTATTTCAATCAACGGCGGGATGATCTAAATCCTGTCGGGCGCATTTTCCTCTACCCGAACAGCACAATTGAATCCGTCATTCCCGCGCAGGCGGGAATCCAGGAATGTTCGAATTGCATATGCCAAGGGAATGAATATCGGGATGCGATGCTTGACTGCAGCGACTGGATTCCCGCCTGCACGGGAATGACGGCGGTTGTATTTTCTGTTGCAGCCCCGTCTCACGCAACGATCAGCTCGCCGAGCCGGCTTCCGGATCGCGGATATTGATCTTGCGCCGCCGCCACGCATCCAGCGTGCGCATCGGATTGAACAGCGACGACAGGTAATAGATCGCCTTGAACGCATACAGCGACGGCCAGATCGCCTTGTTGTGGAAAATGTCGCCAGCCAGCACCGACATGACGGCCGCCTTGGTCTGCAGGAAGTCGCGCGGGTTCAGGAACAAGAAGCGCATCGCCGGGTTGGTGACGCGATAGATGAACCACGAGAAGATGGTCGGGCCGCGCCGCATATGGTGGTCGAACTTCGCCAGCGCGCGCTGTGCCTCCTGTGGTGCGCGCAGGCAGGCCGCGACCGCCTCGACGCCGACGAAGGCGCTTTGCATGGCGAGCAGCACGCCCGACGAAAACACCGGATCGATGAAGGCATAGGCATCGCCGAGCAGCATGCAGCGGTCGCCGTGGGACTTGCTGCTGGTGTAGGAATAATTGCCGGTCGCATGCACTTCGCCGACGCGCACCGCATTCTTCATGCGGTCGGCCAGCTTGGGCGCCATCGCGATGGTATCCATCAGGAACTGTTCGACGCTGACCTTGCGCGAGGCCAGGTAGTGCGGCCAGCAGACCGCGCCGACGCTGGTGGTGCCGTCCGACAGCGGGATCAGCCAGAACCAGCCATGCTCGAACCAGAACAGGCTGATGTCGCCTTCGCGCTTGCCTTCGTAGCGCTCCACGCCGGTGAAGTGGCTGAAGATGGCCGAGCTGTTGTGCTTGCGGTTCTTCTGCTTGCTCTTGAACTGGTTGGCGAGAAAAGTATCGCGTCCCGAAGCATCGATCACGTAATCGGCGATGTATTCCTGCATGCGGCCGTCGCCGTGTTTGGCCTGCACCAACACGTGCTCGGGCTGGAAATCGACCTTGCGCACGCGACAGTTCTCGATCACGCTGGCGCCGCGCGTGCGCGCATTCTTGAGCAGGATATGGTCGAACTCGGAGCGCCGCACCTGAAAGGCGTAGGGCATGGACTTGTCGAAGGCTTCGCAGAATTCGATGTGCGTCTTCATGTCCTGCTCGACGGCATTGAATTCCACGCCCCATTTCGGCATGCCGATCGCTTCCACCTGTTCCTTGACGCCGAGCTTTTCGAGCAGCGGAATATTAGCAGGCAGCAGCGATTCGCCAATGTGGAAGCGCGGATGCACGTCCTTCTCGAGTAACGTCACCGTGAAACCGTCCTGCGCCAGCAACGCCGCGGCAGTGGAACCGGCGGGGCCGCCGCCGATGATCAGCACCTGGGTGCGCATGGGCGCCGTGGCCGCTTCCTGCTGAATGGGTTGGGTGATTGCTTCTGCGACTTCCGTCATGACCCCTGCTCCGTCTGAAATGGGTGTGCCCGACATCATACGTCGTCGCAGCGCGGGAGTACATCGCGATTGAGGAATTCCTCCCACAGCGCGCGCCACGGCCGCCACTCGTGCCCGCCTTCGACCGTACTGACACGGCCCGGCGGCAACACCTCGCCGATCAGGCGATTGCTGCCGGCGAAACGGTCTTCGAGTCCATAGCCGAGATACAGCGGCGGCCGTTGCCCCGGCGCATCGCTGTAGCCCTTGATCCATGCCCACAGTTCGCGGTCGTAATCGGTGGCGGCAATCTCGCCGGTCTGCCACGCGGCCAGACCCGTCTTGCGGATTTCCGCGACCAGGCTGCGGTTGCCGAGAAACGGCGCCATCAGGAACATGCCGGAAATCTGCTCGCCATATTGCTTGCTGTAGAGCAGCGAGCCGTAACCGCCGAGCGAGATGCCGACCAGCCATACGTGGCGATAACCGCGCGCCTTCGCAGGCGCGACGATGTCCTGCTGCAGGCGCTCCACCACCAGCGCCGAGGTGTAGTAGCCGACGTGCGTGTCTGCCATCACGATGTCGGCCGCGATGCGCCGCGTGCGCGCAGCCTCGACGAAACCATGCGCCACGAAATCGTCCGGCGTATCATAGGCACCGGGCAGCAGCACGATCAGGGTATCGGGCGCGGCTTTACAAGGACAGCGATCCTCAATAACATCCAGCTTGCTTTTGACGGTGGCGGTGGTCATACAGGCAGTCAGAAGCCAGCCTGACACGAGGATCAGGCCGGCAAGGTTCAATCGTCTGATGTTCAATCGTTTTCTTGCATTCCATTATAAGAGCAGCATCATGTCGCTCCGGCACGATCATCGATCAGAATCGCCATCACGATCACCGCGCTTCATCACCTTACCCATCACGCCGATCATTTCATGCTGAACCTCACCTACGGCACACTTCCTTCGTCCGAGCAGACCGGTTCCGTGTTCGGCTGCCTGTTGTTCGGCGGCGATGATGCGGTTCCGAATAACGCCGTGGCCGATCTTCCGTGCGCCCGCGTCGCCATGCCGCGTCTGGACGGCGTGCCGCTGCTGTGCGAAACCCTGGGCGGTGGCGCCGCGATCCGCAGCGGCAGCTTCAAGGACATCGCCTACCGCTTCGACGACGAGGTGCTGTTCGGCGTCATCCAGCTCGACGAAACCACGATGAACGCAACCGAAGGTTCGGCGCTGCAAACCGCGGCCGAGCAGGCCTATCTGCGCATCTTCGAGTTGCTGCGCGCGCAGGGGTTCCCCTACGTGCTGCGCTTCTGGAACTACATGGCCGACATCAACGGCGAAGCCAACGGCCTCGAGCGCTATCGTCAGTTCAACCTCGGCCGCCAGCAGGCCTTCGCCGAAAGCGGCCAGGCGGTTTCCGGCAATGTGCCCGCGGCCTGCGCGCTCGGCGCCTCGCACGGCCCGCTGGTGGTCGCCTTCCTGGCCGGACGCCAGCCGTCGCTGCCGATCGAGAATCCGCGCCAGGTCAGCGCCTACGACTATCCGGAACAATATGGCCCGCGCAGCCCGCTGTTCTCGCGCGCCAGCGTGGCAAACGTTGGCAACGGCCGGCACCTGTTCCTGTCGGGCACGGCCAGCATCGTCGGCCACGAAACCCTGCACGATGGCGACATCGCCGCACAGACGCGCGAGACGCTCGCCAACATCCGCGCGGTGATCGAAGAAGCAGCGCGCAAGACGCAAACGCGCTGCGCGCTGACAGATCTCGACTACATCGTCTATATACGCCGCGAAGCCGATTTGCCTGTCGTGCGTGCCATCGTCGAAGCGGAGCTCGGCAGCGCGGTGCGCGCTTCCTACCTGCTCGCCGACATCTGCCGTGCCGATCTGCTGGTGGAGATCGAAGGCTCGGCAAGCCTGCCGGCCGCCTGACCTTTTCTCCTTCCCGCATGAAAAAAGCCGTCGCATCGCAACGGCTTTTTTGTGTGCACCAGACCGCGAGACCCGGTTCTACTGGAAACCGCGCTCGCTCTTGTTGTACTCGATGATGGTCAAACCGCTGTTGTCGTGCACGCCCGGCGCATAGGCACCCGCGCCACCGGCAAAGGTCAGGCGGCCCACGCCCTTGTAATAGAAGACGGTCTCATAGCGGCCGGAACCGAAGTAGAACGGAATCCATGCCTTGCCGGTGATGTGAGAACTGGTATCGGTCGGCTTGCCGGCAATGCTGATGACTTCGTTGAAACCCATGCCGATCTTGAGCTTGCTGAACTTGCTGTTGAACGGCGTACCGACGATCTGGCCCGACCAGTCGTTGATGCCCTTGACTTCCTGCACCTTGGCAGAGCCGGCATTGTCGGCCGGTGCAGCCTTGGCGGCCACAGCCGCTTCCCTGGCAGCCTTCTTGTCGGCGGCATCCTTGCGCGCCTGTTCCTTGGGACTCAGTTTCTTCGCCGGTTCCGCCGCCTTGGTCGATGCGGCAGGTGCTGCTGCAGGCGCCGGTGTCTCTTCCTTCTTCTGCATGGTTTCGCAACCCGTGAGCAGGGTCGCCATGACGGCAAGGCCGATCAGTTTCTTCATTTTCTTCTCCCTTTGTTGAACAACAAAAATCGCTGCAAATCGTTCTTATGCCGGCAGGTACGCGACGCGCAGCGTGCGGCCGTTGACGTATTCGAGCTGCACTTCCTCCTGCTGCCCGGTCGCCAGCGCACGCAACAGCGGCAGGCTGCGCGCCGCCGGAATGCCGCATCGCACGGTTTCGAGGTCCGCGTGCTGCATCGCGGTCTGCGCCGCATCGTCCAGCGCCAGCGCAATGCTGCCCAGGCCGTTCGCCGCGGCTTGCGGCGTCAGCAGCAGGGCAATAGCGAACTGGTCGGCCAGCGGCCGCGTCGCATGCAAGGGTTCGGGATACGGCGTGTCATAGACCACCAGCAGCACCGGCCGCTGCTCGACCGCGACCTGCACCGCCGCCTCGAGCAGGCCGACGGCAAAACCGCCGTCGTAGGCGCACAGGCTGGTGGACGGCAGCATGGCGCCGCTGGCGATGCCCCAGTAGCCGGACGGCGCGTTGTGCACCGAGTTGTGGAAGCGCGTCGGCGAGATCAAGCGGTCGCTGCCGGCCAGCGCCTGGCAGATCATGTGGCAGTTCTCACCATCGCCGCCGGACGAACAGAACACGGTGGTCACCTCGGCCGGCTCCACGCCGGCGTTCTGCAATGCTTCCATGCCGCAGGCCAGCGCCAGCTTGACGCCGGCACCGGTACGACGGCGCTCGGCGGCCGGCAGCACGTTCAGCGCCGGCACCACGGTCGCGCTGCGCACATAGCCTGCCTCGTCCTGCAGCAGCGCCGTCCATTCCTGCCAGTTACCGGCGCCGGGACCGATCACGCCGACCGCCTGTATATGCACGCGCGTGTTCATCGCACCACTCCCAGTACCAGGCTGCAGTTGGAACCGCCGAAGCCGAATGAGTTGTTGAGCGCGTAGTCGATCTGCGCATGGCGATTCTCGAGCAGGTAATCGACCTGCAGTTCGGCATCGACCTTCGTGGTGTTGATGCCGGCCGGCAGTTCGTCGTGCGTCATCGCCATCGCGCAGATCGCCGCTTCCACCGCACCGGCCGCGCCCAGCGTATGGCCGGTCGCGCCCTTGGTCGAACTGCAGGGCGTCCTGCTGCCGAACACTGCGTGCACGGCCTTGCCTTCGGCGGCGTCGTTACTCGGGGTGGCGGTGCCGTGCAGATTGATGTAGCCGATATTTTCCGGCTTCAGCCCGGCCGAAGCCAGCGCATCCTTCATCGCCATCTGCGCGCCCAGCCCTTCCGGATGCGGCGACGACATGTGATGCGCGTCGCTGGATTCGCCGACGCCGCACAGCAGCACACTGCCCTTGGCAGCTTGCACCGGCGCCCGGACCAGCAGCGCAAAGGCCGCGCCCTCGCCGATCGAAATGCCCTGGCGGCCTTCGCCATAGGGACGCGCCGGTTCCGGCGACAGCAACTGCAGCGAATTGAAACCGTAGAGCGTGGTCAGGCACAACGTATCGACGCCGCCGACCACCGCCGCATCGATGAAGCCGGCTTCGATCATGCGCGCCGCATTGCCGAACACCTTGGCGCTCGACGAGCAGGCCGAGGACACGGTCAGCGCCGGCCCGGTCAGGCCGAAATACGCGGCGACGAAGGCCGCGACCGAATAGGTGTTGTGCGTCTCGGCATAGCGGAAATCGGCCGGCAAGGCGCTCGGATTGCCATCTGCGTCAGGTTCGCGTCGGCGATATGCCAACTCGGTCTGCAGAATACCCGAGGTACTGGTACCCAGATAGCAGCCGATGCGGTCCGCACCGAGTTCGGCAATCGCCACGCGCACCGCCTCCTCGAAACCGTCCTGCTGCAGTGCGAGCTGCGCCAGGCGATTGTTGCGGCAGTCAAAATCGGCCAGCGCCGCGCGCAGGGCCACGTCATCGACGCCGCGCGCCTCGCCGATCCAGGTCGGCAGGTCCACGGTTTCGAAATCACAGGGCTTCAGATTGCCTTCTCGCGCGGCCAGCCTGGCCCAGTTTTCGTCGCGCCCGAGCCCGAGGCAGGTCGAGAGCGTGTAATGACGGAGTTCGAGTGTTTGCATACGGTTGGACCGTGTCCCCTTATGTATCGTGTATATCGTGCGTATCGTGTTCTTTATGCGCGCCGATCGCGCAGACCCTGCTCCACCGTCACGCACTGCAATCCCTGCACGCTCGCCGCCGCCAGCACGCGCGGCAGCGCTTCCAGAATCACCGGCTGCCCCTGCGCCGTGCGCGCCGCATTGCCGTCGTGCAGCAGCAGGATATCGCCGCCCTGCAGGCCGTTCAGCAGTCGCTGCGTGACGCGCTGCGCATCGCCGACGCGCGTATCGAAGCCGCGCCGCGTCCAGCTCACGAGCTTCAGGTCCAGCGCATGCAGCACCGGATCTAGGAAGGGATTGCGCAGGCCGGCCGGCGCGCGAAAGTACAGCGGCACGCGCCCGGTCACCTCGGCAATGACCTGCTGCGCCTGTTCGAGTTCCCGCCGCATGCCGCGCATGCCGAGCACCGAGAAGTAATGGCGATGCATCATGCTGTGATTCTCGATCGTGTGGCCAGCATCGACGATGCGGCGCGCCAATGTCGGCTGCGCGCGCACCTTGTCGGCGATGCAGAAGAAGGTGGCCCTGGCGCCGTGCTCGGCCAGCAGATCGAGCACGCGCGGCGTGACCTCAGGATCGGGGCCGTCGTCGATGGTGACGGCAATCTCGGCACGTCCTTCCGGCAGGCGCAGCACGTTCGGTCCCAGCAGCACGCTGCGCGGCCACAGGCCGATGGCCGTGATGGCGGCATGGTTGGCGATCACGCTGGCAACGCTCCAACCCAGAGTGCCCGGCCATGCAATCGCGGACGCCGCAGCGCCGACGTGCAGCACGGCGGATGCCTTGAGGAAGGGACTCGGCTGCCAGCGGCGCGCGGCTATGGTGGAGGCATTCTTCATGTGGCGCACGCCATAGTACTGGGAAACAGCATGGGGGCCGGCTCCTGCCGTGCCGACAAGGCGGCATGGTCGAGCAAAGCGTGCAGCGCTGCGTATTCGGCTTCATCGCGCAGCTGCGGGTGATCGCCGCAGGCCAGTTCCATGATCGCCAGCGCCAGCCGCTGCAGCAGCATCAGGTTGTCGTCCATGCGCTGCATGAACTGCGCAGCGTCGAGCTCGTCCTTCAGGCCGCGGTTGAGTTCGGCAAACCAGACGAGCTGCGTCTGGTCCAGCATCCGCGCCGGATTGCGGCGCGCGCTGTGCCTGCTCCACGCGCGGAAGAAGGCCTGGATCGCACCGTTTACCTTCTGCATGTGCATCAGCCTCGACTGCAGACGGCCCATGACGACCAGGTCGGTCAGCCGGCCCTGGTAGAACAGCAGACACATCACACCCCAGTAATAGGCGTAATCCCACGACACCTTGTGCGGCAGCACTTCCGGATCGCCGAACAGCGGATACTGGTGGAGATAGACCGGCAGCATGGATTCGTAGAGCGAGAAATAGATCTGCTCGAAGTAGTCAGCCATCATGACGACCGGGCCGCGCGAGCGATCCTGCGCGATCAGTTCCACGATGTTGGTGTTGCCGATGGCGATAAAATCGCTGCCGGGCGAATAGAAGGGATCGAGGAACACACCAGCCTCGCCGGTCAGCGCCCAGCGCCGCTCGCCGTCGTACATGCGCTTGCAGCCATAGGAAAACCGCTTGAAGAAGGCGAAGTCCTGCAACTGCGCGCGTTCGGCGTCGAGGTGCTCGTGCAGACGCGGCTGATGGCTCTTCAGCCAGTCCATCGCCTTGTCGAAGGTGTTCATGTGCTCGACCGGATGCAGATCGGCATCAGCCACGATACCGACCGAGTGCGAGCCCGACGAC
>PJUE01001098.1_pt1 | contig 10301 bp, 8 predicted proteins | sample 1512171 | NCBI WGS metagenome assembly PJUE01 (sample SAMN08177674, study PRJNA422409) | Feces metagenome, whole genome shotgun sequencing project. | isolation source: Chicken feces (3) enriched on wood chips: alkali lignin treatment | host: Gallus gallus | place: USA: Madison | collected 2015-01-15
CTTCGAGCAGACCTACTTCTCCACCTTCAAAAACATGTACTTCAGCGGCGACGGCGCGCGTCGTGATGAAGATGGTTACTACTGGATCACCGGCCGCGTGGACGACGTGCTGAACGTCTCCGGGCACCGACTGGGAACCGCCGAGATCGAATCGGCGCTGGTGTCGCATCCGAAAATCGCCGAAGCGGCGGTGGTCGGTATTCCGCACAGCATCAAGGGCCAGGCGATCTACGCCTACGTCACCCTGAACCATGGCGAAGAGCCGTCGCCGGAGCTGTATACCGAGGTACGCAACTGGGTGCGGAAAGAGATCGGCCCGCTTGCCACCCCGGATGTGCTGCACTGGACCGACTCGCTGCCGAAAACCCGCTCCGGCAAGATCATGCGTCGTATTCTGCGCAAGATTGCCGCGGGGGATACCAGCAACTTAGGCGATACCTCAACGCTCGCCGATCCTGGCGTGGTGGACAAACTGCTCGAAGAGAAGCAGGCCATCGCAATGCCATCGTAATACCCTCACCCTAACCCTCTCCCTTAAAGGGAGAGGGAATAAAAACAACCCCTCCCCACAGGATTTCGCGTTGCAGGAAGGCGGCAAGCGAGCACATCCCCAGGAGCATAGTTATCTATGTGACTGGGGTGGGCGAGTGCAGCCAACGCACCTGCGGCGTGAAAGACGAAGGGGATACCTCTGGAGATTCTGTGATGAATGACAATATTTGTCAGCAGATAGAGAATAGTGCGCACTACAGGGAGCTCGTCGATAAGCGGCAACGGTTTGCCTTCACTTTATCTATCATCATGTTAATCATTTATGTCGGCTTTATTCTGCTGATTGCTTTTGCCCCACACTGGCTGGGCACACCGCTGCACGCCGGGACCAGCGTCACCCGCGGTATCCCTATTGGGATCGGGGTGATCGTCATTTCGTTTGTGCTGACCGCCGTGTACGTCATTCGTGCTAACGGTGAGTTCGACCGTCTGAATAAAGCCGTTCTGCGTGAGGTAAAAGCATCATGAAGAGAGTTCTGACGGCGCTCGCCGCCACCCTCCCCTTTGCGGCAAATGCCGCCGATGCCATTACCGGCGCAGTTGAACGCCAGCCAACCAACTGGCAGGCGATCGTGATGTTCCTGATCTTCGTGGTGCTGACGCTGTATATCACCTACTGGGCCTCGAAACGCGTGCGCTCCCGTAATGATTACTACACCGCGGGCGGCAACATTACCGGCTTCCAGAACGGCCTGGCGATCGCGGGCGACTTTATGTCGGCGGCCTCCTTCCTCGGGATCTCCGCGCTGGTGTACACCTCCGGCTACGACGGGCTGATCTACTCCCTTGGCTTCCTCGTCGGCTGGCCGATTATTCTGTTCCTGATCGCCGAACGTCTGCGTAACCTCGGACGCTATACCTTTGCCGACGTGGCCTCCTATCGCCTGAAGCAGGGGCCGATCCGTACCCTCTCCGCCTGCGGCTCGCTGGTGGTGGTGGCCCTGTACCTGATCGCCCAGATGGTGGGTGCCGGTAAACTCATCCAGCTGCTGTTCGGCCTGAACTACCATATCGCGGTGGTGCTGGTGGGCGTGCTGATGGTGATGTATGTCCTGTTTGGCGGCATGCTTGCCACCACCTGGGTGCAGATCATCAAAGCCGTGCTGCTGCTGTTCGGTGCCAGCTTTATGGCCTTTATGGTAATGAAGCACGTCGGTTTCAGCTTCAACAACCTGTTCAGCGAAGCGATGGCGGTCCACCCGAAAGGGGAAGCGATCATGAGCCCGGGCGGGCTGGTGAAAGATCCGATCTCGGCGCTGTCGTTAGGCCTGGGCCTGATGTTTGGTACCGCCGGTCTGCCGCATATCCTGATGCGTTTCTTCACGGTGTCAGATGCGCGCGAAGCGCGTAAGAGCGTGCTCTACGCCACCGGCTTTATGGGTTACTTCTACATCCTGACCTTTATCATCGGCTTCGGTGCCATCATGCTGGTAGGCGCAAACCCGGCGTTTAAAGACGCGGCGGGCGCGCTGATTGGCGGCAATAACATGGCGGCGGTGCATCTGGCTGACGCGGTGGGTGGCAACCTGTTCCTCGGCTTTATCTCCGCCGTGGCCTTCGCCACTATCCTGGCGGTGGTCGCGGGCCTGACGCTGGCCGGAGCCTCTGCGGTCTCCCATGACCTCTATGCCAACGTCTGGCGTAAAGGCGCCTCCGAGCGCGAGGAGCTGAAAGTCTCCAAAATTACGGTGCTGGTGCTGGGCGTGGTGGCGATCCTGCTGGGTATTCTGTTCGAGAACCAGAACATCGCCTTTATGGTGGGACTGGCCTTCTCGATTGCCGCAAGCTGTAACTTCCCGATCATTCTGCTCTCCATGTACTGGTCAAAACTGACCACCCGTGGGGCGATGATTGGCGGCTGGCTGGGCCTGCTCACCGCGGTGATCCTGATGATCCTCGGCCCAACCATCTGGGTGCAGATCCTCGGCCACGAAAAAGCCATCTTCCCTTACGAATACCCGGCGCTGTTCTCCATCGCCGTGGCGTTCATTGGGATCTGGTTCTTCTCCGCCACGGATAACTCGGCGGAAGGTAACCTGGAGCGTGAGAAGTTCCGCGCCCAGTTTATCCGGTCCCAAACCGGCCTGGGTGTTGAACAGGGCCGCGCGCACTAAAATCCCCTCCCCGGCCGCTGGTCGGGGATCACATTTTTTTCCCCTTCAGGTGACGTTTATCACGTCACCAAAACAGAAAAAGCCGATGCGCATCACAGGCTTTATCTGCGATCCGCAAAGGCCATCACACTTTTCCCGATTTCACGCCAATCCCCGGCTTTCCCTCTGCCCCCCGTACAGACAATCCCCCTTCCAGTTTTTATGCTTTAGTCACAGCGACTCGCTCAGGCTTCTGGCAAAGCGCTCCAGCCGCGCCGGGCTCAGCAGTAGCGGCAGGAATAGCGGGCCGCTGGCGGGCGGGTCCACCAGCCAGCGATCCAGGGTGTCGGCGTAGTGAAGCAGGCGCTGCTGATGCTTCTGCAGGGTATCAGCAGGCAGGCTGTTCGCGCCGTAATGGTCGAGCCAGAGCACGTCGGTCACGGCGGCAGCCACGTGGGAGAACATCTGGCTGTAGATCTCCGCGCTGCGCCAGGCAGCCAGCAGGATCGCCAGCGTGTCGTCCGGGCAGGTAATACGCGGCATCAGCTCACGCAGGTTTTGCAGCGTGCGGGATGCGAGGAAGCAGGCGGCCTCTTTCTCCAGCGCCATCCGCTCCCGCTGCTCTTTGCCAAGCTCGGGATCGTCGGTGGGCATCAGCGGCTGCCAGGCGTGCAGCCAGTTGGCGCTGCGGGTGTCCATATGCAGCAGCTGTTGCGCCTGAGCGATGCTCTCCGGGATCTGGCTCTGATAGTGCAGCCGTCGCCCGAGGAGGTTCGGTGTTTTACACAGCCAGTCGTAGCTGGCATGCACGATGGCCGAGAGCTGATGCTTGTCCTGCAGGGAGCGAAAGCCGAGCTGATGATGTTCCGCCCAGCGATCGAAGGTGGCGGGCAGCGCTGCGTCGGCGGCCTGGTTGGCGGCGGTAAGACCGAATAGATTGATGGCGTTGGCGGAGTCCATCACCCGGCTGTCGGGTAGCCACTGCCAGCTCACGCGGGAGGTAATAGCTTCAATTTCGTTTTCAGCGACGCTTAGCGCCCAGCTTAAGCGGCCGCTGATCTCATCGGCCAGATAGCACGGCAGCGCGGTCCAGCCGTAGCCGGTGCCAAAGAGGTCGTACTCGATCCACTTTTTATGCCCCGGCAGGGTGGCGATGTGCGGATGGTTGGCAAAGCCGGGGTGGTAATCCAGCTCGGTGGCTTTTACCGAGGCGCGCACGTCGTCCGGGAGCGTCGCCAGAATGTTAGCGAGCTGCTGGCGCGGCCAGCTGTTATCAATAAAGTCGCGCAGGATGAGCTTTTTGCCCCGGGCGCGCAGCAGGCTCCAGACATCATGCAGGCTTTGCTGCCAGCGGGCGGTCTGAAAGTCCGGCGTCGTCAGGCTGAGAATAAGCCCGCTGAGATGGGGCAAGGCGTGTAATAGCGGATGCAATATCGCGGCATAAAAATGGTGCCAGAAATCCGGCGCGCTTTTTTCGTCGAACGTCAGTTCCGGAAATTTACGCTTAATAATGTCGTCATTGGGCGCGGCTTCACCCTGAAGCCAGAACGACAGATTATTTTCCGCCAGATAGCGATCGACGCGGATTAAATATTGCAGGGCGTAATGTTGCTGATGAATAAGGTTCTCGACGTTGAGCTTCTGGCTTAACGGCGAGGGCGTCGCAAGTACCGAAAGCAGTTCCTGTTGGTGCAGGATGATCCCAGTGAAACCGTGCTGCTTCGCGCTTTTTACTCCCTGAATAAACCAGGGCCAGTGCCAGATAAAAGTGCTGTTCAGCTCCATCAGCTGATGTGGAATACGTTTCATTGCGTCACCTTGCTGATATTTATTTTGCTACTTTAGCTGAGGATGCCATGAAAAAATATGCTCTGGTCGGGACCGGTGGGCGTGCCGGTTTATATATTTCCGCCATCGGGGGGGCCTGGCGGGAAAATGCCAGAATGGTCGCGTTCTGCGATACCAATACCACGCGCATGCACTACGCCAATCAGCTCTTAAAAAACGAAGGCGCGGCCCCGGTTTCCACCTGGCAGGCGACGCAGTTTGAGGAGATGATCCGCGAAACGCGCCCTGATGTAGTTATCGTCACCACCATGGATCGTACCCATGACGACTACATCGTTCGCGCCCTGCACGCCGGCTGCGATGTGATCACCGAAAAGCCGATGACCATCGATGAACAGCGCGCCCTGCGCATTCTCGACGCCATCGAAGAGACCGGCCGCAGCGTGCGGGTGGCCTTCAACTACCGCTACGCCCCGCACCACAGCAAGGTGCGCGAGCTGCTGATGCAGGGGACGATTGGCAAGGTCACTTCGGTGCACTTCGAATGGCTGCTCAACACCGAACATGGCGCAGACTACTTCCGCCGCTGGCACCGGGAAAAACGCAACAGCGGCGGCCTACTGGTGCATAAATCCACCCACCATTTTGACCTGATGAACTTCTGGCTGGACAGCTACCCGGAGCGGGTTTACGCCGAAGGCAGCCTGCAGTTCTACGGCAGGGAGAACGCGGAGAAGCGCGGCGTGACGCACTTCTACCCCCGCGCCCACGGCTTCGCCGAGGCGAAAGCGGATCCCTTTGCCCTGCAGATGGCGGAGAACGCCCAGCTTAAAGCGCTCTATCTCGACGCCGAACACGAAGATAACTACTTCCGCGACCAGAGCGTGTTCAGCGACGGCATCACCATCGAAGACACGATGTCGGTGCTGGTGAAGTATCAGAACCAGGTCCAGCTCACTTACTCCCTCAACGCCTACCTGCCGTGGGAAGGGCTGAACGTGGTCTTTAACGGCACCGAAGGTCGGCTGGAGATGAAGATCGTCGAGAAGTCCTACGTTAACGCCGGGGGCGAGCGCGAAAACGAGGGCAGCCTCGAGCAGTGCGATCTCACCGTCTTCCCGATGTTTGCCGAATCCTGGAAAGCAACGTTCAGCCTCGGCGAAGGGGGCCACGGCGGCGGCGACAACGCCATGCTGGCCGACCTGTTTGGTACGCCGGGCCACGACCCGCTGCAGCGCGCGGCGGACCACCGCGCCGGGGCGATGTCGATCCTCACCGGGATTGCGGGCAACATCTCCATGCAGCAGCAGCGTCCGGTCAACTTTAAGGAGTTTGAGCTGGTTTCCCGTCTGACGAAACGCTAAAGGCATGGTGAAGGCGCGGCAGGAGACCGCGCCGGAGCCACTGGTCAGTATTGTGCCGTTACTCACCTGTTTAATAATAAAAAATCCGGAGATAAATAATGAATAAACTCCTGTCAGGTGTCATCGCATCGCTGTTATTTTCCTGTACCTCTACATGGGCGCAACCCGTTGAATTACGTATGTCGTGGTGGGGTGGCAACAGCCGCCACCAGGCCACGCTGAAGGCGCTCGACGCCTTTGAAAAAGCACATCCGGATATTAAGGTGAAGCCCGAATACACCGGCTGGGACGGGCATCTTTCGCGCCTGACCACCCAGATGGCGAGCGGCACCGAGCCGGATGTGATGCAGACCAACTGGCCGTGGCTCATCATCTTTTCCAAAAACGGCGAAGGTTATTACGATCTCGACAAGCTGAAAGCGGAGCTGGATTTAAGCCAGTACCAGGCCCAGGATCTGCAATCCACCACCATCAAAGGCAAGCTCAACGGCCTGCCGATCTCGGTCAACGCCCCGGTCTTTTACTACAACGACGTTACCTGGCAGAAAGCCGGGCTGGCGTACCCGAAAACCTGGGATGACTTTTTTGCCGCCGGGAAAGTGTTCCAGCAGAAGCTCGGCAACAGCTACTACCCCTACGCGATGGTCGATCAGGACGTCATCCTGCTGCTCAATGCCTGGATGATGCAGACCCATCACAAACCAATGTTCAACAGCGATGGTACCTTCGCCTGGAACGACGCCCAGTGGGAGGAGGCCTTTAGCTTTGTGAAGCGCCTGAGCGACGACCATGTTCTCCCGTCGCCAAAGACCCTCTCCTCCTACGGCAAAGGCAATCTCTATGAGATGAAGCCGTGGATTAATGGCGAATGGGGCGGCCTGTTCACCTGGAACATCACCATCCGCATGTTTGCCAACAACATGACGCCGCCGGCAAAGCTGGTGCTGGGCGACTACGTGATGCAGCCCGGGACGGAAGAATCAGGTGTGTACTTCAAAACGGCGCAGATGCTGTCGGTGGCGAAATCAACGAAGCATCCAAAAGAGGCGGCGATCCTGGTCAACTACCTGCTCAACGATCCGCAGTCGGTTGAAGCCCTGGGGCTGGAGCGCGGCATTCCGCTCAACAAGGCGGCGGAGGCGCAGCTTATGGAGAAAGGGGTAATTGACCCGCAGGATCCGGTAATTGCCGGGCTGCGCCAGGCGCAGGCGCTGCACACCACGGTTGTCGCCACGCCCTATATTGAGGACTTGCAGGTAATCGACAGGTTTACCTCAGCGCGGGAAAAGCTGGAGCAGGAGCAAACGCCTGCTCAGGTCGCGGCGGATTTCCGCCAGCAGGTGGAGCGTATTGTACGGCGTGTGAACCGTTAGTATTGACGGGTGGCGCTACGCTTACCCGGCCTACAGAACCGTAGGCCCGTGCAAGCGCAGCGCCGCCGGGCAAAACTCAGAACATCAACCAGCCCACCAGCGGGGCCACCAGCACCATCACCACCCCGGAGAGCATCATCACCAGGCTGGCGACCACGCCCTCCTGCTGGCCCAGCTCATAGGAGCGGGCGGTGCCGGCACCGTGGGAGGCCGCGCCAAAGCCGGCCCCTTTCGCCATCCCTTCGCGGATCGAGAGCCGCAAAAACAGCATATCCCCCACCGCCATGCCAAACACCCCGGTGACCACCACGAACAGCGCCACCAGATCCGGCTGCCCGCCGAGCGGTTTTGCCGCGGCCAGGGCAAAAGGCGTGGTGACGGAGCGCACCGCGAGGCTGCGCTGGATCTCATCCGACAGGGTAAACAGCCGCGCCAGCCAGACCGAGCTGGTGACGGCTACCACCGTGGCGGTGATCACCCCGGCGGAGAGCGACATCCAGTGGCGTTTGATCACCGCGAGGTTGTCGTACACCGGCACCGCAAAGGCGATGGTCGCCGGGCCGAGCAGCCACAGCAGCCAGTGCGCTTCACCGATATAGTTCTGCCAGGAGATATGGCCCCACACCAGCATCATCACCAGCAAAATCGGGGTGAAGACCAGCGGCATCAGGGGCAGTTTACGAAAGCGGTGGTAGAGACGTTTGTTGGCAAAATAGATAACCAGCGTCACCACCAGACAGAGGACGCTGACCTGAAAGTTAGTCATGTTTCTGCCTGCTGATTTCAAAGCGGTAGACTTTATCCACCACCCACGCGGTGGCACCCAGCACCATTAGCGTGCTCAGGGCGATCACCGCAAAGATACGCCAGCCGTCCACCATCAGCAGCTGGACGTAATTGACCACCGCCACCACCGCCGGCACAAAAAAGAGCAGCATTTCCGCCAGCAGCCAGCGCGAGCCCGCCCGCACCCAGTTCAGGGGAATAACGCGACAGAGGATCAGGCTGAACATCAGCACCATGCCGACCAGATTGGCCGGCAGGGGCAGATGCAGCCAGCCAACAAGGTATTCAGCGAAGACAAAAAGACCCGCATAAAGCAGTACCTGAACCGGTACCTGGAGTCGTTGCACGACGGCAGGCGTAACGCGACCTAACGCCACGGTCATGGAGGATTTCCTAAAAATGAGAGGGAGCGCCAGTATAGTCAGCGCCCGTAATTGACTGAAATGAATTAAAATCATCAAAGGTATAGTTTCGAGGAATAGTCATGGACATACGCACGCTGCGTTACTTTGTCGAAGTGGTACGCCAGCAGAGTTTCACCCGCGCCGCGGAGAAGCTTTTTGTCACCCAACCCACCATCAGCAAGATGCTGAAGAACCTCGAAGATGAACTGAACTGTACTCTGCTGATCCGCGACGGACGCAAGCTGCTGTTAACCGACACCGGCCGGGTGGTGTTTGAGCGCGGGCTGGCGATCCTCGCGGAGTTTCGCCAGCTGGAGGCCGAGCTGGGCGACATCAACCACCTCAACAAGGGGATACTGCGCCTCGGTATTCCCCCAATGGTGGGGATGATGATGGCCGGGCCCATCGGCCTGTTTCGCCAGCGCTATCCCGGCGTGGAGCTGAAAATTTCTGAATTTGGTGGTTTAACCGTCCAGCAGGCGGTAATCAACGGCGAGCTGGATCTGGCGATGACCGCCCTGCCGGTAGAGGAAGACAGCGGCCTGACGGCCCTGCCGCTGTTCAGCCATCCGCTGTGCGTGCTGGTGCCGCGCTCCGGCAGCTGGCTGACGCTTAAGGCTATTAATCCGGCGCTGCTGGCCGAGCACCCGTTACTGATCTACAACGAAGATTTTGCCCTCAGCCGCCAGCTGATGCAGCTCTTCAGCCAGCACGGCGTTAAGCCGCGCATCGCGGTGCGCAGCGGGCAGTGGGACTTTCTGGCGGCGATGGTGCAGGCGGGGGTGGGAATTGCGATACTGCCGCAGCCCATCTGCGAGCGGCTGGATAAAAACACCCTGCGCTGGATCCCGCTGCAGAGCGATCTGCACTGGCAGCTGGGGATGATCTGGCGGGAAGGGGTGTATTTGTCGAACAGCGCCCAGGCGTGGCTGAAATGCTGTGAAGGATTTTGGACTTCGGTGGAATAACGCCGGGTGGCGGCTTCGCCTTACCCGGCCCAGGGTTTAACAGGCCCGGTAAGCGTAGCGCCACCGGGCAATCAACGGCTACTGCTTCTCAATCAACAACGCTTCCATCAAATCGAGATCGTGCAGCAGCTTTTGCAGCGTCTCGTTGCTGATCTCCCGGGTGGCGCGCAGGTGATACAGCTCCGCGCGTTCAGAACGCAGCGCGGCAAGGCGGAAGCGGCGCTCGAGGTTCTCTTCCATCAGCGAGCTTTCCACGTCGTTGCGGCCATCCGCACGGCGGCGCAGGTTACCAATTACTCGCGAACTCACCTCTTTCAGCAGCTGGTTATCGATGTTCTCTTCGGTATCCGCGGCCAGACGTTCCTCCATCTTCTGGATGGCGACAATGGCTACCTCCGCCGTTGCCGCCCGGGCGATACGCGCCTCTTTATGCTGCTGAACGTGATCGCCCACCTCCATGTGTTGCAGCAGGATCGGCAGCATCACCACGCCAACAAACAGTGAGAACAGAATCACCCCTGCGGCGAGGAACACCAGCTCGTAGCGGGCCGGGAAGACGTCGCCGGTCGGCAGCAGCAGCGGAATGGAGAGTACACCGGCAAGGGTGATGGCCCCACGCACCCCGGCGAAGGTGGAAATCAGCAGCTCACGGGTGGTCCAGGAGCCAAACTCCATCGGTTTCTTTTTCAGGAAACGCATGCTGAAGTTTTTCATCGTCCACAGCCAGCCAAAACGCACCAGCATCAGCGCGGCGTAAATCAGCACGATGTCGGTAAACAACATCCAGGTTTCGACATTCGGATCGGCCTCGGCCGCCACCAGCGAGGACTCAAGGATACCCGGCAGCTGGAGGCCCAACAGCAGGAACACCATGCCGTTAAAGACAAACTCCAGCATCGACCAGGTGCTGTTGGCGCGCAGGCGCATCGCCAGCGGCGCGCGGCGCATAACCCCGGCGCGGGTGATGGTCATC
>PJUE01001102.1_pt1 | contig 10257 bp, 11 predicted proteins | sample 1512171 | NCBI WGS metagenome assembly PJUE01 (sample SAMN08177674, study PRJNA422409) | Feces metagenome, whole genome shotgun sequencing project. | isolation source: Chicken feces (3) enriched on wood chips: alkali lignin treatment | host: Gallus gallus | place: USA: Madison | collected 2015-01-15
ACCAGCGCCAGTCGATCAGCGTGTTCGGTGAATCGGCGATCAGCAGCGCGATGATCGCGCCGCTATGGTGATGGTCATCGGCACCAAGTTCTGGTTCGCCGGTTCGGTGCTGGCCAAGGCACGCGCCGATAACCTCGACCGCGAGGCCGGCAAGGCCTGGGTCAGTGAACGCGTGGAGGATGCGCTGCGATGACCCACCTGCCCTTCGTGATCGGCGCCTATGCGGTGTTCGTGCTGGTACTGCTGGCCGATGCCATCGGTTCGTGGCTGCGCCTGCGCACCGCGCGCCGCCAGGCACAGTCGCGCCAGCAGCGGCAGCAGGCCCGGCAAACCGCGCAGCAGGCTGCCCCGCCGCTGTCGGCGGAGCTGGAACGATGACCCCCGTACAGCGCCGCCGCCTGGCCTGGGTGCTGCTGGCCCTGCTCGCCTCGGGCCTGGCTACCGCGCTGGTGGCGATGGCGTTGGAACGCAATATCGCCTACCTCTACACGCCATCGGAAGTGCTGCGCGGCGACGTCGATGCGCAGACCCGCTTCCGCCTCGGCGGCATGGTGGTCAAAGGCTCGTTCAACCGCCCGCTTGGCTCGCTCGACGCGCGCTTCAAGGTCACCGACGGCGATGCGCAGCTGGCCGTGCTGACCTCGCGCATCCTGCCGGACATGTTCGCCGAGGGCACCGCCGTGGTCGCCAGCGGGCGCCTGCAGGACGGTGTCTTCGTGGCTGATGAAGTGCTGGCCAAGCACGATGAGAAGTACGTGCCCAAGGAAGTAGCCGACAAGATGGGCGATGCCCATCGCAAACACGACGTGCCGGTACCGGCCACCGAGGTGCGCTGAGTGCTGCCAGGCGCGTTGCCAGAGCTGGGCCAGATCCTGCTGCTGTGTGCGTTGCTGGCCTCGCTGCTGCAGGCCGGCCTGCCGCTGGTGGGCGCGCAGCGCGGCAACGACGCGTGGATGGCGGTGGCCCGACCGGCCGCCTTCGCCCAGCTGCTGCTGGTGGCCGGCGCCTTCGCGGTGCTGACCGCCGCCTTCGTACAGCAGGACTTCTCGGTGCGCTACGTGGCCGAGAATTCCAATTCACTGCTACCCATGGTCTACCGCTATTCGGCGGTCTGGGGCGCGCACGAAGGTTCGCTGCTGATGTGGGCGCTGGTGCTGGCGCTGTGGACTGGTGCAGTGGCGCTGTTCTCGCGGCGCCTGCCCGCGCCGGTGCAGGCCCGCGTGCTGGCGGTGATGGGCGTGGTCAGCGTCGGCTTCCTCGCCTTCCTCATCTTCACCTCCAACCCGTTCCTGCGGCTCAACCCGGCGCCGCTGGAAGGCCGCGACCTCAACCCGCTGCTGCAGGACCCGGGCCTGATCATCCACCCGCCGATGCTGTACCTGGGCTACGTGGGCTTTGCCGTGCCGTTCGCCTTCGCCGTGGCCGCCCTGCTGGAAGGCCGCGTGGACGCGCGCTGGCTGCGCTGGACGCGGCCGTGGACCAACGTGGCCTGGGGCTTCCTGACCCTGGGCATCGCGCTGGGCAGCTGGTGGGCCTACTACGAGCTGGGCTGGGGCGGCTGGTGGTTCTGGGACCCGGTGGAAAATGCCAGCTTCATGCCGTGGCTGGTCGGCGCGGCGCTCATCCATTCGCAGGCCGTCACTGAAAAGCGCGGCACCTTCGGCAGCTGGACCCTGCTGCTGGCCATCGCCGCCTTCGCGCTGTCGCTGCTGGGTACCTTCCTGGTGCGCTCGGGCGTGCTGACCAGCGTGCATTCATTCGCCGCCGATCCTTCGCGCGGCCTGTTCATCCTGGTGTTCCTGTCGCTGCTGGTGGGCGGCAGCCTGCTGCTGTACGTGCTGCGCGCCAGCGGCCTCAGCGTGGATGCAGACGATCCGCGCCGCGGCTTCACCGCCACCTCGCGCGAAACCCTGCTGCTGGCCAACAACCTGCTGCTGGCCACCGCCTGCGCGATGGTGTTGCTGGGCACCCTGTATCCGCTGCTGGCCGACGCCCTTTCGCTGGGCAAGATCTCGGTCGGGCCGCCTTACTTTGGCAGCCTGTTCCTGCTGCTGATGGCGCCGATGGTGCTGCTGCTGCCGTTCGGCCCGCTGGTGAAGTGGCAGCGTGACCAGCCGTCGCGCGCGTTCGCCCTGCTGGCGCCGTGGCTGGGCCTGGCCGTGCTGCTGGGTGCACTGGCCTGGTGGCAGGCCCCGCAGAACGGGTGGAAGGCCGGCCTCGGCGTAGCGGCGGCCGCCTGGGTCGGGCTGGGCACCGCGCGCTTCGTCTGGCAGCGCCTGCGTGGCAATGGCCGCTTCACTGGCGAAATGCTCGGCATGATCGTCGCCCATGCCGGCGTCGCGGTGTTCCTGGCCGGCGCGCTGCTGGTGGAAGCCCTGAACGTGCAGCGCGAGGTCGCGCTGGCACCGGGCCAGCAGGTGGTGGTCGGCCGCCATGAAGTGCGCTTCGAAGGCGTGGACCATCGCGAAGGCCCCAACTTCACTGCCGACCGCGGCCATCTGCGGGTGTTCCGCAACGGCCGCGAACTGGCCCTGCTGCACCCGGAAAAGCGCCAGTACGCCAGCGGCGGCCAGGTGATGACCGAAGCCGGCATCGATGCACGCCTCAGTGGCGATGTCTACGTGGCATTGGGCGAGCCGCTGGGCAACAATGCATGGGCGGTACGGGTGCACATCAAGCCCTTCGTGCGCTGGATCTGGCTGGGCGCACTGCTGATGGCCCTGGGCGGATTCATCACCACCGCTGATCGCCGTTTCCGTCGTCCGTAGGAGTTTGCATGTCCGAGTCCCCCGCCCCGCGCCCGTCCCGCCCGCTGCCGCCGGTAGCCATCGTGATCGGTGTGCTGTTCTTCTTCGGCCTGCTCGGGCTGATGATCTACGGGGTGATGAAATCGGGCGACCCGCAGCGCGACGTGCTGCCCTCGGCACTGATCGACAAGCCGGCACCGGCCTTCGCCCTGCCGGTGCTGCACGATCCCAGCATGACCGTGCGCAGCGAAGAGCTGCGCGGTGCGCCTTACCTGTTGAACGTGTGGGGCAGCTGGTGCGCGGCCTGCCGCGAAGAGCACCCGGTGCTGACCCGCTTCGCCGAGAGCAAGCGCGTGCGCGTGATCGGCTACAACTGGAAGGATGAGCCGACCGACGCGCTGCACTGGCTGGAAACGCTGGGCAACCCGTTCATGGTGGTGCTGAGCGATGTCGAAGGCCGCACCGCCATCGACTGGGGCGTGACCGCCGCGCCGGAAACCTTCCTGGTCGACGGCAGCGGCATCGTGCGCTGGAAGTACAGCGGTGCGATGACCCAGCAGGTGGTCGACGAGAAGCTGATTCCTGCGCTGCAGAAGATCGAGAAGGCCCAGGGCAATGCCGATGCCGGCCTGCACGGTAATCCGTAAGCCGCTGCACTGGCTGCTGCTTGCGCTGCTGATGGCGGCGGCGCTGCCCGCGCCTGCCCAGCAGCCGCTGCACGACCCGCGTCCGCTCGCCTTCCGCGACGCGGCCGAAGAAGCCCGATTCCACGACCTGGCCGCGCAGCTGCGCTGTGTGCAGTGCCAGAACCAGTCGCTGGCCGATTCCAACGCTCAGATCGCCCAGGACCTGCGCCGCGAGGTGCTGCAGCTGATGCAGCAGGGCCTCGACGATGCGCAGATCAAGCAGTTCCTGGTCGCCCGCTACGGTGAGTTCGTGCTTTACCAGCCGCCGCTGCAGCCGGGCACCTGGCTGTTGTGGGGCGGCCCGCTGCTGCTGCTCGGCGCCGGTGGCGCGGTGGTGCTGGCGGTTGTGCGCCGCCGTGGCCGCAACGTCGCGCCTGCACCTGGCGGCGGCAGCGATGAAGGAGATGGCTGGTGAGCAACCTTCTGCCCGTGCTGGCCGGCCTGGTCGCCGCGCTGGTGGCGGCGCTGGTGCTGTGGCCGCTGCGCCGGCAGGGCCCGCGCGGCTTCGTGCTGGGCGTGCTGGCACTGGGCGTGGCCGGTGCGTGCCTGTATCTGCTGGTGGGTGACCCGCGCGCGGCACAGATGCAACCGACGCCATCGGTCGCCACCCTGCGTGATGGGGTGAAAGCGCTGCAGCAGGCATTGCAGCGTGACCCGCAGCGCGCCGATGGCTGGGCGCTGCTGGGCCGATCGCAGGCCGAACTGGGCGATGCACGCGCCGCCGCCGATGCCTTCGCCCGCGCTGCCGCGCTGGCCCCGGAGGATGCCGGCGTGCTGGTGGAAGCCGCACAGGCGCGTGCGCAGGCCGATGCAGGCAAACAGTTCGATGACACCGCGATGGAGTGGCTGCAGCAGGCCCGTCGCCTGGCACCGGGGGCAGAACGGGCCAGCTGGCTGTTGGGCATCGCCCTGCGCCAGCGCGGCCGCAATGCCGAAGCCGCCGACGTCTGGAGCGCCCTGTTGCCGCGTCTGGAACCGGGTGCGGCGCAGGCGCTGCAGGCGCAGATCGCCATCGCCCGCGAGGCGGCGGGCCAGGCCGCCGACGCACCGGCGACGGAAGCGCCCGCCTTGCTGCAGGTCCGCGTGCAACTGCCCGACGCGGTGAAGCACGGCGACTGGCCGGCGACCACCCAGGTCTTCGTCCTCGCCCGCGCCGTCGGCGGCCCCCCCATGCCGGTGGCCGCGCGCAGACTGCCGCTGGACGGATTCCCGGCCACCGTCGGTCTGGGCGACGGCGACAGCCCGATGCCGACCGCACCGCTGTCGGCGCACACCGAGGTGGAGGTGCTGGCGCGCATTTCGCGCAGTGGCAGCGCCAACCGCAGCGAAGGCGACCTGCAGAGCGAGGTGGTGCGGGTGACACTGCCGCACGACGGCATGGTGGAACTGCGGTTTCCTTGACCTGCAGCCGAGCATGGGCTCGGCTCCACAGTAGATCCAGGCCATGCGTGGATACCGGCCCCAATGGAAACCAGCGTGTCGCCTGCTGCACAGGCGGCCCCGCTAGAATGCCCGCATGACCGAATTCATCCCGCCCGGCACCCGCTTCCATGCCCTGCCCTCGCCGTTCCCGTTCAAGCGCGGTGGCGCCCTGCACGGTGGGCGCGTGGCCTACGAGACCTGGGGCACGCTGGCTGCCGACGGCCGCAACGCGGTCCTGATCGTCACCGGCCTGTCGCCGGACGCGCACGCCGCCGCCAATGCCGACAATCCTGCCCCAGGCTGGTGGGAAGCGATGGTCGGCGCAGGCAAGCCGATCGATACCGACCGCTGGTTCGTGGTCTGCGTCAATTCACTGGGCAGCTGCAAGGGCTCCACCGGCCCCGCCTCGTTGAACCCGGCCACGGGCGAACCGTATCGGCTCGACTTCCCGGAACTGTCGGTGGAAGACGGCGCACGTGCCGCCATCGACGTGGTGCGCGCCCTGGGCATCCAGCAACTGGCCTGCGTGGTCGGCAATTCGATGGGCGGCATGACCGCGCTGGCGGTGCTGATGCTGCAGCCGGGCATCGCCCGCAGCCACATCAACATTTCCGGCAGCGCGCAGGCATTGCCGTTCTCCATCGCGATCCGCTCGCTGCAGCGCGAAGCCATCCGCCTGGACCCGCAGTGGAACGGCGGACGCTACAGCGAAACCGAGTACCCGGAATCGGGCATGCGCATGGCTCGCAAGCTGGGCGTCATCACCTACCGCTCCGCACTGGAATGGGATGGCCGCTTCGGCCGCGTGCGGCTGGATTCGGACCAGACCGACGATGATCCGTTCGGCCTGGAATTCCAGGTCGAGAGCTATCTTGAAGGCCATGCACGGCGTTTCGTGCGCTTCTTCGATCCGAACTGCTACCTGTACCTGAGCCGTTCGATGGACTGGTTCGACCTGGCCGAGTACGCCGACGGCGACGTGCTGGCCGGGCTGGCGAAGATCCGCATCGAAAAGGCACTGGCCATCGGCGCCAACACCGACATCCTGTTCCCGGTGCAGCAACAGCAGCAGGTGGCTGACGGCCTGCGTGCCGGCGGCGCCGATGCGCAGTTCATCGGCCTGGATTCGCCGCAGGGCCACGACGCGTTCCTCGTCGATTTCGAGCGCTTCGGCCCGGCCGTGCGCGGCTTCCTCGACGCGCTGTAAGTGGCCTGGCGGCGCAACCTGGCGCTGGCCGCGTTCGGCGCGCTCATCGCGTTGATGGTCAGCGCCGTGCTGCCGCTGTGGCTGGGGGGCTGGTGCCTGCTGGCCAGTGCGCTGTCGTTCGGTCTGTACGGGCACGACAAGCGCGCAGCACAGCGGAAGCAGTGGCGCATTCCCGAGCGCACCCTGCAGCTGCTGGCCTTTGCCGGTGGCTGGCCGGGCGCGCTGTTGGGCCAGGCCCTGTTCCGGCACAAGCACCGCAAGGCGGAATTTCAGTGGGTGTTCTGGATGTGCGTGCTGGCGAACGTCGCGTCGATCGCGGTGATGCTGCGCGAATTTTCGCGGTAACCAAGCGCCGTCCGCACGACACCTGTAGAGCCGAGCATGGGCTCGGCTCTACAGTAGATCCACGCCATGCGTGGATGGGCCGGCCACCGCGACTACGTTTCCCGCACCAACGCACCATCACGCAGGCGATACCGGACATCCACCACGCCTTCGGGCAGGTCGTCGTGGGTAATCATCAACAGACTGCGCCCGTCCAGCAGGCCGGCCAGGTCCTGCAGCAACGCGTGTGCGGTGTCCACGTCCAGCCCTTCGGTCGGCTCGTCCAGCAGCAGGATCGGCGCATTGCGCAGCAGCGCGCGGGCCAAGGCCAACCGCCGTGCCTGCCCAGCCGACATCGTCGCGCCGTTCTCGCCCACCCAGGTGTGCAGGCCGCCGCTGCGCTCGGCCCACTCGCCCAGGCGCACGCGCCGCAGTACCGCCCACAGGGCGTCATCGCTGGCGTCCGGATCCCCCAGCCGCAGGTTGTCGGCCACCGTGCCGGCAAACACCGGCGCGTTCTGCGGCAGCCATGCCAGCTGCCGATGCCAATCGGCCTGGGCGAAGTCGCGCAGGTCGCGGCCTCCGTAGCTCACGCGGCCCTGCTGCGGGTCCCACAGGCGCAGCAGCAGGCTCGACAGGGTGGTCTTTCCGCAACCACTGTCACCCCCGATGGCAATGCGTTCCCCCGGCGCGAGCGTCAACCGCAGGCCCGCCAGCACCGGCCGCGCCGCGCCCGGCCAGCGGAAATGCACGTCGTCCCACGCCACCGTTGCAGCCGGCGGTACCGGCTGTGGCTGCGCAGGATCTTCCACCGTCGGTGCCTGCTCGACGATGGCCTGCAGGCGGTCGGCGGCAATACGGCCGGACTGCAACGACTGCCAGGCCAGACCCATGCCCGCCCACAGTTCGATCATCGCCACGGTGAGGAACACCAGACCGGCCGCCATTTCCGCAGGAATGCGCTGCTGCTCGGCCGCATGCAGGGCCAGCGCCAGCATCGCCACCAGGCCCAGCCCGGCCACCAGGCCATGCAGTGTGGCGGCCGCAATCAGCCGCCAGCGCCGACGCCGGTCCCGCGAGGCCAGCTGCTTGGCCGCCACCCGCACCTTCAACTGCCAGGCGGCATCGGCATGCAGCGCCGCCAGATCACCCGCGCCCTCCAGGCCTTCAAACGCTGCAGTACGCAACGCGGCGCGATGTGCGGCACGGTCGGCCTCTTCATCGTCATGCCCGCGCACGCCCAGCCACGGCACGCCAAAACCGATCAACAGCGCCAGCACGGCCAGCAGCAGCGCCGCCGAGGGCAGGATCAGCGCCGCCGACCCTATCGCCACCAGCGACAACGCGCCCAGCGCCAGCAGCGGCCCGATGGCACGCACCAGCAGGCCATCGACCTCGCCGATATCGCCCAGCAGGCGCGCCAGCAGTTCACCGGTGCGCGTGGCCCCCAGCCGCGCCGGGGCCAGCGGCAGCGCGCGGCGGAAGAACCACACGCGCAGGTCGCGGGCGATGCGCAACGTGGCATCGTGGCCCACCAGCTTCTCGAAGTAGCGCGACACGATGCGCGCCATGGTCAGGCCGCGGATGCCGGCCGAGGGCGAGAAGAAATTGAACCCCTGCGCCAGCCCGGCCGCACCGGCCAGCGCTGCAGCGGTCAGGAAGCCACCGGACAGGCCCAGCAGCGCGGTTCCGGCAAGCATCGTGACCCACAGCAGCAGCACGGTCAGCAGCAGGCGCGGACGGTGGCGAACGAACACCGCGCGCAGCGAATCGGGTGAACGGCTCATGCGCGCACCGCCTGTGCCGGGTCCACCAGCCGCCCTTCGGGAAGCAGCAGGCAGCGGTCGGCCCAGGCGATCACCGCCGGGCTGTGCGTGGCCACCACCACGCTGCGGCCGCGCGCATAGGCGGCCAGGCTGCGCAGCAGCGCCGCTTCGGTGTCGGCATCGAGGAAGGCGGTGGGCTCGTCCAGCAACAGGACCTGCGGGTCAAGCAGCAGCAGCCGGGCCAGGCCGATGCGCCGGGCTTCACCGCCGGACAGGCCGAAGCCGCGCTCACCGATCATCGTATCGAGCCCCTCCGGCAGGCGCTGGGCGAACTGCAGCACCTGCGCTGCCTCGGCCACCGCGCGCAGGCGCGCATCACTGGCGGCAGGGTCGGCCAGCCGCAGGTTGTCGGCAATCGAGCCATGGAACAGGTAGGGACGCTGGCTGGCATAGGCCACCTGCAGGCCGGGGCGCAGCTGCACACGCCCGGCCTGCGGCGGCAGCCAGCCCGCCAGCGCTTCCAGCAGCGTGCTCTTGCCCGAGCCGCTGGGGCCCACCAGGGCCAGGCGCTGGCCCGGCTCCAACTGCACATCCACGTCGCGCAGCACATCGTGTGCGGCCCCCAGCGGGCGCAGCACCAGACCCTGTGCCTGCAGCGGCGGCAGTGCGGCCTCGGCCGGCTCCACCGCCAGCGGTGCCATCGGCTCCTCGGCCATCGCCGGATCTTCGGGCAGCGCAAGCAGCAGGCGTTCCACTTCGGCTGCGGCAGCCAGCGCATTGGCGCGGTCGTGGTAATGCGCGGCCAGCCGCCGCAGCGGCGCGTAGAACTCCGGCGCCAGCAGCAGGCAGAACAATCCGGCCCCCAGCGTCGGCACCGTCGCATGCAGGGACATCAGACCCAGATAGCTCAGGCCAAGATACAGCGCGACCATCGCCACGCTCACCGAGGCGAAGAATTCCAGCACGGTGGACGACAGGAAGGCGATGCGCAGCACCTTCATCGTGCGCACGCGCACCCCTTCGGCGGCCGCTTCGATGCCGGCCAGTTCGGCCTCGCCGCGCCCGTACAGGCGCAGCAGGCCCAGGCCCTTGATGCGGTCGGCGAAGTGGCCGCTCATGCGTGCCAGTTCACCCAGCTGCGCGCGCCCGGCCGCTTCGGCGCCCCAGCCCACCAGCATCATGAAGAACGGCACCAGCGGCGCGGTGAACAGCAGGATCAGCGCCACCACCCAGTCCACCCAGGCCACCGCGGCCAGGATCAGCAGCGGCACCACCACCACTTCGGTGCGCACCGGCAGGAAACCGCTGTAATAGCTTTCGATGGCATCGCCGTGGTGCAGCATCAGTTCGCCCAGCTCGCCGGTACGGCGCTGGCGCAGCCACAGCGGGCCATGGCCGAGCAGGCGCGCGAACACGCGTTCACGCAGGGCCAGCCGGGCGGCATCGGCTACATCGCCAGCGGCGGCCTGGGTGGCGCTGCCCAGCAGCGTGCGCAGCACCAGCACCACCGCCAGCGCGGCCAGTACCGGCAGGCCGCTGGCCAAGGGTGCGCGCTCCACCAGCACCGCCTGCACCAGCCAGGCGATGGCCGCGGCCTGCCCGATCAGCAGCGCCCCGGACAGGCTGATGCACAGCGCCGCCAGGCGCTGCCGGCCCCGCGCTGAATGGGCCAGGCCCGCCAGCCACACCGTGCGGGCACGCCGCTGCAGGGTCGATTCTTCCTCGGCGGTACGCGGTCCGGCAGCGGTCGGTTCGGCAGGGCTCAAAGTCTTCACAGGCAGCGGGGGATGCTGGGCATTGTAGGCGCAGGCACGAGCGTCCTCCTGCGGCCAGCGGTCGCAGTGGTCACGGGAAAGGCATACGATCCCCTTGGGCACTCATTCATACATTGATCTGGATCAAGGCTGTTTGAAGTAGTCGGTCACATCATTCACCCGTAGACCACCCTTCCCGCCACCTGCAACGGCACTATCCACGAGGTAGCCAGGCCATGATTGATCAGACAGTCGTAGAACTGTCGCGGCTGCAATTCGCTCTGACCGCGATGTACCACTTCCTATTCGTCCCACTCACGCTCGGCCTGTCCTTCATGGTGGCCATCATGG
>PJUE01001105.1_pt1 | contig 10225 bp, 9 predicted proteins | sample 1512171 | NCBI WGS metagenome assembly PJUE01 (sample SAMN08177674, study PRJNA422409) | Feces metagenome, whole genome shotgun sequencing project. | isolation source: Chicken feces (3) enriched on wood chips: alkali lignin treatment | host: Gallus gallus | place: USA: Madison | collected 2015-01-15
ACGAGCACCGCGCGCTCAACGTGTCCGGCCAGGAAGCCGATCCCAATTCCGTGCTCCGTTTCTACCGGAAAGTCATCGCCGTACGGCACGCCAGTCCGGCGCTGGAAACAGGCCGCATCGCACTGCTGGACGCACCGCATGCCGTGCTCGCCTTCCGCCGTTATTGCGAGGAGCAGCAACTCATCTGTCTCTTCAACATGGATGTCATCGAACACGTGGTGCAATGCGCGCCCCATGCGGGCATGCTGCTGGGCCGACGCGTCACGCTGGATTCGCACAGCGTCACGCTCGGCGTCAATGGCTTCTGCATCCTGCAGGAAAAGTAGGAAGCGAAACGCGATCCTTCGCGCGCTTCGGTGGCGAGGAATTCATCCTCGTGCTGCCGGAAACCGGCACCGGCCCTGTAACTATGCTCCCCGAACGCAGCCGCTGCGCCGCAATAGCGGCTGCGGCTCGCATCCTTACACCAGGGTCAGCGTCACGTCGATGTTGCCGCGCGTGGCATTCGAATACGGGCAGACGATGTGCGCCTTGTCGATCAGGGACTGGGCCTGATCGCGCTCCAGCCCCGGCAGCGAGATTTTCAGTTCGACTTCGATCGCAAACCCGGTCGGCACCTGGCCGATACCGACATTGCCTTGCACCGACGCCTCCTTGGGAATCGCGATCTTTTCCCTGGAGGCAACGAACTTCAGCGCGCCAAGAAAGCAGGCCGAATAGCCGGCTGCGAACAGTTGCTCGGGATTGGTGACGGCGCCGCCAGCGCCGCCGAGTTCCTTGGGCGTGCCGAGTGCAACGTCGAGCACGCCGTCGGACGACACGGCACGGCCGTCACGGCCGCCGGTTGCGGTTGCCTGGGCGCGGTAGAGGACTTTGTCGATGATTGCCATGGTGACTCTCCTTGAAAGATGGACAGGTTTGAAAGCAAGGCAGCCCGCTTGGTTCCGGTTCGCCTGCGGCATGGCAAGCGCGCTACCACGGTACAATACGCGGCCTCAGATTCGAACCACCATTTTCACCCCTTTCCAGCATGACCGACCAGACCGACAACGACGGCAAGAAGCCGCTTTTCTACGACCCGACCGAACACCGCATCCGCAGCTTCGTCACGCGCGCGGGCCGCGTGTCCAATGCGCAGGCGCGCGCGTTCGACGAGTTCGGCCCGCGCTTCACGCTGCCTTATCAAAAGGCCGTGCTGAATGTCGAGGAAACGTTCGGCCGCAAGGCGCCCGTGATTTTCGAGATCGGTTTCGGCATGGGCGAAACCACGGCGGCCATCGCCACCGGTATGCCGGACAAGGATTTCATCGGCGTCGAAGTGCACACGCCGGGCGTCGGCAGCCTGCTCAAACTCGTCGGCGAAGGCAACCTTGCCAACGTGCGCATCATCCAGCACGATGCGTACGAAGTGCTGACGCACATGATCGCGCCGGAATCGCTCGATGGCATCCACGTCTTCTTTCCCGATCCGTGGCACAAGGCGCGCCACAACAAGCGCCGTCTGATCCAGCCGCCGATGGTGGCGCTGCTGTCGTCGCGCCTGAAAAGTGGCGGCTACCTGCACTGCGCGACCGACTGGCAGGAATACGCGGAACAGATGCTGGAAGTGCTGGGCGCCGAGCCGACACTGCAGAACACCGCCGACGGCTACGCGCCGCGCCCCGACTACCGCCCTGTGACCAAGTTCGAGAACCGCGGTCTCAAACTCGGGCACGGCGTGTGGGATCTGGTGTTTCAGAAAAAATAGAAGGCGGGTAACGTGGCCGGAACGCCACGTAGCATGCCGCAGTCTAGATATCGGCGATCAGCGCGACGATCTCGGCGCCATAACTCTCGAGTTTCTTCTCGCCCACGCCGCTGACGCCGCGCAGCGCGTCGAGTGTGGTCGGCTGCACCTTGGCGATCTCGCGCATGGTGGCGTCCTGGAACACCACGTAGGCCGGCACGTTGTGCTTGCGCGCGGTTTCCATGCGCCACCAGCGCAGCTTCTCGAAGACGGCCTGCTCTTCCGGCGTGAGATCGGTTTCGACATAGCCCTTGGGCTTGCTGGCGCGGCGCGCCTTGACCGGCTTCTGGTATTCGCGCAGCTGTACCGTCTCCTGCCCCTTCAGGATGGGACGCGCCGCCTCGGTCAGCTTGAGCGCGCCGTAGGACTCATGATCCACCGCGATCAGCCCGAGTGCGATCGACTGCCGCAGGATGGCGCGCCACTCGGCCTCGCTGCGGTCGGCGCCGATGCCGAAAGTCGAGACTTTGTCGTGGCCCCACTGCCTGATCTTGTCGGATTCGGTGCCGCGCAATACGTCGAGCACGTGCATCGCACCGAAGCGCTGATCGACACGATAGATCGTCGAGAGCAGCTTCTGCACCGCGACCGTGGCGTCGAACGAGCGCGGCGGATTCAAACAGGTATCGCAATTGCCGCAGGGCTGCGACGGCTGGCCGAAGTAATCGAGCAGGCGCACGCGGCGGCAATGCAGGGTTTCGCACAGGCCGAGCATGGCGTCGAGCTTGGCGCCCTGCACGCGCTTGAAGGTCTCGTCGGCTTCCGACTCGTCGATCATGCGGCGCTGCTGCACCACGTCCTGCAAGCCGTAGGCCATCCACGCGCTGGCCGGCAAACCATCGCGGCCGGCACGCCCCGTTTCCTGGTAATAACCTTCGATGCTCTTGGGCAGATCCAGATGCGCGACGAAGCGCACGTCCGGTTTGTCGATGCCCATGCCGAAGGCGATCGTCGCCACCATCACGATGCCATCCTCGCGCAGGAAGCGCGACTGGTTGGCGCTGCGCCTGGCGAACTCCATGCCGGCGTGGTACGGCAAGGCGGTCAGGCCGTTCTCGTTGAGGAATTCGGCGGTCTCCTCGACCTTCTTGCGCGACAGGCAATAGACGATACCGGCATCGCCCGGATGCTCGCTCTCGATGAAGTCGAGCACCTGCTTGCGGCCGTTGGCCTTTTCGACGATCTGGTAGCGAATGTTGGGACGGTCGAACGACGACACGAACATGTGCGCATCGTCGAGCTGCAGGCGGTGCGCAATCTCGGCGCGCGTCTGGTGGTCGGCGGTGGCGGTCAGCGCGATGCGCGGCACCTGCGGGAAGCGCTCGTGCAGCACAGACAGCCTGATGTATTCGGGACGGAAGTCGTGGCCCCATTGCGAGACGCAGTGCGCCTCATCAATCGCGAACAGCGCGATGCGCACGGTTTCCAGCATGTCGAGGCAGCGCGGCGTCATCAGGCGCTCGGGCGCCACGTACAGCAGATCGAGCTGGCCGGCCCGCAGCGCGCGCTCGACGCGCAGCGTCTCGTCGAAATCCTGGGTGGAATTGAGAAAGGCCGCGCGTACGCCGACCTCGGCCAGCGCATCGACCTGATCCTGCATCAGCGCGATCAGCGGCGAAATCACCACGCCTACGCCGTCGCGCAGCAGCGCCGGAATCTGGTAGCACAGCGACTTGCCGCCACCGGTCGGCATCAGCACCAGTGCATCACCACCGCGCGCCACCGCATCGACGATGGCCGCCTGTTCGCCGCGGAAGGACGGATAGCCGAACACGGTTTCCAGGATGTGCAGGGCGCGGACGCCCAGATCGTCACGCGTGTTCATCGGCGGTTCTTGTCATGGTAGGAAACGGTGTTGAGAAATTCATGCTGCCGTCAGTTGCTCGAGTCGCGTCAGGAAGGTCATCGCATGCGCGCGCGTGGCACCGCACATCTCATGCTCCGGCTGCAGGCTCGCGCATACTGCCGGCCGCTCGGGCCGGCCGAAGATGCGGCAGCGGTTGACCTCATCGAGCTGCACGCAGCGCACGCCGGCAGGCTTGCCACGCGGCATGCCGGGGATCGCGGAGGAGATCGACGGCGCGGTGCAGCAGGCTCCGCAGTCGGGACGGCAGGCTGGCGCCTCATTGACCATCATGCAATAAATCGGAACGGGATAAGAAACGAGATTAAATGCGAGCAAACCGCATTTTAACGTGCGCCCGATGCCGGGCACGACATCGTTTTGCCGGCGCCGCCGTTTTTGTCCTGCCTCTTCCTGCGGAAAAAGGCGAAGCTGTTGCGATCAGGCACGTATCCTTTGCTAAAATGCCGTCTTTCCTTCTTTTCGTTACCAAGCCATCGCCATGAATATCGAACAAGCCCGTTTCAACATGATCGAACAGCAGATCCGTCCGTGGGACGTGCTGGATACGGACGTGCTGGATCTCCTCGTCGTCGTCAAGCGCGAGGCCTTCGTGCCGGCCGCTTACCGTGCGCTTGCCTTTGCCGACAGCGAAATCCCGCTGGCGGGCGGCGAGAACATGCTGACGCCCAAGCTCGAGGCGCGCATCATGCAGGAACTGGCGGTGCAGAAACACGAGAACGTACTCGAAATCGGCGCCGGTTCCGGCTACATGGCGGCGCTGCTGGCGCACAAGGCGCGCCACGTGACGACGGTCGAGATCAATCCCGAACTGAAAGCCATGGCCGAGAAGAACCTGGCCGACTACGGCGTGACCAACGTCGAAGTCGCCGAAGGCGATGCCGCCCAGGGTTACAAGGGCCTGGTGCAGCCGAACGCGCCGTACGATGTGATCGTGGTGTCCGGCTCGGTGCCGGTGGTGCCGGAAGGCCTGCTGGCGCAGTTGAAGGTCGGCGGCCGCATGTTTGCGGTCGTCGGCACGCTGCCGGCGATGACGGCGCAGATCATCACGCGCACCTCGGAAGTCAATTTCGATACGGTCGGCAAGTTCGAAACCATCGTCAAGCCGCTGCGCAACGCACCGGCGCCGTCGCCGTTCAAGTTCTGAATCGAAGGAAGGCACGCCCATGCAACAACTGACTGCGCCGGAAGTCGCCGCGCTCATCGCCGAATCTTCCGCGGACAGTCATTTGCTGCTGGACGTGCGCGAACCCTGGGAATTCCAGACCTGCCGCATCGAAGGTTCGGTCTCGATTCCGATGAACACCATTCCCGGCGAAATCGACCGGCTCGACCGCGAGACACCGGTCGTCTGCATCTGCCATCACGGCATGCGCAGCCTGCGGGTCGCGCACTTCCTCGAGGCCAACGGTTTTACCCGCGTCATCAATCTCAGCGGCGGCATTCATGCGTGGGCGCAGCAGGTCGATCCTGCCATGCCCACCTATTGAGCGTCGCCTGCGTCGAGGCTCACGCGATGCGCCTGCTGAAACTCTCCACCCTGCTCGCCAGCCTGCTGCTGTCGCTGCCCGCCTGTGCCACCGATCTGCTGCAGGCATACCGCGATGCGCTGCTCAACGACTCCGTCTATGCCAGCGCCCGCGCCCAGCTTGCCGCCGGACAGGAAGCGACCGTGCAGGGTCGTGCCGGCCTGCTGCCGCTGCTCGGCCTGTCAGGCAGCAACGAACGCGTGCGGCGCGACGGCGTGCCCGAATACAGCTCGCGCGGCTATACGCTGGCGTTGTCGCAACCGTTGATCGATCCTGCCGCATGGCAGAACTATGAACAGGGCAAGCTGCTGACCGCCGCCAGCGAGGCAACCTTCACCTTCGCCGGCCAGGATCTGATCCTGCGCGTGGCGCAGGCCTATTTCGACGTGCTCGCGGCACAGGACACCCTGACGTCCCTATCCGCGCAAAAGACCGCCATCGAGGAACAACTGGCGTTCGCCAAGCGCAACTTCGAGGTCGGCACCGCGACCATCACCGATACGCACGAGGCGCAGGCGCGTCATGATCTTGCGACGGCACAGGAACTGGCGGCGCAAAGCGATCTCGAGATCAAGCGCGCCGCACTCGAGCAATTGACCGGCAAGCCGGCCACAGTGCTGTCGGGGCTGCGCGCCGATGCCGTGCTGCAAACCCCGCAACCGGCCCAGATGGCGCCGTGGGTCGGTAATGCCGAGCAGCAGAATCTCGACGTCATCGGCAAACAGCTCGCGCTGGAGATCGCGCAGCGCGACATCACGCGCAACCGCGCCGGTCATTACCCGACCGTCGATCTGGTCGCCAGCCGCAGCGACACGCGGCAGCGCAACAACGTGCTGGACCAGAACGGCTACGGTCCGACCACGTCGGTCGGCGTGCAATGGTCGATTCCGCTGTACAGCGGCTTTGCCGTCACCAGCCGCGTGCGCGAAGCGATCGCGCTGGAAGACAAGGCACGCGCCGACCTCGAATCGTCGCGTAGAGTGGCCGCCCAAAGCGCGCGACAGGCCTTCTTCGGCGTCACCAGCGGTCTGGCGCAGGTCAGCGCGCTGGAAGCGGCCGAGCGCTCGAGCCGCTCGGCACTGGAATCGAATCGGCTCGGCTATCAGGTCGGCATCCGCATCAGCCTCGACGTGCTCGATGCACAGCAGCAGCTGTACGCCACGCAGCGCGACCTGGCGCGCGCACGCTACGACACGCTCGTCAATTCCTTGCGCTTGAAATCCGCAGCGGGTGTACTGCGGGAAGAGGATCTGATCGGCATCAATACGCTGCTGACGCCTGCGTCGCAACCTTAGCCACCCGTCGCGGGCAGCGCGTCGATCATGCCTTTTGCAGGCGCTGGGAGGGCGAATAGCGCAGGCTGTCCAGACAAGTGTCGATGACCCGCTCCGCCACGCTTGCCAGATCGAAAGCCGACGGGCAGAACAGCCAGTTCATCAGCAGGCCGATCACCTGCCCGTGCAGCGTCAGCACCGCCAGCCGCGTATCCAGATCGGCCGGCAGCTGCTTGAGTGCGATTGCATCCTTGACGATGCGCTCCATGTTGTCGAGTCCGCTCAGGTAGCAGGCCTGCTGACGTATCCAGATCGGATCGTTGCGATCCACCAGTTCGCACTTGAGGAAGAGAATGTCGAGCACGCGACGCGTGCGCTCGTTCTGCGCGGCATCACGCAGCAGGTGAATCCAGGTGCTGCGCAGATGACCGATCGGATCGTTCGCGTACTGCTCGAGCGGCGTGTTCATCAGCGACTCCATCGGCAGACAGACACGATCGGCCATCGCCTCGAACAAATCGGACTTGTTCTTGAAATGCCAATAGATTGCGCCGCGCGTCACATCGGCGGCCACGGCAACATCAGCCAGCGAAGTCTGGGCAAGGCCGCGCGCATAAAAAACCTCTTCTGCCGCATCGATGATGCGGTTGCGTGTTTCAAGCGCTTCTTCCTTTGTTGCTCGTGCCATCTGGATTTAATCTCCTCTCACATGCTTTTTGTATTTTCGCTATGCTGAAGCGTTTTTTGCGCCAAGGTTGCCATCAATACATACATTCGCGAATGTATGTATAATACCCGACTTGCAGCCGTTCAGCAAAAAGCACAGCCGCAACAGCCCGTGCCGAGTCTCTTTTCTGCCTTACCCGTTTTCTGGATCTGTCGATTTCCCGACAGCGACTTTATCTATCGTGCGAGACGTATATGAATTCACTTCCCCGTTTGACGCGCATCAGCGCCAGCCTTGCCCTGATTTTTGCCCTCGCCGCCTGCGGCGGAAAATCCGAAGCGCCCGCTGCGCCTCCTCCGCCTGAAGTCTCGATCATCACCGTCAATCCCGCTCCGCTCGGCATCACCAACGAACTGCCGGGCCGCTTGGAATCGAGCCGGATTGCCGAAGTGCGCGCGCGCGTGGCCGGCATCGTACTCAAACGCAACTTCCGTGAAGGCAGCGACGTCAAGGCCGGCGAACTGCTCTATCAGATCGATCCCGCACAATTCCAGGCCAACTACAACAGCGCCAACGCCGCGGTGGAACGTGCCGAAGCGACGCTGCTGCAGAACGAGCTGAAAGCCAAGCGCTACAAGCCGCTGGTGGAAACCAATGCCATCAGCAAGCAGGAATACGATGACGTGGTCGCCGCCGAGAAGCAATCCATCGCCGATCTGGCTGCCGCCAAGGCCGCGCGCGAAAACGCCCGCCTGTCGCTCGGCTACGCCAACGTGACCGCGCCGATCTCGGGCCGCATCGGCCGCGCGCTGGTGACCGAAGGTGCGCTGGTCGGCCAGAACGAAGCCACGCCGCTGGCGGTGGTACAGCAGATCGATCCGATCTACGTCAACATGACGCAATCGAGCACCGACATCCTGAAACTGCAGCGCGCCATGGCCGACGGCCAGTTGAAGAGCGCTGGCAAGGGCCAGATCAAGATCACGCTGCTGACCGAGGACGGTCAGGAATATCCGCGTGCCGGCAAGCTGTTGTTCTCGGATCTGACCGTGGATGAAACCTCGGGCGCGGTCGCGCTGCGCGCCGAATTCCCGAACCCGGACCGCACCCTGCTGCCAGGCATGTACGTGCGCGCCCGTGTCGAGCAGGCCGTCAACGAGAATGCCCTCGCCGTGCCACAGCGCGCCGTGATGCAAACCCCGGCCGGTTCCGCCGTGCTAGTGGTCGATGCAGAGAACAAGGTCACCAGTCGCCCGATCAAGACCGGCTCCTCACATGACAACAACTGGATCGTCGAAAGCGGCCTCAAGGCCGGCGACCGCGTGATCGTCGAAGGCCTGCAGAAGGTCCAGCCGGGCGCCGTCGTCACGCCGGTGCCGTGGAAGGATCCGGCCGCCGGCAACGCGCCCGCTGGCAATGCACCTGCCGCCGCAGCGCATGCCGAAAAGGCTGCGCCCGCCGAGAAAGCTGCACCCGCAGACAAGGCAGACCAACCCGCAACGAAGTAAGGGAGTACCGTAATGGGTAAATTTTTCATCGATCGCCCGGTATTCGCGTGGGTGCTGGCGATCTTCATCCTGCTGGCGGGGGCGCTGTCGATCAAGTTCCTGCCGGTGTCGCAGTATCCGAACATTGCGCCGCCGTCGATCGTGGTCACCGCCAACTATCCGGGTGCGACGGCACAGACGCTGGACGACAGTGTCACCAGTCTGATCGAACAGGAAATGAACGGCGCCGACGGCCTGATGTACGTCGAGTCGCAAAGCCAGGCCAACGGCCAGGTGCAGATCACCGTCACCTTTACGCCGGAAACCAATCCCGACCTGGCCGCCGTCGACGTGCAGAACCGATTGAAGCGCGTGGAAGCGCGTCTGCCGTCGGTGGTCACGCAGCAAGGCGTGCAGGTCACCAAATCGCGCAGCAACTTCCTGCTGTTCATCGGCCTGTCCTCGACCGACAATTCGCTCGATCCCATCGCGCTGGGCGACTACCTGTCGCGCAACGTGCTCAACGAGATTCGCCGCGTGCCGGGTGTCGGTCAGGCGCAGCTGTTCGGCACCGAGCGTGCCATGCGCATCTGGGTCGATCCGAACAAGCTGGTCGGCCTGAACCTGACGCCGGCCGACGTCACCACTGCGATCCGTGCGCAAAACGCGCTGGTGGCCGGCGGTACGCTGGGCGAACTGCCGAGCCCGAGCTCGCAGCAGTATGCCGCCACCGTGGTGGTGAACGGCCAGATGACCAGCCCCGAGGAATTCGGCAACATCGTGCTGCGCGCCAATCGTGACGGCTCGACCGTGCGTCTGCGCGACGTCGCCCGGGTCGAAGTCGGCGGTCAGCAATACGCGACCTCCGGCCGCCTGAACGGCAAGCCGACATCCTTCATCGGCGTGCAGTTGTCACCGACCGCCAACGCGCTGGAAACCGCCACCTCCGTCCACGCCAAGATGGACGAGCTGTCCAAGTACTTCCCGGCCGGCGTGCGCTACGACATTCCGTACGACACCTCCAAGTTCGTGCAGATCTCGATCGAGGAAGTCGTGAAGACCCTCATCGAAGCCATCATCCTGGTGTTCCTGGTGATGTACCTGTTCCTGCAGAACCTGCGCTACACCATCATCCCGACCATCGTGGTGCCGGTGGCGCTGGCGGGTACGTTTGCGACGATGATGCTGTTCGGCTTCTCGATCAACGTGCTGACCATGTTCGGCATGGTGCTGGCAATCGGTATTCTGGTCGACGATGCGATCGTGGTGGTGGAGAACGTCGAACGCATCATGACGGAAGAAGGATTGTCGCCACGCGATGCGACGCGCAAGGCCATGGGCCAGATCTCGGGCGCGCTGGTCGGCATCACGCTGGTGCTGATCGCCGTGTTCATCCCGATGGCCTTCTTCGGCGGCGCGGTGGGCGCCATCTATCGCCAGTTCTCGCTGTCGATCGCGGCTTCCATGGTGTTCTCGGTGCTGATGGCGTTCACGCTGACGCCGGCGCTGTGCGCCACCATCCTGAAGCCGATCGCCAAGGGCGAACATCACGAGAAGCGCGGCTTCTTCGGCTGGTTCAACCGTCACTTCAATCGCACCACGACCGGCTATCAGGGCT
>PJUE01001110.1_pt1 | contig 10177 bp, 8 predicted proteins | sample 1512171 | NCBI WGS metagenome assembly PJUE01 (sample SAMN08177674, study PRJNA422409) | Feces metagenome, whole genome shotgun sequencing project. | isolation source: Chicken feces (3) enriched on wood chips: alkali lignin treatment | host: Gallus gallus | place: USA: Madison | collected 2015-01-15
GCGGCGGACGATAAAGGCCTCGTTGCCGGGGAGCTGGCCCCAGAAGGCCGGCTCCATGTTGACGTCCTCGCGCACGGCCACCGCACCGGCATCGGCCAGCGAGGCCGCGCACATCGCCGTCACTTCGTCGAGCGCGTCGAGGGTATCGGCGCGCACCAGCACCGAGAGATGGTGGTCACCGAAACCGACCGCACCGGTACCGAGCGAATCGCGCGCGGCGGACATCTCGCGGCGCTCGGCCATGGCTTCCTCGTCTGCCGAACGCAGGCGGCGAATGGCGAGGTCGATGCGCTCGCGGGCGATCTGGCGGTCCGAGGGCGCGTAGCTCTCGGTCAGCACCAGTTCGCAGGGCAGGCGCAGCAGGGCGTCGGTGAGGCCCGGCGCGGTGCTGTCGGGATAGTCCTTGAGGCTGACGACCGAGCCGAACGTGGCCCCTGCCGCACCGCGCAGTTCGAGCGCATCCATGCCGAAGTTGATGCGGCGATAGGGCAGCATGTGGCCGAGGTCGGTGCCTTCGACGGGGCGGCGCACCGGGCGCATCTCACCGTTGTAGAGCGCCGAGAGCAGTTCCAGCACTTCCGAGCACCGGCCCGCCTGCCCTTCGTAATCGCCCAAAAGCCGCGCGCCATAGGCGCCGAGCGAGGCGACCATGGCCGAAGCGGCGGCGCGCAAGGCGCGAACATCGGCAGGGTCGGCCTCGGCGGGGGCATGGCCCTTGTTGCGCAACAGGCGCGAGAGCTTGTCCGGCCAGCCCGCCTTGCCGCGCGCGGGACGGCGCACCAGGGTAATGAACTGGTCGTTGACGAAGAGCGCGCCCGAACCGGTACGCGCGCGCCAGCGGGCGTCGATATGGGCCGCCAGCGGGTCCTCGAACCGGCCCTCCATGGCGATCTGTACGCGGCGGCGGATCACATGGTGGTAGAGCACGAAGCGCGCATCGAGCGCGGAGCGCAGCAGCACTTCGCGCGTGGCGACGTGGGCGTTGAGTTCCTCGCTGTCAGCCGTCTCGAAGGCGAGGCCCGGCACCATCAGCGACAGCATGACCGATCCGTCGCGCAGCAGCACGACGTTCTCGTCCACCAGAGCCTGATAGGGTAGCCGGTCGCCGACCAGCATTTCCTTGGCGCTCCAGCCCTTCAGGACCGATTTTCCGTTCTTCGCCATCTTCGTTTCCCCCGCGCCCCGCAAATCAGGGCGCGTAGCTGTTGCAGCCCCAGCGCTGCCAGTTCGGCACACGGGGGCATTTGCTGACCTTGGCGATCCACAGGTCGAACACCCGGGGTTCGCGAAGACATGCGAGGTATCCGGCGCCGTGGATCGCGAGCGCCGCAGGCAGCGCCCAGAAGCTTTTGGTGATGAGGAAGATCTCCGTCGTCACCGCTGCGTTGATGATGAAGAAGCTGTAGGTCACCCCCGCGAACATCTGCGGGCGGGTGAGCGCGCGGTGAACGGGGAAGCGCGCAAGGCTCATGAGTCAGCCCGCCGCCGACTGGATGCCGGACACGATCGCACCGGCACCGAACAGCACGAAGCAGCCGATGATGACCGTCGCCCCGAAGCGCCAGTTCATGCGGCCGGTCAGCATCATGAAGCCCACCGCGGCCACCGCCATCACCGCGACCGCCGTGGCGACATTGCCGAGCAGCGTGCCCTGAAGCCAGCCGAGCGCCGCAACAATCGGACCGGAACCCGCCGGATCGGCACGGGTCGCCTGCTGTGCCTGGGCGATGCCGGGCACAAGGCCGGACGCAGCGGCAACCAAGGCCGCGAAATGAGAGAAATATCCCCGTACCTTGCGGGTCTGAAGCTGAGTATACCGAATCACCATGCCCTCCGTATGAGGGCGCAGTGCTCCATCCGGATGACAGCAATGTGACGACAAGACGGCCAATCTGGCAGTCTTGTTGCAGTCCGCCACAAGAATTCAGGTCATCCTGGAAAGGGCGCCGCAACCCTCATCGCACTCTTTTGTGCAAGCATCTTATAGTTCAGATGCATCCCGAAAGGCCAGTGCGCTTGATTGTGACGAAGAGGAAAACGCCGCTTCCGGCATATATGGACATGGAACGCGGCCAAGCACCTCAGGCTCTGTTTGAAAATGCCCGGACGACGGCTTTCCTACAGACTCTTAGCGCGAGGCATGGGCCGTCGTGCGCAGCAGGTTGTTCAGTGCAAGACGAGCGGCGGCGCGCGAATCGACCCACGATCCGTCCGCCAGTTGAAGGTCGTAGCGGTCTCCGCTGGCCACAGCCGCCCGGTAGCTGGCAAGCGCCTTTTCGGTCTGGCCGCTGGCGGCATAGGCGGCGCCGAGATTGATCAGGGTGGCAGGATCTTCCGACTTCGCGGCGCCCTTCGCTTCAAGCTTGCGAACCGCGGCATCGGCATTCCCGGTCGAAAGTTCACTGTAGGCCACATCGATCCGGTCGTTCAGCGGCGTTGCCGGGGCGGCCGTAACGGCGGCCTGAGCGAGCAGGAGAGTGGCGGCAAGGGCAGTGACGGACATGGCAGTCTCCCGTTCGTTTTTTATGCGTTGGCAAAATGCAACATCCCCCCAAAATTCGGCCCGGACAAGAAAATGACGTGAGTGTCATAAAACTGCAATCTCAGTCTGAAGCAGCGCAAATCCTACGAGTCGGTTAAGCATTCTTACGGGGAGCGACCGATTTTGTCGTATCTTCGTCGTATATCCGCAGATTAGTGTCACGATAACGCCAACAAACTGTCACCACGTCATCCTAGACCCCGCGTTCAGCGACGGCGGACTCTCCGCCTCGGCTCGACCTGACAACGGGGGAATTCACGTGAAGACCATTCATGGCGCGCTGCTGATCGGTTGCAGTGCTCTCGCTCTCGCCGGCTGCGGCGCCGACGACATCGCTTCGCCGGGTGCCGGCGGCGTCAACGTCCCGGCACCGACGCCGGCTCCGACTCCAGCACCGACCCCTACGCCCGGCACTGTGGTCGCGGCAGCCAGTTGCCCCACTATCGACGCCACCGATGGCCTCACGGACAGCGGCGTTCTGCCGACCGCGCAGGGCACTTGGCGCGTCTGCACCCTGCCCGCCAACGTGGACAAGAGCTCCAGTCTCCCAAAAGTCGCTGGCGTCATCTATCGCATGAATGGACGCGTCGACGTTGGCTGTGACGGCGGCTTTAAAACACCAACTACTGCGGCACCGATCACGTCCTCGACCTTGACCGTAAGCTGCAAAACCCCGACGCTGACCAAAGACACCGACGTCACCCTGACGATCGATCCCGGCGTCATTATCTACGGTGAAAACGGTGCAGAGCCAGCCTGGCTTGTTGTCAACCGTGGCAACAAGATCAACGCTGTTGGCACCGTCGCGAAGCCGATCATCTTCACCAGCCGAGCCAACGTTGTCGGTGCCGCCACCGACACTGACCAGGGCCAGTGGGGCGGCGTTGTGCTGCTCGGCCGCGGTATCGTGACGGACTGCAATGCCGGCACGACTACCGGCGGCAACTGCGAACGCGATACCGAAGGATCGGCCACTCTCGCCCGTTTCGGCGGCAGCGAGAACACCTACAACGCCGGCACCATGAAGTACGTCCAGATCCGATATTCGGGTTACTCGCTAGCCAAGGATAAGGAACTTCAGTCCCTGACCGGCGGCGGCCTCGGCACCGGCACCACCCTTGAATATTTCCAGTCGGTCAACAGTTCCGACGATGGCTCCGAGTTCTTCGGCGGCGCCGTCAATTTCAAGCACTACATCGCCGTCAATGCCGACGATGACAGCCTTGACCTCGACACCGGCGTTGTGGCCAATTTCCAGTACGGTCTGATCCTGCAGCGCAGCGGCAACGGCGACGCCTTCTACGAATTCGATTCGAACGGCAATGAAGACAACGCGCCGCGTTCGGTAATCAATATCGCCAACTTCACCGCCTATCAGCCGGCGCTGAGCACGACCAACAACGAAGCCAACGACCTGGCTGCGATCCTGATCCGCGGCAACTCGGACGTGACGCTGGTCAACAACGTCATCAGCACCCCTACCAACCAGTGCATCCGCCTCAATGGCAGCAGCACCAACGGTTCGGCCCCGGCCACGCTCAAGGCGTTTTCGACGGTTCTGACCTGCGCCGCCAACGACCCCTTCCTCGGCTCGGGCAGCTATAACGCCGCCGCTACAGCCAGCCAGTTCGGATCGGGCAGCAACAACAACAACGCCACCTTCACGTCCACGCTGACGAGCACTTTCGTCAACGGCGGAAACGAGAGCGGCGTGCCCGGTTATGCCACCATCGCCTCGATCTCCAACTTCTTCGACCAGGTTTCCTACATCGGCGCGGTGAAGGACGCCTCAGATACCTGGTATCGCGGCTGGACCTGCGACAACGCGACCGCGAACTTCGGTTCGAACGCCGCCTGCACCACGCTGCCGACCACCTGATCCGGCCGCCCGTGACATCGAGGGGGCGGCCATCGCGCCGCCCCCTCTTGTCGCGACCGAGACGCCCGTGTTGCGGCGCCTCACCACGCAAGAACGACCTTTCCGTGTTCCAGGGGGACTCACCATGACCAAGCCGCGGCTTCTTTCTCTGCTGCTGCTTTCCACCTCGCTCCTCTCGCCGGCAGCGGCTTGGGCGCAGGACAGCACTGCCACTTCGGGCGAGAGCGCCCCCGCACCCGACGACCAGTCCGCTGCCGAAGCGGACGACACGGAAGCCGCCGCTCCCGACGTTTCGATCCCCGGCGGCGCGATCATCGTTACCGGCAATCGCAACCGCAACATCGTGCGCACTTCGCCCCAGGTCGTCTCGGTCCTCTCGAACGAGGAAATCGAGCGCACGGGTGAAGGCGATATCGCCGGCGCGCTCAGCCGCGTGACCGGTCTTTCGGTGGTCGGCAACGGCTACGTCTACGTGCGCGGCCTCGGCGATCGCTATTCGCTGGCCCTGCTCAACGGCTCGCCCCTGCCCAGCCCCGAACCGCTCAAGCGCGTCGTCCCGCTGGACCTGTTCCCGACCAGCATCATCGCCTCCTCGCTCGTGCAGAAGAGCTATTCGGCCAACTTCCCCGGCGAGTTCGGCGGCGGCGTTATCAACCTCACCACCAAGGCCGTCCCGGCCGAGAGCTATCTCGAAATCGGCGGCGGTATCGGCTGGGATACGGAAAGCACCAACAAGCTCAGCTACACCTATTACGGCAGCAAAACCGACTGGACCGGCTACGACAACGGCAATCGCGATATTCCAGCATCGCTCAAGTCGTATCTCAAGGGCAATGTCCCGCTGGTCTCGACGAGCGAACAGGCCAAGGAAATCGGCTCCGTGCTGTTCACCAGCCGCAATTCGGTGGTGCAGAAAGAAAACAAGACGCAGCCGAACTTCTCGGCGCAAGTCAACGGCGGCACCTCGTTCGATCTCGGCGGCGCCACGCTGGGCGTAATCGCTTCGGCCGGTTATTCGAACACCACCCGCACCCGCGATGCGGTGCAGCAGCTGGCCCAGGGTTCGAGCGCGCAGCCCGATCAGCTCTACGAGAACTTCAAGGCGGTGCAGACCAGCAACCGCATCATCACCAACGGCCTGTTCGGCCTTGGGCTTGAATGGGGGGCCAACAAGGCCCGCTGGACCAACGTCTACATCCACGACACCGACAAGTTCACCAGCCTCAAGCTGGGCCAGCGCAACGGCGCCACCACTGCGGACTTCATGAAGCAGAAGACCGCGTGGTACGAGCGGCAGCTGATCAATACCCAGTTCGCCGCCGAACTGAAGCCGGCCGACGATACCGAGATCGATATCCGCGCCGGCTACGCCAATTCGAAGCGCGACGCGCCGTTCGAGATCGATGCCGAATACGTCCGCACCAATGGACCCGGCGTCTACGGCAGCAACTTCGTGAATACATTGGGCACCGGGTCGGTCAATCCGACGACCATCAGCTTCTCCAAGCTGGACGAGGACGTGTGGTCGGCCAGCGCCGACGTCTCGCACCGCTTCGCACCGGGCTGGACCGGTACGGTGGGCTATGCCTATCAGATCAACAGCCGCAGCAACGAATATCGCCAGTTCGGCGTCTACGCTTCGGGTGACTCGACGCTGATCCAGAGCCTGGGCCTGTTGCGTCCCGACGTGCTCCTGCAGCCGGGGATGTGGTATCTCAACCAGGCCGGCCCGAACTACAATCTGGAACTCCGCGACCTCACCTATAACATTGGCAACTTCGAATCGCGCCTGCTCAACCATGCTTTCTACGGCAAGGTCGAAGGCGAGCTGGCGCCGGGCCTGACCTTCGACCTCGGCACCCGCTGGGAATATGCCAAGGAATCGTCGGTGCTGCTGCCGGTCGGCGGCGCGGCCCAGACCGCTACGAGCCTGGAAAACGAATACTTCCTGCCGGCGCTCACCCTCACGTATGAGATCGAGCCCGGCATGCAGGTGCGCGTCAACGGATCGAAGACCATCGCCCGCCCGCAGTTCCGCGAGCTGGTCTACCAAGCCTTCTACGATCCGGACAGCAACCGCACGTATCAAGGCAACCCGCTGCTTCAGGACAGCCAGCTCTACAACGCGGAAGCGCGCTTTGAATACTACTTCGCCCCTGAACAGCGCTTCTCGATCGGCGCCTTCTTCAAGCACCTGAAGAATCCGATCGAATCGTACCTGACCGGCACCGAGGCGTTCATCACCTCCTACGCCAACGCTCCCGCCGCCGACCTCTACGGCGCCGAGATCGAAGCCGTGAAGTATGTCCCGCTCGACAGCATGGGCTCGTTCTTCGACACGCGCCGCCTGCTGCTCTCGGCCAACTATACCTTCACCAAATCGGAGCTGAACGTGAAGGACACGGACACCGTCCAGATCTACGGCGCCACCACCACGCAGCGCGCCAGCGATTACTTCCAGGACGGCGCGCCGCTGACCGGTCAATCGAAGCACCTCGCCAACGTGCAGATCGGCCTGGAGGACAAGGAGCACCTTTCGCAGCAGACGCTGCTGCTCAACTACGCCAGCACGCGGACGGTCAGCCGCGGCTTTATCGGCGTCACCCGCCAGCCGGACGTCATCGAGAATCCCGGCTTCACGCTCGACCTCGTGATCCGACAGGGCATCGAACTGGGCGGCGACAAGCAGATCGAGCTGAAGTTCGAAGGCCGCAATCTCACGGCACGCAAGCACGAGGAATACCAGAAGCTGGAAGACGGCCGTATCGAGTTCAACACGTACGACCTTGGCCGCGTCTTCTCGCTCTCCGCGACGGCCAAGTTCTGACGATCTCACCAGGGAGGCGCCTGCCCTCCCGGCGGCAACTCACGGCCGGTCGCAGCGATACGACCGGCCTTTTTTTGTCTTTGCCATCCCGTCCCGTCCGCGCTAAAGGCGCCGGGTCATCTGGGGAGTAGCCGCCTGCGCCCCCTTTCCGGCCGGTTCGTCCGGGAAGACCAGCAGGACCTGTCGTCAACATACTTGGTCGAGAGACCATGGCGCACAGGAGGACGGAAAAGACCGTCCGGGCGAGACCAATGGCGTTGCAGTTCCGTCCGGCCGGGCGGGTTCTGCCGCGCTATTGTCTTGTCTGTCGCCCGGCCCCGGAGAATTCATTTGGAAGCCCTGCTCACCTCCACTGCCGTGGTGGCGCTCGCCGAGATCGGCGACAAGACCCAGCTCCTTGCCATCGTCCTCGCCACCCGCTTCAAGCGGCCCTGGCCGATCGTCGGCGGCATCTTCGTGGCGACGCTCGCCAACCACTTCCTCGCCGCGCTGGTGGGCGAGCAGGCCTCGGCCTTCCTCGACGGCCTGTGGTTCCGTTACCTCATCGCCGCCAGCTTCATCGCCATGGCCGCCTGGACGCTGATCCCCGACAAGTTCGACGAGGACGACGAGCCCAAGCCCAGCCGCTTCGGTCCCTTCGTCGCCACCGCCATCGCCTTCTTCCTGGTCGAGATGGGCGACAAGACGCAGCTCGCCACGATCGCGCTGGGCGCCCGCTTCCAGAGCGTGCTCCCGGTCATGGCGGGCACCACCATCGGCATGATGCTCGCCAACGTACCCGCCGTTTTCCTCGGCAACGAACTCATCAAGCGCGTACCGCTCAGCGTAGTCCGCACCGTCGCCGCACTGCTGTTCCTGGTGATCGGCCTCTGGCTGCTTGCCCAGACCGCAGGCTGGCTGGGCTGACCCGGACACCGCCCTCAAGGTGACACTCAGGTTGACACAGTTGACACTGTCCTGAGAGGAAAAAAGTGTCACCTTGCGGTCGGGACCACGCGGACGTCTGTGCGAAGCGGATGGGCGGATGGGCGCGGTCATGGGAGCGGATTTATCCGTACTGCGGGTGTGTAGGAAAACGGAAAAGCGCTCTTTCCGGATTCGCCTGCTTAGCAGCCATATCATCCGCTAAAGCGGAGCAACCGCCACCCCATGGCCACCCTCTCCACCCGCTCAGGCTGAGCCTGTCGAAGCCCCCCGCGGTGTAACCCTGTGGACCAATTCGCTTACCAGCAATCCCCGGCCATCATCGCTTCCTTCTTGGCACGGCTCCAGCCCTTGAGTTTGCGTTCTACCGCAAAGGCCTCATCGCGGGTCTGGAAATCCTGTGCCCACCGGAAGATCACGGGCAGACGCCGGGACGTGTAACCTAGGAGAGCCCCGCTCTGGTGCTCGACAATACGACGTTCGAGGTCATCGGTATGGCCGACGTAGTACGTCCCGTCGCGGCAACGCAGGATGTAGGCGTGGAACGCCATCGGGTTGAAAGTCTGGCGTTGCGGGCGGGCTTCGACAAGCTCAGCCTGAGCGGGGTTGGGTTAAAACGCGGCAAGCCTGAACGGCGCCCGCTCAGATCGCGTCGAACACGTAGCCCAGCGAGCGCACGGTGCGGAGCGGGTTGCCCGCGCCCACGCCCTTGAGCGCGCGGCGCAGACGGCCGATCCAGACGTCCACGGTGCGCTCGTCCACCGCCGGTTCCTGCTTGCCGAGCGCCGCGATCAGCTGGGTGCGGGTGAAGACTCGGCCCGGATGCTCGATGAAATAGCGCAGCAGGCGCAGCTCGTTCGGCATCAGCGAGATCGGCCGTCCCTGCCAGCGCGCCTGGAACGCGGCAACATCCACCGAGAGGTCGCCCTGAGCCAGAAGACGGCCGTTGGCGACGTCCTGCTCGCTGATATTGGCGCCGAGCACCCGGTCCAGCAGGGCCGAGCGGGTCAGCGGGCCGACCATGTAATCGTCCGCGCCCATGCGCAGCGCCCGCTTGCGGTCGTCGATATTGTCCTCTTCGAGAACGATCGTGACATGGGCATGGCTGGTCAGGCTGTCGGCGCGCAGGCGACGGCAGAGTTCGAGACCGGACATCTCGGGCAGCACCCAGTCGATGAAGACCCAGAGCGCGCCTTCGATCAGCGGCAGTTCGGCAAAGTCGGTCCAGCGATGGAGCACCACGTCGAAATCGTCGTGCCGGAAGGCCGCAAGGCCGCCGGAAAGCTCGCTAGCCAGCAGGATATCGATACGTCGCATGGCCCCCTGCGCGATTGCCCATGATCGGGCCTACGCGCGGCTACTTGCCGCGCCAGTGTGACGAACAAGTGACATATCGATGACTTGCGGGTGAAAAGATCGCGCAAAGAAAAACCGCTTCAATTCCATCCCCTCCTGTCATCGAAGTGACCCTCAACCGTCACGGGCGCGCAACGCTAAAATGCGATTCTCCGGGAAACTGGAACGGGCCATAACTGGAACGGGGGCGCAACGATGCGTAAAGACGTGGACACCCTTCTCGAACGGACCACCGGCGGTAATCACGCCGGATTTGCCGGGACCAACATTCCCGCCTGGCTCGACTTGCCCGACCCCAAGGGCTTCCGCCCCAAGCGCAAGTACGAGACGATTTGGATTTCCGACGTCCACCTCGGCACGCGCGGCTGCAATGCCGAGATGCTGGTGGATTTCCTGCGCTCGGTGGAATGCAAGACGCTCTATCTCGTCGGCGACATCGTCGATGGCTGGCGCCTGCGCAAGGGCTGGTACTGGCCCGACGCCCACAACGAAGTGATCCGCCGCATCCTCAAGATGGCGCACCGGGGCACCCGCGTGGTCTTCGTGGCGGGCAACCATGACGAGATGCTGCGCGACTATGCCGGGCTGACTTTCGGCGGCGTGGAACTGGTGCTGGAAGCGGTGCACGAGACGCTCGACGGCCGCCGCC
>PJUE01001113.1_pt1 | contig 10141 bp, 5 predicted proteins | sample 1512171 | NCBI WGS metagenome assembly PJUE01 (sample SAMN08177674, study PRJNA422409) | Feces metagenome, whole genome shotgun sequencing project. | isolation source: Chicken feces (3) enriched on wood chips: alkali lignin treatment | host: Gallus gallus | place: USA: Madison | collected 2015-01-15
GCCATCGCGCCCTGGTAGACCTTTTGAGCCGCCACTGCCGGAGCCATGTCGCCAAGAACGATCGCGGCATCGTTTCCGCCCAGTTCAAGCGTGACCCGCTTCACCCCCGTAGCCGCAGAGGCCATGACTTTCTTGCCTGTCATGGTCGAACCGGTAAAGGCAACTTTCGCAACGTCCGGGTGGGACGTGAGAGCAGGACCAAGCTCGTTCTCATCGCAAACGACGTTGAACACGCCGGCCGGCAGGATTTCTTTCGTGAGCTCGGCAAGCAGCAGCGTGGTCAACGGCGTCGTAGGCGCCGGCTTTGCGACCATGCAGTTACCAGAGACGAGGCAAGGCCCGAGCTTGTTGGCGAGCAGGATGAGCGGGAAATTCCAGGGTGTGATCGACGCCACCACTCCCAAAGGTGTGCGATGTTCGATCACTCGGTTGCCTGCGACTTCCCTGACCACTTTCTCGGGTGCCCGCATGGCAGCGAAGGCGCGCAACACGAAGCTGGCCCCCATCACCTCGTACGCGGCCTGGTCAAGGGGTTTGCCCTGTTCCGCCGTGAGCAACCGCGCCAGTTCATCCTTGTTGGCGACGATCGCGTCGGCCATCTTCTCGATAAGTGCCCCGCGTACATCATAACCGAGTGCCGACCAGCTCGGAAATGCCGCCTTTGCGGCACGGATCGCACTATCGAGTTGTACGGAGTCAGCCTTCGGGCACTTTGCGACAACCTGCTCGGTCGCCGGATTGATAACGTCGAATGTCGATGCCCCCGCAACCAGCGCACCACCGATCAGCAACTTGAAGTCCGCTTTCATATCATCCTCCACATTACCTGCCACCGCGTCCGATTTCGGCTGTCCGGCTTGGCTCAGTTGACGCGCGGCGCGAGCCGCCGCATCGTATCCCTAAGAGACAATATATGTATGCTAAGGATACATAACTTGCAAGATGGAGATTCTATGACCACCGGGGGCACCGAACTTGAACAATCGCTTGGCTTTCAGCTGAAGCTTCTGCAGGTCGAGGCTGACACCCGGGCACGCGAAGCGCTGTCTGCTTTCGACATCACGCCTGCACGCGTTTCAGCGCTGATGATGATCAGATCGAATCCCGGATGCACTCAGACAGCGCTCGGGGAGGCCTTGTCGGTCAATCGTGCCAGCGCAATGAAGATAGTGAATTATCTGGAGGGTCGCGGGTTCGTCGAGCGACAGGCAAGCGCCGACCCTCGGGCAAATGCCCTGCAGCTCACGGATACGGGTCGTGAAGAACTCGATGCAATGACAAAGGCACTTTACGAGTGCGATCAGGAGACATTAGCCCGTCTATCCGCATCGGAGGCGGACCTACTCTTGCAGCTCATCCATAAGCTCAGGAGTGCCGACGCGCATTTGCAGAAATGATGCCAGCTGTTTGCCGGCAACCAGCCCTAATCTCGATCGTCACATCTGTTCTGGTTCGCGACCCCGCGGACTGAGGCAGCGCAGTCGATGCGAGTCCGCTCCTCCCGCTTGCCTACCGCGCCATTCCCATTGAATGTTGCCAGACACGAGTCTAACACTGTAAGAGATAAAGAGGACCACCTACGGCGGTGAAGCGATTGGGGGAGTTGTATGTATCCTCGTGAAATGGACTCCCAAGGCCATCGCTACCTGGGCTGCGCTCCCACGATCGCCGCATGCATGCTGGCATTGCAAACTGGGGCCGAGCGACATTCGGTATAACTCGCATCCCGATGGCCGATCCGCATGGTCTGTGCGGGCATGATCGTGGCGACCCGCACTGCAATCGGCACGTTCGGGTTGTCTATCCTCACCCGCGGATCTGCGCTCGCCGCTTTGGCGCCGGCACGCCACCAACAACGAAACGCGAATATCGGTAAAACCTAAATCTGCCTAATCTAAATTCCGAAAATATATAAATGGGATAGGTGCAAATGAAGACGATTATTACAGGGGCCTCCGGGCAATACGGGAGCCTTGCCGTTCGCAAGCTTCTCGACGTGATACCTGCGGAGGATCTCATACTGATCACCCGGTCACCCACTAAACTGCAACACCTTGCCGATCTTGGTGCCCTCGTCCGGTTTGGGGACTTTGACGATCCCGGCTCCCTGTTGCCCGCTTTTCAAGGCGGAGAGAAGATGTTGCTTATCAGCGGGACCAGGGTTGGGGCCAGGGTCGTCCAGCATAAGGCCGCGATCGATGCCGCAGCCGCTGCGGGCGTTCGCCACATCTCCTATACGAGCGTCGTAGGAATTTCTCCCGAAAACCCGGCCAAAGTCGTCGCCGACCATTTGCCCACAGAACAGATGATGAAGGCGAGCGGCATGGACTGGACGATTCTGCGCGACCAACACTATACCGACGCCATGGTGCTCAATATGGGACCAAACTTCATCCAGAGCGGCATCTGGCTCTCCAGCACAGCGGGTGGCAAGGAAGCGCCGGTTTGGCGCGAGGACTGCGTTAATTCCGCAGTCGCAGTGCTGACCGGCGAGGGGCACGAAAAGAAAACCTATAATATCACTGGCCCTGAGTTGCTCGACTTCCACGAATTTGCAGGCCTGTTGTCGCGGCTGACTGGGCACAAAGTCGATTATGTAGAAACCGACGATGCTGGAATGTACGCGATGTTCGACGCCATGGGCATCCCACGGGAACCGGTCGATGATCAGTCGGTCAAGGGCATCACCTGGAACAGCGATGATATGGTAACGTTCGAACAATCGATCCGCGAAGGCTTCTTCAACGTTATTTCCGATGATGTTGAGAAACTTACCGGGAAGAAGCCCCGAAGCGTCCGACAAATGATCGAAGAGAACCTGAAGATTTTGACTCCTGCCTGACCAATCATGCCAATACTTCAAGCGGCATCGGCACTAGGCAGTTAATCTGTCGCATTTGCCAAGTCATTGGGTGATGCGACCCGATTAGAAAATGCTCTGGAGGCTGTTATGGACCCGTTGCGATGGCGGCGGCTTGTTTCCATCCTGACGCATGCGAAGGATCGCTCTACGAGCCAGCGTCGCGGTAGGAGAACGAAGCCTTCCTTTACTTCGGGGAGCTTGATGACCTAGAACGCGATGCCGTGAACCGCCCGGCCGCCGATGAGCGCCGCGCTGGGTTCGGCAGATCGCCCGCTGCCAACCCGGCGCTGCGTCTGCCGATACACCGCCAAGGTTCTCCTTGAATTCATTCGGTCTCACAAGTCCATAACAGCTTCCAGGAACAGCGATCGGACCGCGCGCCAGAACTGGCGCAGATTTCGCTCATGCAGCCACCACTGCAAAGCGGCGACTTTGCGCCATCGCAGCGGAGAAATCGCCCGAGAGAGGTGGACAAATTGAGATAAATTGCGGAATGCGACTGGATGGAAGATACCAAACTTGACAAGCAGCAGATCATCGACACGGCTCTCGAGATTATGCGCCAAGATGGCATCGACGGCTTGACCATGCGCAAACTCGGTGCACGGCTCAATGTCCGGGCTCCGACGCTTTATTGGTACTTTCCCGATCGCGCGACGATTATTCGCACTGTCATCAAGATGCTTCTGGTCGAGACAATCGCATCCGTAGCGCACGCCGCCACGTGGCAGGAATGGTTCCAACAATTCGGGGAAGCGCTCTGGCGGACGAATAGCGAAACGCCGTTCGTGACAATGTTGCTTCAGTCTGCGGAATTTAACAACGACGAAATTTTCGACCTTGCCATCGAATTAATCGACAAGAACCTCGAGCGGTTTGGCCTGGAGCGCACAATGTACATGCGCATTCATTCCGACATTCAGGCATTGGTGCTAGGATGGGCTGTGTTCCTTCAGGCAGGTGTGACCGGGCGCCTCCAAACGATCATCGATGTCGACAGTTCAGTGCGCGAAGGTATTCGCGGCATTATCCAGATTTGGTCCATCCGCTCTGGAACGATGTAAGGTGAGCCTGTTTTTAGGCCCACCTCCTCAACCTGGCCTACCGGCGGTACGTCAAGCCATCCTTGATCGCCTGACTTGCACTCCGTCCGGGCATTGCACTCACTGTGGTTGCAGTCTCACCAGACCTCCCTACACATTCTTGCCCAAGTAATGATAAGCTCGATATTGTTAAGATCGGGGATCAGCGTTGTTGAAGCATTTCGTTTCCATCGGCCTTTGCGCCAACCTGCTTGCCGCCTGCACCGATGCGTCCACGGGACAAGCCCGAGCGGAAGAGAGACCCGACGTAGCAGTCCAACGCGGGGATGGATTGCCCTACGAGGTCTCCGACAGCGAAGTGTGGGACGTACCCGCCCCCGCATCTCAGCGAGGCTATCAGGTCTTCGTGGCCCTGCCGCCATCCTATCGCACGCAGCCTGAGCGGCGATATCCGGTCATCTACGTGACGGACGCCGATTACGCGTTCCCACTGCTCAAGCAGATCGGGCGCCGTCTCAATGTCGAGGGACCGATCATCGAAGAGTTCATCCTCGTCGGGCTATCCTATGCAAAGGGAGAAGGCGGAATGGAAAGCCGCCGCCGTGATTATACGCCGACGGCAAATGGCCCTACCGGATCCCCGAAGGGCGCGGTTCACGGTCAGGCAAGGGCCTATCAAACCTATCTTCGTGACCAGGTGCTGCCTTTCATAGCTCAACGCTACCGGACGGACGAGAAACAGCGCATCTTTCTGGGCCATTCATACGGCTCGCTGCTCGGCATGCAGATCCTGCTGAGTGAACCCGCCCTGTTCGACGGCTACGTTCTGGGAAGCCCCTCGTTCTGGTATGATGATCACTATATGGTGAAACAGGCACGCGCCTACGCGACCAGCCATGACGACTTGCCCGCGCGGGTCTACATGTACATCGGCGAATACGAAGAGACGAGGCCGGGCGATGCGCGCTTTTCCAAATCCGCCAACATGGTGACCGATACCAGGGACATGGATCAGATCCTTCGATCGCGCGGATATCCTTCCCTGCGTTTGCAGACGGAAGTACTCAATGACGAAGATCACGTCAGCGTCGCGCCGCGCGGCTTCACCCACGGTCTGAAGTACCTGCTGCCGGTCACTGTCGGGGGACGCCGGTAGGATAGCGGCCGGTCGGCTACAAGGATTGCAAGTGTTAGCGCCGAGGCTCTGGGATAGGGCGACTTTGCCGGACGGCTCCTGATCGACTACTGGCGGACCGCACATCTAGCGAAATCATCTGCGCAGCTTAGCCGGCTCGAGCCCTAAAGCGGGTCCTCAGAGTGCCTTCTTCCACGTCGATGGCGTATACCCCGGCGATCGGGGGCCGATCTGATCCTGCAACCTTCCAACGCAACGCGTTCCTATCTGCAATGCGTAACCTTAAAGTGCGGGCCGGGCCGGCGGCGTGGTCGATCTCGAACTCACAGCGGTCCAGCCGCGCACTGACGCGGATGGGCATGTCAGATGCGAACCGACCATCGTCCAGCACCTCGATATCGAGGGAACGCTCTTTGAGTCGTGCGTGAAAGCGTCGCCGCACACCATCGCGTGGATGTATCAGCAGCCGGTTTTCGCGCTCTTCCAGAACACCGGAAAGAGCGATGCGGCCGAAAAGCTCGTCATCGACCAGCGTCGTTGCAGCTGCCCGCAGAGCTCCGCAGAAGCCGAGGTCGATCTCGCAGGAATAGTACCATGACCCATGCCGATGGGGCTGGTCCAGCCATGTCTCGCCAAGTGCGGCAGGTTCGAAACCGCCACCCGCGCCGCCGTCGTTGGCCTTGCCGGGGTACCAGTAGCCATAACCGCTTTTCGGCGTGCCGCTGTTTAACAGCGCCCAGCTGCTTAACGCCGACGCATGGCCGAGCCGGAGCAGCGGGCGGTAATCCGGGGTATCGTTCAGCGCATGATCGAGGATGGCCCAGCCGCCCATCTGCGCCATATAGCTAAGAGTATAGGCATCGCCAGCCTGTGCGCGATAATCGCTGCCGAGCGTGTAGTACGAGGGTTGCAGCCAACCGCGGCAGAACAGATTGGCTTCCATCTGACGCTTGGCAAAAGCGCGCGCACGTTCGGGCGGAAAGCGTTCAGGTCGGTCCAGCGCATAGCGGGCAATCGCCTGCGTCGATTCGAAACCCGTGGAATCGAAAGCGTATTCCGAGGCGAACAAATCGTCGACCTCGTTGATGAAATGAGCGACTTTGTGCTCCCAGTGCCCGGCCAGATCGCCTGCCTGAGCCATACGGCCTTCGCGGCGCAGCGCCTCGATCACGTCGGGAATGACCAGCTCGTTGTAGAAGCCGGTGGAATCGGCCTCCCAGCCGATGATTTCCTTCGGGATAACGAACATGGCCCGCGCAGTGCCGAAGGCGCGTTCGAGATAGTCGGCTGCCGTCAGGCGCGTGCGGAAGCCGTGCCGGTCTCGCGCGATACGATAGAGTGCGAAGTACATCAGCACGATGTGCGGGTAATCGTAGGGCCGCCAGAAGTGCTTGCGGCCCTTGTCGCCCGGATCGGCACTATCGCGGTTCCGCTTCCAGTCTGGAATGCCGTAAAGCGCGTAAGGCCATTGCTCTTCGGTCGTGCGCTGGAGCCCGCCCCAGACGAAGTGCTCGACATAGTCGTCCAGCGCGTCGATCTCGGCCTGCACCGGATATTCGGCGTTTTTGGCGGCCAGGAAAGCGGGCTTGGAGAGGCCCGGATCGTCGCAGGTCACTTCGTAGATCCGCCAGCCCTTGATCCGGTCGTAGTTGTCCGGGCCGAGCAGGGTTTCGCTCTCCATGTTCCATTCGGCCAGCAGGCCGTCGTACCACTTGGCGGGATCGCGGTGACGGTGTGCGGCAATGAAGGCCCCGCGCTTGGCGATCATCGTTTCGACCGGTTCGGTCACGAAGAATTCCAGCGTGGTCCGCCCTCCGTCCACCTGATGCAGCGTGACGTGGTTTTCGCCCAGGCGGGCGAAGCGCAGGCGGAAGAGCTTCCGCCCGGCCCGCTCTCCAAGCGGCGTCCATTCGGTTTGCGCGGGGTGTTCGGGTTCCAGCCGGACGACCGGGACACTGGAACCCAACGAAAGCGTCACCTCCAGATCGGTAGGCACGGTCATGCCCGGCACGACTTCGACGTCGATCAGCCCATGCTCGGCGATGGTCCGGCGCATCGCGGCGTAGCCGTCCACGAGCAGGAAACGCACGCCTCTCCGGACTGTCTCCCCCGGCGCGAGCATGAGGCTGGTCGCGGGCAGGCGCCAGCGAGAGCCTGCCGCCTGCACGGCCGCCACTTCTGCGGCGGCGTGGAAAAAGACCCGGTAAAGGTCTGGCGAATTCTTGGGTGCGTCCCAGTACTCAAGCGCTGCGCCCTTTTCCGGGAGCATGGCAAGCCAAGGGGTACGACTGTCCTTGCGCTGCCAGAAAATGTGCGAACTGCGCCCCGAAATGAAGCTGTGTTTGAGGAGAGCATCGGGATCATCCTTTGCCGCGTGAATCATGTTGATCGGCAGCGGAAGGGCAAGATCGCCGAACTCGATCGGCACGGCCGTCTCGTTGGAAAGCGTCAGGGTCAGGTACAGGCCTTCGGCTTCAAGGGCGAGACCGCTCGTGACCGAGATGCCGGAAGCAAGGAGATAGCGCGTCTCCAACCCGTTCTCGGTCTGCCTGACATGCTCGGGTTCTTGCATGCGCGTTTCGAAATGCTGCCACGGTCTATCTGCGATGCGGTAGGTCCCGGAGGCATTCCCAAGACCGGCGCCTGCATGAAGGAAGTCTCCCGGCACCTCCGCAGAGGCAGCGGACAGGCTAGTTGCGCGGCCACCGTCGAAGCCCAGTTTGAAAGGCTTTCCGCGACCGGCGAGTACGGAACTGACCTGTCGCGGCACGGACGCAGGCGGGGCCGCGGCCAGCACCGTCGCCTCCAACGCGGGTAAGTATACGCCCGCCAGCCCCGCGCGGATCAGTCCGCGGCGGTCGAACAGGCCTTGCGGCGCCGAGCGACCCTGGCGGTGAGGGATACGGCGGCTTTCGAGCGATCGGTCGAGTGCATCATCGTCAGCGCGGTCCAAGGCTCATCTCCGTCAGAATGACGGATGTATATCGTATAATATACTTAAGGCAACGACGATGATCTTGGGCGATTCCGGCAGTTGCGCGCCTTTCCTGCTGTCAGCGCCTTGCGCAAGGCCGGATCATCGGCGTGAGCGGTGCGCCTTGACAAATTTGTATTAAAAATATCGTATACGACTCATCCGTAACGAATTGTTGCGGATCAGGGAGCGATAATCACATGAACAACCATCGATCTTCCGCAGCCGGGCTGCGGACGCTACTCATGCTCAGCTGTCTTGGCCTTTCGACAGGCGTCTACGCGCAGACGGCCTCCGCTGCCGGCGACGATGCAGCAACCGAACGACCCGCCAATGATATCGTCGTCACGGGATCGCGCATCCGGCGCGCCGCTGCCGACAGCCCTTCGCCGATCGCCGTGGTCGATGCCGACCAGATCAAGGCGACCGGCACGCAGAACATCGCCGATGTGGTCAACCAGCTTCCGGCGCTGGCGGTCACCCAGACCAACCAGACCAGCAACCTTGCGGGTAATGCGGGCGTCAATGCGCTCGACTTGCGCGGCATGGGCACGCAGCGCACGCTGGTGCTGGTCGACGGACGACGCCAGGTCGCGGCTATTCCCGGCACTTCCGCGGTCGATCTCAGCAACATTCCTTCCAGCCTTGTCCAGCGCGTGGAAGTGATCACCGGCGGCGCCTCGGCGCTCTACGGTGCGGACGCGGTCGCGGGCGTCGCCAACTTCATCCTCAAGAAGGACTTCCAGGGGATCGAGGCGAACACCCGCTACAACGCCTCGACGCGTGGCGACATGGACACTTACGGGTTCGACCTGCTCGCGGGCACGAACTTTGCCGAGGGGCGCGGCAACGTCACGGTCTACGGCTTCTACGAGAACACGCCCGGCACCGTGAGCGGTTCCGATAGGCCCTGGACGGCGGACGGCTATCCGATCTACGCCCGCACCAGCAGTTCCAGCCCCTATTTCATCCAGGACCACGTCCGCAACATCAACACGGCCGATGCCGCGCAAGTGGTGTTGGGTGGCAGGCTCTATTCGGTCAACCGCGATAGCGGCAACTTGCGTGATCCGATCCTGGGCCCCGGCGGGCTCGTCAATATCGTGCCGGTCAATCTCGGCACGTCCACCGACCCGCTCGGTACGTTGCTGACGGACGGGGGCGAATACAACGGCCGCTACGACGGCTGGTATCTTTCGGTTCCCTCCGAGCGCTTCAACACCCGTGCCTCGGCGAGCTTCGAAGTCAGCGACGCGCTGAAACTCTTCGCCAATGCCACTTTCGCGCACAATACCTCGAAAGCAGGCTTTCTCCAGATGACCGCGTTCGGCACCGACGTGGTCCCTGCCGACAGCCCCTTCATCACCGAAGAGATGCGCGCGGCCAATGGCGGCGCGGTGCCTGCAGGCGGTGTCCAGTTCGCGCGGCGCTTCATGGAACTGCCTGCCCCGCGTACCGAATACGACCGCGAGCTGTTCCAGGCCGTGGCGGGAGCGGAAGGCGATTTCACGCTGTTCGCCCAGCCCTGGAACTATTCGGCCTACTACTCCTACGGCAAAACTACCCAGCGCGTGCGCGACGTAAATTCGACCGCCTATGACCGCTGGTACATGGGCATCGACAGCACGACAGGCGCCAACGGCGAGGCCGTCTGCCGCAGCACGCTCGACGATCCCGGCAACGGCTGCGTGGCGATCAACCCGCTGGTCACGCTGACCCCGGAGATGATCGACTACATCACCTATACCTCGCACTGGTCGAAATCCACGCTGACCCAGCAGGTCCTTTCAGGCTATGTCTCCGGCGGCCTGTTCGACCTGCCGGGCGGCGCGGTGCAGGTCGTGCTCGGCGGCGAATACCGCAAGGAGCGCAACGACATCGGCGCAATCCCCGAGTACAACCCGGACAGCCCGCTCTACGATCCGACGATCGGCACCATGCAAGGCACCTTGGTGGGCAAGTATTCGGTCAAGGAAGTCTACGGCGAAGTCCATGTGCCGGTCCTGAAGAACACCCCGTTCTTCGACACGCTCTCGATCGACGGCGCCCTGCGCCTGTCGGACTACAGCACCGCCGGATCGACCACGACCTGGAAGCTGGGCGGCGAATGGGCGCCGATCCCCGAC
>PJUE01001114.1_pt1 | contig 10132 bp, 12 predicted proteins | sample 1512171 | NCBI WGS metagenome assembly PJUE01 (sample SAMN08177674, study PRJNA422409) | Feces metagenome, whole genome shotgun sequencing project. | isolation source: Chicken feces (3) enriched on wood chips: alkali lignin treatment | host: Gallus gallus | place: USA: Madison | collected 2015-01-15
ACCGTGAAGAAGGCCGCCACCAAGAAGGCTGCCGTCGCCAAGAAGACCGTTGCCAAGAAGACCGCGGCCGCCAAGAAGGTGGTCGGCAAGAAGGTCGCCACCGCCAAGAAGGCCGTGGCCAAGAAGACCGTCGCCGCCAAGAAGGTTGCCGGCAAGAAGGCCGCTACCGTGAAGAAGGCCGCCACCAAGAAGGCTGCCGTCGCCAAGAAGACCGTTGCCAAGAAGACCGCCGCTGCCAAGAAGGTCGTCGGCAAGAAGGTTGCAGCCACCAGGAAGGTTGCAACCAAGAAGACCGCCGCTGCCAAGAAGGTCGTCGGCAAGAAGGTCGCCGCCACCCGCAAGACCGTGGCCAAGAAGGCTGCGCCGCTGAAGAAGGTTGCCGCCAAGAAGGCACCGGCCAAGAAGGTCGTCGCCAGGAAGGCCGCTGCCAAGAAGGCTCCGGCCAAGGCCGTGCGCAAGGTCGCCAAGCGCAAGTAATCGCGCGGTGACAGAAGGCCCTTCCGCCCTCAGGCGGGAGGGCCTTTCGCGTTTCAGGGGCAGGCTTTGCGGCAAGATGCAGGTTCTTCCCGCTGGAGCCCCGGGCATGCGCGGTATCGATTTCAGTTCCTGGCAGGGCGTGCTCTCCACCCTGGCCGGCTTGGTCCTCATCACCCTGCTGGGCGTGGGCATCCGCCTGCTGGTGATGCAGACCCTGCAGCAGCGCCGCGAGCGCGAGAACCGGCAGATCAACGAACGCCTGCGCACGCTGATGGCGGCCTACAAGACCCTGGGTGGTTCGTTCACCGGTGAGCTGGGCGTGGACCCCACCCATCGCCGCGACCTGCGCCAGCGCGAAGCCGAGCAGGGCATCGCCGAGCCCGGCTCGGACCGTGCCCGGCGCATCCGCGATGCCGTGGAAGCGGCCCTGTCTGACATCCTGCTGCTGGGCACCGACGAACAGGTGCGTCTGGCGGCGCGCGCGGCCGAGGAACTGGCACAGGGCCGACCGGTGCACACCCACGAACTGGTGGTGTCGTTGCGTGACTTCGTGCGCGAAGCCCTCGACCTCGCACCCATCCCAAGCGATCTGCGCATTCCCCCGCAGGGGCCCACCCGGCCCGGTGGCAGCGGTGGTGGCAGCGGCAAGGCGCGCAACGACGGCGATGCCAAGGGCGGCCGCGGCGGCGGTGGTGGAGGGGGCATGGGCGGCGGCCTGGGCGGCCTGGGCCTGGGTGCCGGCGCCGCGCTGGGCGCCGGCCATGCGGCGGGCAGTGATGACACGGACGCGCGCTGAGCGCGCGCGCCCGGCCCAGGCCATCGGTACTCAGGCGGTCAGTTCGTAGATCGGAACAAAGCCGCCGTAGATCATCCGCGCACCGTCGAACGGCATCGGATTCTTCGCCGGATCCAGCCGCGGGTCTTCCATCATCTTCTGCATGCCGGCATCGCGGGTGGCCTTGTCCGGCCATTCGATCCACGAGAACACCACCGTCTCTTCCGGCGTGGCTTTCACCGCACCGAAGAAGTCGGTGGTCTTGCCGTGCGGTACATCATCGCCCCAGCACTCGACCACGCGCAGGGCACCGTATTCGATGAACACCACGTCGCCACTGCGCGCGTGGGCGAGGAATTTTTCCTTGTTGGCGGTAGGCACCGCCAGGACGAAACCATCGATGTAACTCATCGCTTGCCTCCGAGGTGGGCCGTGCCACATGCACGGCCTTCAATGACCCGACGAACCGGCGTGGGGGAAATCGACAACGGTGCAGTGAACACGCAGCGATCACGCCGGAGCTGCGTTCGCGACCGCGCGCGTATGCCTGAAAGTGCCTGAATCAAGGCAAAAAATTCAGTAATGCGAAGACCGCTGTTTTCAGGGAGCGTTGTGCCGGATAACGCAGAATTTACATTCCCGATGCGATGGCGCCCCGGCGCTGCTGCACAACATAAGAAAGCAAAGGTGTACCCCCATGAAGAATTCGCTGATTGCCCTGGCGCTGGCCGCTGCCCTGCCGTTCACTGCCTCGGCCGCCGAGAACCTGTCCTACAACTACGCTGAAGCCGATTACGCCAAGACCGACGTTGATGGCGTCAAGGCCGACGGTTGGGGCGTCAAGGGTTCCTACGGCTTCCTGCCGAACTTCCATGCCTTCGGTGAGTACAGCCGCCAGGAAATCGACAACACCAACCTGAAGGTTGACCAGTGGAAGGTCGGTGCCGGCTACAACGTTGAAATCGCACCGTCCAGCGACTTCGTTGCCCGCGTCGCATACCAGAAGTTCGACCCGAAGCACGGCCTGGATTTCAACGGCTACAGCGCTGAAGCCGGTATCCGCACCGCCTTCGGCCCGCACGCTGAAGTCTACGGCCTGGTGGGTTACGAAGATTATTCGAAGAAGCACGGCATCAACCCGGAAGGCCAGTGGTACGGCCGCCTGGGTGGCCAGGTCAAGCTGAACCAGAACTGGGGCCTGAATGGCGAACTGAAGATGAACCGCCACGGCGACAAGGAATACACCGTCGGCCCGCGCTTCAGCTGGTAATCGCCCCCGGCGCTGCGCGCGCTGGATGTGCATCGACAGGCCCGGCAATGCCGGGCCTGTTGCCTTCTGCGTTCTGACAAACCGGAATGGAAGGTGACCGGGCGGCGTCGCGCTTGCTGCCTTGCAATAAATTGGATTCCGCTGCCAAGGGCGCAGTCCCAGGATGATGCCCCTGTCCAACAGGGCCCGCTGCGATGCCGCCTGCGCTTCCTCCCCTGCTTCCCGATCGGCCGCGCCGGCTGGCGCTGCTGGACCCGCATCCAGTACTGCGGCTGGGCGTGGAAGTACTGCTGAGCCAGCACAGCGGTGTGGAGGTCTGTGCCAGCTATGCCGAGGAAACCCAGCTGCTGGCGCTGCTGCAGGGTGATCCACACGCCGTGGACATGCTGGTGATCGATGCCCTGCCGATGGGCGATCTCGGCGACGGGCTGGCCCTGCTGCGTGAACTGACGCGGCGCTGGCCGCGCCTGCCGGTGCTGGTGCTGTCTGCCCACTGCAACGCCAGCACGGTGGCGACGGCCATGCAGGCCGGCGCGCGTGGCTTCCTGTCCAAGGCAACCTCGCCGGAGATGCTGCTGCGCGCGCTGGAGGCAGTGTCCCGTGGTGGCCGGTTCGTGCCACCGGAGCTGCGCACCCAGCTCCACCGCTCGCGCACGCGACGCGTGCCAGCGCTGCAGCTGACGCCGCTCAGCCGGCGTGAACGCGAAGTACTGCGGCTGGTGCTGCAGGGCTGCAGCACGGGAGAGGTGGCGCGGCACTTCCAGCGCTCGGCCAGCACCATCAGCACGCAGAAGAAGGCCGCCTACCAGAAGCTGGGCATCCACAGCGATGGCGATCTGTTCCGCATCCGCCACCTGCTCGAATGCGGATGATGCAGGGGCTTACTCGCCCTGGTACTGCTTCTCTTCCACCAGCGCCGAGCCGGCCACGCGGTTGATCTCGTTCTTCACCACGATGCGCTCGCCATTGGTGCCGTACACGCCGCGCGCCAGCTGGATGAACGCATCATCGAACACCTGCGCTGCTTCCTTGTCGCGCAGCTGGTCCTGGATGTCCCACATGCGTTCGTTGATGGCCCTGAGCTGGGTGCGCAGCGCGGCCAGCGCCGGTTGCGCCTGCAGCTGCTGCTGCAGCAACGGCAGCAGGCCGTCCAGTTCGGTGCGCACGTTGGCCAGCTTGGCGGCATCGTCGATGCGCTCGGCCTTGATCTCGAGAATGGTGATCTTGTCGATCAGCTCGCCGATCGATACCGGGGTCAGGATGGCGTCCACGCAGGGCTCCTTTTAACAGGCCGCCATGATACCCCGGCAGCCGTCGAGGCCTGATCGCTTTACGTTCAATTTGCGCAAAGGCTGCCGCCGCGCCATCGATCCGTTACGGCCCGGCCGCCGACACTGCCGTCCCGGCGGCACGACCGCCTTCTACGAGGAACACCCCGCAGTGGACAGCAAGGGGATGAGCGCGGCCCTGGCCGCACTGGTGGCCGGCCTGCTCGGCATCGGCATCGGCAGCGCGCAGGCGCAGGCGCAGGTGCAGGCCAGCGGCAACATGGCGGTGACCAGCGATTACGTGTGGCGCGGCAGCTCGCAGACCGCAGACGACCCGGCGGTGCAGGCCGGAGCGAAACTGGCCCTGCCTTCGGGCCTGTATGCCAGCGTGTGGGGCTCGAACGTGTCGTTCACCCCGGACATCGGAGCGCGCAGTGAATTCGATCTGGTGGCCGGCTGGTCCGGCGCCGTTGCGCAGGACTGGAGCCTGGATGCCAACCTCACCCGCTACCTGTACCCCGGCACCGGCCGCGCGCTGGACTGGACCGAACTGGGCGCCACCCTCAGCTGGAAGCAGCGCGCGTGGCTGCAGCTGGCCCATTCCAGCGATGCGCTGGCCGGGGGCCACCGCGGCACCTATGCGCAGCTGGGCGGACGCCTGCCCTTGAACGAGCGGTTCCGCCTGGAAGCGGCGGTCGGCCACTACTGGCTCGCCGACGCCCAGGGCCCGGACTACCTGCATGGCCAGCTCAGCGCCATCGCCACCCTGGCACCGACCTGGGAACTGCGCGCCACCGTGCACGACACCGACAATGCCGCGCGCCGGCTGTTCCCCGGCAATGCCGGCGGGCGCTGGGAGCTGGCCCTGCAGGGCAGTTTCTAGTTGGCGATGGCCGCCTGGCGCGCACGCCACGCGCCGGGCAGCCACAGCAGCAGGGCCAGCACGGCCACCGTCGCGCCGGCCACGCACACGCCGGTCCAGCCGAAGTGCTGGTAGACCTGCGCCGACAGCAACGACCCCAGCGAGCCGCCGATGAAGTAGCCGGTCATGTAGCCGGCGTTGAGGCGGTTGCGTGCCTCCGGCTGCAGCGCATAGATCAGGTTCTGGTTGCTCACGTGCAGCAGCTGCGCGGCCAGGTCGAGCACCACCACGCCCACCAGCAGCGCCAGCAGCGAGTGCGCCGACAGGCCCAGCGGCAGCCACGACAGCAGCAGCATCACCAGCGCGATGGCGGTCGCGCGGCCGCTCTGTCCACGATCGGACATGCGCCCGGCCAACCCCGCCGCCAGCGTACCGGCGGCACCGACCAGTCCGAACAGACCGATGATGGCGTCGCTGTACTCGTACGGCGGCTGTGCCAGCAGGAAGGCCAGCGGCGTCCAGAAGATGGCGAACATGGCAAAGCTGCACGCGCCCAGCAGGGTGCGCTGGCGCAGCACGGGTTCCTGCACGAACAGGGTGCCGATCGAACGCAGCAGGGCGAAATAGCCCAGGCCGGCACTGTGGTGGAAGCGTGGCAGCCCGCGCTGCAGGGCCAGTGCGGTCAGCACCAGCGCGGCGGCGGCGATGGCATAGACCAGGCGCCAGTCGCCCAGGCTGGACAGCAGGCCAGCCACGGTGCGCGCCAGCAGGATACCCAGCAGCAGGCCGCTCATCAGCGTGCCGACCACCCGGCCCCGATGCTCCGGCGCGGCCAGGGTGGCAGCGAACGGCACCAGCACCTGCGCCACCACCGAGAACAGGCCGGTGATGGCCGTGCCCACCAGCAGCCAGGTCAGCGAGGGCGCGCAGGCACTGATGACCAGGCCGCTGGCCGAAAGCAGGCTCATCACCACGATCAGCCGGCGGCGTTCGAACAGGTCACCCAGCGGCACCAGCAGGATCAGGCCGGCGGCGTAGCTCAGCTGGGCAGCGGTCACCACCATCCCGATCTGGCCGAACGGCACGCCGAAGGCATCGGCGATGGTGTGCAGCAGCGGCTGCGCGTAGTAGTTGCTGGCCACCGCCACGCCGGTGGCGACCGACATGAGCAGCACCTGCCAGTGGTGCAGGGGAGGGAGGGAAGAACTCACGGGGCATTCCAGAACGTGGGGAGCACAGTGTCCTCCTGCTGCAGTGATGATGGAAATGAATCATCATCATCCCTGGCATCTGGAAAATAGATCGTCGAGTGAACCTCAAGCAGCTGGAATTCGCCGTGGCCCTGGCCGAAGAGGGCAACTTCACCCGCGCCGCTGCGCGCTGCCATGTGGTGCAGTCGGCGCTGAGCCACCAGATCGCGCATCTGGAAGCAGAACTGGGTACGTCGCTGTTCGAGCGTCTACCGCGCCAGGTGCGCATTACCCCGGCCGGCGAAGCGCTGCTGGTGCACGCACGGCAGGTACTGGCCAGCCTGCGCCACCTGCGTGCGGATGTGGCGGCGGTCACCGGCCAGGTGCGGGGCACCCTGGCGATCGGGCAGATCTCCTCGCTCACCGGCATCGACACGGTGGCCATCCTCGCCACCTTCCGCCAGGCCTATCCGCAGGTGGAATTCCAGCTGCGCGTGGACAAGAGTGAAACCCTCATCGCCCAGGTGCAGGCGCGTGAGCTGGATGTCGCACTGGTCGGGTTGGCGCCCTCGGCCAGCCTGGAGGGCGTCTGCCACCAGATGCTGCAGGAAGAGGAGCTGGTGGCGGTGCTGGCGCCAACCCATCGGTTGGCCGGGCGGGCGCGGTTGCCGCTGGCGGCGCTGCGCGACGAGGCGCTGGTGGATTTCCCGCGTGGTACCGGTGCGCGCCGGCAGACCGATGACGCCTTCGCTGCCGCTGGGCTGCCGCACCCGGTGCGTTTCGAGGTCAACCAGATGGAGCTGGTCGAGCGTTTCGTCCGCCACGGCCTGGCGGTGGGCATCGTGCCGGTGCTGATCGCCCAGGGATTTGCAGGTGCGGTGCAGATTCCGCTGCAGCCGACCCCGACCCGGCGCGTCCACCTGGCCTGGCAACGCCTGCCCACGCCGGCGGCGCGGGCCTTCGTCGATGCCGTGCTCAGCCGCGCAGGCGCAGGCTCAGGCCCTTGAGGAAGTTGCGCAGCATCTGGTCCAGGCAGCGCCGGTAGTTGGCGTGGCCGGGCTGGCGGAACAGTGCGCCGACCTCGGACTTGGACGCCTTGAAGCCGACACTGGCGAAAATCTCCATCAGGTCCACGTCGCGCAGCTGGAAGGCCACGCGCAGCTTCTTCAGCACCAGGTTGTTGTCGACGCGGGTTTCCACCGCGCGCTGCGGCTGGCTCTCGTCGCGACCGCGCAGGTGCACGATCAGGCCATCCAGGAAGTGCGCCAGCGCGGTGTCGCTCATCGCCTCGAAACCGGGCTCCTCATCGCGCCGCAGCCAGGCTTTCACCTGGTCGGTATCGACGGCGAACGCCGGGTCGGCCATCTGGCACAGGGTCACCACGTGGTGGTCGCCCAGGTCCAGCGCGTAGCGCACGCTGCGCAGTACATCGTTGTTGATCATGGCCCATTGTACCGGCCCGGCGTGTGTCACCGGACTGTCATCCCGCCGTAGCAAAGTGTGCGCACTTCCGCTGAGACTTCGCCGATGCGCTGGTTCCTTCTGTCCGCCCTGCTGGTCGCCAGCAGCTTTGCCGCCACCGCCCAGGATCGCTTCGTGCCGGTCGAACAGCGCCTCAACGCGGCCCAGCTGGCCGAAGTGGGGCTGAGCCCGGCACAGCTGCAGGCCCTGAACCGGGTGCTGCACGAGGCGGAAAGCGCAGCGCCGGCGGCACTGGCAGCCCATCCGGCACCCGCGGTGCCCGCAGCACCCTTGCCCGCCAATGTTCCGGCCCCGGCCGCCATGCACCTGGGCCTGGAAGAAGGCCCGGTCACGGCACGGGTGGTGGGCGATGTCGCCGGCTGGGAACCGGGCACCGTCTTCACCCTCGACAATGGCCAGCAGTGGCAGGTGATGAAGGGCCAGATGAAGCTGCGCACGACCCTGCAGGCGCCGCAGATCGAGGTGATTCCGGGCATCGCCGGGCGCTGGTTCCTGCAGGTTGACGAAGACCTGCCCAAGGCACGGGTGTTCCGCCTGCGCTGAACCCTGCCGGGGTCGGGATCCCTTTGCCAAAGGCAAAGGGCTCTGCCCCCTGGCCTGGCCATCGCGGCCTGATCGGGCAACGCAGGCACCGGCCGACGGTGCCAGAATGGGGGTCTGGTTCCCCACGGAGTTGTCTGCATGACCCGCACCGTCCTCATTACCGGCGCCACCTCCGGCTTCGGCGCCGCCGCCGTCCATCGCTTCGCCCAGGCCGGGTGGAAAGTGATCGCCACCGGCCGTCGTGGCGAACGCCTGCAGCCGCTGGTCGATCGCTATGGCAAGGACGTGGTGCATGCCGCCGTGTTCGACGTGCGCGACCCGGTGGCGATGGAAGCGGCACTGCTGGGGCTGCCGCCGGCCTTCGGAGATATCGACCTGCTGGTGAACAACGCCGGCCTGGCCCAGGGCACCGCGCCGGCGCAGAGCGCCAAGCTGTCGGACTGGACCACCATGATCGACACCAACGTGACCGCATTGGTGACCCTGACCCACCGCCTGTTGCCGCTGCTGGTCGAGCGCAAGGGCGCGATCATCAACATTTCCTCGGTGGCCGGCGTGTACCCGTACCCGGGCGGCAATGCCTATGGCGGTACCAAGGCCTTCGTCAGCCAGTTCTCGCTGGGCCTGCGCTCGGACCTGCACGGCACCGGCGTACGCGTGACCACCATTGAACCGGGCATGGCTGAAACCGAGTTCACCGTGGTCCGCACCCACGGCGACCAGGCCGCCTCGGACAAGCTCTACACCGGCGCCAACCCGATGACCGCCGAAGACATCGCCGAGCAGATCTTCTGGGTGGCCACCCTGCCGCCGCACCTGAACATCAACCGCCTCGAGCTGATGCCGGTCAGCCAGTCGTTTGCCGGCTTCCAGGTCGCCCGCGAAGGCTGACCGGGGTCTGCTCCCGCTCTTTGTAGAGTCGAGCCATGCTCGACTGCCTTGGCGAACAGCAGTCGAGCAAGCTCGACGCTACAGAAGCAGAAAAGCCGGGCATTGCCCGGCTTTTTCATTTACTGCGCCTTGATCGCCATCGCCTGCAGCCCGGTGCCATCCAGCTTCTGCTTGGCTTCGGACAATTCGCCGGCACTGCCATAGGGCCCCATGCGCACGCGGTACACGGTCTTGCCATTGATCTGCGCCGATTCCACCCGCGCGGCCAGACCCATCATCGCCAGCTTGGCCTTGGTGGCCTCGGCATCACCGGAGGCGCCGAAGGCCCCGGCCTGCAGGATGTAGCGCGTGTTGTCCGTCGTTGCCACCGGCGTTGCCGCCGTCGTGGCTTCTGCACGCGCGGCCGGCGGCGTTGCCGCCGTGCTGGCCGGTGCCGCCGTTGACGCCGACGGCGTGGCTGCCGCCGGGCGTTCGCTCAGCGGTGCCGGCAGCGGGCGCGCCGTGCTGGTGGCCGGGGCGGTGCTGGCCACGCTGGTGGTCGCCGCCGGTGCGGCAACCGCAGCCGCCGGAACCGGCTTGCCTTCCAGTGCGGCCTGGGCGCGCTGCGCCTCGGCCTTGGCCCGGCGCAGTTCCTCGGCACGCGTGCTGGCGGCCAGTTCAGCGTCGGACATTTCCACTTCCTTGCCTGGCAGCAGGGTGTAGAAGTCGTACTGGGTGGCCGCCGGCTTGGCCGGTTCCGCCGGCTTCGGCGTGGCCGGGGCTTCGGCCGGCTGGCTGCCGACATCGCTGTCGGCATCGGCAACCGGGGCCGGCTGCGCGTTCGGGTTCGGCTGCGGACCGGCGCGCAGGAAGCCATCGCCTTCGCCCTTGAACAGGTTCGGCGCCGCCAGGAACACCACTGCGGCAATGGCCACACCCGCGACCAGCCACACCCATCCGGGTGTGCCCTGGCTGCTGCTGTTGCGTCGTGCCTGGCTTTTGCCGCGTCGTGCTGCCATGTGTACTGCGTCTCCTGAGACTTACATTTTTTCCGGGGCGCTGACGCCCAGGAGGTCGAGGCCATTGGCCAGTACCTGGCGCGCGGCGCAGGCCAGGGTCAGCTTGGCATTGCGGTCGGTGGCATCGTCCACCAGCACCGGCGTCCCGTGATACCACGTGTGGAAGGCGTGCGCCAATTCACGCAGGTACTGCGCCACCAAGTGCGGTTCCAGCGCCACGCCAGCCGCTTCGACCACTTCCGGGTACCGCGAAATTTCGTTCATCAGCAGCAGCGAGGCGTCGTCGGCCAGGCGGCCGAGGTTGCCCAGGCCGTTGCCCTGGTCGTACACCAGGCCCTTCTCCTGCGCCTGGCGCAGCAGGCTGCAGACGCGGGCA
>PJUE01001115.1_pt1 | contig 10130 bp, 11 predicted proteins | sample 1512171 | NCBI WGS metagenome assembly PJUE01 (sample SAMN08177674, study PRJNA422409) | Feces metagenome, whole genome shotgun sequencing project. | isolation source: Chicken feces (3) enriched on wood chips: alkali lignin treatment | host: Gallus gallus | place: USA: Madison | collected 2015-01-15
GCTATTGGATCATTATATCGTGAAATCTCCCTCCCTTCGATGGAATTGGTCGTGGTTACTATCATGGCATGCTACTTTTCAATCGGGCAAGGTTAATACCCAAGCCTAATATACATTATTTATTTTGAATTAATATGTTTACAGATATTAACTTTCAAGATTATTACAAACTGTAAGGCTAAGGTATGGGTTTGAAAGTAGGACTGGTTACGGGAAACCGTAGCCTTAAAAAATCTAATTTAAAAAATTGGACATATGTATATTACCAATCGTATTTCAAGCCTTTCACATGATAATGTTTCACTGCTGTACAAACTAAGTCAGCATCATTAAAAACTGCTAAATTATAGCCTCCGACTTTCATTGCGCTTCGATATTCTACAGCATGGAACCCTAATGACTTAATATACTCACAAAGATATTGAGTAGGCAAGTAATCAAGGTTTACATCTTGCTTCCGAACTGGTTTTGACAGCTCTTCTTCAAGTTTTAATAAATAAGATCGAACCAACATAAATTCCTCAATATCAAACCCACGATCCTGAATTTCAAATGGCCCATAATCTTCAATATTTTTTAATGAAATGATCTGTAATGGAGCTTGTAATGTAAAACGACCGATGCTAATGGATTCGTGCAAAGAAACCCGTGTTTCATAAAAGGTCGTCTCTTCACTTTCAGAAATATATAGATACGGAATACCAACTGGATTGGCCCTGCCTGGTGTCGTAAACTGCTTGGGTGGCTTGCCTAGCTCATCGACCTCTAGAGGGCGGTCGCTGATCCGTGCCCGGTAAAAATGAGTTCCTACAGGATAGGTTTTTGCAAATCTGCCAAAGGTAGACTCCAGCAACTCTAAATCTAAGGTATTCGCAATAAAGAAACGATTCTCTTCTTTTATCTCGGAAGCAAATTTCTCCCATTGCATACGATGGGAATCGTCCGCCGCCTCACCATTAAGATAGATCTGCAACTCTACTGGTTCCTCAAACAATGAATCCTTAAATCCAACCCAACCTCGACCAATCTGATTGAGTAATTGTTTGACATCTTTGGATTTTAATTTGGCGCTATCGAACAACTTTGGCCAATAACATATTAAATGTTCATGCATTGAAACCGGTTTGTCATCCTTGAGAGATAATGCGGCCGTTGCATGATTGATATAAAGTTCGAAAAGTGCATCAAAGATATCAGATAGTTCCTCACAGGCTATCACAAAAACATCTTTACTCTCACAAAAATCACAAAGTCCCTTTCCATTGGATTCCGCTTCTATCCTATCCCGCAACCCTTGGTCTGCGAAACAGTTTACACAACAATTCATAGCTTTGAGATTAGGAGAGTAACCCTTGGATCAATTCGATGTGGTGCATGATGGAAAGCTTTTTGACAATACCCAACCCCGAAAAAGATTGCTGCTGGTAATGCCTGCGAAACTCTTTTAATGCTATTGTTTCGCGGATATTCTTTTCATCAACAAATTGTATTAAATCCTCCAAGGCTTCAAAATACTTCCGTGCAGGATCGGATGCATCATCATTTGATTTGGATACAAAGTGTGCAATACGGATATCTTCATCTCCTTCCAATTTAAAGGTTAGATGTATAGCGACCGCATAAGCAGGCCCCCCGCCCTCACTGTAGGCACTTCCGATAGTTTGGTAATCTGAAAACGCAATGCATCCCTCATCGGGATAGTAGAGATAATCAGTTGAAAACACTTCTTCTTTTATCGCAATGTAATCTGTATTCTTAGCAAGTTTATTGAAATTATCACTCAATAACGCAATCTCATTATACTTCCGCTTAAGACCAAAAAGATTGTTTATATGGATGGTATTATAAAGACAGGCCGTCTTCTTTGTGAAATCGCTTAAAGATTGGATATCATTTGTTTTATTGAGATGAACCAATGCATAACCACTGTTGGAGAAACCTCTTTGCATAATGCTTTCTTGTGCAAAAGCGCTATCGCGATCCGTTTTAATTAAATAGGTAGGTATAATAGATGTGACACCCAAATCTTCGAATTGCTGAATTAGCGAAAAAATAGATTCGCTATCACCTTTTAATTCGCCATACTCAGCATTTACCACTAACTGTACACGGATATTAGCCGCAATCAATGCTTTAAGTGCTGTCTTTAACGACGAGACATTCTTCTTTACAGGTTCAATAATAGGAATGATCCGCTCTGGATTTAATGGAAGTCCTACAAGTTCACGTAATGCAATTAACTCAAATTGCTTACCTCGAAGATAAGGGAAATACATAAGCGCTTTATAATAATAGGTTCTTACTTAGATTATTAATCATAGTAAGATACGACTTTTTATTGTATTTCGCCTGATAAAAAGAGAAGTTGACGAATGAAGGTACAGCACCAAGAGTCAAATATAAATTAGTTTGTCGATCGATACGGCTTTTTAGGATATGGCAATACATCGCTTGGACGTCCTCAATTGGCAGCTCCGCTAATATTTCCAAACATGCCCGATAATAAAATACGGGTGTAACATCTGGTAGAAATCCTACCAGTTCTTTTATAAGCCGGCTATACTCAGGTTTTCGCAAGGACGACATCATATAGCTGGCATCAAGAGATGCTGTGTATTTGACAGCTGACCGATATTCAGACACCTCTCCTTCTTCTGTATAAATCAATACGCCAACGTAAGCAGGAAGTATCTTTACATATTTGTTTAGCAGGGATGTGTGCGTAAATAGATAAACTTCGGTAAAAGCTCTGTAATAATCGTTTAACTGACTTTCTAAGCGTTCGGGAGAATCCAGTTCTGTCTTGATTTCAAAAACCTTATTTGTTCCATTTACCAAAACAGTATCAGCAATGGACTGCCCTACCCGAAATTCGTTGAGCAGTATTGTGTCATCCAAAGAGTAATATTTTAAAACATACTCATTGAGCAACTTATTCTTGTAGATATATTCGTGCCTATAATTTTGTTCGAGTATATGATAAGAATGTGCAATCAGATCGCCCAACTGAGTGGGTTTATCTCCAATCATCTCATTCCACCCCACATACTTCTTCATCTTCCTGATATAAGAAGACTGATTGGTACTGCTTGAAAGCTTCTTAAATGACGCATGGGACACTAAAGAAGCTAATTCTCGCAATTTCGCTTTGTCGTATGTGAGATCGGATTGCATATAGCAAATTTAAAAACTTATCGCGACTTAACGAAAATGATATGTGATGATATAATATTCAGAGAACCGGAAAAGATTTTTCGCTACATTTGCTACTAATATTAACCTTAGAAAAAAATGAATCTCGGAAAAGTATGTTTAAAGAGCATGCTATTGTTAGGAATTGCCATGTCAAGCTATTCTCCTGCAAAAGCACAGTATAATAAAATCGATTATGACAACAGTAATTATCCCGAGTTGGTCATTGAACAAATTGATCAATATGATTATAGTACAGTAATTCATTTTTCCTATACAAGTATTACATCTCTTGAATTAAATGGATCCGAAGATATACAACTTATTTCTAACGGAAAATCGAAAAAATTATTGAATAGCTACAATCTCCCGCTGGATGAAAAGAAACATTTATTCAACGATTCTGGTGAAAAATTAAATTTTTCACTTGAATTTGAAAAAATAGATAATATTAAAGATGTTTTTTCTATTGAAAGTGCAACGATTAAGAAATTCAATTTTCCTCATTTAAAGGTAGACAGCTCACAATCAACGGAATTTTTAAATGTCGACTCATTCATAAGCAAAACACCTTCAAGAGAATTTTACATCTTCTATAATGAAGGATCACCTGTGCTTAGGTATGCGTATAAGGGGATGATAATAGCAATTAAGCTCGCGATTGAAGAAAACTACGGAAAATTCTTCCAACCTCAGATTTTTGTACAGAATTATAATAAGAAAGATATATTGGTAGATCCCTCCAAAATTTATGCGCAGTACGAAGTAAAATCAAAATTCTTCACTGCTCCTATTTTTGACTATAAAAAATATCTATCTATGGTCAAGAAAATTCAAAAGAGTGAGATGTTTTGGAATGGATTATCTGAAGGTCTTGCCACTGTCGCTGCGGGTTATTCTTTTATATCTTCCAACTCAAATACTTACGTAACCGCAAATGGCCGTTCTCTTAACTATGGTTTTTTCGGAAATAATATGTATGCTGGGGCAAGTACTTCATCAATATCAGGTTCAGTCAATACAAAATCTAATTCGACGGTATTTAATGGTGGTAACGCTTACATAGCAGCTCAATATGCCCGCCAAAACTTGGAAAGCCTAAAAGCAAAACAAGTTGATCGCCTTACTTCTATCCAGAATGGCTATATAAAGATGAATACTATATTTCCAAATAGTGAATATAGTGGTTATTGTAATATTCCATTTAGATTAGATATTAATTCATTTCTGATGAAAGTTGAAATGAATGGTAGCGACTTCTTCTTTGAATGGGACAACGATAAATTAAATTCTATGCTTTAGGAAACTTTGAACAGCTATTAATTAGACTCAATTACCAATCAGGCACCTAGCCCAGTTTACTATACCAACATTTACTTGTTTGGCATATGTAACTACGTACTTTAACAAAATTTATATACTCATCGTTATTTAACATATGGCATCCATGGCCAATATTGAATAAGCTTTGGAAAGACTAACAATAAAACACATATAATGTATGTAGCAGTTTTAACATAAGTGGCACCTAAAACACTAGGAAGATAAGCCATTGAAGCATTTTCTAGTATCATTTTACCTGCTTTTCGTGAAAAAGATGATGATACAGCAGCACCAATAGCCACGGCAATACTTTTAGCAAAGAAACTATCAGGATGTCTTTCCTTCATCCATGAAAAGTATGACACACATATTCCAGCAAACAAGTAAGTAAAAACACAGAATGCTAGAAAAGCAAGGAAAAGGTCATACCATTTTGGTTTAAAATGTATTCCAAAATCATTTTCATCCTTAAGGCGCCTAAAAGAAAACATATTAAAAGGCAGAGATATTAAATCACAAATAAATGGAATAATAAAATATAGGACAACAGAAATTGCGGACAAAATTAAAATATCAATAATCATAATCTAAGTATTTATAAAATGAATTAACAAAAAAACGAGATTATATATAATAATCTTTATACAAGTTACGCCTGTGCACGCTGCTTGAGCGTTTCGGTAACGCGCTTGTACATCTCCTGCATCTTCTTCTCATAGCTGGTAGAGCGACCACCAAAGAAATCGACATAGCTCGCTCCTATATCGCTAAAGATATTGGTGCCGATGACAACATTGGCTGCTATTGGATCATTATATCGTGAAATCTCCCTCCCTTCGATGGAATTGGTCGTGGTTACTATCATGGCATGCTACTTTTCAATCGGGCAAGGTGAATACCCAAGCCTAATATACATTATTTATGCTGAATTAATATGTTTACAGATATTAACTTTCAAGATTATTACAAACAGTAAGGCTAAGGTATTGGTTTGAAAGTAGGACTGGTTACGGGAAACCGTAATAGATATAACAATCATGCTACTCACCAAAACTTAATGATAATTTCTATTTAAGATGAGTTTCATATTATTTAAAATAATTCTGGTTTCCCCTAATCTCTGATAAAAATTAAGTGCTAATTTTATGATATGTGCAAACATTTACGGATCGAACATATTTAATAGCGACCAAAAATTGTGCAAGCGACAACGATCACATTATTAAAAAAACACATCAATGTTTTATTACAGGCGCTGAAACGACATCTTTATGACTATACAACAACTAGTCTCTCCCTACTAATTCCTTCACCTCGCTAAACATATTATCGGCAACATCAACATTGATGCAATTTTTCAAGTAAATTGCATAATTGCCATAATATGGGATACTGGAACGATTACTACAATTCCCGATATCATTCTTCCTAATTTTAACGCCATCAGTCGAAGATACAAAGATTGCCGAATTTGCACAGTCGCTGATCGCATTTGCCTGGATGATTATATTTTGATGTACACCCGCGGGCTTGTCAATCCCTCCTATTTCGTGCCCTGTCTTAACGGCTATGGCGCCATAACCTGTCAGGGTATCGTCCCACCTGAGGTACTTGCCACAGTTATCTATTCTGTTGCCCGTTATAACCGCCTTTTTCACAGTCGTCGCTTCAAACCAACGCTCCATATCACAGGAAAGTAAGATCGCTGGACCAGAAATATTCCATATTTTATTATTGCTGATAACAACTTTCTTGGACTGAACTACAAATCCGCGAGCACGGCTGTTTGAAACCATACAACTCCGTATAATTGTTGATGGAGTACGCGTATCTTTTGCGGCGAAATCACCTACATTAATATTCTTTGGAATAGATTGTAATTGGTATTGTCCCTTGTCGCGGAACCTTACTTTTGCCTTGCCCTTAGATAACCCTGTCTTCCCGTCCAGAAACTCAATGATATCATGTTTGAAAGCCCAATCATCTTCGACAGGAGCTTTCGTCCAGCCATTGATTAATAGAACTGAGTCCCCGTTGACCTGACCTATACTACACAACCGGCTATGTATATTAATGGCGTCATCGCCCAATCCAACAAATTCACAATGCTCGGCCTTAAACGTACCCGCCATTGAGGCTACATGTATGCCATCCGCACTAATCGACATCAAACGCCCGGAAGTTGGTTTGGGCTTCATACGAATACGCTCCAGCGTCATATCCCCGGAGCGATGACGACTGTCTGCTAGGTCTGATACGTACATCGCAAATGCAGGCCATTGCCAGATGGTGATATCGCGTATTGTTAATGTGTTGACACCTAAAAAACTAAAGCAGGGATTGCCCGTAATCTTTAGTCTCAGGTTGATAAGTTCGCCTTTGCTGAGTTTAGGAGCCTCATCATTATAAATTTTCAGACGTAACGCGCTTAGCTTTTCGATGTGTGGCCAATTTCCGTTCTTAAGATCACAATGTGTGGAAATATGATAATTGGGTGTTCCATCGGCATTATAGCTGAGCTGATGCATGATCTTGAGCTCAGCTAAACGATCCGCATATTCAGAAAACTCAGGTAAAAGATCGAGTACATAGAATGACCCTTCCGGACTGTGACTTATGCTTACGACTGTGCCATTGATACTCACGGGCCGATCGACATCAATAAAAAGGTCGCGTATAATGAGATCTTTACAGTCGTTGACTTCCAATAAACTTGTCCAGCTGGTATTGGAACTGAAAGGATCGAAACCGGTAGCCATCAGTGTGGATGTATTCTTACCAAGGCTACCATAAATCTCAATTCCGATCTTGCCAGAGAGTCTCAATGCCGATGAAAACGCGTAGGTACCCGCGGGAAAGTATATTTTATCACCATCTTGGAGACGATCCAAAATCAACTGTAAAGCCTGACGGTCGTCTTGCCCGTCATCCGGTAGCACTCCAAACTGCGTTACATTGATAATTTTTGCACTTAAATCTGTCCAACCTAACAGTAATTGAACCAGTATTCCAAGCGTGAAAAAGGTTAATCGTGTCATAAAAAATGGCTTATAAGATCAATACTATAATATAGATTTTAAAAGATTCCTGACTTCGGTCGCCCAGATCTCATAGGCATCTTGATTGATATGTGTGCCATCAGTCGTATATTGTGCGTTGAGACCTTTCGATGAACTAAGTTTGCCATTGATATCCAAATAGTAAATTCCTTTGCTTTGACAATAGGCTTTCAAATAGCTGTTGAGGCTATCGACCTGAACCTTACTCTCCGGATTATCTTGTTCGTAGATAATGGACTGGACGACGGGTGTAATCTGATGTTCCAGCAGCCCATTGATGAGCGAACGGTAATTGCTCTTGGTACGATCCAAAGGGATCCCTACGCCTATGTCATTGATACCGCCCTCGAGAAAACATACGCGAGGGGATAGATCAATGACGTTTTCTTTCAATAGCCAGACCAGATGTGAGGTGGTAAACCCAGGGAAACCGCTATTTTTGACGTCGCTACGTCCTAATAATGTTGCCCAATCTCCCCCCTTGGTAATCGAATCACCAAACATAACGATCGTTATCTTTTCATCATTTTGATCAGACATCCATTTAAAGCCTGTTAGAATCCCGGCCAGCAAAACTGAGCACAGGAATAACAAGAGTGCCTTTGGAGTATACTTTCTATTCATAATTTCTATTTTTAAGCCTATGGTTTATCGTTATTTAAACCGCTGCACTTTTAAGCGTCTTACCTCATCGGTCGTACTGAATTCGGGATTTTTGGCTTCAACTTTCCAATAAATATCTCCTTGTTCACCAGATTTGAAATGCATTGTATTCATCAGCGAATCCAGCACAAAGTGAGTCAAAAAATATTTTTCACCTACTCCGGCAGATATCACTTTTCTTTCAGTGGTCAACGTGGGGTTTACAGCAAGAAGAAGATTGTAATCTATATAGGGTCTTTTTGAAAAGTACTCGAAACCAACCAAGGTACTTGGATTACTCTTATCCAGTATCACCAAGGAATCTGCCACAGGTTTGAGCAGTGTAGTCGGCTGAAAGCCGACCTCATAAAATTCATTATCATTCTTACAGGAGAAAAACAGATTTACGCTAATGAAAACGAAACTGATATATATTTTATATTTCATAATGGCTATCTTAAATTTAGTTCATAATACAACGTACATTGTAGTGAAAGTTACCTCCACCTGCACTGCTCCTTGATTGTGTGTTGATATCTGGATTACCGGGATCGTTATAAATAATCACAGCTGATGCTTCCCCAGCACGGTCCGCTGAAAGTGTTTCCCAAGAATATTGATAGCCTTTTAAAGCTGGCGATGAGGTCCAGAATCCGCACATTGTCCCCGGATCCGTGAGAAATGAAAGCCCTTCATTCCAATAAAACCCCGCCGGCACAATATTGAATTTAACCTCATCGGTAATGGCTCCATTTTGAATCCAGAACTGTGGATTTTTGACTTTATTACCTGAGTTTGGCCCGAGGTAATTGATGACCTCTTTCCACTCGCGCAATGCAGGCACATGCCAACCATCGGGACAAATACCCTGAATATTTTCGTTAGCCAACGTTTTCTCCAGCGCCATGGCTTCGTCGCGGACAACCGTTCCCCATGAATAAAATCCTCCGGCCATACTTCGTACAACTGCAGGGTTGTCTTGTGGAGCTAGTTTTCGGGGAAGTGGCAGCGCCGTACCATCCGCATAAACCGTCGACCTGAGATTCTCGGACATCATGGTGACAAGCTTGCCTCCAGGCAATACAAATTGCAAGGCCTTGTAATGTTCTTGATCCCGGGGGTCGACAAAGCTGGACACTGAAACCAAAGCATCAAAATAGCGCCATACACTTTCGACCTTTCCGTGATTTTGCTGTTCTAGTTTCCAAAAAAATCGACCTGAATTCTTAAATGATGGGTTTAGTTTCTTCAGATCATCCAAAAATTCTTGATTGGGAATTTTATAGCTGGCTTTTGCTCCAACTTCGTATCGAATTGGATTGTCAAAATTCTCGTCAATGCCCAGCATTAAGGTATAGGTAGCTCCCTCCCGCTGTACCCAGCTGAATTCCTGCATCGTCTCATTGTCAAAATAATCAATTTTTATTTGTGTGCTATTCATCGGTAACAGCTGTTGTACCCATGTAGGGTTAACATACTCGATCTTTTCTGTACAGGACATGAATAATAGGAGCATGAATAAATAGATGGATTTTATCTTCATACGTTTCAGTTTTAAGGAATTGAAAATTAATATCCTGGGTTCTGTTGTATATTGGGATTAGCATTGAGCTCTTCATTCGGTATCGGCCACAGATAATCTCTGTTGGGATTAAACGACCTACGGTCAACGACAATGGGAATATACTGCCAGTAGGCTGTAAGATTGCCATCAGAATACCAGGAGAGCTTGGATTTATCATAGCCCAATGCATCGACCATAACGGTTTCGGCTATTTTCCAACGTCGGATATCAAACCATCGCCTCCCCTCCGCAAAAAACTCTACACGCCTCTCGTTGCGAATTACCTCTGTCATAACGGCCTGGGAAATATTGGGCATTGCCTGAGATACCTTCACCATCCCGACACGTGA